>WNFP01002948.1_pt1 | contig 13613 bp, 15 predicted proteins | sample 5400201 | NCBI WGS metagenome assembly WNFP01 (sample SAMN13153355, study PRJNA577476) | soil metagenome | isolation source: 115 cm saprolite under Madrone tree | place: USA:California | collected 2016-06-14
TCCGGCCGCCCCGTTTCCGCTCTCCGAAGTCATTGCGAGCATCGCGAAGCAATCTCGGTGCAAAATGCTCCGGCATCATCGAGATTGCTTCGTCGTCTGCGGCTCCTCGCAATGACAAGCTCTCATCGCGCACGATTCCGCGGCTCGCTATTGCCTGACCCCCTCTGTAGAAAGACCTGTCACGACGTAGCGGCGCAGCGCGAAAAACACTGCAATCGGCGGCAGCGAATAGATGATCGCGGCGGCCATCATCGCATTCCACGCCGCGTCGGGATCTTCGAACAAATGGCCCTGCATCATCGCCACCGTCATTTGGCTCGGCGAGGTGAGCAGCACAAACTGGTAGAAATAGTCGTTCCAGGCCAGCACCAGGGCGTAGATCGCGACGACCGCCAGCGCCGGCGCGATCAACGGCAGATAGATGCGCAAAAACACCTGAACGGTGGATGCGCCCTCGATCCGGGCCGCGTCATCCAGTTCACGCGGGATCAAGCTCGCGTAGTGCCGCAGGATCAGGATGGCAAAGGGGGTGGCGAATGTCACCTGTGCGGCAATTACCCCCCACGGGTCATTCGAGAGCCCATAGCTGTGCATCACCCGATAGAACGGGATCGTCAGGAAAGCTGCCGGTACCACGTAAGTCACGAGAGCGGTGTTGGTAATCCATGACCCATTGCCCAGCCGCATCCGGCTCGCCGCAAACCCCGCCAGCGACCCGATCAGCACGGTCAGCAACATCGTCATCAAGCCGATAAAGAGGCTGTTGCCGAATTGCTGCCAAAAATGCTCGAGGTAGCGGTCACTCTGGGTCAAGACGACGCCGAAGGCGTCAAGCGACGGCTCGGGCGGCCAGATGTTTCCGCTGAACTCGATCTCGCCTTCTTCCGGATCGAGCGCGATCAGGAACATGTTGTAGACCGGGATCAGCGACCAGATCAGCAGGATGATAGCGAGCATCACTGAGCCGGCTTCGATCATAACCCGGCGCCGCCGGTGGTGGCGGCGCGCGAGCGCCAGCCCGGTGGAAGCCGCGAAGACGCTCACAACTGCACCTCCCTCGTCTGGATGCGGCGGAGCAGGATGATCACGATCGGGATCAGCACCGGCAGCGCCGACATCACCGCTGCGACGCCGAGTGCGGGTTTGACGCCGTCGAAGGTATAGCGGAAGCCGAGTGTCGCCAGTACCTCGGTTGACATGACCGGTGAGCCATTGGAAACAAAAAACACAGTGTTGAATTCACCGACTGCCCAGATGGTGGCGAGTAGCGTGCACACCAGATAGAGGTTCGCCAGCAGCGGGAACGTGACGTGCACGAAACGACGCGAGCCTGTTGCCCCGTCTATCGCGGCAGCGTCATGGAGCTCCTTGGGAATCATCATGCGGCCGGCGATGAAGATCACGGTCCAGAACGGCATCCATTTCCAAATATAAGCGACGATATTTGAGCCCAGCGCCAGCCACCAGTGACTGAACCACATCGGGCCCTCGATCCCGAACAGCTCTTCCAACAAGCGGTTCATCAAGCCCATCTCGCCAATCAATATCCAGTGGACCGAGGTGAAGGCTTGGACTGCCGGCAGCGCCCAGGGCAAGATGTAGATGACGAGCAGCGCCCTGATCCACCAGCGGCGGCGCATAAAGTAGCCGGACAGCAGCAGAGCCAGGAACATCTGCAAATTCACGCCGATCCCGGCAAACAACAAGGTGTTGACCACCGTTTGCAGGTAGAGCGGATCATCGATCAGGTCGGCGTAGAGCGAGGGCTTGCGGCCCATCCATAGGGCATAGCCGATCGGATACACGGCAAAAGCGAGGAACACCGCCGCATAGGGCACGATAAAGGCGACCGCCCAGGTGAAATCCGAGCCGTGCAGATGGCGGAGCCCGGGCGGCCGCCGTGGCCGATCGAGTGCCACAAGCCTCGCCGCCGGTAGTCGCTGGGCACTGCTCATTCCGCCTCCTCAGCCCCGCCGAGCCCGCCGATCTGACCGGGCCCCCCGGTCGCTCCGAGGCTTGCGCAAGGGCGGCGGAAATGCAACAGAGCGAAGGATAAAGTCCGGAGGAAGTCGTCCATGGCAGAAACGGCTCTATCGGCCACCGAGTCGGCGCTTGAGAACCAACGGATCGGCGGCTTGCAGATCCGCGTCGCGGCTTTGTGCGGCCTAATACAGATCTGCGACGGCTACGACGTCAACTCGATCGGCGTCACGGTTCCAGCGCTGACACATGCCTGGAACCTTCCTGGGCCGGCCTTTACCCAGGCTTTCCTGTGGTCGAGCATCGGCATCATGGTGGGCGCTCTCTCTGCCGGGCCGATCGGCGACCGCGTCGGTCGCAAGCCTTTGTTGCTCGCCAGCCTGACGATTTTCGGCCTTGCCTCGCTGTCGAGTGCATTTGCCGGCTCGCTGCTGGTGCTGAGCATCCTGCGCTTTTTCACCGGAATGGGCATCGGCGGCGCGTTTCCAGGGGCGGCGACGTTGAGCGGCGACTACGCGCCGCAACGATTCCGCGCGACAATGATCATGGCGACCTTCACCGGGGCGCCGATTGGCGGGTTTGTGTGCGGTCAGCTCGCCGGGCTGCTGCTGCCCAGTTTTGGCTGGCCGAGCATTTTCCTGGTGGGCGGCGTCGTGCCGCTCCTGATGGTGCCGGCGCTGGCGTTGTGGCTGCCGGAGTCGCCCCGCTTCCTCGCCGCAAAGCGCAGCCTGTCGCCGCGCGAAGCAACTCTGCTGCAACGCCTCGACATCCGTCCTGGACAAGCCGCGGTGGAGAGCCTCGACCTTGCCCAGGGCAACCCGGTCAAGATGTTGTTCAGCGAGGGCTATGCCCTGCAAACCGTGCTTTTGTGGGTGATCTTCTTCTGCAGCCTGATGAACCTGTTCTTGTTCGTGTACTGGCTGCCTCAGGTGCTGCACCTGAGCGGCATGACACCGGCCGAAGCGGCCCGCACCACCAGCTTCCGCGAATTGGGCGCGATCCTCGCGGTGGTCTATCTCGGGCTATTGATCGACCGTTTCGGTCCGGAGCGGACATTGGCATGGCATTACGCCGCCGGTGTCGTGTTCATCGCCGCGATCGCGCTCGCTGCGATGCCCTATTTGCTTCTGGCGTTGGTGATCTTCTTTTCCGGGATGACGATCATCGGCAGCCAGACCGGCGCCAATGCGACCTGCGGCAAGCTCTACCCGGCGCGCATGCGAACGAGCGGCCTCGGCTGGGCGCTCGGCATCGGGCGCCTGGGCGGCATCGCGGCACCGGTGCTCGGCGGGTACCTGCTATCATTGGGAATGGCGCCGCCGCACATCTTTTTGAGTGCCTGCGGATTCGCGGTGATCGCCGCCGCGGCGACCGGGCTCTTGGCGCTGCGCGGCGTGCGCGCCGAGCCGCTGGCCGACCGGTCCCCCGCTCAGTAAAGCCCGGGGATCAGCCGCGAGGTGCGGCGGCGATAGACGTCGTACTCGTCGCCGAACTGCGTCCGCAGCAGCCTCTCTTCGGCGCGTATGCGCACAGCCAGCGGCGGAATCAACAGCACGGTGAGTAGCACGCCCACGCCCGACCGAAAGGCGAAAGCCCAGCCGAGAGAGTTAAGCAGCAAGCCGAGATAGCTGGGGTGGCGAATGACGCCGTAGACCCCGCTCGTGACCAGCCGGTGCCCGGGCTGGATGGCAACCAGCCCGCTGAACCGGTGGCCGAGCACGAAGACCGGCCAGAGTCGCAGCGCACCACCGGCGGCGAACAGAACGACGCCGAGCCAGCGAACGCCATCCCCGTCGAGGACCCAGAACCCCTTGCGGTCGGTATAGGCCGGCAGATAGGCGGCCAGCACCCCGATCAAACCAAAGGCCGCGATGACCCATCGGTTGGCTCGATCCTCGCGCTCGCCGGGGCTGAGATTGCCGCCGCTGAAGAGCGCGACGCCGGTCAGCACGAAGAGGGTGCTCGCAAGCGCAATCAGCGCCGGGTGGGAGAAGAAGCCGGCAAACCCGCCCCAGCCGAGGATCGCCAGTCCGAGATAGGCGAGGGTCGCGACCACCGCGAAGACGGCCAGCTTGGGGGCGGGTGTCATCTTGGAGAGCTACGGTTGCTCGAGCGGTGTCAAATCGGCCCGGTATCGCAACAGTTCCCGTCCCATCTTGATGCCGCGGGGGATCAGGAAGGGCAGAACCAGGTCGCGGATCAGAAGACCGAGCCAGCCGCCGGTGCGCTTCTGGGAGCTGTTGCGGGCCGTGAGCTTGACGACCTGGTCGATCCGCTCGCGGCGCAGCTTTTCGAAGCGCCGGAACGCCGCCGCGCAGCTTTGTTCTACGGCGAGTGATGCGGCGAGGACGAGCGCGTCCTCGATCGCCATAGAGGCGCCCTGCCCGGCATGCGGACCGACCGCGTGAGCGGCGTCGCCGATCAGCGCAACCCGGCCTTTGTGCCAGCAGGGAAGCTTGGGCACATCGTGGACCGGATAGCTGCGCTCGATCCGGTCGACATGTTCGAGGATCTCGGCGTTGGGGCTCGGATCGTCCTCATGCAGCGCCAGGATCTCCTTTGCATAGCCGCGGGGATCGGCGATTTTTCCGTTTTCGCCGGCGCGGGCGGCATAGGAGTTGAACCAATAGATGGGCTGCCCTTTGGCTTTGAGATAGCCGAAAAAGGCATTGTTGCCGAAGGTCATCCGCATCACGCCGCCGGTATCGGGAACCGGCGCATCGGTGATGCCGCCGGTGCCGATCAACCCGGTGAAATGGGGCTTCGGGTATTCCGGGAACACCACGTTGCGCGCGCTGGAGGCCAGCCCGTCCGCCGCGACGAGGATGCCGAAATCATGCGAGGTGCCATCTTTCATCTGCAGTCGGACACCGTCCGGCAACGCGGCCACACCGGTCAAATGCGCGTCGAACCGTATCTCGACGCCGGCTGCACGGGCTTTGACGAGCAGGATTTCAGCGAGCCGCCCCCGACGAATGGTGATGCTCGGCGCGCCGAACTCGGCCTCGTGGTCCGACTGCGCTGCGAAAGCGAGACGTTTGGCTTTGGCATTGCGGATTTCGATGCCGGTGGTGGCGATGCCGCTTGCCTTGACCTCTTCATCACAGCCGATGGTCCGCAGCCCGTTCATGCCATTGGGCGCCAAGGTCAAGAACACCCCTTCGCTCGTCGTAGCTGTTTCGCTTCGCGCCTCGAACAAGATCGGCTTGCGGCCCATTTGCGCGAGGCGTGCGGCGAGCGTCAGCCCGGCTACTCCGACCCCGCAGATGGCAATCTCTGAGGCCCGATGATTTTCCCTTGCAGATGCTGCATTTGTCGCCGACATTCGTACGACTCTCTAAAATTTCAATTACCATGTAATTAGATTTTTCGCGAGCGCATGGCGATGTGCGCCGTCTGCGTCAGCACGGATATTCTGCTCGATACCGCGCGGTGATTTCGGCCAAGCCCTTTCGGACGGGCGCGTATCGCGAGCGCACCGGGTTCATGCACGAGTTGCGGCGTGACGGGATATATATCTACGAAGCCCGAGGCGCAGCGAGTTTGGTCGATTGGCACGCGGCGACCCACGCATCGACCGCGAGTTCCTGACCTTCCTTGCCGAAGGCTGCGAGGACAAATCCAACGGCGAATTACAGTGTCGGCTCGCCGTCGATCACGAGCGAGGGTGTGCGTCTAGCGATCGACACCGCCGGCCGGCTCATTGACTGCATCGCGGCGCTTCCGGCGTGACTTCCGCATAAGGCCTGAAGCCGGGCCACAACGTCGGCAAAGGGTCAAGTCCTGGGCTGAGGGACTGGTCGACAGTCGGTTTGTCACATGGTGCGCCGAGGGAAGGTTCGGAATGTACGAGAGGGCGTTCCAGAGGCGCGAGCCGGAGCTGAAGGGTTTTGGGCGTATCTTAGATTGGGAACTCTCAACGCAGCATCCACGAGGGAGCAACCTAGGCCCGTCCAACATGCTAACCGCCAACAGACACAACATATAGTGATCTGGGCTCCTGACGATTTGCAATATTCGGGACAGTTATCTTGGATGACTTTTTTAACTGGCCCTCGCCTCAATGCTGAACAAAGTCCCGGAAGTCACGCTCGCCTTCTGGATCACCGAGATCATGTCGACGACCGTAGGCGAGACCGGTGCCGACTATCTCGCGGTCCATGTCGGTCTTGGGAGGACCGTCACAGACTGCGTCATGGCCGCCTTACTGATCGCTTCGCTGCTCCTGCAGCTGCGATCGCGGCAGTATGTCCCGTGGCGATATTGACTGACCGTTGTCCTGGTGAATGTGGTCGGAACCCAAATTACCGATGCTCTCACGGATGGGCTGGACGTCAGTCTCTACTTGAGCACGAGCGTCTTCGCCGTCGCGCTGGCCGCGACCTTCGCGATTTGGTACGCGGTCGAACGAACGCTCTCGATCCACACGATCGTCACAACGCGCCGCGAACTTTTCTACTGGGCGGCCATCCTTTTCACTTTCGCCTTGGGCACCGCCGCCGGCGATCTCACAACCGAAGCGCTGCAGCTCGGCTTCCAGCTCGGTGTGATCGTATTCGGCGCGCTCATCGCAGTTGTCGCCCTGGCCTATTTTGGCGGTGCCAACCCGGTCCTGACATTCTGGATTGCCTATGTGCTGACCCGGCCGCTCGGCGCTTCGCTCGGCGATCTGCTGTCGCAGGCCCAAACCTACGGCGGCATCGGGCTGGGTACGATCGTTACGAGTGCCGTTTTCCTGACGGTCATAATTGTCCTCGTCGCCTTCCTCAGCCTCAGTGTGAACGGGCCGAGAGCCGCCCCGAAAACCGCGGCGGAGGGGTAGTCTAGGCGCCGAGCAGCCGTCCGGTTCGCAAGATCTCACACGCAAAAACGGGAGTACACAATGAGTAGTCTGAAGCCGATTTCTGCTGTTGGTGCGCTAGGACTCCTTGGCCTCGCAGCACTTGCCTTAGGGGCTCCTCAGCCATCGGTTCGGATCGTCGCGCCGGCCGAGGCGGCTGCAGCATCCAAGCTTGGCGACCTCTCCGCTTTCCGCACCATCGTCGTCGATACTGCGTCCCTGGTCGACAAAGGCGACCTCGCGGCGGCGAAGGCCCGGGTCAAGGACCTCGAGACGTCCTGGGACGACGCCGAACCCGCGCTGAAGCCGCGCGCGCCGGCGGAGTGGCATACCGTCGACAAGGCCATCGATCGCGCCTTGGCGGCGTTGCGCGCGAGTAGCCCGGATCCGGCTGCTTGCAAGCAATCTCTGAGCGATCTTCTTGTGATCATCGACCGCACCAGCGGACAAGCTTGAGGTTTGAACTGCTGTGGAGACCGGATCATGATGATTGAATACATGTGCCGTCGCACTCGCCGGCGTACTAATCCTTGGCGTGGCTGGGCCGACTTTCAGCGCAAACGGCGAGGTGCAGGAGGAAACCGCGCTGCTGAGGACAAAAGTAACCCTGTCGCAGGCGATCTCGACCGCGGAGCAGCAGACAGGCGGCAAGGCGTTCGCCGCTGGTGTTGATGTCGATCACGGCAAACCGCGCGTCATCGTCGAGACCAATGGACCCAAGGGTGTCCAAACGGTGATCGTGGACGCAGAGAGCGGCCAAATCATCGGCGGCCACGCCGGGGGCGAGGCCGACTAGACCAGGCGGAGCATCGGAGGCGGCGATGAAGGTCTTGCTGGTCGAGGATGACCGGGAGACCTCGGCCTACCTCGCCCGTGGCCTGCGCGAGCAAGGCCACGTCGTCGACCTCGCCGCCACTGGGCGGGACGGCCTGTTTCTTGCCACCGACGGCGGGCACGATGTGTTGATCGTGGATCGTATGCTGCCGGGCTTGGACGGCATCGGCCTGGTGCAGACGCTGCGTCAGACGGGCGTGAAGGCGCCAGTGCTGTTCCTGACCGCCCTTGGAGGTGTCGGCGACCGGGTGCGCGGGCTGGAAGCGGGTGGCGACGACTACTTCGTCAAACCGTTTGCTTTCGCCGAACTGCTCGCCCGCGTCAACGCACTCGCCCGCCGCCCGCCGCTCAGCGACAGGCCGACAGTGCTACAGGCCGGTGATCTGGAATTGGACCTGCTGAAGCGCGCCGTCTTGCTCAACGGCAAGCCGGTCGAGTTACAGCCGCGCGAGTTCCAGCTTCTCGAATTCCTGATGCGGAACGCCGACCGCGTCGTGACCCGGACAATGCTGCTCGAATCCGTATGGGACTTTCACTTTGATCCAAAGACCAACATCGTCGAGACGCACATCAGTCGCCTGCGCTCGAAGCTGTCGCAGCGCGGCGGCGCCGAGCTGATCTATACTGTACGAGGAGCTGGCTACGTTCTGCGCACTCCCGCACCTGCCCAGCCGTGAAGCGGATCGTCCTGCCCCGGCTGCTGCGAGTCGCCAGCTTCCGGTTTGCCGCACTCTACGTCATTGTGTTCGCCGGCTCGGCGCTCGTGCTCGGCTTCACCGTCTTCTTGAAAGCCGGATCGGCACTGCAGGAGCAGATGACGGCCCGGATCGAGACCGAGGCGGCGTTCCTGCGAGAGGAGTTCCAAGCCGATGGGTTGCCTCACCTGATCGACGTGGTGCGGGCGCGCGGGCAAGGCGCTGGCGTTCTTGATTATCTCTTACAGGATCAATCTGGCGCGCATCTTGCCGGCGAGATGCCGGCTACGGCGGATCTTAAGCCAGGTTGGACCACGATCGACGTGCCGCAAGCATCCGAGGATGGCGGTCGGCCCGAGAGGGTTCGCTCGCTGGTTTCCGATCTCGGCGGCGGAGTGCTCTTCGCCGTCGGTAGCGACCTGCGGCAGATCGGCGATCTGAAGAAGGCAATCGCTACCGCCTTTCTCTGGACGGTAGGCCTCGCCGCGGTGCTCGGTATAAGTGGCGGCGCCCTTCTGAGCCGGGCCTTCCTCAGACGGGTTGACACGATTGCCCGTACCGCCGAGGCGATTATCGGCGGAGATCTCGGGCATCGCGTGCCGATGCGCGGCACCGGAGACGATCTGGATCGGCTCGCCAGCACGCTCAATCGGATGCTGGATCGCATTGCGATCCTGATGGACAGGCCTGCGCCAAGTCAGCACCGATGTGGCCCATGACCTGCGCACGCCCTTGTCCAGGCTCTATCAGCGGCTGGAGGACGCGCGGACGCATGCGCGGTCGATGGCGGATTACGAAGCTGCGATCGACGCGGCGCTTGGCGAGGCGCAAGGGCTGCTGGAGACCTTTTCCGCCTTATTGCGGATCGCTCAGGTGGAAGGGGCATCGCCGCGCGCCGGGTTCACCGATGTCGACCTCACCGCTGTGACCGAGGCCATATCCGACGCCTACCGTCTGGATGCAGAGGACGCAGATCACCAGCTGGTTGCGACGATCGCCGAAGGCGTCGTCGTGAGCGGCGACCAGGAACTCCTGACGCAGGCGCTTGCGAACCTGGTGGAGAATGCACCGCGCCATACGCCGCCGGGCACGCATATCAATGTCCGCCTCGAGGGCAGCTCCGCAGCCGGTGCGCTGCTGTTGGTCGAGGATGACGGACCTGCCGTGGCGGGGGCCGACCTGCCGCGCTTGACCGATCGCTTCTATCGTGGCGAACGCAGCCGGACGACGCCGGGAAACGGCCTGGGGCTGAGCCTGGTCAACGCCGTCGCCGAGCTCCACGGTGCCGAATTAAGCCTGGTCGCGACGCGACCGGGGTTGCGGGTCAGACTAGCGTTTCCGGTTGCCAAGAGACCTCCGCCTGATACGTAGCGGGCGGCGGGCTCGTCGCAGGCCAGCGGCGGGCCCGAATCGAAGGCCAGTGCCGTGAGGCCGGCGTCGACGATGGCGCGGTCCTCGGCCGGGCGGCTCATCACCGTCACCGACCTGGCGCTATAAACAGAGCCGCGGGAAGCGGCTCCCGGCCGCGCTCGGTGTTCGGCGATCCGAACCATCTCAGTCTTACGATTGAGCAACCGTCATTTTGGCATGAGAGATGCACGGGCGAGCAGCAGTTGATACGGCAACGGATCAACCAAGTGCGGACAGATGATTTTCCAGCGGTCGAGGATGATCTCGACTTCATCAACAGCCAGACCCTACCGCTGCCCACGGCGGAAAGACCTGACGCGCGCATCGCTCGGCATCATCAGTCGAGCTGCCCGGACAACAATCTGACGCGGACGCGGGCAAGGTAATCATCGGACCCACATGACGCCGCACACAGCCCGCGCCGCCGACGATTTCGCCACGATCCGCCAACGCATGACGGCGCTGCGCCTGCAGCGCGATGGCAAATGCGCGATCCGCGAGGGTTGGTCGAGTGCGGATTGCTGGTGCTACAAGGCGGGCCCTGACGGTAACAGCCTGCCGTGCCCGCCACCACTCGACGATGACCTATCCGCATAGGGCTCGCGAGGGCTGTGGCGGGCCAGTCCCACGCGGACGCCCGCGCGGACGCTGTCATGATCTTGGCCAGCATGGCATGCCGGGCCGCTTCGTCATCATCGCCGCGCTGCTTTTTCTGGGTACCGGCGTTGCGGCGCATCCGCCCGAGGCCGAGTTTGCCGATTGGTTCCGCAGCCTCAAGGAGCCCGGCACGGAAGGGATGGCGGGCAGCGGCGTCTCGTGCTGCTCACCGGCGAGCGATTGTCAAATGACCGACTACGAGACGGATGCCGAGGGTCGCTATTGGATCATCGCCGAGGGCGAGCCGATCCAGGTGCCGCCCGACAAGATCCTGCAGCGCGCCGACAACCCGACCGGTCGCGGCGTCGCGTGCTTACGCCATCACGACGGACATCCGGTCGTGCGCTGCTTTGTCAGAGCATCCGAAGGGTAAGAGAAGGTTTGATGCGCGAATGGGTCAGGTTGCTTGTGCCTCGCGGTACGCGCCGAGGATCCCATTGTGGCTCCCGCGCCGCCGCCGGGTGATCGTCGGGCCGTCGATGCAGTGGTGCGCCAGCAAGTTGCATGTGTGGGCGGCCTTTTCGGCGGCCTGGGCGATCGCCAGGCGGCGCTCGTCCCAGCCGCGCAGATGCTGAGCCGAGGTCAGGAATGTGCCAGAAGCTGTTGTCCAGGCCCAAAGGGCAGAAAGTCCGGCCGGCATCTCAACCTGACCTACGCCTTGCGGTTGTCGCAGTGGCACCTAAATCTTATTTCTACCCGCTGCAGTTCAAAACCTCCAAGAAACCTCGAGGCTGCGGTTGCAATGAGAAACACCATTGCCTACCCGGTCCGATCCGCTCGAAGCGCGCCGTGCTTCGTGCAAGCAGCGCACCGCGTGCTTCTGACGCTTGCGTTGTTTTCCCTGATTGCAGGCGCGAGTGCGTCAAGTTCGACCATCGCCGGTCCTTCGCAGGGAAACGATCGACCGGCAATCCTCTTGTTCATCGGCAAAGGAACCTCGCCAAATGATGTTGCAGCCCTCGAGCGAATCCTGAATGACAATCATCTCGACTTTGCGACGGCAGATTCGAATCAATTCAATCAGCTGAGCGAATCTCAGTTCGCGGCACATCGGTTGCTGATCGTCCCCGGGGGGAATTTCGAAGATATCGGCAACGGCCTGACCGCGACTACGGCGTCGAATATTCGCAAGGCCGTACGGGGCGGCTTGAACTATCTCGGCATATGCGCGGGTGCATTCTTTGCAGGAAGCTCATCCTATAACGGACTCAATCTCACGGAAGGTGTGCGCTTCAGGTTCTATGCCTTGGAAAATCGGAACATTCGGAAGGCGGCGCTGCGGATTGAGATTGCCGGATCGGTGACGCTCGACGACTACTGGGAGGACGGCCCCCAGCTTACCGGCTGGGGTGACGTTGTTGCCAAATACCCAGACGGAACTCCGGGCATTGTGCAAGGAACCACCGGAGACGGATGGGTGGTGCTCTCGGGGGTTCATCCCGAGGCGCCGGATAGCTGGCGCAGAGGACTGACTTTCAGCACATCAGCGCAGGTAGACAATGCCTATGCAGCGACCCTGATTGGCGCTGCGCTGCACCAGATGCCGCTCCCTCACTATTGAAAACCCGACATTGGCTGAATGGACCAATGACCGAGCAGCAACCGCCAATTGACACCGAATCGCGGTGGGCATGCCGTTGTAGTCAAGATTCTCCAGACGGCATTCGCCTGCTATGGGATGCCCCGCAACGTCGAGGATTCCAAAACCTTGACGGACGATACATCGTCACATTCGATGGTAGTATTGACGGCAACCTCATCCAAATCGCCGTCCTCGTAACAGAGAGTGCGGCCAGTAAGGTGGAAAGCATCCGCAATGTTCGCGCGCCCGTGGCCGATCGTCAAGCTTTTCCGCCAGTTCATGGACCGCGACCTGCGTCCGAACCCGGTCCCCGACGCCATCTGGGATCTGCCAGCAACTCATGTGTGACGCTGGTGAGCGTGCGGGTGCGAGGCCTGCTCCATCAGTGCGTGCGGTCGGCCGCGCCAAAACAAGCCGGACAGCAGCACATTGGTGTCAACGACCGCCCGTATGTCGCCGGCGCTCGGCACGAACGGCTTTTACCTCCCGATCGATCTCTTCCATCGACATCGGCTCGATGCCGGCTTCGGCCATGCGCTCGCTGATCGCCAGCAGCGCATCGGCCGCTTGCCGGCGCCTGATCGCATCCCTAAGCAGAGGTTCGAGCGCCTCGGATGTCAAGAGCCCCGCCTCGCGCGCAGCGCGCGCCGTCGCGTCGGTCAGCTCAATCTGGCTCCCTCCGGCGTCTCGGGCCGAGCGTGCGCCTATGCTGCCCGATGCGCCTTGATCCGATCCGCCTCTTGCGGCGTCAAATGCCGGGGCGCCATCTTCAGGTCGTACCGGCTCTGCAGGTTCATCCAGAACTCCGCAGAGGTGCCGAAATAGAGGCCCAGCCTCAGTGCCGTGTCGGCGGTGATTCGCCGCCGGTTGTTGACGATTTCGGCAATACGATTGGGCGAGATGCCGACGGCCCTCGCTAGCCGGCTCTGGGACAGGCGATACTCTGCCAGGAACTTGTCCTTCAGCATCTCGCCGAGGTGACCGGCGCAAATTCGTCTTCGCTCATCTCGTCTTGTTCTGTCATCGATGCTGCTCTCAGTGGTAATCCACGATTTGGACCTCGGCCGCGTCGCCGTCGGACCACCTGAAGTCACCTGCCATTGGTCGTTTATCCGGATCGAATAGAAGCCTTCGAGATCTCCTCGCAATTTCTCCTAACGGTTCGAAGGTGGTACCGCGAGATCACTTATTCTGCTCGCCGCGTTGATCGCTTCGAGCTTGCGCTTGGCGCGACGGACAATGCCTTGAAAGGCACGGATAACTTGGTCTTCGAATTGCTGCTCGGTCCGCCTGTCGCCGAAGGATCAAATCACCGACTCGTTATACCGCACACCGGGACGCGGTCAACGATGCCGACTGACAATGGTCCGGGGACGAGGCGGATCTTGTCGCTGAGGGCGAGGCGGTTGGTGGCGGCCGATAGGGCGAGGTCGCCGTGCTCGTTCGAGGCGCGCTCGTAGGTCGCGGCGGGCTCGTCGCAGACGAGCGGCGGGCCGGCATCGAAGGCGAGCGCATCGAGGCCGGCGTCGATGATCGCACCGTCCGCGGCTGGGCGGATCGTCGACGTCGCCCAGACGAAGAGGCTCGGCTCGAAGGCCCTGGTCGGGCACCGTCG
>WNFP01010537.1_pt1 | contig 13611 bp, 10 predicted proteins | sample 5400201 | NCBI WGS metagenome assembly WNFP01 (sample SAMN13153355, study PRJNA577476) | soil metagenome | isolation source: 115 cm saprolite under Madrone tree | place: USA:California | collected 2016-06-14
GACATCTGCGCGCGGCTTTCGATCTGAAACATCCCGATCGTGTCGGCGTGTTGCAGCGCTCTATAAACGGCCGGGTCATCAGCCGGCAGATGCGCCAGATCAACCTCTTCGCCATAGTCCTCGCGAATTATTTGGATTGAATCTTCCAGGACCGCCATCATCCCCAGGCCCAGCAGATCGACTTTGATAATGCCAAGATCAGCACAATCCTCTTTATCCCATTGCACCACCACACGTCCGGGCATCGCCGCGGGTTCCAGCGGAACCACGGAATTTAGTTGGCCCTGACAAATCACCATGCCCCCCGAATGCTGCCCCAGATGGCGCGGCAAATCCTGCACGGCGCGGTAAAGTTGAAAGAACTTCTTGATGCGACGATCACCCAGGTCGAGTCCCGCATCTTTGAATTGCCGTTCGGGGGTGTCTTTTGGATCTTTCCATTCCCAGGTATGCACCAGACTGGATAAACGTCCCAGGGTTTCTTCATCGAACCCCAGTGCCTTGCCGACTTCACGCGCGGCCGAACGCCCGCGGTAGGTGATCACATTCGCGGTCATGGCCGCCCCAAGTTTCCCGTAACGTTCGTAAACGTATTGAATTGCCCGCTCACGCTGATCGCCGCTGGGCAGATCGAGATCGATGTCCGGCCACTCGCCGCGCTCTTCGGATAGAAAGCGCTCAAACAAAAGTTCCATGCCGACCGGATCGACCGCGGTAATTCCCAGGCTGTAGCAAACCGCGCTGTTGGCCGCCGAACCACGTCCCTGGACCAGAATGCCGTTGCGTCTGCAAAACTGAATGATGTCCCAGACGATCAGGAAATAACCTTCGAGTTTGAGCTTCTCGATCAGCCGCAACTCATGCTCGATCTGTTTCTGGGCGCGGGCGAAAGTTGGCGAGCCATTCTGTCCTGAGTAACGCCACCGCGCGCCTTCATAAGTTCGCTGGCGTAAAAAGGAAGTCATGGTCTCGCCGGGAGGCACGGGATAGCGGGGAAACTCGTAACCAAGATCTTTGAGCGTGAATTCAAGCCGCGACGAAAGCTCGGCTGTGTTGGCGATCGCTTCCGGCAGGTCGGCAAAAAGATCGGCCATCTCTCGCGATGATTTCAGGAAACGCTCGGAATTGCTCGAGAGCAAACGCCCGGCAGTTTCCAGTTGCACATGATTCCTGATGCAAGTGAAAACATCAGCCACCTGTCGCTGCGCCCGATTGGCATAACCGACTCCGTTGGTCGCCAGCAGTGGTAACTTTAAACGCCGGGCGAGGTCGATCACTGAATGGTTCCAGGCTTCTTCATCGCGATTGAAGTGTCTTTGCAATTCAGCATAGACATGCCCTCTGCCGAAAGTATCAACCAGCCATTCAGCGTTTCTCAGCGCTTTCTCTGTGTCCTCCGTGTCTCCGTGGTGATTAAATCTAAGCGGCCCGTCACTTCCGCCGGTCAAACAAATCAACCCTTCTGCATGCTCAGCCAATTCATCCGGTGTCACCGCACATTCGCCAGGTTTCGCATGCTTGGGCACGCGCAATTTCATCAAGGTGATCAGGCGACAGAGGTTTTGATAGCCGGTGCGATTCTGAACGAGTACCGGGATGGACATGACTCGCGAATCCAATGTCTGTTGGATCTGGATCGGATTTTGGACTTTGGACGTTAGACTTTGGACAGCAATTTCAGCACCGATATGCGCTTTGACACCAAGTTTCTTCCCCGCCAGATGAAACCGTGCCGCGCCGTACAAGCCATCTTGATCAAGCAAGGCCATCGACGGCATTTCAAATTCGGCGCAGGTTGCAATTAACTCTTCCGGTGTCGACGCTCCTTTAAGAAAGCTGAAGGCTGACCGTGCATGAAGCTCGACGTAATTGGTTGGCAGTGAGCGTTGAGCAGTAAGCAGCTGCTCACTACGTTTCGAAAGATTTCCATTAGATGTTTGCATCTTGTGGATTCAAGTTTGAAGTGCAACAGAACGTTGGAAAAACATCTCAGCAGCTTCTGACTCGAACTGCTTTACCGCAAAGCGGTGTGTCTCAAAGCCCCAGGTTGCCGCTGTGGCTACCCTGGGTTACGGATTTGAATTGCCAATTCAACCGCAACGCGGTTGTGTTCCAACTCGCGCAACCCGTTCCGGGTTGAGAAGGATATCGACTTGCTTACCCAGGGTTGAAGCAACCCTGGGCTTTGGGACATAACCGCTTCGCGGTACCACTGGTGCTCAGTCATAAATCCCTTCCACAAACCACTCCTCACTTTGCACATCGCGGTAAATCCGGCAAAGCACCTCACTTTGTTTGGGAATTGAATCAGCGACTGCTATGTCCCATTCATCTCTGACCCAGACGTCCGGTCGCCACCAATCACCCGACGTCCGCCACGGACCAGAAGCGCAGACAACCTGGCCGCGCACCAGACATGACAACTTCACATCCTGCGCCCTGATACGCGTGGGTCGTCCATGCAGGGTTTGCACCTCTGCGCGCCAGGGTGGCCGAAAAACTCTGAACCCCATTACGCATTCCCGATTGCCGATTGCCGGTTGCCGATTGCGTGATTTATTTTGCGTTGAAATACTGAAACGCTTCATGCGAAAGGCATCGGGTCGATGCGTATCTAAAATCTCGGGTGAACCAACCTTGTCTGCCCCCACTAACTTAGCCAGGCGCGCCAACGTCAACTCGAGTTTTTCCGGTTCGGGAGTTAAAGGAATAAACAGCCCCGTCTGTGCCATGCGAGGCTTCACCGGCTCGGCAATAATAGTTATTGAGATCACAGCGGCCCGTGGCGGCAGTGCTTCAATTTCAAACAAAAGCAGACGCAGCAACGTCTTCGGATTTTGCATGGGGATGGGTAAGGAGATGGTCCGTTCATGCTCTGATCTATCTTCCAGGTTCAGGTGGAGTCGTAATTCATTGGTGGCCAGAGCATGCGAATGTAAATTGGCACAAAGCTGGTTAAGCAGCCGCGAAAGAATAAAAGAGAGCGGCTCAAGCTCCGCGACCGGATGTTCTAATTCAAGCGACTGTTCGAAGCCGAGCGGCGGTTGCACCAAAACCATCTGACGATCGCTTTTGCCCTGGGCGAGCTTTTGCAGACGCAACCCCGCCTGGCCCAACCTCTGTGCCACTCCAGCCAACGGCAATCCGGCAAGATCACTAAACGTGCGCAGGCCCCAAAGCTCCAGCGTCTCCTCTATTCCGGCAACTCTCTCTTGCTCAATATCAGCCAGGGAATAGTCAAGGGTCTTTAATGATAGATTCCCGAGTTGTAAGGACTCTTCTCCGACTGGAATAACGGTCACTCCTTTGAATGCCCGCGCCGCATGGATCGCTGCATCGGGATTTGCGGCTATGGACACATTTACTTTGAAGTTTAATTGGGTTGCACGCCGGACGATTTCACTAGCCAGGGCGCGCACAGAATGGATCGTTGCATTGTCATCTACCGCAGGTCCTGAATTAGCAGGCGAGCCAAACAATAAATTCTGCCCGGAAACATTCAGCACAACTGTGTCGTCGGCCGTATGCTCGACCAAAGGAGAGAACGTGAAAGCCAGGTCGATAAGCCATCCCTGCCCACCGGCTGGAGAGTCGAATTTGGGGATAGGTTGGCCATAGATACTCGCAAACATAATTCACTCTGGGATTTGATTTAATTTAAAAACCTCGGTTCCGTAGTAATCGAAGATTAGCGAATATCTGCGAACATTGTCAAGGTTTCGGCGGAAGACTAATGCAACCGCGTTCTGAATCGGGCGGGATTGGTAATCCATGAAACAGGCCGTTCTTGATTTACTCGGATTCGAATTCCCTGAAGCAGGTTTGAATGGGTTAGAAGGCGGGAGGCGGCCCCTGCTTTTAGCGGATAAGGTGAGGACAAATAAGCCGTTTCTGGAGGAAAAGTGGAATCGGTCACCAACGAGAGGTGAGGAGTGGGACGTTCCCTGGTTTCTATCATCGTTAACTTTGCGTCACTGTTTTCTAAATCGAATGACACGGTGTTCGGCCAGACTGGCCCTTCGCTCTTTACTTCCAGAACGAGCGCAGCGCATGAACGGATGCAAGCTACAGGTGTCAATACAACCAACGTAGTAGGCGTATTTTCAATTGATCGCCGGAAACGAAACCACCACGACGTGATTATTCGACGCGTGTATTTCGCAGCCACGTCCGCCAGGTTAAGCGCGACTAAACCAAAACCTCCGCTTTGCAGCAAAAGATCAGTCGCTTTGAAAGCACGTTCGACGCTGCGACCACAGCGAACCCACAATAAACGTTCGCCATCAACCCGCGCGTTAGCTGCGGATGAAAGATCGAAAGTATCGCTGGTGTCGACCAGCGCACAGGTTTCTTCCTGCATGGTTGCAACCGCCAGCACCGATAGTAACAAGCTGGTTCGGCCGGATGATGCCGTGCCGTGGATCTCAGTAATCGATCCGCGAGGAAATCCATCTATACGCGCGTCAATCTCCCCGACACCGGTAGGCACAATTTCAGCCGGCTGCTTCTGGCGGCGCTGAAAGACAGCGCCAAAACGATCGGCCAGCGCCAACTCGATCTCTTTTTTTGCGACTGCTGATTTCATATTTGCATTGAGCATTTACACACCGGAGAATATCTGTCGTGACTAAAGACCAACCACAAGATGCAGCCGAAGAGTTCTTTCCATCACGAAAGAGCTTAAAAGCTTTTCGTGACGCGGCCGCCGACTGCAAAGCTTGCGACCTCTGGAAGCGTGGTACGCAAACCGTCTTCGGCGAAGGCTCTCGCCGAGCTGAAGTATTCTTCGTCGGCGAACAGCCTGGCAATGAAGAAGATCTCAGCGGCCACCCTTTTGTTGGTCCCGCCGGCAGGTTATTTAACGAGGCCCTGGCCGACGCCGGCATTGATCGGAAGCAAACCTACGTTACCAATGTGGTCAAACATTTCAAATGGGAACCCCGTGGCAAACGACGAATTCACAAAAAGCCCAACGCCGGCGAAATCGCGGCCTGCCGTCCCTGGCTTGAAGCCGAGATTGCTCTGGTTAAGCCACAAATCATTGTTTGTCTCGGCGCTACCGCAGCCGGCTTTACTGGGTCCCAAGTTCCTGGTCAGCAAACAACGCGGCCACTTCATTGAGTCGACTCTGGCGCCCTATATCATGGCGACCGTTCACCCATCATCAATCCTACGTGCCCCGGATGATGAAAGCCGACACGCGGAAAAGCGGCGGTTCATTGATGATCTGAAAAAAGTCGCCCGGGTTATATCAAAGAACAAATAAGCATGGTCGCGCAGGACAAACTGGAAATTACAGAATTCAAGCAATTTGAAATTTGAAATTCAAGTATTCAAACGTGTTCAATGCTTGTATTTGCGAATTACGCCCACCACCACGCCTTGAATCTGAACGCGCTCCGGCGGTCGAATCACGATTGGTTTGTAACGCGGATTTGCTGCTTCCAAACGCACCTGATTGCGACCACCATAAAAGCGCTTGACCGTCGCATCACTCCCGTCAATCAACGCTACAACTGTTTGCCCGTTGTCCGCAGTTTGCTGCGATTGAAGAACGATGAAATCACCTTCACGAATTTGCTCATCAATCATTGAGTCACCTCGAACACGTAGCGCAAACATTCGTCCCGGTCTTAACATGTCTTGCGGAATAGAAACGATCTCGTGATTTAATATCGCTTCAATTGGGACACCGGCGGCAACCACTCCCAGCAAAGGAATTTCATAATGCTCCTGCGCCGGCTCATCCTTTACTAACTCGATTCCACGACTGACATTGGGAATCCGGCGAATAAATCCTTCTCTTTCCAGAAGCGAAACTACGTGATGGACACTGGCCGATGAACTCATGCCGAATTCCTGGCCAATCTCAGCGATGGTGGGGGCTTCCTGATGCTCTTCAAAATAATGCTTAATGTAATCCAATACTCTTCGCTGTCTTGTATTGTTTCGTTGTGGAAAATGCCCAACAGACCCAAGGACACTCACCCGAACCTCATTCCAGAAATCTTTATTGACAGCGATAGCTTTGATCGTTAGAATTGGCGTTGCAACGGTGTTAAGCATCGTTTGCTTGCCCTGCAACTCACGAGTTCGCATCCCGAAATAGGGATTCGGTCCCACCACTTTTATTGTCTTAACTGAAAAAGCCGGAAAACCAGCACCCCAAAAATGTCAGCTAAACTCGGCGAAATTCTCGTTCGCGAGAACCTAATTAGTCCGCAACACCTCCGCCAGGCGCTGGATTACCAGCGCGAGCATGGTGGCCGGCTCGGCTTCAATCTGGTGAAACTTGGTCTGGTTTCGGACGATACAATCACCGCAGTACTATCTCGACAATACGGCATCCCATCAGTAAATCTTGATCTATTTGATATTGAGGACTCGGTCCTGCGGTTAATTCCGCAGGAGGTTGCCCAGAAATATTCCGTCCTGCCACTGTCGCGCGTGGGAGCCACCCTCACCCTCGCGATGGTCGATCCTACCAACGTGTTCGCAATGGACGACATCAAGTTCATGACTGGCTTGAATGTCGAACCAGTGGTTGTGGCTGAAGCCAGTGTTCAGACCGCAATCGCCAAGTACTACAGCAGTTCGCGCGAGATCGAACTCGCGGCGGTCGCACCGGATCTTTCAGTAGAAGGCCTTAACGGCAATGGCTTCTCCCAGGCCGATCTTGTCTCACTTGACAGTCTTGACTTCGATCAGGAAACGCTCGCCAGCGAGGTCGAGGTTTTTGAAGACAATGACGAAATCGATCTTTCCAGCCTCACCCGAATGAGCGAAGACGCACCGGTGGTGCGTTTGGTCAATGTCCTTCTGGTTGACGCCCTGCGGCGTGGCGCTTCCGACATTCACGTCGAGCCGTACGAAAAAGAGCTGCGCATTCGTTTTCGCATTGACGGCCTCCTTTACGACGTAATGCACCCACCGCTAAAAATGCGAGATGCCCTGATCTCGCGCATCAAGATCATGTCGAAACTGGACATCTCTGAAAAGCGTTTGCCCCAGGATGGCCGCATCAAGATTCGCGTCAAGGTTGAGTCGCGATCACGTGAACTCGATTTTCGCGTTTCGACTTTGCCGACCCTCTTTGGAGAGAAGGTTGTGCTGCGCCTACTCGATAAAGAGAAGCTAATGCTCGATATGACGAACCTCGGATTCGAGCCCGAGTCTCTCGTTAAGTTTCAGCGGAACATCTCCAAGCCGTATGGCATGGTTCTGGTAACGGGACCCACGGGCAGCGGCAAGACCAACACGCTTTATTCCGCCCTCCAATCTCTCAACACGGTCGATACGAATATTATGACCGCTGAAGATCCGGTCGAGTTCAATCTGCCAGGTATTAACCAAGTGCAGATGAAAGAACAGATCGGCTTGAACTTTGCCGCGGCCCTCCGTTCATTTCTGCGCCAGGACCCGAATATCGTGCTGGTCGGCGAAATCCGCGACTTTGAAACCGCCGAAATCGCCATCAAGGCCGCACTCACTGGCCACCTCGTACTCTCAACCCTCCATACCAACGATGCACCCTCAACCATCTCCCGCCTGATGAACATGGGTATCGAACCCTTCCTCGTTGCGACCAGCGTGAACCTAATCCAAGCCCAGCGGCTAATCCGCCGGATCTGCAAGGATTGTAAGAAGGAGCATCCGACTCCAATGGAAGCGTTGGTCGAAATTGGCTTTACGCCCGAAGAGGCAGGCAAGCTCAAAACTTACAAAGGTAAGGGCTGTCCGACCTGCAACGACACGGGCTACAAAGGCCGCATCGGACTCTACGAAGTAATGGAAATAACGGACGAGATCCGCGAGTTAATCCTGATTGGCGCGTCTTCGCTCGAGTTAAGAAAGAAGTCGATCGAAGACGGCATGATTACTCTGCGCGAATCCGGTCTGCACAAGATACGAAACGGAACTACCACCATCGAGGAAGTTCTCCGCGAAACGGTGGCGTGAAAGGGGTGAGTCTATGTTGCGTCGAATAGGTCTATCATTAAGCCTTTTAGTTTCACTGGTGGTCATGCTGCCCTTTGCAGTCTCCACAGCGCATAACCTCAGATCTCAGATGGCTGCGCGTTCTCATCGTTTTCATCATCATTCGCATGCCTGGTGGCGTCGGCATCGCGCCCAGATTCGCCGGAGACAAGCGATGCTGGCCAGGCGACGGACACTGGAAGTTAATTCGCGAACAGGGTCGGTCACCACAGGACCCGTGAAGGCTTCCGACAATCACACCGCCCTGCCAGGGGCGCTCGCCTTCCCTGACGGAGTCTATCGCGAGGGATCCTTTTCGATGTCGCTGCCGAACGGATGGTCGGCCGGATCGACAACCAGGGGAGCTTCCAGCTTTCGCATTGCTCCTCCCAACGGAGCGCCGGAAGCCCAGGCGACCTTCGCGGTTGTGGCTGTCGCGCCATCGAATGTTGACCAGGTCATTGGACGCGAGCAGAGACGAATGCTGGGTGGCGTATCGTTCACAGACCTGCGACGCTCAGTCATTGACAGAATGATCAGCATCGGCGGCTGGGTTGTTAACGACCGCCAGCGCGAGATCGGTGGCCACCGCGTTTTTGAGGTGATTGCCCAGACTCCCGCGACCAGCGACGGAAAGCCCGAGCAGTTGTGGAATTACTACTTCACCGAAATCAACGGCCGGGTTTACTCCCTAACGACCCGTACGACCGGCGGTCTTACGCAAAAGATAGCTGGAGACGCGGAGAAATTCATTTCTGATTTCCGACCAAAGGGCGGAAGCAAATAAAGCTTTTGCCGGCAACTCGTAACGCTATCTAATCCGCTGAAGGAACTGAGACAATGGAAAATCCACCACAAATATCTTTATCAGAGCTGCTTCACAAGCTAACCGAGCTGGGCGGCTCTGACCTTCATATCACCACCGGCACTGCGCCTTTGGTTCGTGTCCATGGCGAGATCCACCCGCTGGATGGATATCGGCAGCTTAGCTCCTCCGAAACAAAGCAGCTGGCCTACTCGGTGCTGACCGACGCTCAAAAGCATCGCTTTGAAGAGAACCTGGAGCTCGATTTTTCTTTTGGCGTAAAAGGCCTCTCCCGTTTTCGCGCCAACATCTTCAATCAGCGCGGCGCCGTGGGTGCGGTGTTCCGCGCAATTCCTTATGAGATCAAATCGTTCGACGATTTGGGTCTCGCGCCCGTGGTTAAGGATCTTTGTGGTAAACCACGCGGACTGGTACTCGTCACCGGTCCCACCGGCTCCGGCAAATCGACAACTCTGGCGGCCATGATCGACAAGATTAACAAAGAGCGCCACGAGCACATTCTGACTATCGAGGACCCGATCGAGTTTCTTCATAACCACAAGAACTGCATTGTCAATCAGCGCGAAGTTAACGCAGACACAAAGGGCTTTGCCGAAGCGCTGCGCACGGCTTTACGTCAGGATCCGGACGTAGTACTGGTCGGTGAAATGCGCGATCTTGAAACCATAGAATCAGCGCTGCGAATCGCTGAGACCGGTCACTTGACGTTTGCGACCCTGCATACGAACTCCGCCGTTTCAACCATCAACCGCATCATCGACGTGTTTCCTTCGATGCAACAGGCCCAGGTCCGCGCGCAGTTGTCGCTGACGCTCGAGGGCATCCTTTGCCAGACTTTGCTGCCCCGCGCCGACGGCCGTGGCCGGGCGCTGGCTATGGAGATTCTGATTCCCAATGCAGCCATCAGGAATTTGATTCGTGAGGACAAGGTCCATCAAATCTATTCCATGATGCAAACGGGCCAGGATCTGCACGGAATGCAAACCTTTAATCAATCGTTGGCCACTCTCTTCCACAAGCGTCAGATCACCAGAGAGCTGGCGATGCAACGCACCTCCAACGCTAACGAATTGCGCGATCTGATCGATCGAGGGGCCGGCTTGAACAATGGAAACGGCGTACTACCCAGACCCGGCATGCCGCCCGCATATTCACAGGCGGGACGTGGACTGCCCCGAAAATAGCCGCGCCAGCAGATATACACATAGAAACGGAGTGCTGAGAAATGCCAACTTACGTCTTTAAAGGCCGCAACCGCATGAACGAGATCGTGGCCGGTGAACGCGTCGCTGATGACCGCGAAGCCTTGCGTCAGATACTGCGTCGCGAGCAGGTCACGCTCACTTCGGTGAAAGAGAAGGGCCGGGAAATCGGAATTCCAAAACTGGCCGGACGAAAGAAAGTCAAATCGAAAGATCTGGCGATCTTCACACGTCAATTCTCAGTCATGATTGATGCCGGATTGCCACTGGTGCAGTGCCTGGACATTCTTTCTCAGCAACAGCAGAGCAAGTATTTCCAGCAGGTCCTGGCCCAGGTACGACAAGATGTCGAGGAAGGCTCAACTCTGGCGGCCGCAATGAGCCGCCATCCGAAGGTCTTCGATCAACTCTACTCGAATATGGTTGAGGCCGGCGAGACAGGTGGTATCCTCGATCTGATCCTGCAGCGCCTGTCTACCTTCATCGAAAAGATTGTTAAGCTGAAGCGCGACGTCGTTTCAGCCTTAATCTATCCCGCCGCGGTTATTCTACTGGCAATCGTTGCCATCGCAGTGATCATGATCGTGGTGATTCCGCAGTTTCAGAACATCTTTCTGGGTCTGCTCGGTCCAGGCGAGCCGCTTCCATTGCCTACGCGAATCGTAGTTGGCTTCAGCAGCTTTCTGGCTGGGTGGGGCGGGCTGTGCTTACTGGTAGTAATTATCGCAGCCGTCGTCGGAGTGTCTTTCTATTACAAGACGCCTGGTGGACATAAGCGTATAGATAAACTCCTGTTGAAAATCCCCATACTCGGTCCGATCTTTTTGAAGATCGCTATTGCACGGTTCTCAAGGACACTTTCGACACTGCTCTCCTCCGGTGTTCCGATTCTACAGTCGCTGGACATAACCGCGCGCACTGCCGGAAACTTAATCATCGAAGAGGGCATCATGAGTATTCGAACGGCCGTCGAGCAGGGCAAGAGCTTTGTCGAACCCTTACGCGCTGCGGATATCTTTCCACACATGGTCTCGCAAATGGTCGGCATCGGTGAGCAAACTGGCGCCTTGGATGCGATGCTGGGAAAGATCGCGGATTTCTACGAGCAGGAAGTCGACGCGGCTATTGCCAATCTTCTGACCCTAATGGAGCCGGCGCTAATTGGATTTTTGGGAGTTACCATAGGCTCAATCGTGATCGCGATGTACTTGCCGATGTTCTCGCTGATTGGCAAGCTGTCGCAGGGTCACTGATGCTCAGCGGCTGATCCGATCCGAATTAAAGTGGTAAAGTGGGAATTAAAGTCGTAAAGCGGAACAATAGAGTTTACCGCTGACCCACCTGCAATTTTTTCAACACCCCTCGCGCCTTTTTGCCCGGACCGGCAATTCTTGAGGCCCTGATTGTGAAATCGTAATGATCTGTCGTCTTATCAAAGTCGTTCGTTATCCATTTTCGTCGTACGTCCCCGTAGCTTCTTTTATTATTTTTTTGTTTTGTGAATTCGTATTAGGAGTCGTGGACTTCGAATCTAATAAACTGATTTAGCCACGCCATTTGCTGAAAAACCCTTGACAGGTACGGAAGACGGTAGTAGATTGCGCGCCATCATTAGCAACTTTCGTTGCTAGAAATTTTAAAGTCTCGTTAGTGCAGTCCGGCCGGGTCTAACTTGCGGGGACCCTACCAAGTAAACAGTCTCAACGTAACGCACAATCAACAATGCTCTTCAAGCCGTTCTGGCTGACGAGTCTGTCCGATTCTCTTAGAGGAGGAGCCCGCCGTGGTGTTTATCTCAAAACGAAATAGAAGAAGAGAAAGAGAAGTTCAACAAGCTCTCAACAACAGGCTGGAACTGGTAAAAGGGGGTTTCACCCGCCGGGACCTGATCAAGATGGGGTTGATGACCAGCGCGGGCGTGCTGATCGCGAAGGGTGGATTGACGCATGCGCAGTGGGGCGGCCACAACAGCGGTTGCTATGGGAACAGCTGTAGTGTCGGATGCAGCCCCCAGCCGGCCCAGATCTTCATTGATCAAATGCCCATTCCCCCGGAACTGCCGGCGCGGCCATTATCTGATCCGGGACTAACCTTCGGTGCGCCCCCGCAGCAGTTTCCCTTCAACACGATCAATCCGGCCACCGGTCTTCCGTACGAGGGTCGCGGCCAATACAACGGATCGCTGCGACCGGGATCAGATTTCTTTCAGTTTTTTACCCAGTACCCGACGCAGAAATATTATGTCGAGCGCATCAGAGCAAACACGAATTTCAGGCTTACTTCAGATACGAACATTCCGGCGCAAACAATCTGGGGCTTCAATCTGGGCGATAGCGCGACCAGCGACGTGGGGACTATGCCAGGCCCCACGATCGTCAGTCACTATCAGGAACCCTGGTTGATTCGCCGCTTCAACGAGCTACCGACACAGAGTCAGAACGGCGGGTTCGGCGTTCCCGAGATGTCCACTCACCTGCACAATTTCCACACCGCGCCTGAGAGCGACGGCGGTCCCTGTCGCTGGTTCTTCCGCGGACAGTATTTCGATCAGTACTTCACCGGACAGCAGGCGGGATTCGCTTCGACCCATCAACCCAACGGCGACATCAACGAATCGCTGAGCACGATGTGGTATCACGACCATCGCATCGATCACACCGCCGAAAATACTTACAAGGGCCTTGAAGGGTTTCACCTCATCTTCAACCAGTTCGACACCGGCAATGAAACTACGGGCTTTCGGCTGCCGAGCTATCCGCAGTACGACATCCCCATCATGCTCAATGACAAGTTGCTGGATCCCAGCACCGGTCTGCTCTGCTTTGACACCTTCAATTTCAAAGGACTGCTGGGCGACATTCAGTTGGCGAACGGCATCATTCAACCGTTCTTCAACGTCAGCCAGCGGCGCTATCGCTTCCGCGTGCTGAACGGCGGGCCGTCGCGCTTCTACGAACTGTTCCTGACCGATCCGCTCACTCCCAGCACGCAGATTCCGTTCTGGGTGATCGCTGATGACGGCAACCTTTTACCGACGCCTATTCAGGTGACCAGCATCCGGCTGGGCGTGGCCGAACGTTATGACATCATCATCGACTTCAACTTCCGCCGGCCAGGGCATGTCCTGTGTCGAGTTCAGGATCGGCAGCCCCGTCACCGACAACAGTGTCAACCCGGCGACGCACCCGGTGTTCTATCAACTGCCGAGCGTCATCACGCCGCGCATCACCCGGAACTTCAGCTTTGATCGCGACAATGGCCAATGGGTAATCAATGGCAGGTTTGCGAACTGCAACGAGCTGCGCTTCGCGGTAACGCAGAATAGCGCGGAGAACTGGCTCTTAAGCAACCCTCGGAGTGATTGGCAACACCCGATCCACGTCCACCTGGAAGAGCACCAGATCCTCACCCGGTCTAACAACGGAGGGCATCGATCCAGCTACAGCCATCACGCCCGACGCGCCGGGTTCGGCTCTCCCGACTGGCGCTCTCACGGTGACTGCGCCTTTGGCGGCGGCGGCGGCGGCATCAGCACGACTCGCCCCAATGTTCCCAACGTCGAAGTGTCGCGCAAGGATGTCACGCGGTTGCAGGCCGATGAAGACG
>WNFP01002952.1_pt1 | contig 13610 bp, 14 predicted proteins | sample 5400201 | NCBI WGS metagenome assembly WNFP01 (sample SAMN13153355, study PRJNA577476) | soil metagenome | isolation source: 115 cm saprolite under Madrone tree | place: USA:California | collected 2016-06-14
AGGCGCTGAGGTACGAGTAGCGCGTTCTTTGTTGCTCAGATCTGAAAGGCGGAGGGGTGTCGCTGGCCGGTTGAGATCAGCTTATCGATTTCTGTGAGGGGCGCGATGTGGCCGCGGGCGCCGATTCCGGTGCAGTTGAGGGCGGCGGCGGCGCAGGCGAATTCGAGCTGGCGCGGCAGCGCCCAGCCTTGCAGCAATCCATAGATAAAACCTGCGTGGAAGATGTCGCCGGCGCCGGTGGTGTCGACGGTATCGACGCGAAACGCGGGCGCGTAGTGGAATTGCGCGCCGTCGTAGGCGAGGACTCCTTCTTGGCCGAGAGTGGCGGCGGCGAGGCGACCGCCATAGCGAGTGCGTACGGCTGGGAGCGATTTGCGCAGGTCGGATTCGCCGGAGATGCGGCCGGGAATGTCGCGGCTGGTAATGAGGTAATCGATCAGTGGGAGAAGGGCGTCGACGCCGGGGTAGAGTTCGTCGAGATCTGCGATGACGGGAATACCCGCAGAGTGCGCCCAAGTGGCGGCGAGGGTTGCGGCGGCAGTGTCGTGGCCATCGAGATGGAGGGCGCGAGCTTCGAGAATCCAGTCGCGCTTGAGGTCGTTGGGTTGGAGAGCGAGGCGGTCGTCGCGCTTCCAGAGCACGGTGCGCTCGCCGGCGTCGTCAACGAGGATGAAAGCTTGCTGGCTGGGGCAGCCTGGCGCGGTTAGGAGATGCGTTTCGACGCCGAGGCGCGCGAACTCGGAGCGATGCAAGGTAGCGGCAAGGTCGTCACCGACTTTGCCGACGTAGCGAGTGCGAAGTCCCCAGGATTGGCAGGCGACCATGGCGGTGGCGACCTGGCCACCGGGCAGGACATTGGCGGAGCGAAATTCGACTTTGGAGCCGGCAGCGGGGTAGTGATGAACGGGGATCAGCGTGTCGGTAGCGTTCAGGCCGACACCGACTACGTCGACTTTGGAGGTTGCGGACATTTGGCGGCGCTAAATGTAAAGGAGATGGCGCGCGATGCAAAGAGAAATGCGCACAGCCAGAACTGCGTTACCACCGCAGACGATCAGCGCCGAAGATTCCGCAATCGTGCTATTGGTCAATGGTGAAAGCGGCGGCGATAGCCGCCGCAGTACATATTTAGTGGAAGCGGGTGGTGCGGTGCAGAGCCACGCCACAAATGAGAAGAAGAGCTAGCGTGGCCGCGCTCAGAATCAGCGCGGGCGGCCAGTTGAGCTGGATTTGCGGGAGGCGGGCAGTGGCTGCGAAGTAGACGAAAATAGCGGTGACGGCGACGACGAGCAGCCAGTCGAGGGCGGTGCGCGACGGTTTTGCTTCGCTGGCGGCTTGACGGCCGTCCATGCGGGCTTCGACATAGTCGGTTTCGATATTGTAGCGCTGGCTTTCGCGATGCGCGGCTTGCTTCCAGCATGTTTGCTCGGAGCTTGTCGCCGATGAAAAAGCGATGGCGACGACGCCGGCCATCATTAACAGCGAGCCGCCGATTACTTGCGCGTAGATGGAATGTCCGCGGCCGTGCAACTCGCCGAAGACAAGCATGCCCCAGAGAAGTCCCCAGAACTGATTGGTGTTGGAGAGCGGAATGCCACGGCTGATGCCGACATATTTTGCGGCGTATTGCTGGAAAAGGTCGCCGATAACCCAGATGAAGCCGCCGAGCATGAGCCAGAAGAGAACGTCGCGCGCGCTTTGTAGTTGGCGCCAGAGCGGCGCGAGGCCGAGATAACTGACGGCCAGCGTGGACATCATGCCGAGCTCACCAAACGTGAAAAATGTCACGAAGGAAAGCGGATTCATGCCGGTGAGATAGGCTTTGCGGTAGGGGATGTACATCGTGCCCCAGAGGACGCCGGCGCCGAGCGCGGCCCAGACTCCGCGGAGGGAATGTGCGGCAGGTGCTTGCGTCGAGGATGCGATGGCCAGCAGCGCTGCGCCCGCGCACATCACCAGCGCGCCGCCAAGAACACCGAGCCAGCGCCGCCAGCCTGCCTGGCGCAATTCGTTGAAGAAAAGAAAGCCCCAGAGAATGCCGAGCAGGCTGTTGGAGTTCCACAGCGGAAACGCGATGCTGAGGCCGATGTCGCGGATGGCGAAAATGGTCATGGTGTTGGCGACGGCCCACAGGCACCCGGCCAGCAAAGCCCAGATGATCAGATGAGGTGCGCGGCGGATGTCGGCGCGCACGGAGGAAGTGCCGAGGATTAACGCGGGAACGCTCCAGCGCGCGAGGAAAACGCCGACGACCATGATAAGCGAAACCACCATCGGAGAGAGGCCTATGGAGACAAGCTTGGTGGGCGCTTCTGCTGCGCCGAGCCAAGCGCCGGCCGTGAAGCCGGAGAGCATGCCGAGGAGTTGCAGCTTGCGCGCGCGCGCGGTTTGTAGCGCTGCCGAATCGATGGTTAGCGTGGATTGCATAGCCGGTCAGCGAAGGAATGCGAGCAGAACAAGTCCGCCGATCAGGACCGCGACGGGCACCCAGAAATGAATGTCGGTGAGAATGCTGGCGAGCGTGCCTTGCCGTGGGGCAGTTTCGTTGGGCATGCGACCTTTCTTTAATAGAGCGCCGCTATGCTAGGACAAAATCGGGCTTTTATCCAATGGGGCGATGTTGCGGACCTGGGGCGCAGCGTGCTGCGCCTCTACCGAATGCAGTATCAACGGGGCCAGACACCGGCGGTGAAGCTGCGGATGGTGGTGAAGTGTAGATTTTCGTAAAGGCGGACCGCGGAACGGTTCTGCGAGGTCACCGTCAGTGTCAATTCGCGGAATTTCAAAGCGCGGAGGGTTTCGGCGGAAGTCTGCATGAGCATGCGGCCGAGCCCGTGCCCTTGATAGCCGGGGAGGACGCAGATTTGCGTGGTGTGGCCCACTCCAGGGGAGACTTCGCTAGTGAGCACGGCGCCGATGAGGTCGTCGCTGCCCGGCTGTCGTAGGACGAAGGAGGCGCCGGCCACGAATTGGCCGCAACCCGGGAGAAGAATAATGTTCTTGAGGAAGCGCAAAGCTCCGGCGCGGCTGCGATACTGATCGTTAATTTCGCCGTCGACGTGATTAGCGTATGACAAGTAGATCAGCTTGGCACAAGGCTCGAAGAAACGATCGTTCCAGCGGTCGAGGCGCATACCCGCGGAGGCGCCGGCCCGCGGCTCGTCGTTCTTTAGTAAATCGAGGAGCATGAACTGGCGTGTGTAGAGCTTAAAGCCCTGCTCGCGGAGCGGGGTGTCCACCGGGCCGCCGAATGGCATGAGCTGCGCTTCGATGCGCGAGAGTTGCGGGAGCGCGCGCATGGAGAAAAGCATTTCTTCAAGGAGGCGGCGGCCGATATCGGCTTGCGGAAAGCGAGGGGAGACATACAGTCCGCCGATGAGGCCCTTTTGCTCCTCGAGAACATAAAAGGAGTAGCCGGCTGCGGAGCCGTTTTCAAACGCCACGCAGCCGCATAGTGCGTGCGCTTCCAGAAATCGCTTGATGAGGTCGAGCGCGCCGCGATAGTCCCAATGCAGCTCATCGTGCCAGTGCCGCGCTTCTTCCTCGAGCAGCGGCTCGAGCTGGCGAACGCTGGTTTGGCGGAGGTCCAGAATATTCATCAAAGGGCGGCGCGGCGCGCAGCTTTATGATAGCTGATTCGGCAAGCGGGGCGCGAAAGGCGGAGCCGCGCGGGCGGCGGCTGCTACTGCATGCGACACAGGCCGCGCAGTTACGAAATGGGCGGGGGAAACAGCGTGCTACGATGACGAATATTTCGCGTGAGGGATCAAAAACGGGCTATGCGCCAGCCCAGTGGCGCGGTTACGAATGTCCATTCTTAACGAATTCCGGTTTCCGTCGCGTTGGTACACAAAGATAGTATTGGCTGTTATGGCGTTGTTGTTTTTTGTGGTGGTGGCTACTTCGGCGATTGCGGGATTGTTGGTGTATCGCATCGTGAAGCCGCAGCGCTCCAGCAGCGAAATCAATATGGACAGCTTTCCGGGACGCCCGGAGACGGTGAAATTTTCCGTGCCGGGAGAGGGGCAGCGCGAAGGTTGGTTTTTCCCGGGGTTGGTGGGCGCGCCGAGCATTGTGCTGTGCCACGGCTACGGCTCGAGCCGCGGCGAATTGCTTACGCTGGTTTCGGCGCTGCAGGATCACCAATACAACGTGTTCGTATTTGATTTCGGGGCGCACGGCGCGAATGGCGGGATTACCTCGTTTGGTTATCGCGAGGCGGATGAAGTGCGTGCGGCAATTGATGAACTGGCCCGGCGAAACGATGTGAATCCTGACCATTTTGGGTTGTGGGGCTACAACTTGGGCGCCTATGCGGCGTTGCGCGAAGCGGAAAGTGATAAGCGGGTGCGCACGCTGATCCTGGATTCCCTCTACGATTCGCCGGAGCAAATGGTAAAGATCGGCGTGGAGAAAGAAGGCCTGGCGGGAATTCCGCTGATGGCGCGCTCGGCGGAAGTGAGTTTCGGGTGGATCAATCACAAATATAGCGGGGAGAGGCCGCTGACCTGGAAGCTCGATGCGGTGGCGGGCGTGCCGAAATTATTTATTGAAGCCGCGGATGATCCGGAGCTGGCGGGCATCACGCAAAAAATGTTCAAGAGCGCGCCGGAGCCGAAGGAGCAGGTGACGATTCTGCATGGCAACTTCGTGAATATGGAAGACGCGGACAAGCGCGCCTACGAGAATCGCGTGGTGAGTTATTTTCTACTGCGGCTGCCCGCTAATGGGCGGATGAGTCGGTAGCGGTCCGATCGAGACCACATATAGGTTTGGTATGTTTGGCAGATCAGGGCCTTGGAAAGGATGCACCCGACCTACGCGCTTCAAGTCTTCAACGCCCTGCTCACTGACAATCCCCTGGGCCCTCAGCGGCATACTAGGCACGCACTCGGGTAATTCGCGGTGAGCGTAGAAATTCAGGCCATAAGTCCAGGAACGTTGCAATTTATACACACACACTCTAACGCTCTCTTCCTGGTAAAAGGCAAGCAAAGGAGTCACCTGTCGCGCTGAGTAAAGTTGATCCAAACGAGGGAGCAGATAAAGGTTGGACAGTTCCACTGTTGAGAGTACGAGGGCACAGGTCGTAAGCGCCGCAAGCAGTTTCTTGTGACTGAGCGCCAATACACACAGTAATAAGCCTGCGCTGGCTATTCCCGCTACCCACGGCCAAGCCCAGAATTCGTCAAATGGTGAGCCAACAGGCACGCGGATTCGGGTCGCGACAACCGCGGCCCCAATCAGAATGAAGACCCCGGTGAAGAGCGAGGCCCTCGCGACCGCAGAATCTCCAACGTGCCTACGCGCCCACGACCGGGTTGTGAGCAGGACCAGCGGGGGCACTGCCGGCAATACATATCCAGGAAGCTTCGACTGTGAAATCGTAAAGAAAAACACTGGGAATGCAAACCACGACAAAACGAACAGTGATGTCGATCCTCTCCACGGCGTACGTTTTCGAAGCACATCAGCCGAAGCAAGCAGAGCAAAGAAAGACCACGGAAAAATCGAGACGAATATAACTGGAATGTAAAACCAAAAGGGTTGGATGTGCTGGAATTCAGGAGTCAGGTAGCGCTTGAAGTTGTGTTCGATGATGAAGATGCGGAAGAAGTCGGGGTTGCGGCGGGCGCAGAGGATGTACCACGGCAGGGCCGTCACGCAGAATGCCGCGATTGCGGCTGGATGAAGCAGGCGCAGTGCGTCCCGCCAGCGCTTGGTGAATAGCGCCCAGAAAAAGATGGCGCCGCCGCTGAGGATGATGCCGGCAGGCCCCTTTGCCAGCACCGCAAGGCCAAGGAAAAATCCAAACAGAATCAGGGCGAGCCATGGTCGCCGCGCGACGTTCGCTTCACCGTGTCGGGGCGCAGCATGCTGTGCCCCATCTCGGCTCGATTCCTCTGGAACGAGGCCGACGACCACTGCAGCGCAGACCATCGCGATGCTCAGCATGGCGCTGAAGGGCATGTCTGTGGCGGCGGCGTGGGAAAAGCCGATCATACCTACCGTGGTGGGAAGCAGAAGCAGGAGCCAGCGCGCGGTTTCTGCGCCGTAGATGCGCCACGCGAGCCAAGCCATTGCCAGCGTGGCGAGCAAAGCTGAAATCGCACTCGGCAAACGAGCCGCAGCTTCGCTCACGCCAAAAAGTTTGAAGCAAATCGCGGCGCCCCAATAATAGAGCGGTGGTTTCTCGAACCAAGGCTTGCCGTAGAGGCGCGGCGTGACCCAGTCGCCGGTCTCGGTCATGTCGCGTGCAATCCAGGCGTACCGCGGCTCGTCTGGGCCGACAAACCCGATGGCTCCCAAGTGGCTGAAATAGCAGACGTATAGCGTCGCGCAAATCAGCGCGGTCCAGCCGATTCGCGCTGCTAGGAGGTTTGCGTTTTTCCGCGGAGCAATGTCAGTGGAGGTAGCCACGAAAGAATGAGTCTAGCATTGGTGCGCGTGAACGTCAGCGCGTAGGATACTTGGTTTGATGCGCCGCGAGACGGAGGCGAATGAAGGAGTGGCTTGAGTACGCCGCAGTGTGGACGGCCGTGAAAATGCTGGGAGCTTTGCCGCGAGGCCTGGCGCGAAGCTTCGCGACGATGGTGGCGCGGCTCTTGTATGCAATGCTGCCGCGCTTGCGGCGTACGGCGGAGTTCAATTTGCGGCTGGCGTTTCCGGAGTGGGATGCTCCCCGGCGAGAGGCTGCGATCCGCGGCATGGTGCGGAATCTTGGGTGGATGGCCGCGGAGTTTGCGCGATTTCCGAAGTACACGCGCGACAATATTCAGGAAGTTCTGCTCCTCGACGGGCACGAGAATTTTCTGAATGGCCAGCGCCGAGGCAAAGGCGTGCTGTACCTCACCGGGCACATTGGCGCGTGGGAGCTTTCTTCGTTTGCGCATGCGCTGTACGGCTTTCCGCTGCACTATATGGCGCGGCCATTGGACAACGCGCGCGTCGACGCGCTCGTGAATCGATATCGATGCTTATCCGGCAACCAGCCAATTTTCAAGAATGAATCCGCGCGAGCCCTGCTGAAGATCTTGAAGGGGGCTGAAACGGTGGGAATTCTGGCGGATCAGAACACCATGCCGGAAGAAGGCGTCTTCGTGGATTTCTTCGGTAAGTCCGCATGTACGACAACGGGAATTGCGCGCGTCGCGTTGCATACGGACGCCGCGGTCGTGCCGGGGTACGCGTATTGGGATGGTGCTATCGGGAAATATCGGCTGCGGTTTGAGCCGGCGGTCGAGCTCGTTCGAACGGGCGACACCGAGCGGGACGTTTTTGTAAACACGCAAAAATTTGCGAAGGTGATCGAAGAGATTATTCGCAAGTATCCAGAGCAGTGGGTGTGGGTACATGCGCGGTGGAAGACACGACCGAAAGGCGAGGGTGCATTTTACTGAGTAAGGAAGAATTTTCACCACGGAGGTTATGGAGCCCACAGAGAAGAGATGCGTGGAGAGTTGACTATGACGAAGGTGGCTGGGGAATTGGCGGCCGCGATTGGAGCCGAACTCAATGGCGACGCGGACTTTGAAGTGCGTGGCGTCGCTGCGCCGGAGCGCGCAGGCAAGCACGACTTGATCTATGTCGAAGCAGCGAAGCATGCCGGGCGCGCGGCGCAATCTGCTGCGGGCTGTGTGATTGCGTGCGAGGGGGTAACGATCAGCGGGAAAACAATTTTACGGCACACGCAGCCAAAAGTGGCATTTGCGAAGGCGGCGGCAATCCTCGTGGAGCGCGGGCCGGTTGCCACCGGCATTCACGCGACTGCAATCGTTGCACCGCTAGCGCGCGTCGGGAAAAACGTCAGCATCGGCCCGTACGCGGTGATTGGAGAAGATGCGCATATCGGCGACCGCACGCAGATTGGGGCGCATTGCGTTGTAGGAGCGGGATGCTGGATTGGTGAAAACTGCCGAATTCATCCCCACGTGACTTTGTATGCCGGCGTGCGCGTCGGCCATCGCGTCGAGATTCACGCCGGCAGCATCATTGGCGCGGATGGTTTCGGCTATGCCTACGGCGACGGGCGCTACTGGAAATTTCCGCAGGTCGGTATCGTGGAGATCGGCGACGACGTGGAGATCGGCGCGAACACGACCATTGATCGCGGCTCGCTGGACGACACGCGCATCGCCGAAGGCGTGAAGATCGATAACCTTGTGCACGTGGGTCACAACGTGCAGATCGGCGCGCACACAGTGATCGCGGCACAGACGGGCATTTCCGGGTCGAGTTCGCTGGGGCATCATGTGGTGGTCGGCGGTCAGGTAGGAATCGGCGAACATTGTGTCTTAGAGGACGGCGTTATCGCAGGGGGGCAAGCGGGCATTCTCACCGGGAAAACAGTTCCCGCGGGGCAGACGGTTTGGGGCACCCCCGCTCGCGAGATTGGCAAATTCAAGGAAGCGTATGCTTGGTACGCGCGGCTTCCGGAGCTTGGGGCGCGCATCAAAGAGATAGAAAGCAAGATGCCGCCGAAAGGGGAGAAAAAGACTTCACCACAACCAGCACGGAACGCACGGAGAAGAAGGGGAAAATAAGATTCATGCGGTGGCAGGTTATCGTCGTGGGCGGGCACACGCGAAGTATCGGGAAGACACAATTGGTGTGCGACTTGATCGCCGCGCTTCCGAACGAGAATTGGATTGCCGGGAAAATTACGCAGTATGGCCACGGAGTCTGTGCGCAAAATGGCGAGAACTGCGATTGTGCTCCGGATGAGCACGTCTGCGCGATTAGCTGGGAGAAGCGCGCGAGCGAAACCGACAGCGGCCGCTTTTTAGCCGCCGGCGCGCGCCGCTCTTTCTGGTTAAGAACCAAACAGGGATTTCTCGCTGAGGGTATGCCGTTGTTGCGCAACGCGCTGCACGAGTTGGGGGGGAATGATCGAGGCCGGCCGGGACGTGTAATCCTCGAAAGCAACACGCTGCTGCAATTTCTAAAGCCGTCGCTGTACCTGATGGTTCTCGATCCTTCGAAAGGGGACTTCAAGGACTCCGCGAGATTGCAAATGGATCGCGCCTCTGCCTTTGTCCTTCGCCAGCCGGTGCACGCAGCGGACGGCGCAGTCGCGTGGACCGGCTTGCCGCTACAACTTCTTCGCGGCAAGCCGCAGTTCCTGCAGCGCGAAGGCGAAGCCCTGCCTAGAGGCCTGTTGGAGCAGGTGCAAGGCATCATCCATGACGAGAGGGGCGTCGCGATGTAAACACCGCAGCATCTTAGCGGTTGACCCCTGCTCGGCCCGCGGCGATAATTTAATGGTACAGACGCTATCCGCAAAACAGTTGGCGCTGGCCGGAGACTGCGCCGGGGCGTCCATTTTTGAGTTGAAATCGCACGGGGGGGCTTGCTTTGGCGACGAGCACGCGCGGGCTGGACGTTCCTGTCACCTCCGGAGCTCCAGTCACTTCAGGAATCCAGGAACGCTTACAGCGCCTCGAGCAGGCCATCGAGCGCGGCGCGAATCACCTGCTGTCTCTACAAGTGGACGCCGGCTACTGGCACGGCGAGCTGGAAGCCGACACCACCCTCGAATCCGACTACATCTATTATTTGCACGTCCTGGGCAAAGCCGACCCGGAGCGCATCGCCAAGCTGGCCAATTACGTGCGCCAGCGGCAATTGGCAGATGGCGGATGGAGCATTTATCCCGGCGGGCCGTCGGAGCTCAACGCAACTTGCAAGGCGTATTTTGCCCTGAAGCTGGCGGGCGACGTGCAAGATTCTTTGCATATGACGCAGGCTCGCGCCACCGTGCACCGGCTGGGCGGCCTTGAGCACACCAATTCGTACGTTCGCTTTTATCTCGCGCTGGTCGGCGCTGTCGGATGGGAACTCGTCCCCGCGATTTTGCCGGAGCTGATGCTGCTGCCGAACTGGTTCTACCTCAACATTTATGAGATGTCGTCGTGGACACGCGGTATCGTCATTCCCATGGCGATTTTGTCTGCCGTGCGGCCGGATTGGCGCTTGCCGGAACGCGCGCACGTTGACGAACTCTTTTGCGATATCTCGCGCAAGAAAGCGGCGTTCGACTGGAGCGACCAACTTCTCTCGTGGCGTAATTTTTTTCTTGCGCTCGACCGCGCCTTGAAGCTTTACGAAAAATTACCGTGGAAACCGCTGCGCCAACGCGCACTGCGTGAGGCAAAATCCTGGCTGCTCGAGCACGTCGAACGCACGGAAGGCTTGGCCGCCATTTATCCGGCGATGATGAATTCGATTTTCGCGCTGATGGCGCTCGGCCACGGACCGGACGATCCCTTGACGGCGCGCGAAATTCGCGAATTTTCGCGCTTCGAGATCGAAGATGGCGACACTATCCGCATGCAACCTTGCGTCTCGCCCGTATGGGACAGTTGCATCGCTATGGTCGCGCTGGAAGAAGCCGGCTTGCCTCCGGATCACCCCGCGCTGGTGAAAGCCGCGGACTGGATCTTGTCGAAACAGGTTCTCGGCGCCGGCGACTGGCAAGTCAAGAATAGAGACGCCGAGCCAGGTGGTTGGGTCTTTGAGTTTCGCAATGATTTTTATCCGGACGTGGACGACACGGCTTTCGTGCTAATGGCTCTGCAGCGCGTGAAATTTCCAGATCCTAAGCGCATGGAAGCGGCGGTGCGCCGCGGCATTCAGTGGATGCTTAGCATGCAAAATCGCGACGGCGGCTGGGGCGCTTTTGACCGCGACAACAACAAGGCGTTTCTTTGCAACATTCCTTTTGCCGACCACAACGCGATGATCGATCCCTCGACCGCTGACGTCACGGCGCGCGTGCTCGAGTGCTTGGGCCGCTATGGCTGGCCCGCGGATCATCCGGCGGTGCAGCGCGGTCTCAGATTTCTCTTGCAGGACCAGTGCGAGGACGGTTCCTGGTTCGGCCGTTGGGGTGTGAATTACGTCTATGGCACAAGCGGCGTCCTGCGCGCGCTCGAAACCGTGTCCCTCACTGCTAAAGAATATTGCCAGCGCGCGGTGCGTTGGCTGCGCACTGTACAAAAGGCGGACGGCAGCTTCGGCGAATCCCTGCGCAGTTATCAGGAGCCCGTGACCAAAGGCCAAGGCGATAGCACTGCGTCGCAAACCGCCTGGGGCCTCATCGGATTGCTTGCCGGCTCGGACACAGGCGATCCCGCAATCCAAAAAGCCGCCGCCTATCTCGTCGAGCAACAAAATTCGGATGGCTCCTGGAGCGAAGACGAATTCACCGGCACGGGTTTCCCCTGCGTTTTCTATTTAAAGTATCACCTGTACCGAAATTCGTTTCCGCTCTATGCGCTGGCCCGTTTCCGAAATCTGGCACAAGAAGCACAACAGTACTGCGCGCTGACCTTTCAGCCCGGCGAATTCCGCCTGCGCAGCGGGTTTTAGCCCAACCGCATGACTACTCTGGTCACTGGCGCCTCCGGCTTCCTCGGGAGTCACGTCGCTCGTCAGCTTGTGGCGCGCGGCGATGACGTGCGCGTGCTGCTGCGTCCCTCCAGTCACAATCGCGCCATCTCCGATCTCTCGTTGCAATATGCCACCGGCGACTTGCGGGATCCCGCCTCACTCGAGCGCGCCATGAAGGGCGTGAAGCGCGTCTTTCACGTCGCTGCCGATTACCGGTTGTGGGCCAAGCGCTCCAAAGATATTTATGAGTCCAACGTCGGCGGCACCAAAAATCTGCTGGCTGCTGCCGAGAGCGCTGGCGTCGAGCAATTCATCTATACCAGTACCGTCGCCACCATTGCGGTGGACCGCCCTCAGCCGCCGAACGAGTCGACCCAAGCGCGCCTTGAAGAAATGGTTGGCCACTACAAGCGCTCAAAATGGCTTGCCGAGCAGGAAGTGCGGAATGCGGCGAAGAACGGTGCGCCAGTGATAATCGCCATGCCCACGACTCCGGTCGGTCCGTGGGACTGGAAGCCCACGCCCACCGGAAAAATTATCGTCGACTTTCTGAACGGCAAAATGCCAGGCTACGTCGACACGGGGCTAAATTTTGTGGGCGTGGAAGAATGTGCCGCCGGGCATCTACTCGTTTCCGAGAAAGGTAAAGTCGGCGAGCGCTACCTGCTGGGCGCCGAAAATCTCACGCTCAAGCAATTTCTCGACACGCTGGCGAAAATCACGGGTCTGCGCGCGCCCAGCATGAAGATCCCGCACGGGCTGGCCCTGGGCGCGGCCTATGCCAACACGGTGTTTTCGCGGCTCACATTCCGCGAGCCGCAAATTCCCATCGAGGGCGTGAAAATCGCGCGCCACAAAATGTTTGTTGATTGCTCGCGCGCCCAGCGTGAATTAGGCTTTCGCCCCGGCCCAGTGCAAGCGGCCCTGGAGCGCGCCGCCCGCTGGTACGAAGTCAACGGCTACGTTTCCGCGAGGCGCGCCAGGCGTATAGTGCACGCAGCAGCATCTTTGTAGTGCGTGCTTTCGCGCGTGCAGCGGCATGCTTTCGCCAGGCATCTGAACAATAGACGTGAAGGTTCTCGTCACATTCGCGGTCGAAGCCGAATTCGCCCCTTGGCGCCGCTTGCGAAATCTGCGCGAAATCAGGATCGGTCAAATTACCGCACATCAAGCACAAATCGGACGCGCCCAGGCGGACCTCGTCATCACTGGAATGGGCATGGAAAACGCGCGCCGGGTTTCCGAAGCTCTGTTGGATCAGCCCTATCAATTCTGCATCACCACGGGTTTCGGCGGCGCGCTCAGCGAAAAGCACTCCGTAGGAGACATCCTGGTCGCGGAATCCGTGCAGGAATTGGGAAAATCTAAGACTCTGCAGTGCAGCCGGAATCTGACCTACGCGGCACGCGATGACGGAGCAAAATTGGTGAAAATGTTTTTGACGTCAAACCAAGTCGTCTCCACGGTGGAAGAGAAAAAGCGGCTGGCGCCTTTTGCCGACGTCGTCGAGATGGAGAGTTTCGCGATTGTCACCGCTGCACAGAGCCACAAAAGAGCGGTCGTTGCCATCCGCGTGATCTCAGACTCCGTGCTGCACGACGTTCCTGTCAGCGTGAACACCATGGTCGACGAGAAAGGCCAAGTGAAAATCGGGGGCGTGGTCCGCTACTTCGCCCGCCATCCTTTGCAGCTGCCCGCACTGATTCGGCTTGGTCGCGACAGCAGGACGGCCGCGGAAGCCTTGGCGCATTTTTTGGAAGCGTTCATCAAGAAATTGTCATTCAGCTCGCATGGGTGGCCGCCGGCCGAACTGCAAGAGGTGGCCGCACGATGAGCCGCACTGGCACCGTCGTCGAAGCGCTAAAAACTCTCGGTCCCATCCCCAAAACGATGCGCGCTGGCGTCTACCGCGAAAAGGGAATTGTGCGCGTCGAAGAAGTCCCCGTTCCCGAGGTCCGCGATCACGAAGTCTTGATCAAAGTCGCCGCCTGCGGCATTTGCGGCACCGACATCAAGAAAATCTTCCAGCGCTACGTCGAGCCGCCGCAAATCCTCGGTCACGAACTCGCCGGTACGGTCGTCGCGGTCGGCCCCGGCGTCACCAAATGGAAACCCGGCGACCGCGTGATGAGCTTCCACCACACGCCTTGCGGCAAGTGCTTTTACTGCGATGGGCGCCTCTTCTCGCAATGCAAGCAGTACAAAACCACCGGCCTGAC
>WNFP01007556.1_pt1 | contig 13602 bp, 10 predicted proteins | sample 5400201 | NCBI WGS metagenome assembly WNFP01 (sample SAMN13153355, study PRJNA577476) | soil metagenome | isolation source: 115 cm saprolite under Madrone tree | place: USA:California | collected 2016-06-14
ATAAAAGAATCTCTTCCTTCTGCCCACTGAATCGGTCGCCTAGGCAGTAGAACTTCCTTCCTCTTTAAACAATCTGCTCGCTTCAGCCACTTCTCCTTCACTCTTTCTCCCCGCCCCCACTCCACTGTCTGAATTGCAGCTCTAGTAAGGCCATGGGAGCAATCGCTCATACAATAGCGTAATATGGCTGGCGAAATATCTCTGGACCGCAAGAGTTCTTCGAGGTGCCGCAAAGAAAGGAACGAGAATTTTCCGGGCCCTGCGCGCCGAGCCCGAAAAATGCGCAATGGATTCTGAGCCGACACCAGCTGAGAGCGCTTTCCTTCTAAATGGAGGCAATCGCAAATAAACCAAAAACGATACGGGCATACATTTTGGCAATGAAAGGATTGTTGGTGATGAATTGGGGCAACATATCCCCGGTCCATGAATGAAGTCCACGCTGGACGCAGGAGTCGCGCTGCAATTGCACAATAAGGATCGAGAGATGGGTACGTCTTTTTCCAGAAGAACCGGCTCTTCGTTCGAGGCAGCAGGAGGGTCGGCCCCGCTGGTCTTTTTCTTGTACCCACTCATGCCCCATTTTCATCCAACGGGAGCTGAAGGTGGATTCAAAAAGCTCGCGCGAGCATGTGTCCGGCGCAGCGTGCCCCGTAGATTTGCTGATTTAGATGAATCCGGAGTCCACTCTTCAGGCGTGTCTTCGCTCGTCGGGCAAGGAGTACTTATGTTGCTTGAATTCGCTGGACCCATTGGCGCACGTTTCGGCCGCATGGAGCGGCCCCGCAGTTCTCGCCCCGCTCACCCCCCTAGTCTTGCTGCGCTCCTCATGGCCAGTGCTTTTTCGGCCGTCGCTGTCCTCGCAGGCTGCGGCGGGAGAGCTGCCGGCCCCCCCATGCCTCCGCCAGAGGTGAAAGTCATTGCAGTGGCCGAGAGAGACGTCCCCATCGTAAGCGAGTGGGTCGCCACGCTTGACGGCTACGTCAACGCCCAGATTCAGCCGCAAGTTACCGGCTATATCGTCGAACAGAAATATAAAGAGGGCTCGCCTGTTCACAAAGGCGACATTCTATTCGAGATTGATCCGCGTCCCTTCCAGGCTCTGCTCGATCAAGCCAAAGCACTGTTGGCCCAAGCACAAGCGCAAATGGGCAAGACCCAATTAGACGTCGACCGCGACACACCCCTCGCCAAAGAACGCGCCATTGCGCAAAGCCAGTTGGACAACGATATTCAAGCGAATCTTGCCGCAAGAGCCGCCGTTCAATCCTCAGAAGCACAAGTCGAGCAGGCTCATCTTAATTTGGGATTCACTCATGTTACATCTCTCTTCGACGGTATCGCCGGCATCGCTCAAGTCCAGCTCGGGAACTTGGTGAATCCCAGCACGGTCCTTACTTCCGTATCTCAGGTAAATCCCATTAAAGCGTTTTTCCCCATCAGTGAGCAGGAGTATTTGCGCCTCGCCGATGGCCACAGCGGACAAGACCGCCTTGAGTCTCCCAAGGATGGTCCATCCCTCGATTTGGTCCTGGCGGACGGAACCGTGTATCCATCCAAGGGCCACTTGCTTTATACCGACCGCCAAGTGGACATAAACACGGGCACAATCCGCGTGGTCTCGGCGTTTCCCAACCCCAAGAATCTCCTGCGTCCCGGACAATTCGGCCGCGTCCGTGCCTCCACCTACACGCGCACTGGCGCTCTGCTTGTTCCTCAACGCGCCGTCGTCGAGCTGCAAGGCACCTTTCAACTGGCAGTCGTTGGCAACGACAACAAAGTCAGCGTCCGCATTGTCAAAGTCGGCGAGCGCGTTGGCACGGAATGGATCATCGACAGCGGCGTGAAACCCGGCGAGATGGTCATCGTCGAAGGCGTGCAAAAAGTGCGTGATGGATCTCCCGTCAATCCTAAACCGCTGACCGCAACCGCTGGAGCGGCCTAAGCCATGTCTAAGTTTTTCATCAACCGCCCGATCGTCGCGATGGTGATCTCCATCGTCATGGTCATCATTGGCGCCATCACCATCCTCACATTACCGGTGGCCCTCTTCCCCAACATCGTCCCTCCCGAAGTCCAAGTTCTTGCCACCTACGTCGGCGCCGACGCAGGAACCATCGAGCAGTCCGTCGCCACCCCCATCGAACAGCAGATGAGCGGCGTGGACAACATGAACTACATGTATTCCCTCAATTCAACCGCCGACGGCGGTATGCGCCTGATCGTCGATTACGACGTCAAGACCGATCCGAATACCGACCTTATTCTCACCCAGATGCGTGAAACGCAAGCCGCATCGCAGTTGCCCATCGACGTGACCAACTTCGGCATCACGGTTCAAAAAACCGTCACCGCCCCGCTCATGCTCATCACCCTCTATTCTCCCAACGGCACTTACGATGCCCAATTTCTCTCCAACTTCGCCTACATCAACCTCAGCGACCAGATCACCCGCCTCTACGGCATCGGCACCGTCCAGATTTTCGGCGCTGGCCAGTACGCCATGCGTCTTTGGGTAAAGCCCGACCAATTGGCCAAGCTTGCCATCACCGTTCCCGAAATCGTCAGCGCTATCCAGTCGCAAAACACCGTGAATCCCGCCGGTCAGGTGGGCAGCGAACCTGCCCCCAAAGGTCAGGAGTTTACGTATTCAGTGCGCGCCCGCGGCCGCCTTTCCTCGCCCGAGGAGTTCGGCGAAATTGTCGTACGCGAAACTCCCATTGGTGGAGTGGTCCGCGTCAAAGACGTGGCCCGCGTCGAGCTTGGCGCGCAGAATTACAGCGTCGTCGGCCGCCTCAACGGTAAACCAGGCGCCATCATCGCCGCTTACCAATTGCCGGGCTCCAACGCCGTGCAAGCCGCCGATGCCCTCAAGAAATTGATGGCCGAGTCTAAGTCGCGCTTCCCCGGCGATATCGATTACGTAATTTCTCTCGACACCACGTTGGCCGTCACCCAGGGCATCAAAGAAATCGTCGAAACGCTGCTGATCGCCATCCTCCTCGTCATCTTCGTCGTTTACATCTTTCTCCAAGGCTGGCGCGCCACTCTCATTCCTCTCTTGGCCGTGCCCGTCTCTCTCGTCGGCACATTCATTTTCTTCCCCTTATTCGGCTTCTCCATCAACACGCTTTCCCTCTTCGGTTTGGTTCTCGCCATCGGCCTCGTCGTCGATGACGCCATCGTGGTGGTCGAAGCCGTCGAGCGCCACATTGAGGACGGTCTCTCGCCAAAAGAAGCCGCTCTCAAAGCCATGACGGAGATCTCCGGCCCCGTTGTCGGTATCGCGCTGGTTCTCTCCGCGGTCTTCATCCCCACCGCGTTCATCCCTGGCATTACCGGCCGTCTCTATCAACAGTTCGCCGTCACCATCGCGATCTCCGTGGCCCTTTCCGCCTTCAACGCCCTTACCCTCAGCCCCGCTCTTTCCGCGTTGCTCTTGCGCCCCAAAGACACGACTCGCGGTGGCTTGCTCAAGAAGTTCTTCAACTGGTTTAATCGTAGCTTCACGAGCGCTACCAACGCCTACGTCCGCGTCTGCGGCTTCCTAATCCGCAAAAGCGTCATCGCTCTCATACTTCTGGTCGTTTTTGGGGCCGCTGCCGGGTTTTTCAGCGCCAAAGTTCCTTCCAGCTTCCTTCCTGATGAAGACCAGGGCTATCTCTACATCAACTTGCAACTACCGAATGCCGCCTCTCTCCAGCGCACCGATGAAGTGGCACGCAAAATTGAAGCCGCTCTCGCCAAAACCCCCGGCGTCCAATACACCACCAGCGTTGTGGGCTTCAGCTTGCTCAGCTTCGTGCGCACCAGCTACAACGGCTTCTTCTTTGTCACTCTCAAACCTTGGGACGACCGAAAATCCCGCGACGAACAGTTCCAACAAATCAAGCAGAACGTCAACCGCGAGCTCAGCCAAATTCCCGAAGCCATCGCCTTCTCGTTCTCTCCCCCTGCCATTCCCGGTGTCGGTACGTCCGGCGGCTTCACCTTCGTTCTCGAGGACCGCGCCGGCAACGACGTCCAATTCCTCGCCGACAACATGAATAAATTTCTCGCCGCCGCCCGCAAGCGCCCGGAAATCGCGGGTGTCAGCACCACGTTCCTCCCCAGCGTCCCGCAGCAGTTCGTCGACGTAGACCGCGACAAAGTCATCAAGCAAGGTGTCGCCGTCAAAGATGTCTACCAGACTCTCCAAGCCTTCATGGGCGGCCTCTTCATCAACTACTTCAATCGTTTCGGACGCCAGTGGCAGGTCTACATCGAAGCGGAAGGCGCCTACCGCACCCGCGCCGAGAATGTCGGCCAGTTTTTTGTCAAAAATACAAATGGCCAAATGGTTCCACTCGCTGCTGTGACAAGATTCGAGCCCCACCCCGGCCCGGAGTTCACGATGCGCTTCAACGAATACCGCGCCGCCCAAATCAACGGCGCCGCCGCTCCCGGCTACAGCGCCGGTCAAGCCATGGCTGCTATCGAAGAAGTCTTCAACCAAACCATGCCTCGCGAAATGGGTTACGACTATATGGGCATGTCGTTCCAGGAGAAGAAAGCCCAGGAAGGTGTTCCTGCTTCCGCTGTTTTCGCCTTTTCTCTCCTCTTCGTCTTTCTGATTCTCGCCGCTCTCTATGAAAGTTGGACGTTGCCTTTCAGCGTACTTCTCAGCACTCCGGTCGCGGTCTTCGGCGCTTTCTTCATCCTCTGGCTGCGGCGCGTTTTGCTGTCTGTATTTCTTCCCACCTACATGGTGCAGATCGAAAACGACGTGTACTCGCAGATCGGACTCGTGATGCTCATCGGTCTCGCCGCCAAGAACGCAATTCTCATCGTCGAATTTGCCAAGGAAGAATACGAACACGGCAAGCCACTCGTCGATGCCGCTCTCGAAGGCGCGCGCTTACGTTTGCGTCCCATCCTGATGACTTCCTTCGCTTTCATCCTCGGCTGCGTCCCCCTCTGGACCGCTTCCGGCGCGGGTTCCGTCGCGCGCCAAATCATGGGCACGGCCGTAATCGGTGGCATGCTCGCAGCCAGCGCCCTCGGAATCTTTTTCATTCCCGCCGGGTGATCAAAAATGGTGGGACGTCTTCCGAGACGAGCAGCTCCAGTCTCTAATCCGCAACGCGATTCAGCAGAATTACGATGTCCGCATCGCAGCCACCCGTGTCCTCCAGGCGCAAGCGCAATTGGGCATTACGCGCTCCAATCAATTTCCTAGCGTCAGTGGCGGCGCAAATCTCTCAGCCCAGCGCACATCGCAATCGATTATCTTTCCTGCAATCGAGCAATCAACCGGACAGTTGAATCTCTCCGCCGCCTGGCAACTCGATTTCTGGGGACAATATCGTCGCGCCACGGAGGCCGCTCGCGCCTCTCTCCTAGCCACCGAGTGGGGCCGCCGCGCCGTTATCAGCTCCCTCGTTGCCAATGTCGCCTCCGCGTACTTTCAGCTTCGCGCGCTCGATCTTCAACTGGAGCTCTCTCAAAACGCATTGACCGCGCGCCGCGAATCTCTTCGCCTCACTTCCGTTCTCTCAACTCATGGCAATACGTCGGATCTCGACGTCCGCCAGGCCGAACAACTTGTTTACACAGCCAGCGAAGAGATACCCGACCTCGAACGCCGCATTCAGCAGGAAGAAAATTTCATTAGCACGCTCCTCGGAAACAATCCAGGCCCCATCGCCCGCGGCCTGCGGCTCACCGAGCAGCCTCACTCCCCAGAGGTTCCTGCGGGCATTCCCTCGGAGCTTCTCGAGCGCCGTCCCGATATCCGCCAGTCCGAACAGTTGCTGATTGCCGCTAACGCCCAGATCGGCGTCGCCCGCGCCGCTTACTATCCTCAAATCGCTCTGACAGGCTCGGGCGGTTTCCAAAGTGATGCTCTCTCTCGTCTCTTCGCCGGCAGCGCCGGCCTCTGGAGCTTTGCTGGCTCTCTCACTCAGCCCATCTTCACCGCCGGAAGAATTCGCTCTGGCGTCAGACTCGCCGAAGCCCAACAACAGGAAGCCGTCCTCAGCTACCAACAAACCATTCAACAATCTTTCCGCGACGCTTCCGACGCGTTGATTGCCTATCGCAAAAATCGAGAATTTCGCGAGCAACAGGAGCTTCTCACCGCGTCCGCCAAGGATGCCGCGCGCCTCTCCAACATTCGCTATTCCGGTGGAGTAACCAGCTACCTCGAGGTTCTCACTAACGAAACCAACTACTTCGCCGCCGAACTCAATCTTGCCCAAGCCCAGGCCAACGAACTCCTGGCACTCGTTTCGATTTATCAAGCCCTCGGCGGCGGCTGGCAACAGTAACCATGTTCGAATAAGCATCCACTGTTGCCCATCTTTCGCGGCCTCGTTGCACTTACGTTAAAGCCCGGGGTGGGGGTCATATCCTTCAAGCCTTGCGAAATCCCAGTTTGGCGCAACGCAGGAGGCTTCCTTGAAGCTGGACCACCTACTATTGAAAGGCCTCCCCAAGGTTTTGCTGCACGAGCATCTGGACGGCGTGCTAAGGCCGGAAACTGTCATCGAGATGGCCAGAAGCGAAGGATACCGCCAACTTCCCACCGAAGACTCGGAAGAACTCGCCGACTGGTTCCACCAGGGAGCGAATCAGGGGAGCCTCCCAAAATATCTCGAAGGTTTTGCGCACACGATTGCGGTGATGCAAACCGAAGAGGCCCTCGAACGCGTTGCCTATGAACAAGCGGACGACCTGAGTGGCGACGGCGTCGTCTATTTTGAAACTCGCTTTGCGCCGATCTTTCATACGCGGAAAGGATTGAGCCACCAGCAGGTGGTCTCTGCTGTGCTGAGGGGCCTCGAACGCGGCCGCAAAGACTTTGGAATTTCTTCCGGGCTGATCATCTGCGCCATGCGCAATATGGATGTCTCCCTCGAAATGGCCGAACTGGCCGTCGACTTTCGCGAGCGCGGAGTCGTGGGATTCGATCTGGCGGGTGAGGAGGGCGGCTATCCTCCCAAAAAACACGTCGACGCCTTTCACTATATCCAGCGGCAGAATTTCAACATCACCATTCACGCCGGCGAGGGCTTTGGCAAAGAATCGATCTGGCAAGCTATCCAATACTGCGGGGCACACCGCATCGGCCACGGTACGCGATTGATCGAAGACATCGCCGTAGCCGACGACGGAAAAGTAGTGAAATTAGGCGACCTCGCGCAATACGTTTTGGACAAAAGGATTCCGCTCGAGATTTGCCTGCTCAGCAACGTCCAGACAGGCGCCGCCCGCAGTCTGGCCGAGCATCCTTTTAAGATTTTCTATAAGGAGAAATTTCGCGTCACCCTAAACACCGACAACCGTTTGATGAGCGACACAACCATGACCAAGGAATTTGAGGCCGCTGCTGACACCTTTGGCCTGACGCTCGACGACTTTGAAAAAATCACCATCAACGCTATGAAGAGCGCCTTTCTGCCCTACGATCAGCGCATCAAATTCATCTACTCCGTCATCAAGCCAGGCTACGCCAAGATCCGCCGCTTCGAGCAAGAACAATGACTCCCTGAATCTTGAACAAGTCCGTTGTAGGGGCACAGCGTGCCGACAGCGTGCCGTGCCCCTCTTACCCGGGCTTGCGGATCAGTATGCTCTTTCTGCTCACTCTTCTACCGGCTATCGCGCTGCCAAGTGCGCCTCAAATCGACTCAAGCCGCAAGGGTCGCCAAAGTTTTCGCCAGCACGAGGACTCCGCGCCCAATGTCTTCCGGAGATGCGTATTCGTCAGGCCGGTGGCTGTATCCGTTGCGGCAAGGAATGAACAGCATCGCGACAGTGGCGATGCGCGACATGAAAAGAGAATCATGATAAGCGCGGCTGACCATGGGAATGAAAGGCAGCTGATGTTTTGAGCAGGATTCTGATAGCGCTTCGACAATCGCGGGAGCACATTGCGCGGGCGCGTCCGCATTCACAAGGTCTTCGCGGATCGAAACTTGCCGGTTCATCGCAATGGTTTGGCGAGCCGCATCGATGGTACGCATGACAGCGTCACGCCGCTCGAGATTCGTATCACGAATGTCGAGCGTCAAATTGACGCGGCTGGGAATGCTGTTAACGGCCCCGGGGAACACGTCGCAGATACCCACGGTTGCTACCGTGTCGACAGCGCCGCTCGCGCGCGCTGCGTTTTCTACAGCGAGGATCAGCTCCGCCGCGGCGCACAAAGCGTCTCGACGGTCGGGCATAAGGACAGCACCCGCGTGGCCGCCCGCGCCTTCGATAGAAATGCGCAGGCTGGCAGGAGCGGCAATGCTCGTGACAACGCCAAGCGGAATTTTTTGCTGCTCCAGCAACGGCCCTTGTTCGATGTGGAGTTCCACAAATGCCTTGTAATAATCGCGCGGCAGTTTCACCTCTTCGAGCGGCGCGTGGTATCCGGCGTTGCCTCGAACTTGTTCAAGTGAAGCTCCGTCGTTGTCCATCAATTTTCTTGCAGCATCAGCGGACAAAGTGCCGGACAGCAGTCTGCTGCCGAGACATCCGATTCCAAAGCGCGTTGGCTCTTCGGAAGTGAAGACAAGCAATTCGATAGGATGTTTCGGACGAAAACCGCTGCGCTGCAGCGAGCGAATCGCTTCAAGGCCGCCGAGCACGCCAACGACGCCGTCATATTTTCCGGCGTTCGGGATCGCGTCGATGTGAGATCCAGTGCCGACCGCCGGAGCGTTTGGTTCGGAGCCGCTCCATCGCGCGAAGATATTTCCGATGGGATCCTGGCGAACGGCGAGGCCGGCTTTTTCGCAGAGAGCGATGAGCCACGCGCGGGCTTTCAGATCCGTTGGCGAAAAACAAATTCGTGTTACCGCGGGCGGCTCCGCCTCGGAAATCGCGGCGAGCTCTTCGATTTCCTTCGACAGGCGATCTCGATCGACTTCTATTCTCATCGCGATTTGCCTGAGCGACGCCTGCCGGGCGATGTGCCCGAGGGAGCTGCATCAGGCGATGTGCCCGAGAGAGGCGTACCGGAAAAAGGTGCGCTAGCCAGCGGGTGGCGGTTCCAATCCTTATATATGAGGTATTTTGCCGGAATTTTTCCGATGGCGCCGAACCACTGCGGGCACCATGGCGCCATCCAGATGAAATCGCCGGCGGTGACCGGATACCACCAATCACCCAGCCGATAAATGCCGCCGCCTTCGAGCATGAGGAGTCCGTGCTCCATGACGTGCATTTCGACCATGCTCAACGCGGCTCCGGGTTGGTAGACCATGGAGTTCACGGCGAAATCAAAACTCATCGTATCCGGGAGCAGGCATTTCACTTGCAAATCCGAATCGTCGCCGAGTGCATGCGAGGAAGCGGCGCCTTCGCTGGAAATAATTGCTTGCGGTGATTCGAATGAAGCAAGCGGCTGGTACTGTTTTTCAATGACGACGACGCGGCTTGGTTTTGTTGCGACAACGCGATGCGGCGTACCTTCGGGCAAGTACGCGTAGCCGCGACTTCCCACTTCATTTGCGTGGCCGTCGACTTCCACTTTGAGTTGACCTTCGAGAACGTAGAGGAAGCGCTGCGCTGGGGTTGCTCCGAGTTCGCCGCCGGTGGATTCGAATTCGGCGGTGTATTCGGTGAATTTCGCGCCCATCGCCGGGCCTGTGTGAACAATGGCAGAGCAGGCTTTCATGCCTGGTAGCGCGGTTCGAACGAATGTATCGGGAGTGAGAAGCAGATGGTTGTGTTTTTGAGAGCTTCGTGTTTGACCAAGATTATGCACGGCACATCCTTTTTCGAAGTTCGGAGGAGCTCTGAAGCTGATCAAGCAAATGCAATCCGCATTCGAGAGCTTTTGCGACGTCTTCCACTTCGACCGATTCGGCGGGGTCGTGGCTGATTCCGCCGGGAGAACGTAAGAAAATCATTGCACTTGGAATTTTTTCGGCGAGGATCATGGCGTCGTGGCCGGCGCCGCTTGTCATGCGATGCGGCTGGCAGCCTGCGCTGCGGATGGCTTCTTGAATCTGATCGACAAGAAACGGATCCATCCCGACTGCGCGCTGGCTCAGCATCACTGTTTGCCGGAGGGTCAGGCCGCGGCGTTCGGCAATTTCGCGGGCCATGCGAACGAGGGATTCTGCTGCTTGGTCGCGAACGTCCTCCGATTTGTGGCGAACGTCGAGCGTCACACGGGCTTCTCCGGCGATGACATTGGTAGCGCCGGGTTTTGCTTCGATTTGGCCCACGGTCGCGACGAGGCCTGGATGGTTATTGGCCGTGCGCTCCACCGCAACGATCCACTCCGCGGCAGCGGCGATGGCATCGTGGCGGAGATGCATTGGCGTTGTGCCTGCGTGGTTGGCGCAGCCTAGGAATACGAACTCCATGCGAGTTTGGGCTGCGATGGCTTCAACCACTCCAAGCGAGCGTCCGAGCGATTCCAGGACTGGTCCTTGCTCGATGTGGAATTCCAAGAATGCGCGCTTATCGTCGCTCAACATCGCGCATGGAATTTCCTCCGGATTCAGACCATAGTTTTTGATGGCCGTACGAACGGACACTCCAGTCGAATCCTGGCGATTCAGGATTTCTTCATCGAGTCTGCCGACAAGCGCGCGGCTGCCGATGAACGGTGTGCCGAAGCGGACGCCTTCCTCTTCGGAAAACCCTACGACCTCGATTGCGAAAGGAAGCCGCCGACCTTCAAGGGATTCGACAAGAGCGACCGCGATGACAACTCCAAGAATTCCGTCGAAGGCGCCCGCATTCGGGACCGTATCGAGATGCGAGCCAATCAGCAGCCTTGGCGCAGAAACTTGCGCGGCAGGGTAGAAGCCGCGAAGATTTCCAGCCGCATCCACACTCACATCGGCCCCCGCGGCGATGAGCCACTTAGTGATCTCCCGGTGACAGTCGCGCATCGGGGCAGAAAGAAACGTACGGCGCGTGCTCCCCGCGTCTTCCGAGAAGGACGCCAGTTTTCTGCAACGAGCGATCACTTCTTCCGCGCGAGTTTTTGCGTTCGCAACTGTGGACACAGAATTCTAACCTTGCCGGCGAAGGCGCGCCTCGATGGTGCCATGCGGTTCATCGATGGGGACAAAAATCTCGTTGGGGTTGTCTTGCCCAAAGGGCGAAAGGTCCGCGAGCAGATAGTGTTTGTTGGGCATAGTCAATTCCATGTCTTCGATTTCCGAGACGTTTGCGAGGGCGGCTTCGCCCATGGCATACAAAGTGTGTTGTAAGGATTTGCTGGTGTGCGCGGCAAACACGTTGAGCAAAACGTCGCGGATCTTGGACCGCAGAGCCGCAAAAGGGAGACTCGGCGACGAATAGTTCCAACGTGCGCCCAGAGAAGTGCCGAACAAACGGTCCGTCGCTTCGGGAAGCGTCGTCAACGAATCTTTAATGAAGCCAGTGAATTCCGAGCTCGCCGTTTTCAGGATGATCAAGTTTTCGAGCCCCGAGCGGACGGATAGCTTGGTGTTACGTGTCGCCGCAGTCTCAGCCGTCTGGCACTCACTACTGGATTGTATGAATGTTGTTGGATGCGGCTTTCCGCCGGCCTGGAAATGCTGCCAGGACTTTTCCGAGAGGGTGACTCGTGCGGCAGAGACCTGCGGATTGCGGTCCAGCAGGAACGCAACGAGTTCTTTGCCAAATTCTTCCATGCATTCCGCCGAAGAGGTTCGCGCCAGCGAATAGACCGCGTTTTTCATCGTGTCCGTGGGGAGAATTTTGCTGTTGTCCCCAGCGACGAAGCAGGACTCGAAATCGCCCTCCAGCAGAATCTCGATAGTCCATTCGCGAAAGTCGTGATGGCCGGAATGGCGCTTCACTTTTGCGAGGCGGACGCGCGATTTGCCGTAGCTGTTTTCAGCCAGCGTAATCATCAGATCAGCTTCCCCGGTAGGTCGTGTAACCGTGCGGACTCAGTAGCAAAGGAATGTGAAAGTGTGATTCGCCATCGCGAACCTGGAATGTAATCTCGACCACGGGGTAGAGTCCTTCGATTTTCTGACCTCGGTGATAGCTTGCCGTATCGAAGGCCACACGGTACGTTCCTGCACGAAGGATTTCGTTCTCGGGCAGCAGTTGTGCGCAGCGGCCGTCGCTGTCTGTGCGCAGCAAACTCAGCACTAGCCATTCGCCGGCAGGCTCTTGCCTCTCAAGCCGCACCGGGACGTCTTTCGCCGGCTTGCCCAGAGCGACATCCAGAACGTGCGTTGAGATGCGCTTCATGAAGAGAGCCATTTCTTCAGCCTGAGATGAGCGATTTGGCGCTGCTGCTCGGCTGCTTCGCACAATTCCGTCGTTTCGTCGTTCTGCAAGCGGCGCTGGAGAATCTCTAGAATTTCCGGCGCGGACTTGCCAGTGGCACAGACGATAAAGAGGCGGCTGAAGCGCCGTTCGTAGGCACGATTGCCTTCCGCGAGAGCGACCTTAACATCAACAGCTTCGCTGGAAGCGGCGACGCTCTGTTGTTCTTCCCCCGACCACGCCGCAGACTGAGTTGGAGTTTCGGCCTGCGAAGCCGATTCGCCGATCCGAGGATGACTGCGAAACGCCTCCATCCAGTCGGATTCCCGAAGTCCTTTCGAGACTTCGTCCGAGACAGCCAGCAGAGATGTGTCATCGAGGATTGGTCTTCGATCTGCCATTCCACGCGCCCAGGCTTTTGAACCGCAGCAAGACAAAATGCTCTGCGCCGCTTCCTCCGGCGGGAGCTTGTTCCATCGAGCCAGCACATCCTTCCTGTTTTCGATTCGGCCGCCGCGCGCACCCAAATGCTCCAGAAATTCCAGTACCAGATTCCCCGCTACAGCCGCGCGATATCGCGCCGTGGAGCGAATGTCGTCAATGGGCCGGACCTCCGCGGCTGCCGACGTTTTTGCCAATTGCATAAGCCGCGGATCGATTCGCTTTCCTTTTACGATTCGTTCTGTCTCGATCAAGCGAATAGGAACAGGCGCCACGCTTCCCATTGCGATCCGAATATCTTCGACGACGCCTTCCGCCATACGCCCCAATGCTGCCAGGCATACTTTTGCGATGGCCTGTGCGTTGCGCGCGCCAACCTTGCGCGCATGGGCATAGTAACCTGAAAACTGTTTCTTCAGGCAGATGGCGCGAATCAGTTCGTCGCGTGCGAGCTGCGTCTTGCGGTAGTCGAGGTGAAAGCCCGCATATGGCACGCGGCGTTCTCCTCGAGCGCAAACGAGAAGGAGTTCGGCCTCATATACCAGAAGCGCGGGAAGGGAATCGGCGGCTGGCGAAGCGTTTACGACATTGCCGCCAATGGTTCCGCGATTTTGGTTGGCGATTCCGCCGGTCCAACTCGCCGCGCTGGTCAAGAGCGCGAACTCGCGATTGACGATTTCATTTTCGCGCAGATCGGTGTATGTGCAACCCGCGCCAATTTGGATTTCGTTACCGATAACTTCGATCCGGCGCAACTCCGGAAGATTCCAGATGCTGACGAGTTTGCGAGCGGAAAGCTTTCCTGCCGAATACTGGACCATTACATCCGTGCCTCCAGCGATGGGCAGCCATTCGCCGGGACCCTGGGCGAGTAGCGATAGCACGGCGGGCAGAGTATAGGGAGCGACAAGCTCGTATTCGGCGGGGTGAGCCCTCACGTCG
>WNFP01005397.1_pt1 | contig 13601 bp, 12 predicted proteins | sample 5400201 | NCBI WGS metagenome assembly WNFP01 (sample SAMN13153355, study PRJNA577476) | soil metagenome | isolation source: 115 cm saprolite under Madrone tree | place: USA:California | collected 2016-06-14
CACTTCGTTCATCCCTGGCATGGACTGGCACGTCGGACAAACCGCGGACCAATCCATCATCGCCGGCGCCGTCGAGCCGCTCATCATCGTCGGCATCTACAACACCGGGAAAGCGCGCATTCGCGAATACACGCCGACCCGCGTCCCCAAACTAGGCGGTGGCCGCGCGGACCGCTACGCAAAATTTCTGATCCAAGAGCTAAAACCTTTCATCGAGCGCGAATACCGCACTCTGTCCGGCTCCGAAAAAACAGGAATCGGCGGCTCTTCGCTCGGCGGATTGGTCTCTCTCTACTTAGGGCTCAAGCTTCCAAACGTCTTTGGAAAACTTGCCGCTCTCTCTCCTTCTGTCTGGTGGAATCAGCACGTCATGCATCGCTTCGCAGCGGCGGCAGACGTCCATCCTCACCCCGGTATCTGGCTGGACATCGGCACAAGGGAAGGCCCGCGCATCGTCCAGGACGTTGAGCAGTTTCGCGACGTGCTCTTGCAAAAAGGCTGGCAACTCGGCAAGGACCTGCACTACGAGCGTGTGGAAGGCGGCGAGCACAACGAAGCGGCTTGGGCCCAGCGCGTCGGTCCATTCCTTCGATTCTTGTATCCCGCTCGGCAGACCGAAGTATAATCCGCACCGGCCGCGCGGCACATTGCTGGCCTTCTTGCGATGGCCGCGTGCGTTCAGAGGTCATACGATGCCAGAGAGCCGTCCTCTCACCATCCTCTGTGTCAGCTCCTACGAAAAAGGCCACGAATTTATGCGGACGTGCAAAGCGATCGGCTGCCGCGTTCTCCTCCTGACCGTCGAAAAACTCCGCCATGCGGATTGGCCTCGCGAGTCCATCGATGAAATGTTCTTCATGCCCGAGGAACTTCCAGTGCCGAGCCTCATCAACGCTGTAAGCTACACCGCCAGATCGCAACCGATCGACCGTATTGTTGCCCTCGACGAATTCGACATGGAAAATGTGTCGGCGCTCCGCGAACACCTGCGCATTCCCGGCATGGGGTTAACAACCGTCCGCTACTTCCGCGACAAACTAGCGATGCGCGCCCGCGCAAAAGAAGCCGGCATCCCGGTTCCGGAATTTGTCCACGTTCTTAATTACGACAGCTTGCGCGAATTCATGGCTCGTGTCCCCGCGCCCTGGCTGCTGAAACCACGTTCGCAGGCTTCCGGCATCGGAATGAAAAAAATTTACGAGCCGCCCGAACTGTGGCCGTGGCTCGATCAGCTTGGCGACAAACAATCCAACTATTTGCTCGAACAATTCATCCCCGGCAGCGTCTATCACATCGACAGCGTAGCCTCAGAGCGGGAAGTTGTCTTCGCGGAAGCGCACGCGTATGGCGCGCCTCCCCTCGAGACCTCCCATCAAGGCGGTGTTTTTACGACCCGCACGCTCCCACGCGATTCCAACGAAGTGAAAACCCTCCTCGACATCAATCGCAAAGTTCTCGAGGATCTCGGATTCCTTCGCGGCGTTACGCACGCAGAATTCTTGAAAGCGCACTCTGATGGGAAATATTATTTTCTCGAGGTGGCCGCGCGCGTCGGCGGAGCCTACATCTCGGATGTAATTGAAGCGGCCACCGGTATCAACCTTTGGCGCGAGTGGGCCCGCTTGGAAGTGGGGGCAGGGAAGCAACCCTATCAACTGCCGCCATCCAGGCACGACTATGCGGGAGTGATTCTGTCCCTCGCTCGCCAGGAGTTCCCCGACACTTCCGCCTACAACGATCCCGAAATCGTTTACCGCATCACAAAATATCACCACGCCGGATTCGTTTTGAAATCTCCACAGCAAGCGCCCATCGAGGAGCTTTTGTCTTCCTATTCAAAAAGATTTCAAGAAGATTTTTTGGCCACGCAGCCCGTCCCCGAAAAGCCGAGCTCCTAACTTTTGCGATATTTCAACTTCGGCCTCTGGCGCTCGATCGACTCCAAAAATTTACCCGAACTTAACCGCGAACAGTGAACGAATACCCTGTCCAAAGGTCTAGTTACTTTCACGAACGGCCAGTGAAGACTGCATTTGCTGTTCGTCCGACTGAGGACTAAAGTTTCGAATACCCCAAGCGTTTTCTGCGCGGGGTGGTGCTATCCCTTTGGGAGGACCGATGTGGGGCAATAAGAAACCGGAAACGCCGCAATCCGCGCTACCGGAGCCGAAAAATTTTCCAACGAATCAGCCGCCGAAGCCCGCTCCGGCGACTTGGGAGGATAAACCCGCAATGAGTACAGATGCCATGCGTCCATTGGGTGCAACCGCGGACCGCGCCACTGCGCGGCTCGGGGCCAGCCTGCACGTGAAAGGCGAGATCTCCGGCAACGAGGATCTGCTGATCGACGGCTCGGTCGAAGGACTGATCCAGCTTGATGAGCGGAAGCTGACGGTCGGAACTACCGCAAAGGTCACTGCCGACATCATCGCCCGCGAGGTGGTGGTTTTCGGCACCGTGAAGGGAAATCTTCGCGCCAAAGACCGTATTGAAATCAAGAAGGACGGGTCCGTGAACGGCGATTTGACTACCGCCCGGATCATGATTGAAGACGGCGCGTACTTCAAAGGCTCGATCGAAATCGATCGAAGCTCCGAGAAGGAATCGGGACACAACGCTTTTGCGAAGAGCTCCAACGCTCCCGTCGGCGCTCCGGCGACGAAAACTATTTAATTCATTTCAGCGGTTCTAATTTTCCTCAAGGGCGGCGCGGACGTCTAGTCCTCGCCGCCCTTCGATTTTTCTCCTGCCCCTCTTCGTTTTCGGAACATCTCTTAACTTGATAATTATCCGTATGGGATTAAATGAGCGCAGTTACCCTCTCAAGCCCGTGCGGCCGCTCTTGCCGTATTCTCCTGCCGGCACGGCCCCTTCAGTCCGGGGCGTGCAAGGAACACTCTGACCGTCATGACTCCTGCCCTGAGCGCGGGCTCCCAACGCGTCACCATCACAAATCCCGATGGCCAGATCGTCCTCCTCGACGGGGCCTTCACTACCAATTGGTTGGAAACTCCACGCTTCAAATCTCAGCAAATAGTTTTTCTAACTAAACACTCTTTTTCCTCATCTCATGGAATGTAGAATTAAGCGTGCGGTTGAACTTCGCAGCGCACATTTCAGTCGAGAGGACGAGAAACATGGAAACGCGCAAACTCGGCAATTCCGATTTGCAGATTACCCCGATTGGATTCGGCGCCTGGGCTATCGGTGGCAGCGGCTGGGATTTCGCCTGGGGACACCAGGAAGATGCCCACTCCATCGCCGCCATCCACCGCTCGCTCGAACTCGGCGTGAATTGGATCGACACCGCGGCAGTCTACGGCATTGGGCATTCCGAGGAAGTCGTCGCCCAAGCTCTAAGAGATTGGCGCGGTCCGCGTCCCTACGTCTTCACAAAATGCGTTCTGCGCTGGGACGACAAAGGCCACGTCACCCAGAATCACACGGGCCTCGAAGAAGCTTGGCAAACCATGCGAGCTCTGCAAAAGGAAGGCAAAGTCGGCTGGATCGGCGTTTCCAATTTCGACGTCGCGCAGATCAAACGCGCCGAAAAAATTGCCTCGCCGACGTCCTTGCAGCCGCCCTACTCCCTCGTTCGCCGTCAAGTCGAAAAAGAGATCCTGCCCTATTCGAAACAGCAGGGAATCGGGGCCATCGCCTACGCGCCGATGGCCTCTGGACTTCTCACGGGCGCAATGACCCGCGAACGCGCCGCTGCCCTTCCGCCCGACGATTTCCGCAGCAAGAGTCCTGAGTTTCGCGAGCCACGCCTCTCCAAGAACATCGAGCTCGTCGAGCGCCTCCGAAAAGTCGGCGCCCGCCACGGCCGCAACCCTGGTGAAGTGGCGATCGCCTGGGTGCTCAGCAATCCTGCCGTCACCGGTGCTATCGTCGGTGCCCGCAACGCCAAGCAAGCCGAAGGCGTGATGCTTGCCGGCGAACTAAAACTAACTCCGGAACAAATCGCGGAAATCGCAGGTGCAGCGGCAGCTGTTGCAGCTAGATAAATCAGAAACCGCGAAAGGAATCAAATCATGGATTTTGGCCTAAAAGGCAAGAAAGCCGTCGTCTCCGGCTCCACGGCAGGCATTGGCTTGGCCATCGCAACTGCGCTCGCTGTGGAAGGCGCCGCTGTCGTCATAAACGGCCGCACGGAAGCGCGTGTGAATTCCGCGCTGGAAAAAATTCGCAAGGACCACAAAACTGCGGATCTTCAAGGCGTCGCTGCAGATCTGGGCGCCGCCGCTGGCGTCGAAGCCTTCGTCGAGCGGGTGCCGCACGCTGACATTTTAATCAACAATCTCGGGATCTTTGAGCCCAAGCTCTTCGCGGAAATCCCCGATGCCGACTGGCTGCGATTCTTCGAAATCAACGTCCTCAGCGGGGTGCGCCTCTCGCGCCACTATTTGCCCGGCATGCTCAAGAAGAATTGGGGCCGCATCATTTTCATCTCTAGCGAGTCCGCCTTCCAAATTCCCGCCGAGATGGTTCACTACGGCATGACCAAGACCGCCCAAGTCGCCATCGCTCGCGGCCTCGCCGAATCGGTCTCCGGGACCGGCGTCACGGTAAACTCCGTTCTTCCCGGTCCTACCGCTTCCGAAGGCGTCTCCGGCTTTCTCGACAGCTTAGCCAAGCAGCGCAACCTCTCGACAGCCGACATCGAAAAGGAGTTTTTCAAAACTGGCCGCCCGAGCTCACTCCTTAAACGCTTCGAAACACCCGAAGAAATCGCTGCCGTCGTAGCCTTCGTCGCCAGCGCCCAGTCCGCCGCCATCAGCGGTGCCACAGTCCGCGCCGAAGGCGGCGTCATCCGCAGCATTTGACCGAACATCCTCAACAGGACTAATACTCAGTAGGGGCGGGGCTTGGCCCCGCCCAATCAGTCGATCAAACTCCCAAATCAAGCCCGCGCAAAGTCCGGCCGCCAAGTCTTGATCATCTGCTTGATCGCTTTCCGGTTATTCATCTTCTCATCCAGCACTTTTCGCGCAAGCTCCGGCAACTCTGCGTTACTTGCAAATCGCAGCGCCACAATTTGATCGATCGTGAATTCTCCGATCCGCGCATGCATATCCGCTGGCAGAACCCGCTCGAATCGTATGCGCTCCTCGATTCGAATCACCCTGTCTTGCACTTTCATCGCCATCATGCGCGCCATCACCATTCCAACAAAAAGTGCGGCCGCCACAAGCACGGAAAGCACTCCGTATATTGTGAAGGCCGCTCTCACACACCAATAAATCTGAAACCCAAAGTTGATCAGCAACACCGGCAAAACAAAAAAATGAAACGAGGGCAACCGTTTCGCATGACTCTGGAAACTCTGTTCGGCCATCTCTATCCTCCTGCTGACGTGCCGATTCTAACAGAGGCGCCTCGTTCGGTTGCTCGTCGAATAATTCCGCGGCCCTGCGCGCGCCGCCCGGGAATTTCACTGTTTATCTTTGCCTGAACCGTTTCCACGCCTTCCGCATCCAATCCTCGGGTAAACTGATTTCGCGTGCGAGCACGAGGAGCAAGCAACATGGCAAAAGCCATCTGGGGTGGCAAGGTCATTGCCGAGAGCAACAACACCGTAGTCGTCGAGGGCAATCAGTATTTTCCTGCCGATTCGGTCACCAAAAATGTGTTGAAATCGAGCACGCATACTTCCATCTGCCCGTGGAAAGGCACTGCCCACTACTATCACGTCGAAGTAGATGGCATGAAAAACGAAAACGCCGCTTGGTATTACCCCGAACCCAATCCAGCCGCTGCGGAAATCAAGGGCAGAATCGCGTTCTGGAAAGGCGTGAGAGTCGAAACCGGAAAGAACTGAAGATCCAGACACGCCGTTCAAACCGAAACATCAAATTCATGCACGTCGGCGCAGGCTCCCGTCAAGAACCCCCACTCACTATTCACTGCTGTAGTTCATTCTTAAAAACCGCCCCATTGTGCATCACAAAACGCACATGCTCCAGCTCGCCAATATCCTTCAGCGGATCCCCCGAAACCGCAACGATATCCGCATAAGCTCCCGCCGTCACCACTCCAATCTCTCCCTTCATTTCCAGCATTTCACTTGCCCGCACGGTCGCCGATTGAATCGCATCCATGGGCGTCATCCCCATCGAAACCATCCTCCCGAATTCCTGCGCAATCGGTTCCGTCCACGGAATACCGCCCATGTCCGTTCCGTACACTATCTTCAAATGCGCCTTCAGCGCCTTACGAAACGAAATCTCGTGCACCGCCGCGCGCGCGCGATCCCGCTTTCCCCCCGGCGTATCTGCCGGCGCCCAGTCGCCATAATAGGGCGCTAGCGTCGGGCAATACCAAGTCCCCTGGCGCCTCATCTGCGCGATCTGCTCATCCGTAATCTCCAGTCCGTGTTCGATCGAATCGCATTTGCCATCCAGCGCGCGCTGCAAACCAATTCCGTTGTACGCATGGCAGGCCACTTTCTTCCCCCACCCATGCGTCTCATTCACGATCGCCTGCAGTTCCTCAACGGTCAGCGTCGGCTGCGAGACAAGCTTCCCCTCTTTGTCCACCCAAGATCGGTGCGTCATGTACACCTTGATCCAATCCGCGCCATGTTCCAGTTGCTGCCGCGCCGCCTTGCGCGCCTCGACCGGCCCGTCAACCAGCTGTGCGCCCTTCGGCATATCCAGTTCCGGCGCGTAATCTTCCAAGTTATAGCCGCCCGTCGTCGAAATCGCCCGCGTCGCACAAAAAAGCCGCGGCCCCGGAATCGTCCCTTCCTCGATTGCTTGTTTGATCTCAACGTCGCCGTATCCTGCTCCCTCTGTTTCCACATCGCGCAGAGTCGTAAATCCTTGTTCGAGCGCCCGCCGCGTCGCAAACGTCGCCCGCGCCGCGCGCAGCGCAATCCCCGCTTTCAGAATGTTTACGTCGTACCCGCCCTTGGCGGGATCCTCGCCCCACAAAAAAATATGCGTGTGCGAATCAATCAGTCCTGGCAAAACGGTCGCGGCAGAAAGGTCAATAACTTTCGCGTCCGGCGGAATCGGCGCCGCACCGTCCGTCACTTTTTCAATGTGCTCGCCCCGCACAAAAATCAGCTGGTTCTTCCGTGGCGCATCGCTCGCCCCGTCGATTAACGTTCCCGCCCGAATCACCGTCAGCGAAGCGGAGGACGGCGCCGCAGTCTGCGCGCGCAAACTTGCCACCGCAAAAATCGACAAAATGGCCAAGCACGAAAACGCTTTTTTCATTGGCAGCCCCTCATTGGCGGACCGTAGCTTGCCCCAAGGGCGCGCAAGATTGCAAGGAGATCGCCTCCCTCCAACCGCCTTGGCGCGGCCCGAGATGCGCAAAGCTCCCAAGCGCGCGCTCCGCAGCGTCGGAGTAACTCTTTATGAACAACACCACTGCTCGGCCTATTGCCACAGGTAGGCATCTTGCGTTGGGATAGAGTTGTTATGTCCCCATTCCAATCATTTCTTAGGCTGTCCAAAATGTGCAACACAAGACTTCTTGCTTTGATCTCTTGCCTCCTGGCGCCGGCATTCTGCAAAGCGCAGAATATCGGCCAGGTTGCGTGCGCCCGGTCGGGTGACTATGTCTACCTCTACAGCTCGATGATCACGCTCGATATCCGCGGCACATTGCAATGCGGCCAGCAGATCGAGATCACCGGCCGCTACGACACCTATTTCGGCGTGCGCACCGCCGAAGGCGAAACCGGCTACGTCCCGCTCGATTCGCTCTTATTGCTCAAGACCACTCCAGGCGCAAAGCCAGCTCTGCCTCCCGTCAAGGAGCCGGCAAGAGAGAAAATTCATTACGACCAGCCTAGTTCATCCGCCGAGACTCATCCGAAGTCTTCCGCTTCCACGCAATTTCTCAGTTTGCTCGATAGCATGCCCATTCGCATGAAGCTTGACAAAACGATCTCTTCCGCGGATGCCCATGTCGGTGATGATGTGAGTCTCGAAGTCTCAGAAGATGTCGTCGTCGATGGATTCCTCGTGATTGCCAAGGGGGCAAGCGCCCTCGGTGTCGTCAACGAAGCAGAACCAAAGAAAGCCTTGGGCCGTGGTGGGAAATTGAGCGTGCTCATTAGGAGCGTCCGGCTCGCTGACAATGAGCAAGCCGTTTTGCGCTCGGGAGGCGAAGGTAAAGGAACCAGTTCTACGGCGGGTATGCTGATTCCGGTGATGCGCGGAAAAGACATCACCTTCCCCAAGGGCATGGACTTCATCGGCTATGTGAACGGCGACACGCGCCTCAAACGCGAGAATTTCCACGCCGCACCAGAAACGCGCGACGCTCCGCCCAGCGGCAAAGTTGCAAACCTACCTCACCCCTAACCCGCACCCTTTGTCGTAGGGGCACGATTCACCGCCCCTCTTCGGCTCAACTACCCAAAAGATTCGGCTGCAGCCTGGAGTATCCATGCTCATGCGCCCAAAGTGTCAGCGGAATCGCCGCGAGATCGTCCACCACCGGCACGGCATAGCCATCCTTTGTGAGGTCGATCGTTCGAACAAAAAACTTGCAAGTCTCGCAGGCCTCCACGCGCAGGTGGGGAAACTGCTCCGCAACGTAAACAGGCAGCTTCTTTTCTTCTTCTTCGCCGCATGTCGGACACAAGATGCGCCGGAACTCCCACTCGTATGCGCAGAAAGAACACACCATGCACCGTTTTCCGCCGTCGCCTTCGAGCCGCAGCACTCCGAATACCGGCCGCCCGCCGCACAACGGGCATACGCGCGGCGTCGCTAGCACTGGCGGCACCGCTGTCCGCCCTGCAACGTACGCGGCGTAAGGCTGCAGAAACGCCCGGGGAGAAAACTGTGCGAACGCCCCGATCTGTTGATCGAAAAGCCCTCCGTTTTCCCAATATGCCATAAGAATGGCGATCCAGGAGTCGGCAGGCAGCGCGGCGATTTCGCGCGCAGCCGCGGCTAGCGCATTGGGAGCGTTCTGTTCAACGAGTGAAAGATAATTCCGAAAGTGCGGTAGCAGCAGCGTGAGATCAAGGCTGTCCCGCAAGTAACCGAACTGCGGAATCTGCGTTTGCCCCGCGCGTGCTTCAGCAATTTGCGCTAGAAAACTTTTTTGGAAGCTGGCGATTCTCTTGTAGAACGAAAGAAGCTCGCTGGCCGAGGATTTCTCCGCGATAAGTTTTTCGGCGCGCCGGATTCGCGCGTCGTACTCATTGCTTGCCGCTTGTTGAGACGTCATTTTTTCGGCGAGGCAGGCTGTCTGGTGAGCTCTTCATACCAGCCCGGGTGATACCGCTTCACGAAATTCATGGAGACGTCTCCGTGAACCATGGAATCCAATGCGCCGCGCTCCGCGAAAACGCCCATGTACACGTGAAGCAGGAAAAGTCCGATGGTTAGCAGCGCGGACGAGGCATGCACCAAAACCGCAATGTAACGCAGGTAGCGCAAATTCCACGGAATATACTCAGGGAACCACAACACGAGTCCGCTCAACAGCAGAAGCACCATGCAGACCACAAATCCCCAGAACAGCGACTTCTGTCCCGCGTTATAGCGGCCCGCAGGCGGCATCTTTTCGTCTTCGTTCTGCACGTAGTGACTGACGGATTTGAACCAATTCTTGTCGTTCTGATCCACGTTCATGTGTGAAGCCCACATGCCATACATCACCAGCACACAGATGGCAAAAATCAGCCCGGCCCAAGGATGAAGCATGCGGGAAACTTGGCCGCCGCCCAGGAGCGCCGCGATCCAAAAACACCACGGCGACCAGAACGCCAAACCGGTCAGAAGCAAATAAAGATAGGAAATTGCGGCGACCCAATGTGTGAGCCGTTCCTTGAAGTTGTACCGCAGTACGTGACCGGTAGGTACGGCCTGTTCGGTCTGACTCACGGCTCTGCTCCTTCGTGCGGTTCCTTGATGCTCTCTTCGCGTTCCTTCGGCCCAAACCGCAGGTAGTGCACAACGAGCCCCACCAGTCCGCCAATCATCGCGACGTTTCCAAGCCACTTCAGCGGGCCCTTCCAGAGTTTCACGGACCAGGGAATACTCGGATTGGAAGGCAGCCCGCCGTAGAGTTCCGGCTTGGTCGCGTCATGCAAAACATAAACAACGCCAGTGCCGCCGACTCCCGCGGGATCATAGACACCCGCATTCGGGAAGTTGTAATCATTGCGAAGCTGCTTCGCGCGCTTTTCGGCGAGATCTTTCATGTCGTCCTTGCTGCCAAAGTGCAGGCAGCCCGTCGGGCACGACTTGATGCACGCAGGCTCGAGCCCCTCGCTGACGCGGTCTGCGCACAGCGTGCACTTGAAGACCCGATTTGTCTTTGGGTTCATTTTCGGAATATCGAATGGGCAGCCCGTGATGCAGTAGCCGCAGCCGATGCAGTTGGCTTGCTGGAAATCCACAATGCCGTTGGTGTACTGCACGATGGCACCATCCGAGGGACACGCCGCCAAACAGCCCGGATCCGCGCAATGCATGCACTGGTTCTTGCGCATTAGCCACATCAACGAGCCGTCCTCTTTCTCATGCTCGTTGAAAAGAATCAGGTTCCAATAGTTCCAGCGCGTCTCCGGCATCGTCTGGTATGTGTTGTCGAAGACCGTTTCGCCGAACGGCAAATCGTTCCACTCCATGCACGCGACTTCGCAAGCCTTGCAGCCGATGCACGTGGTCGTGTCTATGAGTTTGCAGACGGTAAATTCGCGCTGGGCGTCTTCGCCGGGAACCGTCCCTGCGTGCCCGGACATCTTTTGAACGCGTAGTGTCGCCTGGCTCATGCGCGTCCCCTAAGCCTTCTCGACTTTCACAAGGAAGCCTTTGAATTCCGGCGTGTGTGCGTTGGGATCAACGACCGTTGGCGTCAGTGCATTCACCATCATGCGCGCGGTCTTGCCTTCATCCTCCGCGATGCCCCTGTATCCCCAGTGAAAGGGAATCCCGATCTGATAGGTTTTCTTGCCATCGATCATCATGGGCTTGATGCGCTTGGTGACCATCGCTTTGGCGATATATTCGCCGCGCGCACTGGAAACCTTCACTTTTTCTCCGCCGCGAATGCCCATTTCATCGGCCATCTCCGCGGCCATTTCGATGAATGGCTCCGGCACGAGTTGCACGTTCATGGGATTGTTCTTCGTCCAGTAGTGGTAGTGCTCGGTCATCCGGAACGTCGTGCAAACGACCGGGTAGTCTTTCACCGTCCCATACTTGTCGTCGGGGGTCTTGAAACCTGTCACCACCGGATTATGTGTTTGTTCCGGATGCAGTGGGTTCAGGATAGGGCTCTCGAACGGCTCGTAATATTCCGGGAACGGGCCGTCTGCAAAGGCTGATAGCGGACCAAAAATTCGCCCAACACCTTCCGGGTTCATAATGAACGGTCCCATGTGATCCTTGGGATTGGAATCAACCTTGAAATCGGGGACATCGTTCCCGACCCATTTTTGTGTGCCTGCGTTCCACCAGACTTGCCGCCGCGACGCATCCCATGGCTTACCGTCTACATCGCAGGATGCACGGTTGTACAAAACGCGGCGATTGGCGGGCCACGACCAGCCCCAGCCGGGATGCACCCCCAAGTTGGATGGATCGGAGGGATCGCGCCGTGCGGTCTGGTTTCCCGCTTCCGTGAAGGATCCCGAATAAATCCAGTTGCCGCAGGCCGTAGTGCCGTCATCCTTCAGCCAGGCAAAGCCGGGAAGCTGCTGGCCAGCCTTGATTTGCGCTTTGGTGGCCGGGTCTTCCAAATCTGCTAGCGCCTTGCCGTTAAGCTCTTTTAATACTTCGGCCAGCGGCGGACTCATTGGATCCGAGTAATTCCATGCCAGATTCAAGACCGGATCGGGGAATTTGCCGCCCTCCTTTTTGTACAGCGCCCGCACCCTTAGGAAAATCTGCGCGACGACGGCCTGATCCAGGCGGCAATCTCCCGGCGTTGGCACCGCCGCGTTCTTCCAAAGCAGCCACCGCGCGGAATTGGTGAACGACCCGTCTTTCTCGGCGAAGCCCGCGCAAGGCAGTCGGTATACGGTCGTCTGAATTTGTTTCATGTCGCCCTGCTCGATCACCCGGGGCGACCTCCAGAATTCGCTCGTCTCGTCTGGATAGATCTCTCCGACCACCACGAAATCGGCTTTTTTCAGCGCGTCGATATTTTTGTTGGAATCCGGCCCGATGGCTACGCCGTTCATCCCAAACGCGAAAAAGCCTTTGATCAGGCCGTTGTACATGTTGTCCCACAAATGCGCCCACGAGTAGTCGCGGTCCACTTTCGGCAAATAGTCGAAGGCCCAGCCGTTCTGTTTGGTCGCTGCGTCGCCATATAGCGCTTTCATGAGGCTGACCGTGAACTTCGGCGTATTGCTGTAATAGTTCCAGGAATCCCAGGGGGCCGGTTTGGATGCCGTTGGCGTGGTGCGCTTCATCCATGCGTCAAAGGAGCCGTCGGCGGGTGTCGGCACTTTCAAATACCCCGGCAAAGTGTCGAAAAGTCCGGCCATGTCCGTAGCGCCCTGGATGTTGGAATGTCCTCGAAGCGCGTTCACGCCTCCGCCCGCCCGGCCAACATTGCCCAGCAAAAGTTGCAACATTGCGGCCGTTCGAATGATCTGCGTGCCGAAGCTGTGCTGCGTCCACCCTACCGCGTAAATAATCGTCCCAGCTTTCTTCATGTCACCGTCTTTGCGAATGGACGTATACATCTCAGCGGCTTTGAGAAATTGTTCCTTGGGAATACCGGTGATTCGCTCCACCATCTCCGGCGTGTATCGCGAATAGTGCTTCTTCAGAAGCTGAAACACGCAATTCGGATTCTGCAACGTCAGGTCGTAGTCGACCTTCTCTGGCAGCGGCGGCAACGCTGGTGGCCCGACGCCCTGTCCCACGGCGGCACTTGCAGTCCTTCCGCCCGAATAATTCCAGCTTGCGCGGTTATAGGTTTGTTTTTGCGCGTCAAATCCGGAAAAGACTCCATCCGTGTCCGCCGGCAGTTTGAAATCGCCCCCGACGACGAACGCGGCGTTCGTGTAATGGGTTATGTAGTCTTTCGCGATTCGGTTGTTTTCGATGGCATAGTTGATCACACCGCCAAGGAAGGCGATGTCCGTTCCCGCGCGAATCTGGCAGAAAAGATCCGCAACCGCAGATGTCCGCGTAAAGCGCGGATCGACCGAAATCAACTTCGCGCTACGCGTGCGCTTCGCTTCAATGGCCCACTTGAACCCACAGGGGTGATTCTCCGCTGGATTCCCGCCCATGATCAGCATCATGTCGGTGTTCTTGATATCCACCCAGCCGTTCGTCATTGCGCCCCGGCCAAACGTTGGTCCCAAACTTGAGACCGTGGGGCCGTGTCAAACCCTGGCCTGATTTTCTATATGCACGACCCCCAAGGCGCGCATCGTCTTAACAACCAGAAAATTGAACTCATTCGTGTCCGTGCAGCCGCCGGTCCACGCGATCGATTCCAATCGGTTAACCGTATTTCCTTTCGCATCCTTTTCGACAAAAGTCTGGTCCCGAGTGTCCTTAACCCGCTTCGCGATCTCGTTGAGCGCATCGTCCCACGAAATGTCCTGCCAATCGGTTCCCCCGGGCCTGCGCACTTGCGGCTTCAAGAGCCTGCGATCA
>WNFP01005632.1_pt1 | contig 13600 bp, 8 predicted proteins | sample 5400201 | NCBI WGS metagenome assembly WNFP01 (sample SAMN13153355, study PRJNA577476) | soil metagenome | isolation source: 115 cm saprolite under Madrone tree | place: USA:California | collected 2016-06-14
TTATTTATCGCATCTGGGAATACGTTCCGGGGCAAATCTACGCAGCGAAGATCGCAGGCGGCGAGCCGGTCGCAATTGGCACTCCGGGAGAATACGGCGGACTGGCCTGGGTGGACGCAACGCACCTCGTGTACGACGGGCAATCGAAAGACTTCAAGAAATATTCGATCTATGTCGCGGATGTCGCCGATGGGAAACCGCGCGCCATCCGCGAGATTACGGAGGATCAATTTTGGAGCATTCCAGACTGGGGCGAAGCCGGAGCCCAGCCGTGGCCTTCACCAGACGGGCGGTGGATCGCGTTTCTTAGCGATGAGGATGGCTGGGATCATTTGTTCGTCATGCCGTCAGCAGGCGGCAAGGCGGTGCAAATCACGAAAGGCAAGTTTGAAGCTTGGCGTCCCGCCTGGTCGCACGACAGCACGCGCATTGCATTCGACGCAAACGAGGCTGACCGGCCCGGCGACCGGCACGTCGGCATCGCCAGCATTGGCGGCGATCCTTCGCACGCGACAGTAACGTACGTCACGGCAGGAAACGGCACCAACATCGAACCGCACTGGTCCGCCGATGACAGATTTCTCGTTTACCAGCACACGGACACGCATAACAGCGCGGATTTCTTCGTGATCGAGGCAAAAGCAAACTCCCAGCCGGTTCGTCTTTCCGACTCCATGCCAGTCGGCATTGACAAAACGCAATTCGTCGAGCCTCAGTTCGCGCATTTCCCGGGGGCGGATGGGAAGCTGGTGCCGGGATGGCTCTTTGTGCCGAAGAATCTGGATCGTACAAAGAAACATCCGGCGATCATCTGGATTCACGGCGACGGGGTGAACCAGAACTACGACGGCTGGCATGCACAGCGCAATTACGCCGTCTACTACAGCTTCCACCAGTATCTGCTGCAGCAGGGTTATGTCGTTTTCGCTCCGGACTATCGTGGCAGCATCGGCTACGGGCGCGATTGGCGCAATGGCGTGTTTATGGATGTCGGCGGCAAGGATGCCAAAGACGCGTGGATGTCGGCGAAATATCTGAAAACGCTGCCTTACGTGGATACCGACCGGATCGGTATCTGGGGTTTGAGCTACGGGGGATTCTTCACTCTGATTGCCATGACGGATCAACCGAAGTTGTTCCGCGCCGGCGTGGATGTAGCCGGCGTCGTCGACTACGTAATGTATTACTCCGATCCCTATCATGGCGATTGGACGGCAAGCCGTATCGGCACGCCGGAGCAGAATCCGAAAGTCTATGCGAATGCTTCCCCGCTATCGCATATCGATCGGCTGGAGCGCCCATTGCTCGTGCTTCACGGCACATCCGACGTCAATGTTCCGTACCTCGAGTCCGTTTGGCTCATTGACGAGGCACTCAAAAAAGGCAAAGGGGATCTCCTTTCCTACATGATGTATCCGGGCGAATTCCACTATTTCACTAGGGCACATGTCTTGCTGGATGCGTGGCACCGGGTGGACGAGTTCTTTGCATTTCACTTGCAAGATAAGAGCAAGGCTCCGCGTTGAGGTTTTAGCAGGAAGTTTCGGCAGTGAAGAATCTTGGCGTATGTGATCTACGCAAGCGATTGGCTGGTCGGCCGTTGATGTGGTACCCACCGCCCCGGCGCACCGCTCTTGTGACTTCAGAGGCAGGGCAAAAATCCTAATCAACCGGAAGTTCCCCTTGGTGCTCGTTCGCAGCCGGAGATTCTGTTTTGCTTGGATCGCAGTCCTAGCGCGCGTGGTCGCAGCGAATGCACAGCAACCAGACGCCGATGAAGAGGGCGAAAATGTCTGAAAATGCCTTTAGAGGATGTTGGGATTGTCATCCAACGGCCCGACTCCAGGTTGTCACTTGTTCGTCGACTGAATTTGCCCCCTTATTGCCCCGCTGCGTTTTCCGTAAGCTCTTACAAATCAGAGGGATAAATGAAAGAGGCGATGGGGCGCGAATTCACCAGCTGTATGGAAACAAAGGAGTTTTGCGGTGCAGCCTGGCCTTCTAAGGAACTGAAAAGAAAGGAACGGAATTCTTATTGCCCCCTTATTGCCCCTGAGAAATTCTTCATTTCTCCAGCTGCTCATGCTAAGAGGAGGACGGGGTAGCACGACTCACATTACAAGAGCTCGATTTTCCACTTGCAATGCAATTGGCTCCACGCTGTTAAGCCAAACTCTGCCTCATTCCAGCTGGAGTGAACTGTACGTTGGATAGACCACGACCTTGTTCTGTTTGTTCCGATCGGTTATGGCAGGGAACTACAACAAATAGAGAACGCGGACCTTATTTAATAGGTTGTCCTTAGGTCGCCCACCGCCCCCATGCAAACGGATGTCGCGATCGGCGGACAGAGTTCTCGTAGTTGAATGTTATCGTCAGTCTTCGTAGCCGGGAGCCGCAGAACTGCGGATCGAGTAGAAGCGCTATTCGAGTCTCCGAGTCCTTCGGAAGGCTTCTCACAATAGGGCAAGGCCTGCCAATTTTCTTTTATTTGGATCGGTTGTAGTCGGAACCTGAACACTTATTGCTGCGCGATAACTATCACCGCTCTACGAACAGAAGAAAAGGTAATCTAATTAAGCCGAGCGATATTATCGACTGCTCAAATTAACTTGACTTTTCCAACGACTAGCTAGAATGCCGCAATCTCTATCCTTAAGAAAGTTTCGTCTTTAACAAAGCAACTTTTCGTTTAATTATTCTAAGTAATATCATCTACTAGTTCGTCGTCGAGGAGTGATCAAACATGACGAGACTTGTCGCCGTTGTCGTCCTTGTCTTTGTTTTTTCCCAAGAATCCACTTTTGCTCAAAGGGTTCCAAAGGAGAAGGACTACGACTTATCGTCAGGGAATATTTCCGGTGATATCGTGCGCGGTCCTCGTCGGATCGTCGCAACGCACTTAAACGTGCTGCGATATAATTATAGATTTAACAGCACTATTTCATTTTCTCAGACACCTGACCTCTGGTCGCAACTTGCCACAGCAGCTGGTACCTCGAATTCGACTCCACCTCCGCCGGCGCAGGTGACTCAGAAAGAAACAGCAAGGAGTCGAGCCGCCGCCGCTCCAGGGGCGCCTCGGCAAACCTGCCAGCAAGAGTTGACTGCCAATAATGTGAATCCAAAGTTTACAGCGGCGCTGTGCAACGCAAGGACTCTCGCAGAGCTAGTCCAGCAAAGAGTCCGGAATATTCAAGGGATGGTTACCCAGGTCTTGAACAAGAGGGGAGACCTGTCTAGCCTCATCACGAAAGCCAATTGCGAGACAAGCGTCGTGGCTGCTGCAGGTAGAGCACTCACTGACTTTCTCAAAACAACTTCTGGTGATCCTGAGCCAATGATGTCCGGAATGAGGGCACAATTAGCTGACGGTGGCGGGAGTGATCCGTGCACGAGAGGGGCAGCTAGCGGTGATTCCTTATTCATCTCCGGTACTAAAGCCGATTGGATAAATCTCGCCGATTTGGCTGACCTGCAGGAATTGTCGGGTAATCTAAAAGTCTTACTCGACCAGGAAGGGAAGGTTTATCCCCAGTTCACGAACGATGAGTCCGCGCAAATTGCACTTCTCCAACGAGACCTTCAATCCTATTTGGACTCAATTTCGAGCGATAAGTCAGCGCAGGCGCTTGCCTCGCGTACGGAAATACAGGACGAGTTGGACAGCCTAACGAACGCAAAAAGTAACCTTAAGGTTGGCCAAGATCTGCTGACTTGGGCGACCCAGGAAAACAACAACATCCTTGCGGCCCTGCCTGACTTAGCGGAAGCAGGTCAGAAGTACACGGCCTTCCGAGCGGCTCGAGATCTTCTGAACACGTGGAAAGTCCGGATGTTGACACTTTATACCCAACGAGATGCGTATAACAGGAGAACTAGCGCGCATGATCCCTTTTCGATGGGAACCGACGCCGACTGTGAATTTGCGTTCTCGCGAACGAAAACTACTGCAATCACCCTAACCCGGACTGATCAGTTACCTGGGACCACGACGACTAATCCAGAAAGCGTTCTTTCAGTGAGCGTTGAGTGTACTTCTCCATTCACAGTTTCTGCGGGCGTTGCCTTCAGCACGATTGGGGAGCACGAGTTCGCAATTCAACCCGTCGCGAATCCGTCAGGATCAACTACAACGACCAATGAGTTTGTCTCGACTGCGAAATCGAGCTTTCATCCCTTACCAATCGGGATCATACACGCCCGACCTTGGGAACCTCGCGAATGGTTGTCTGTCCATGCAAGTTTCGGAATGGCTGGGAATTTCAATTCTCAAAGCTCTGGCGGGTCGAGCGCTGAGTTTTTGATGGGCCCCTCCTTTTCATTCTTCCGAACTATGTTTTTGACTCCAGGACTGCATATCGGACGGCAGGTTTCACTGGGAGCTGGTTTCAAGGTCGGCGACCCAGCGCCGTCAAACATTACAACACCACCCTTGCAAAAGTCATACGTGACCGCATTCGGTGTTGCAATCACGTTCACGAAACCGTGACCCAGATTAATGCGATCAGTGCGAGATATCTAGGCTTCGATTGTTTGAAATGAAGTCGGAAGGAGTTTGTCAAATGCCGCGGGCTTTGGTCTTCGTTGTCATTTTAATTCTCGGACGCATGTACATGGCGCAAGAAACGCAAAAGCAAGAAGTCCGGACAGAAAAACCCGATCCAGGAAAAGCACTTAAAGTTCAGACTTCCTGCAGCAGAATCAATTTAGGAACTTCAGTTGCCGAGGTTTCATGGATGGGCACTAAAGCAGGGACAACTCGCGACCAATCAGCTGCAGCAACGCAACTGGAGGTCACGACAGTAAAAGATGGGTTTCTTAGCGGGGCATCCGTGACGGTCTGGCCTAGCTCGGCGAAGGCAAGGGAAAACTTAAGTCTCACAGATCACCGGTTGGACCCGCTGCGGAGCCTACGAATCGCGCCTCCGGATAGGGCGCACGGCATCCTGGCAGCGAGCAAACCTGAGAATGCCATAACAATTCAGAATCTTGCGCCTGGAGTGAATTACTACTGGCGAGTCAGCACGAAGACTGATGGCGACCTGATCCCCTCAAGTGTGGTCATGACTACAGGACCTGTATGTCCTGTCGATTACAGAAAGAAATGATTTAGCGCGACAGACCACGATATCGATGATCAGTAGAAGTATTGATGACGACACTCAGGCAACGCATTATTCTACGTCTCCTTTCCTACCTTTGGACGATACTGCTTTTCTCCATCGCTACAATGTTCAATCCCTGTCTATCACGTGGTAGTGGCCAAGACGCTGCAAATGGTCAATGGCGAGTCACATCGGTTACGGAGATTAGTCCGGACCAATCGAGTCTGCAGGAATCAGACCCAAATGGTGCTTCTGGCGGGAGAATCAATGGTTTGGCTATGGCCCACGGAGACAAAATCGTGTATGCCGCTAGTGAGTGGGAGGATTGTTTAAGAGCAATGATAGTGGTCGCACATGGCGACATTTGGACGCCCATCTTCCGAGCGCAACCTGGCGAGTAGCGGTGGATCCTGTGAGCAGTGACCAGCTATACGCGACTTCGTTCTACGATGGGAGGGTAGACAGTTTTGCTGGTATCAACATTAGCGAAGACGGAGGAAGTAAGTGGAAGCATCCACAAAGCGCGCGTCCGCCAGCAGGATTCTGCAGAAATGCCGTGGCTGAAAGAGAACTCACGGCCTTTGGAATCAGCATCAACCCATGATGATGCTTCATTCGTCTACGTCGGAACGGCATGCGGATTGGCAATTACTCCTGATCGAGGCAAAACGTGGACCTTCGTCGATCCCAGCCCTAATGATCCAGCTGACTCAGTGTGGGATGTACTTGCGCAGAAAGATGGGATAATTGATGTCTGCGGTGATGATGGCCATGCCCGGTCCCGAAACGGCGGGAGAACATGGACCCTTACCAACTCTCTTCCTTCTGGTCGCTGCTCACTTGCGGCCTCACCTGATGAACCCAGTGTTCTATTTGCGGTTGTGGGGACCCAACCTTACGAGTCAGATGATGAAGGCAAACACTGGTCAAAACTGACGAATCCCCAACCTCAAGGTAGGATTCCCTTTGTTGCGACTAACAAGAGAGCAGGTTCCTCTTTTGACTTGTGGTTCGGGGACGTGACCCTATACAGGATTCCCTGTTCCACGCCGACACCTGCCACAATTGGTGCCCGTCTTCGTTGCCCCGCGGCATCAACTTCATGGGCTGGCCCATTCACGAGCAGTGTAGGTGGACACGATGACACAGCCGGGATTGTTTTCAGTCGAGCAGGGCGATCTGATAATTGCCCTATCTTGTTTAGTTCGGACGGCGGAGCATACCTAAATACGGTCCCGGGAGCACCTGCTTGCCATGATCCAAAGTGGACTCAGCCTGAGGTCACCCCTCATGGGCTGTGGCTATTCTCCATGGATGGCGCGACCGAGGCTGACGCCTCAAACGAAGACCTCTATATTGGTAGTCAAGACGACGGTACATTTGGGACAAGGAATGCCCTAGCTCAACAGCCGACTTGGACGAACAGTGATTGTTGTGATTCGTTTGTATCATCTGCCTCGCCACAAAACATTTTGTATACGTCTTGCTGCTATCAACCAGGGCGGTACAACCGATTATTCATTCGAAAGCCAGGACTTGTGGGCGGGGGTGAGGTCAACACTTATCCTGCCGGCGAGCTGCCGGGTTGGGAATCTCATATAGTCGCTCAGTTTGGATTGAACAAGTATGCTGTGGTTACTACGGAAGGGATTTTCATTACTCAAAACATCAATGCGCGTCCCATCCGTTGGACGGGTATCGGAGAATCAACAACTCCTGTTTCTTCATGTGGACTGTACGTTTCCTCCTCGAAGCCAAGTGCACCGATGTTCTTTGTTCAAACCGGAAACTGTGATGGGCGTGGCCCCTCAGCCGTTTATCGCCTCGACAGAACAGTTTCGAGCGGAACTTGGATACAGGTAAACATGCCTGACAACAATGGTGGATTCGGCGTTTTCGCTGTTGACCCGCACAATCCGGCTCGAATGCTCGCGTCGTATATTCGAGATTCAGAACCTAAGGTCTCAATGATCTCCACCACAGACGGAGGGTCCACTTGGACTAGCAGTCTTGACCTTGATCGATTGATGACGCGGAGTGGCACGTTTGAATATGAGACGAAAATGGGACCCACGGATTTCACCTCCTTCAATGGATATCCGCAGCCAACCCTGCTTGCCTTTGATCCTGGAAACGATGATATCGTCGTCGCGGGAGGCGCAGATTCGGGCCTCTTCCTCAGCCTCGACAGAGGGCAGCATTGGGAAATTGTGCAGACCAATGGTCGCTCCGTATACAGATCTCGCGCCGTTCGTTTTGCACACTTAAGTCCTCTGACCGAGACAATTTTCGTGGGATCGCAAGGAAGTGGGGTGTGGAGAATCAATCTAACTAAGTAACGATAGGTGGCGAGGCCGGCCGCTAGAATCGACGAGAGGGGAGAAATAACCCAATGAGGCTTTTGCGATGTGGCGTTGTACTTTGATTGAGAAATGTCGAAGGATTAAGCGGTGAAAACAATGAACACAATTTCTCAAAAATGCTCTGGGTACCTCATGATTTTCTGTTTGCTTTCAGCATTCAGCGCTCCTGCTTGGGCTGGTCGCAGCGACGACCTCGGAGCAAAATGGACAATCATGGTTTACATGAATGCAAAGAACAATCTCGAGTGCGCTGCGCTTGATAATTTTGCAGATATGGCGACGGTAGGTAGCAACGCAAATGTCAATCTCGTGGCCGAACTAGGTCGGCCAAAACAGACCTATGGTTGTGCCGACGACAATCCTTGGTCTGGAGTACTTCGGTTTCATATCAAGCGAGGACAAAGGCCAGTCCCAGAAAACGCGATCGGTAATGATGCTGTCCCATCAAGCCGAGACTTGGACATGGGCTCTGCAGAAACACTGAGTGATTTTGTTAACTGGAGTATGTCGAAATACCCCGCGAAACACTACGTGCTAATTATCTGGAATCACGGACAAGGTTGGCGTTTTCAAACCGCCTTGAAACGCGACGATAAGCTGAATGCCGCGAGAGGGCGCGCGCTGTCGAAAGATTTCCATTCGCTAGCTGGTACGTTGGGCAAGATGCAGAGTTCGGTTGGGGGCTACAGGTCGGTCTCCTTTGATGAGGATAGCGGAAATTTCCTTTATAACTCGGACATAGAGATCTCACTCAAGAAACTATTGAAAGCACAAAAGCTCGACGTTCTTGGATTTGACGCCTGTCTTATGGCCATGCTGGAAACTGCATACGCAATGCGAGATGTCGCAAGTGTGTTGGTCGGGAGCGAAGAACTTGAACCGGAGGCCGGCTGGAACTACGGTGACTGGCTTCGAAAGCTCAATCGGAATCCTGCGGCGACGGACGGAAAAAGTCTAGGCAAGATCCTTATTCAGAGCTATCAGAGAGAATATAGAGATCGCTTGAGGACGACGCTTTCTGCAGTAGCACTGGACGGAGCAGAGGCAATTGCGGATCGTCTGAGCGAGCTATCCGACATTATGAAGCAGAATCTGAATACTGAACTTCAAACTATTAGGAATGCTCGAGCTGGATGCCAAAATTATGGCAAGGCTGCGAAGGTGCCAATGCATAACCCCGTAGACTTGTCATGCTTCTTGTCGAATGTATCGGTAGTATCTTCGAATGATACTCTCGTTCGAAAAGCCAGTGAAGTTCAACACGCCATCGATTCTGCAATTGTGGCGAACTACGCATCCTCCAGGATACAGGAAGGATACGGGTCGCACGGGATTTCGATCTACTTTCCTTCAAGTAAGGCTAACTACGAAAGCGATGTTCCGGATAACGCAGGATACGTTAAGGGGAATCAGGACCATCAAGTTGATTTTGTTGAACATCAACGTTGGGCGGATTTCCTAAGCGTTTACCTTGCCCGGAATTAGGATCACGCTTGGCTTCAAGAGACTCTTATTCCGCGCTCATTTTGGTCGGAACGTTCTGCCTTCTGACTATCGGGGAAGATGCTGCAGCTTGCGCCAAGGGGCCACCACAGAGAACTGGTGGTCGCGGACAGAGCACAACAAGTGGAGCGGATTTCTTGTGTGTTCAGAAGCGCCCTGGTCGCCTAGCATTTACGACTCGCGCGAACCTAGAGTTTGGATCTCGAACCTGGCTTCACGTGAAGATCGTGGATTCATCCAACCTCGTTTCGGACGCTAGCCGTGCATCAATCGCGAGCGGAATTGGACGAGCGATGCTTTTGTGGAATCACATCTGCGCACACTGCGTTACCGGAAATCTATCGATGATCCAGATCGATGACGAGATGTATGTCGACGGATGGGTAGCAGGATCACTGCGCTCTGGAGACCTAAACCACATCGTCTACGGCCCACCTCCTACGAATGCTGCCGCCTTGCCTCCGATTGCGGCAAATAAAACGGCCATCTACTACGACGTACTAACAGCGATGCTAGCCTCACGGTATGGAGCACGCGCCCCACTGGTAGATTTTGAAAGAATTGCTGCCGGTGATCCATTTCTAAGCAATATTTGCGGAGCCGACTACCAGAAACTACCCCAACTCATCCAAAACATACGACTATCTTTGAGTTGTCCGGCAGATTCTCGTCTAATACATTCTAGTCCCGCTACGTTGAGTCTTTATGTTTTGGATGGCTTCACCAGTTGCGGCAGGACGAAGGAAATAGTCGGCTGCTCTGCCGATGATCTAGTCGTCGAACTAAATGCCCGCGACTATAAGTTCGAAATCGGCCCCGGAAATGGCGCGTCATTTGGTTTGGGATCTCACGGCGTCGATTTGCTGCACGTGATGCTGCACGAATTTGGACACTGGATCGGGCTCCCTCATCTTCCTTCGGTTGGTAACATTATGTATCCATCCGTCGAAGGGTCGAAATGCATTGATGATTCAAACGTGGATGCGCTAGATAGCATGGTCAGGGGGTCGCAAGACCGAATGAAGGGAAAAGGGGCACTGTATTACTCAACGGCGTCTGTCCCCCTGGTCGGACGCGAGACGCCAAACTATTGACCATACAGCGATTGGTTCCATAGTAAAGTCGGCTTGTAGGAAGCGATCCCCCGGCGTGGCATTGATCCTGGACGGATTACGGGCCACTCTGCAGAAAACAAACGCGTAAGCCGTTTGTTTTCTGTCACCACTTACAGCGCCCCCTGTCACCTGCTCGGAAGTAACCCACGTCCACTCAAGCCATTGAAGGGTGATTACGTTCGAGTGTGCCTTAGCGCCCCTTAGTGCCCCTTGAAGTTTTTGCTATCGGATTGAAAAGAAAAGAATAAGTTGGTGGAGCCGATGGGATTCGAACCCACGACCTCCTCGATGCCATCGAGGCGCGCTCCCAACTGCGCCACGGCCCCACCGGAGGAACTAACAAAGTTTATCATAGCGCGCGCGAAAGAGTCCCGCCGGGCGAGTCCGCGAATGACTACATCAGCGACAGGCGCTCTTCGCTCAGGTCTAGCTCGTGTTCGACCCTTCGCAAGACTTCATCATTGATGCGCCCTTCCTCGCGCAATTTCATGGCGGTCTGGCGTTCGGCGCGCAGCAACTCGCGCGCGAACTCCACGTAACGCGCGTACACCGCGGGATTCGCGCCAATTTCTTCATCGGCGGTCCCGGTTAATTTGGCGAGGCGGTGCTTGTAACGCGCCTCGAAATCCTCATACACGCCGCCAAACTCGTCGCCATCTTTCTTCCGCGCGTTCTCGAGGTGGGCAAGCGCGGCCTCGACCATGGCCTTTCGCGCCTCGTCTTCCTCGGATTCGCGGCCCGTCGTCCCCGCAAGCCCGAGGGCGCGAATCAGCGGCGGCAGCGTCAAGCCCTGCAATACCAGCGTCACGAGGATCACGCTAAACGTCAGGAACACGATCAAATTGCGCTGCGGGAAAGGGCTGCCGTCCGCCAGCGTCTCCGGAAGGGCAATCGCGGCCGCAAGCGCCACCACTCCGCGCATCCCCGTCCAGCCCACCACAAAGACTTGCCGCGTTGACGGCAACTGCACATCCTGATGCAGCAACCGTCTCCGTATTACCGTGGCGAGATACGCGCCCGGGAACATCCAGATCAGCCGCAGCACAATTACGAGCACACTAAAAAGCGCGCCATATAGCAGGAGTTGCTTCAAGCTGTAGTTGTAAATTCCTGCGAGTACGAAATGTAATTGCAACCCGATCAGCACAAAAACCAGCCCGTTCAGGACGAAGGTCAGCGCATCCCACACCGCCCAGGCCTGCATGCGCACGTTTGGCGAGAAAAATTGCGAACTCTGACGGCTCATATACAGCCCGCACGCCACCACCGCCAGCACTCCCGAAGCGTGAATCGCCTCCGCCGCCAGGTAGGCCACGTAGGGAACCAGGAGGGTCAGCGTGATCTCGATCGGGCCATCGTCGATGAGCTTGTGAATCCGAGCTACGACAACGCCAACGAGCAGGCCGAGCGCGAGCCCCACAATCGTGAGGTGGGTCAGACGCAACAATCCCGCACCCACCGTCGGCGTTTGGCCGCTCACCACGATCGCGACGCCGAATTCCAGGGCCAGCAACCCCGTCGCATCGTTCACCAGGCTTTCGCCTTCGAGGATATCCACGATGCGCTGCGGCAATCCAATGCGTTTAGCGATGGAGGTTGCGGCAATGGCGTCGGTGGTAGCCACCACTGCTCCCAGGACGACGCCCAGCCGCCAGTCAAATCCGGCGAACACCCACTTTGTAGTGGCCGCTACGCCCACGACCGTGAATCCCACGAGACCAAAAGCCAGCATGAGAATGCTGACCAAATTGAATTTGAACTCGCGCCAGGAAGTGACCCATGCCGCGGAGTAGAGCAGCGGCGGCAAAACAACCAGGAAAACGACGTCCGGGTTTAGCGAAACTTTCGGAATTCCCGGCACGAAACTGAGCAGCAGGCCGGCGATCACCAGTACGATGGGATAAGGCGTCTGCAGCTTGCGCGCGAGGGCTGCAAACACGACCACAAAAAGCAGCAGCAAGAGGAGAACCAGCTCGATTTGGTGAATCCCGCCACTCTGCATCATCTTAGGCTCATCGCCTCACATCGAAGTGCCTTGAAGATACCGCAGAGACACACGAAGCGTCTAATTCGGCCGCGCGAGATCGGGTGTGGCATGGGCGCTGGGATTCTGTGGTCCGGCTATCGAAACGAAGCAGGGATTACTTGCGGGGAGGTTGCTTTGGAGGGATTTCCGCGTAGCCTGGCGCGGCTTGCTTCAAATTCGCCTCCAATTGCACGCTCGCGTCGCCAATCGCCCAGCGAATCCCTCCGCCAAGCAGATTCAAGAAAAACTCGTTCTTCCAGTTCTCCGGCCGGTCTCCCATCGCGGTGTAGAACACGCGCCCCTTGCCGTGCATCCGCGCCCACGTCACGGGGTACGGTGCGCGCTGGTAGCATTCGCCTTTCATCCCGTGCGTATCCAGTGTGAGGATGACGTGCAGATCCGGCACAAAATCCTTCAGCGAATACCACTCTTCGTTGAAGCTCACGGGCGAATTCACGTGTTCCAGCCCGGGAAATTTCAGGTCATTCACGATCAGAGGCGCGTCCTGCAGCCGCGGCTCGCTTCCGTGCACGATGAACTCGGCGCCCACCATTTTCAGATAAGGATCTTCGTTCTCACCGTGTGCGATGTAGCGGTTCGAATGGTCCGGCGGATCTGGCTGCGTGTGGAACGTGTCGCTCGCTGCGTGCACGCCTACAAATCCCATGCCGCCTTTTATGGCGTCCAGCAAATTCTGCTTGCCTTTGGCGGACATCGGCGGCTTGCCGTCCGTGCCCAGCGTCGTGAGATCGCCGGTGGTGAAAAACACCAGCGCGGTGTAGGAGTGGAACTCTTTCGAATCGAAAATGCGCCCATCCTTCGTCACGCCCACCTTGTAACCGTGCCGGTTCCCCAGGTCCGTCACCGCAGCGTCCACGATGCTCGGTTTTCCGTCGATCCGTTTCACAACGTCGTGTTCCCAGCCCGCGGATTTTGTAAAAACAAGCACGGTCTTTTCTTTTGCGGCAAGCAGCCGGTTCGAAAGCGCCAGCCCCGCACCCGTCAGCGCCGCGCCGCGAAGAAATTCCCTGCGATTGGAATTGGATAATAGGCTCATGGAATTTCCTTCAGTGGTGTCCTTCCGGATGCTCGCAACCGGGAAACTTTTCGAACACGCGGTCCTCGGTCCATCCCAGCTCGCGCATTCCTGCTTCCGAGGAGTAATACGCTCCGCTGATCCATCCCTTCAGGTTTTCAAAGTGCCCGCGAAGACCGGGATCCTTTTTTCCATCGCCACCGGTTGCGCTTTCTTTCGTCGGTCGGGTTGAAGCATCCGTCAGCAGCGCATTTTGTTCGCCACCGCTGAGCGCAGGGAATCGCTTTCCGAATCTTTTTTGCGATTCCGTTTCGAACGCCGCAAGCGAATCGACGAAACTTTTCTGATGCTCAGCCGTGTCCACGCTCAAAAGCAAATCGATGAATCGGTCGGCATGCGCCTTCTGGGCTCCGGGAACAATTGTTTCGGCAAGCGCAGCCAGCGTTTCT
>WNFP01002959.1_pt1 | contig 13594 bp, 10 predicted proteins | sample 5400201 | NCBI WGS metagenome assembly WNFP01 (sample SAMN13153355, study PRJNA577476) | soil metagenome | isolation source: 115 cm saprolite under Madrone tree | place: USA:California | collected 2016-06-14
CCCGTCTTCGGCGGCCGTGTGAAGAAGGTGGATGATGCGGCGGCCAAGGCGGTCAAGGGCGTGCGTCAGATCGTACGGCTCGACGACGCCATCGCCATCGTGGCCGATCATATGGGGGCTGCGAAGAAAGGGCTGGCGGCGCTGGCGATTGAATGGGACGACGGGCCGCACGCTAAGCTCAACACGGAGGAGATCGCGGGCGAGCTCGAAAAGGCCACTCTCAATTCGGGGCCGGTTGCGCAGAAGATCGGCAATATCGACGAGGCCATGGCGAGCGCCGTCACGAAGGTCGAGGCGACCTACCAGCTTCCGTTCCTCGCGCACGCCGCGATGGAGCCGATGAACTGTACAGTCCATGTCCGCAAGGACGGCTGCGAAGTCTGGGTCGGCAACCAGGTCATCGCCCGGGCCCAGGCGGCCGCTGCGAAAACCGCAGGGCTGCCGTTGGACAGGGTGGTGGTCCACAATCATTTGATCGGGGGCGGCTTTGGTCGCCGGCTGGAAATTGATGGCGTAATTCGCGCTGTCCAGATCGCGCAGCATGTCGACGGCCCCGTGAAGGTCGTGTGGACCCGCGAGGAAGATATCCAGCACGACATGTATCGGCCCTATTTCTTCGACCGGATGTCTGCCGGTCTCGATGGGACAGGAATGCCAGTCGCCTGGAACCATCGTTTCGCGGGCTCCTCGATCCTCGCCCGGTGGTTGCCTCCAGCCTTCAACAACGGGCTTGACCCCGACACAATCGACGGCGCGATCGATCTGCCCTATGCCCTTCCGAATATGCGCGTTGAATATTTGCGGATGGAGCCTCCGGGCATTCCCACCGCTTTCTGGCGCAGCGTAGGACCGTCGCACAACGTCTTTGTGGTCGAAAGCTTTATGGACGAACTCGCAGCCGCGGCGAAGAAGGATCCTGTCGACTATCGGCTGGCTCTCCTCAACAAGGCCCCTCGCGCCAAGGCCGTGCTTCAACTCGCCGCGGAAAAGGCCGGCTGGGGGCAAACGCTTCCCAAGGGATCAGGCCGCGGCGTTTCCATCCAGTTTGTCTTCGGGACCTATATGGCGCAGGTCGCCGAAGTTGACGTATCGAAGGATGGCGGGGTCCGCGTCCGGCGCGTTGTCTGCGCGGTCGACTGCGGCACCGTCATCAATCCCGATACCGTCCGGGCGCAGATCCAGGGCGCGATCATCTTCGGCGTCACGGCGGCGCTCTATGGCGAGATTACCCTCAAAGACGGACGTGTTGAGCAAACCAATTTCGATACTTACCAAATCCTGCGCATGAATGAGGCGCCGGCCATCGAGGTCCACATCGTCCAGACTCAGGAGTCACCAGGCGGAATGGGCGAGCCCGGGACTTCGGCGATCGTTCCCGCAGTGACCAACGCGATCTTTGCGGCAACTGGGAAGCGCTTGCGAAAGCTGCCGATCGACGCTACCGCATTGAAGCAGCCGGTGTGAACGGAACACCCTCTCATGCCGGAACAAAACGGCGAAGCCGATGTCCGGTAGCTGGGCTTGAGATCCTTTCAGACTCGAAAACCCGAACGCCGAGCCGACCTTGTTGCCGCAATCCCGCGATCGTCGTAGGATGCGGGGCCTAAAGTAACGTGAGTTGCAGGGTACAGGTCCTCTTTCCCTTGAGCAGACCGCTTCCCGGCTTTCGAGTGCTCCGTGCTTTCCGTGCTCCGTGCTTTTCGCTTTGCTGAATTGCCGGGGCGGCCGCTCTGAACACTAGAAAACTGTGTGACGTCGGTCACACGATATGTAGTGGAGGGCATTTCCATGGCATCCTGGACACCCGACCCGTCGTTCTATCCCTCACCACGCATGGCAATGAAGGCGCCGGTCGAGACGCTGGCCTATGTCGCCGCCTTCGATCCGCTGCGCAAGAAGCCGGACACGATCGCGGTCGTCGACGTCGATCCCAAGTCGAAGAGCTACTCCCAGATCATCAATACGGTGGACATGCCGAACACCGGCGACGAGCTGCATCATTTTGGCTGGAATGCTTGCTCATCCTGCTTGTGCCCGAATGCACCCCATCCGCACATGGCGCGTCGATACCTCGTGGTGCCGGGTCTCAGATCTTCGCGAATCCATATCCTCGATACCAAGCCCGATGCCCGAAAGCCCGTAATCACGAAAGTGATCGAGCCCGAGGTGGTGGCCGAGCGAACCGGCTACACGCGCCCGCATACGGTTCACTGCGGGCCCGAAGGCATTTATGTTGCGGCTCTGGGAAATGCCAACGGTGGGGCACCCGGCGGCATCTTTCTCATGGATCACGAAACTTTCGAGGTCCTCGGGCGCTGGGAGGTGGATCGCGGCCCGCAGCAGCTTGCCTACGACGCTTGGTGGCATCTTGGTCATGACACGCTTGTCACCAGCGAATGGGGCACGCCCGATACCTTCGAAAACGGACTGGTCGCGGAGATCTTGTTGTCCGCGAAATACGGCCGGCGCCTGCACTTCTGGGACCTGCACAAGCGCAAGCACCTCCAGACCATCGATTTCGGCGACAAGTACCAGCTCGTCTTCGAGCTCCGACCTGCGCACGATCCAACCAAGGCCTATGGCTTCGTCAATTGCGTGCTGAGCCTCGCGGATCTCTCCTCGTCGATATGGACATGGCACCGCGACGGCAATAAATGGGCCGTCACCAAGGTCATCGATATCCCGGCCGAGCCGGTGGACCCCGACCGGCTTCCACCGATGCTCAAAGGCTTCAAGGCGGTGCCCCCGCTCGTGACCGACATCGATCTTTCGATGAATGATCGGTTCCTGTATGTGTCCTGTTGGGGCACCGGCGACATGCGCCAGTACGACGTTTCCGATCCCTTCAAGCCGAAGCTCACCGGCAATGTTCGCATCGGGGGAATTGTCTCTCGTGCCGCACATCCCGGATCCAAAAATGGCCCACTCAATGGCGGGCCGCAGATGGTCGAGATCAGCCGGGATGGTAATCGGGTCTACTTCACCAACTCGCTCTACGGTGTCATCGACGGGCAGTTCTATCCGGACGGGATCAAAGGTTGGATGGTAAAGCTCGATGCCGATCCGAAGGGCGGCATTGCTTTCGATAATGCGTTCTTCGTCGATTGGCCCAAATCGCATCGACCGCACCAGGTGAGACTGGAGGGCGGAGATTGTTCGTCTGATTCGTATTGCTATCCTTAATTTCCTCCCGTCTGGTCGCGGGTGATGCCGGAGCCGAGGTGTGATTCGAGGCCTGGATGAAGGACCTCTGGCCCTGGCTGGCGTTGGCGGGGCTAGGGGCATTCCATGGCCTCAATCCCGCCATGGGCTGGCTGTTCGCCGTGGCACTCGGCCTCAATCGAAAGAGCAGGGGGGCGGTTCTGATGGCATTGCCGCCCATCGCGCTTGGCCATGCCGTGGCGATCGCCGTCATCGCGGGGACAGTCGTGCTGGCAGGTGTCATCGTTCAGGAGCGCCTGGTGGGGGTAGTTGCCGGGAACCTCCTGGTCGGTTGGGCAGCCTACCATCAATTCTTCGGCCATCGACACCGTGTGCGCATCGGCATGACGACAGGTCAAGCCGGGCTGCTTCTATGGTCATTTCTGATGGCGACGGCCCATGGCGCCGGGCTGATGATACTGCCCGCGCTGATCCCCCTATGCCTCTCGGCTTCACCGGCGCGCGAGATCACCCTCTCCCACACGGCGGCCGTGTCTCTCGCTGCCGTCGGCGTTCACACCGGTGCCATGTTGGCGACAACCGGATTGATCGCGGTTGCCGTCTTTGAATGGGTCGGCCTCGGGATTCTGCGCAGCGCCTGGATCAACATCGACCTCATTTGGACTGTCGCGCTCGTCTTGACTGGCGCGCTTCTGTTGTTACTTTCCTGAGGCTTCGCCTGGAACCCACGTTCTGCTGGGGCTCAAGAGGCGAATCATGGCCGACGGCAAGAAGTTCAGGAATTGCCTTCCTCCGTCATCATCCGGCGATAGGCCGGACGAGCCTCGATCAGCTCCATCAAGCGGCGGAGATGGGGATAGCTGTGCGCCGGCTTCTTCATCTTGCGCGACCAGTGCGCCAGCATGACAAGGAACATGTCGATGGCACTGAAATCGCGGCCGAGCAGATAGGGTCCGTCCTTGCCGAGCACACCGTCCAGAAGCTGCCACATCCGCGCCAACCGCGGATTTCAGCGCGGCGTGGCAGACCATGTTGGCGCTGCCCTTGCTCCAGTAAAGCGTATACATCCGGTCACCAACAAATTAGCGACTGATTCACGTCTTAAGCCAAATTCGCTCGAGACGTTCAGGCGCTAGGCCGCGAGATTTCCCAAGCGCCCGATCAGCAATTCGAAGAACGCGTCGGCGTCGCCCTGCAGCAGCACACGGCAGGGGCCATCCTCGCGCCAGTCGAAATGCGTTTCGCCGCTGCGCACGCCGGCCGTCTCGACGGTAATGGCGGCGCGCTTGCCTGAAAACAAATTCGGCCGCAGCAGCCAGGCGATGGTCAGCGGGTCGTGCAGGTGGCTTTCGCCCCTGTGATAGAAGCGCAGCATGCCGGCCACCGCCTTGCCGACCGGACCCGGGATCGAGGCGAAGCGCTCGATACGGGTCAGCGTCACCAGCATCTGATGGGACAGATCCAGGGGGACCAGGGTGATCGGCAAGCCGCTGGCAAAGACGGTCGCCGCCGCTTCCGGGTCGACGAAGATATTGAACTCGGCATAGGGCGACATGTTGCCGCCGATCCTGGGCGTGGCTCCGCCCATGATGACGACCTCGCGAAGCGCCTTGGCGATGCCGGGCTTGCGGGCAAGCGCGGTGGCGATATTCGTCAGCGGTCCGATGGGGATCAGGGTCTGGCTGCCCGGCAGGGCGACCGATAGCGTCTCGATCAACCAATCGACGGCGTGGGAGCTTTGGGCTTTGGCGCGCGGTGGCGGCAAATCGGCGCCATCCATGCCTGTGGTGCCGTGCACCTTGCCGGTGATCAGAGTCCGGGCCAGGGGCTCCGGGCAGCCGGCATAGACAGGCAGATCGGGCCGCCCGGCCAACGCGCAAAGCTTCAGGGCATTCAGGGTGGTGAGCTCCAAGCGCACATTGCCGGCGACAGTGGTCAACGCCTGGAGGTCGATCTCCGGGCTGGCCAGCGCCAGCAGAATGGCGAGCGCATCGTCGATGCCCGGATCGGTATCGATGATGACCGGGAATTCAGGCACGGACCCGCTGCTTCTTCTTGGCGGCGCTACCCAGGTAGGGCGCCAGGTATTGACCCGTATAGCTGACTGCTGTTGCCGCCACGCGCTCGGGCGTGCCGGCGACGACGAGTTCGCCGCCCTTGTCGCCGCCCTCGGGCCCCAGATCGATGATCCAATCGGCTGTCTTGATCACTTCCAGATTATGTTCGATGACCACCACCGTATTGCCCGTATCCACCAGGCGGTGCAGCACCTCCAGCAGCTTGCGCACGTCGTCGAAATGCAGGCCGGTGGTGGGCTCGTCCAGGATATAGAGCGTGCGCCCGGTCGCCCGGCGCGACAGCTCTTTGGAAAGCTTCACCCGCTGGGCTTCGCCGCCCGACAGCGTCGTAGCCGGCTGGCCGATGTGAATATAGCCCAGACCCACCTCCTGCAGCATGGCAAGCTTTTCGCGGATAGCGGGAACCGCCTTGAAGAAATCCACGCCCTCGTCGACCGTCATATCGAGAACATCGGCGATTGATTTGTTCTTGAAGGTTATTTCCAGGGTCTCCCGGTTATAGCGCTTGCCCTTGCAGGTATCGCATTGGACATAGACGTCGGGCAGGAAATGCATCTCGATCTTGATGACACCATCGCCCTCGCAGGCCTCGCAGCGCCCGCCCTTGACGTTGAAGGAAAAGCGGCCGGGCTTGTAGCCACGGGCGCCGGCCTCGGGCAGTCCTGCGAACCATTCCCGAATGGGGGTGAAGGTGCCGGTATATGTGGCCGGGTTGGAGCGCGGGGTGCGGCCGATGGGCGACTGGTCGATGTCGACGATCTTGTCGAGAAATTCCAGCCCTTCGATCCGGTCATGCTCGCCCGGATGAAGCCGCGCGCCATTCAGGCGCCTGGCCAGGGCCTTGTACAGCGTTTCGATGATCAACGTCGATTTGCCGCCACCCGAAACACCGGTAACGCAGGTGAAGGTGCCCAGCGGGATATCCACCGTGACGTTCTTCAAATTGTTGGCCCGGGCCCCCACGACGCGGAGATTTGCGCCGGGCTGGCCGGCGCGACGCCGGGCGGGCAGCGGCACCTGGCGCATGCCGATCAGATATTGTCCGGTCAGGCTGTCCGGGTTCTGCATCACCTTGTCCGGCAATCCTGCGGCGACGACCCGGCCGCCGTTAACACCTGCGCGCGGTCCCATGTCGATGAGATAGTCGGCGGTGCGGATCGCTTCCTCGTCATGCTCCACCACCAGGACGGTATTGCCCAGGTCGCGCAGCCGCTTAAGCGTGCCCAGAAGCCGGGCATTGTCGCGCTGGTGCAGGCCGATGGAGGGTTCGTCCAACACGTAGAGCACGCCGGTGAGGCCCGAGCCGATCTGGGAGGCGAGGCGGATGCGCTGGCTTTCCCCGCCCGAAAGCGTGCCCGAGGCGCGGCTGAGGGTCAGATATTCCAGCCCGACGCTTTCCAGAAAGCCGAGGCGCTCCTTGATTTCCTTCAGGATGCGTTGGGCGATATCGCGCTGCTTGGTGGTCAGCTTGGCGTCCAGTTCGCGAAACCATTTTCCCGATTGGGCAATGGAGAAATCGGCGACCTGAGAGATATCCAGCCCGGCGATCTTGACCGCCAGCGCCTCGGGCCGCAGCCGCCGGCCCTTGCAGACGTCGCAGGGGCTGTTGTTCTGATATCGAGACAATTCCTCGCGCACCCAACTGCTGTCGGTCTCGCGGAAGCGGCGCTCCATATTGGGGATGACGCCCTCAAAGGGTTTTGTGGTGCGATAGCTGCGCAGGCCGTCGTCGTATTCCATGATGATCGGCTCCGTGCCCGACCCATAGAGGACCGCCTTGCGTACCTTTTCCGGCAGGTTGCGGAAGGCCGTGTTGACGCTGATCTTGAAGTGCTTGGCCAGGCTGTCCAACGTTTGGGCGTAATATTGCGAGGTCGAATTGGCCCAGGGGGCAATCGCGCCCTCGCGCAGACTGAGAGATTCATCCGGCACCACCAACTCGGGATCGAAAAACAGGGTCGTGCCAAGCCCATCGCAGGCGGGACAAGCGCCGAAGGGATTGTTGAAGGAAAACAGGCGGGGCTCGATCTCGTCGATGGTGAAACCGGAGACCGGACAGGCAAAGCGGGCCGAGAAGATGACGCGCTCTGGCGCCGATTTTCCCGTATCTGCCTTTTCAGCGAACAACAGGCCGTCAGCCAGGTTCAGTCCCGTTTCGACCGAGTCCGCCAGCCGCGTCTCCAGGCCGGGGCGCACCACGATGCGGTCCACCACGATCTCGATGTCGTGCTTGAGCTTCTTGTTGAGGGCCGGGACCTTGTCGATCTCGTACAATTGGCCGTCGACCTTCACCCGCTGAAAGCCGCGCTTCTGCAGATCGGCCAGTTCCTTACGGTATTCGCCCTTGCGGCCGCGCACGATGGGCGCCAGCAGATAGAGGCGGGTGCCCTCGGGCATGGCCATGATGCGGTCGACCATCTGGCTGACGGTCTGGCTCTCGATGGGCAGGCCGGTTGCCGGCGAATAGGGGATGCCGATGCGCGCAAACAGCAAGCGCATGTAGTCGTAGATCTCGGTCACCGTGCCCACGGTGGAGCGGGGATTGCGCGAGGTGGTCTTCTGCTCGATGGAAATGGCCGGCGAGAGGCCTTCGATGGAATCGACGTCCGGCTTCTGCATCAGCTCAAGGAACTGGCGGGCATAGGCGGAGAGGGATTCGACGTAGCGACGCTGGCCCTCGGCATAGATGGTGTCGAAGGCGAGCGAGGACTTGCCCGAGCCCGACAATCCGGTAATGACCACCAGCTTGTCGCGCGGCATGTCGACGTCGATATTCTTCAGATTATGCTCGCGCGCGCCACGGACCGAAATCCGCGCGCCGCCGAATGCGGTTGCCATGTTCTGCCTGCTGGAAATCAGGGGCGATATTAACGGCGGGGGCGGGAAAATCGACTCCCAAAATCATCCCGCCCGTGTAGGATCGCCCTTCATGTGACACACGGGCGGGGAGTTGGTTATGGCGGGCAGCGTCAACAAGGTGATTCTGGTGGGAAATCTGGGCCGCGATCCGGAAGTTCGCAGCACCCAGGACGGCACCAAGGTGGCCAATCTGTCGTTGGCGACCTCGGAAAACTGGAAAGACAAGAACAGCGGCGAGCGCCGGGAAAAGACGGAATGGCACCGCGTGGCCATATTCAACGAGCGGCTGGTCGACGTCGCCGAGAAATATCTGAAAAAGGGCAGCAAGGTCTATATCGAGGGGCAGCTGCAGACCCGCAAATGGACCGATCAGTCGGGCCAGGAGCGCTATACAACGGAGGTGGTCCTTCAGCGTTTCCGCGGCGAACTCACCATGCTGGACGGGCGTGGCGGGGGCGGTGAGGGCGGCGGGGATGGCGGCGGCATGTCCGAGCCCCCGGCCCAGGGTGGGGGCGGTCGCGCGGGCGGCGGTGGCGGGGGCGACCTGGACGATGATATTCCATTTTAAGCCTTAGCGGTTGTTTTGCCGGCCTCGCCCTTCGACAAGTGTCGAAACATGAGGTCTGTAGCTCGTTGCCAGCGCTACTTTCGCTTCAAATCTTCGTCCGCCCGGAATGCCGGAAACGGCTCCTTCGGGGCCTTTTTCCCGCCCCCGCATTTGTTGTTCGCAGATGCAAAATCTGCTACTGTTTTGTGTCTTTTGCACGATTCGCTGCATCCCCTGTAATTAATTGAAAATACTGGCAAAAATAACTTGACCGACACGCCCGTCCCGACCCCTTCCGATATCACGCCGATCACCATCGAAGAGGAGATGAGACGCTCCTACCTCGATTACGCCATGAGCGTAATCGTTTCGCGCGCCTTGCCCGATGTGCGCGACGGTTTGAAGCCCGTTCATCGCCGGATTCTCTTCGCGATGAAGGAGGCCGGGAACGACTGGAACCGGGCCTATCGCAAGTCGGCGCGCACAGTGGGCGACGTCATGGGCAAATACCATCCCCATGGCGATACGGCGATCTACGACGCCATGGTCCGTATGGCCCAGGACTTCTCCATGCGGCTGGAGCTGGTCGATGGCCAGGGCAATTTCGGCTCCATGGACGGCGATCCGCCGGCGGCCATGCGCTATACCGAAGCGCGGCTGGATCGCTCGGCCAACGCACTCCTCGACGACATCGACAAGGATACGGTCGACTTCCAGCCGAACTACGATGAAACCTCGCGCGAGCCCACGGTGCTGCCCGCCCGGTTCCCCAATCTTCTGGTGAACGGCGCCGGCGGGATTGCCGTCGGCATGGCGACCAACATCCCGACCCATAATCTGGGCGAGGTGGTGGATGCCTGCATTGCCTGTATCGACGATCCCGATATCACCATCGACGAATTGATGGGCCATATCCCAGCCCCCGATTTCCCCACCGGGGGCATCATCCTGGGCAAGGCCGGAATCCGCGAGGCCTTCCACACCGGACGCGGCAGCATCACCATGCGCGGGCGCTGTGCCGTCGAGGAAATCCGCAAGGACCGCGAAGCGATCGTCATCACCGAAATCCCCTATCAGGTAAACAAGGCGCGGCTGATCGAGCGCATGGCCGAGATGGTGCGCGACAAGATCATCGAGGGCATTTCCGATCTGCGCGACGAATCCGACCGCGACGGCGTGCGCATGGTGGTGGAGTTGAAGCGCGAGGCGATGGCCGAGGTGGTGCTGAACCAGCTCTATCGCCACACGCCGTTGCAGACCAGTTTCGGCGTCAACATGCTGGCGCTTTCGGGCGGCAAGCCGATCCTGATGAACCTGAAGGACGTCATCGTCGCCTTCATCGCCTTCCGCGAACAGGTCATCGTCCGACGCACCAGTTTCGAATTGGGCAAGACCCGCGAGCGGGCCCATGTGCTGGTCGGCCTCGCCATTGCGGTTGCCAATATCGATGCGGTCATTGCGCTTATCCGCGGGGCCAGCGATCCCAACGTAGCGCGCGAGCAGTTGATGGCCCGCGCCTGGCCGGCGGGCGACGTCGAGCCGCTGGTGCAACTGATCGACGAGCCTGGCCGCAGCGTGGCGGAGGACGGAACCTATCGCCTGTCGGAAGCCCAGGCGCGGGCCATTTTGGAATTGCGCCTGCAGCGCCTGACCGGCCTGGAACGCGACAGGATTGCCGAGGAACTGCAGGAGCTGGCCAGGAACATCGTCGACTTCCTGGATATCCTGGAATCGCGCCCGCGCCGGCAGAACATCATGCGGACCGAATTGGCGGAGATGAAGGAACAGTTCTCCACCCCGCGGCGCACCACGCTGGAGGAGATCGAGTTCGAGCACGATGTCGAAAGCCTGATCCAGCAGGAAGACATGGTGGTGACCGTCACCCACGGCGGCTATATCAAGCGGGTGCCGCTGGTGGCCTATCGCGCTCAGCGCCGGGGCGGCAAGGGCCGCGCCGGCATGGCCACGCGCGAGGAAGATTTTGTCCACCAGCTGTTCGTTGCCGATACCCACCGCCCGTTACTGTTCTTCTCGACCCGCGGCATGGTCTACAAGATCAAGGTCTATAAGCTGCCCCTGGGCACGCCGCAGGCCCGCGGCAAGGCGCTGGTCAATCTGCTGCCCTTGCAGGAGGGCGAGACGATTTCGACCGTCATGCCGCTGCCGGCCGACGAGGCCAGCTGGGCCGCCACCGACCTGATGTTCGCCACATCCAGCGGCTATGTCCGGCGCAACAAGCTCTCCGATTTCGTCGATGTGAAGGCCAACGGCAAGATCGCCATGAAGCTGGAGGAGGGCGATCAGCTCATCGGTGTCTCGACATGCACGGAGGCGAATGACGTGCTGCTGGCGGCCCGCGGCGGGCGCTGCATCCGCTTCCCCGTCGCCGATGTTCGCGTCTTCAGCGGCCGCACCTCCTCGGGCGTGCGCGGCATCCGGCTTTCGGGCAAGGATCGGGTCATCTCGCTCAGCATCCTGCATCACATGGATGCCGAGACGGCGGAGCGCGAGGCCTATCTGCGCGCCGCCGGCGCGCTGCGCCGCGGGGGCGATGAGGAACCGGGCGAGGGCGCCCCTGAAGTCGCGGAACCGCCGGCCCGCTTCGAGGAGCTGAAGGCCAACGAGGAATTCATCCTGACCGTCACAGCCAAGGGCTATGGCAAGCGCTCCTCGGCCTACGAATATCGCATCACCGGGCGGGGCGGGCAGGGCATCGCCAATATCGAGCGCTCGGAGCGCAACGGCGATGTGGTGGCCAGCTTCCCGGTGGCCGATGCCGATCAGATCATGTTGGTGACCGATGGCGGCCAGCTTATCCGCTGCCCGGTCCATGATATTCGCATCGTCGGGCGCAAGACCCAGGGCGTCGTGCTGTTCAAGGTGGCCGATGGCGAGCGAGTCGTCTCGGTCGCCCATCTGGCGGAAGAAGAAGCCCAAGGCGAAGCGGGAGATGCGCGTTGAGCCAGACCCGCATCGCCGTCTATCCGGGCACCTTCGACCCCATCACCAACGGCCATATCGACATCATCCGCCGCGCGGCCCGCTTGGCCGACCGGCTGGTCATCGGCGTTTCGACCAATATCGGCAAGGGGCCCCTCTTCGACGTGCATGAGCGCGTGGCCATGGTCTCGGCGGAGGTTGCCGCCCTCGATCTGCCCACCGGTAACGGCAAGGTGGAGGTGCGCGCCTTCGATACCCTGCTGATGCATTTCGCCCAATCGATGGGGGCCGGCATGATCCTGCGCGGCCTGCGCGCGGTCAGCGACTTCGAATATGAGTTCCAGATGGCCGGCATGAACGCCCGCCTCGATCCAGCGATCGAGACCGTGTTCCTCATGGCCTCGGACCGGCACCAGTTCATCTCCTCGCGCTTCGTCAAGGAGATCGGCCGGCTGGGCGGCGATATCACCAGCTTCGTATCCTCCCGCGTGGCCGAGCGGCTTGCCGCCCGATTTGCCGAAGAACGCTCCGAGAGCAGCAGCCTCTAGGCGCCCAGCCACCGCAATCGCCTTTCCTGCTTGCATTGCGTGGGCAAAATGCTAGACCCACGCCCGGCCTGCGAAAGGGTGCGTAGCTCAGCGGTAGAGCATCTGACTTTTAATCAGGAGGCCCCGGGTTCGATCCCCGGCGCACCCACCAAATATTGCAGATATTTCAATCTTTTAAATTGTTGCCGCTTGTATAGGCATCTGTCGCTTGGGCGATGGGCAGCGCTTTGGGTAGCGTTCTCGATCTTGAAGACGAAGGCGGCTATTTGGAAAAGAGCTTTACCTGCTGATCCGCCCGCACGCCGCCAGTGATCGGGATGCGGGCGAAGGGCGCTTTCGCCGCGATTTCGGCGCTCGTGAATTTGAACGTAACTTCGCCGGAAGCTGGCGTTTGGAAGCGCCAAAGACGAGGCGGCCCAGCCGAGACCAAATAATGGCGCCCATGCACATTACACAGGGCTCAGCCGTGGCATAGAGCGTGCTCCCCGCGAGCGTAGCGCTGCCGTGAGCCGCGAGACATTGGCGAATTGCTAGCATCTCGCCATGGGCCGTCGGATCGTCATTCGTCCGGGCCAAATTTCGCGCGCGCGATCACCTGGCCATCGCGGACGATCACAGTGCTGTAGGGAAGATCGCCGTGCCGCGCCTCATCGAGGGCCATCCGCATGAATTGCTCGTCCTCGGCGGACGCCGGCCGGTCGTATCGGCAAGAGCCGGTGCCGCGGCCTGGAGCACGGCCGCACATGCGGCGGTGACGACAAAACGTCGGCTGGCCAGGATTGTTCCACCTGGCGACATGCATCCCTTGTGCAGGTTCATCCCGCAACCTCCCTGATTTCGGCGCGAACTCTACCGCTTTGCGTGCCGAGGCGCCCACGCCGTGCCGCGGCAACGTCCGATTGCTTAGGCAATACCACGGAATAGATTCGTTCTCATGGCCGTTATCTTCTGTGGCATCCGCGAGGAGTGAATCTGGGTGGGGTATGATGGCAAGGAGGATTCTTCCCGCGCGCAGTTCTATCGGGCGGAGGCCAGACGCTTGCGCGAAAAAGCGATGAATATGGACTCGCCCGAAATCCGACAGGCGTTCGAAGACATTGCCAATCAATATGAGTTGTTGGTGAAAGACCTGGAGCCGACGGCGAAACGATCGCCGTCAAGAAAAGCCACGCGAGAGCGGGGCTAAGGTGATCTAGCTCTAATTGGTCTGGCCCGGCCGAGATGGATCTGTTGGCCCTGGCCGTGCGCGCGGGGAGGCAATGCCGTTCGTCTCGATCACTTGCCGCGCTATCTGCTCTGCCTGCGGAACCAGAGCGCCCAGGTTTGTTGCCATCTGCCCCTCGGCCCGATAGCTGGAGCAACGGACCGATCGGAGACTGTTGCCCGAGACGTGAGATCGTAAGCGCTGGCGCCGCAAAGGCAGGCAATTTCAAACGAAGTATCGGACGCTATTCTTATCA
>WNFP01002962.1_pt1 | contig 13589 bp, 15 predicted proteins | sample 5400201 | NCBI WGS metagenome assembly WNFP01 (sample SAMN13153355, study PRJNA577476) | soil metagenome | isolation source: 115 cm saprolite under Madrone tree | place: USA:California | collected 2016-06-14
CGGGCGGATTCCTCATGCGCTCCGCAGGCTTTTCCGGCTATCGGGGAACGATTTACATAACCCTAGTCGCAATAATTGGTGCCGTACTTCTGACGCTGCTCGCGGGTTTCATGAACGGCAAAAGGCTTTACGCGCGGCAACTCTAGACGTCACGTAGCTTTGGAAAACCCAAATGCCAGGCACTAACAGAGCAAGGACCATTTTGATTAGTGAAGACACACCTTTGCCGGCGAACCTGCCGATCGAAAGTGAAGCCTTCTTGCCTGGCTGGAGAGTCGTCAAGAATCTTGATCGCTCTACGCTGGCGCGAAACATCGACGGTGCAAATTGGAACTTTTTCTACCTGGCCGGTGAAATAAGAGCCACCGTCGTGGGTCGCGACCGGCCAGGAACCCTGCGCAGGGCTGTGAAGTGTGTACTGGCGAAGCAGGAGGGGCAAAAGTTTAACTCTCTTGAGATTACCAAAGTCGTTTCGAAACGGTTCCTCGGCATTCCTTTTATGAGTGTTACCGCCCATTCTCGACATATCCAGCAAGGTATTGGCCTAGTCCCTGCAAAGGATTTTGTCTTGAGAATGCCTGCTGCTCCAAACGGAGAAGTGGCTATAAAACAATTCGCTGTTCAATTCTCTGTTTTGTTGTTCTGCTCCTTACGGCGCCATTGCTCCGGGCACAGGATCTTTCCAAGTATCGGCACTTTACCCTTGGAATGAGCTTGACCAGAGTGTTGGAGCGTACTGACCAAAAGATGGCCGGTGTAAAGATGATTCATGGCCGTCCAGCGCTGATTCAGCAAGTGACGTGGTAGCCGCCGAACATTCCCGGGAGTTCGTACCGATCGGATACCGTCGAACAGATTCTCTTCTCCTTTTACAACGCCGAGCTCTATAAGATTTCCGTGACCTACGATCGAACTTCCACGGAAGGACTCACCGCGGAGGACATAGTGAAGTCCATTTCGGCGAAGTACGGGCCGGCAACAAGTGTTAAGCCGGAAGTCGATTCCGCGACGAACGAGCGATATGACATGAGGCAAAAGCCGTTGCTACGTGGGAAGATTCACAATATTCCTTCAATCTTGTCCGCTCTTCTTTCTCCGGTGGCTTTGAGCTTCTTATTTATTCCAAACGACTCAACGCCGAGGCTGAAGTTGCCCTTGCCGAAGCCGTGAAACTCGAGAAAGAAGAGGAACCGCAAAGAGAGGCCGAGCGTCAGAAAAAGCAAACCGGCGACCTCGAAGCAACGTGGCAAAAGAACCAGAAGAGTTTTCGTCCGTAGTTCTCATACGTTGTAACAAGCCATCATTGGGCATGTTAGGGAAATGGATTCTGTGGAGGCTAGAGAAATGACTGTGAATATCACTCCCCTGCATGACCGCGTCCTCGTGCGCAGGCTAGAAGAGAAAGAAACCGCGAAGGGGGGAATCATTATCCCCGATACAGCAAAAGAAAAGCCTCACGAGGGCGAAGTAATGGCCGTTGGAGCCGGCAAGATCGAAAAGGGCCAACGCGTCCCACTCGATGTGAAGGTGGGCGACCGGATCTTGGTCGGCAAATACACCGGCAACGACATCAACATCGACGACCAGGAGTATTTGATCCTCCGCGAGGAGGAAATCCTGGTGAAAGTCAGCGGAATGGCCAAAGCGGCGTCCGGCAAAAAGTAGATTTCACCCGAACCGAACAGAGTGTAAGTGTAACTTTGCGGTTGTCTCAGATAGGGGTTCACTGCCTCCAGATTTCTTTCAATCAAGAGGGTTCACCTAAGTGCGACTTCTTTTCGGGTGGTTCGGTGTCATATAATCTCCGAATAAGGCAGTTGTCCAATTACGGCAAAAGCTCGGCTGAGCGATCAGCAGCATTTCCTAGGAGAGATAAAATGCGACAATCGCTGAAGATTTGCATGATGATATTGGCTTCGTGCGCGCTGACGGCGAAAGCGCAGGAAAAACTACCACTGAAGTTGATCGCAACAACCCCGATGCCGGGTTTCACGGGTGATTTCGACCATTTCGGGTTAGACCTCAAGGGTAACCGTCTATTTCTCGCGGCTGAGGAACACAAAACAGTCGAGGTGTTTGACCTCCGCACGGGGGAGCGAATTCATAGTATTGAGGGCTTCGGGCAGCCGCTCATGATGGTTTATCTACCGGAGTCCAATCACTTAGTCGTAACGGACGGGGGTGACAGTGCGGTTCAACTCGTCGATTGCAAAGAGTACAAGATTATTAAAACCATTAAATTGGGCCAGGGCGTAGATCACGGTGTACTCAATCCTGTGAATAAATACTACTATGTGGAGAGCGGGGGCGGTCCCAGTGCGCCGACACATGTTCTCAGCATAATCGATACGAAATCCTTTAAACACGTCGGCGACGTCGCGGGACTGCCTGGAAGTTCCAATGAGGGGATGGTCATCGACCGCGCGGGCAAAAAGTTGTATGTGAACCTCACGGGCACAGACGAGGTTGGGGTCGTTGATCTAGACACTCGTCAACTCGTTGCCAAGTGGCCGTTGCCGGACGCGCACGTAGCCCATGCGATGGTGCTTGATGAACCCAACCATCGAATTTTTATCGCCACCCGCCAGCCAGCACAGTTCGTCGTTTTTAATACCGACACGGGTAAAGTCGTGACTTCTCTCCCCTGTGTCGGTGTCAACAGCGACATGTCGTTTGATGTCTCACGTAAACGAATTTATGTGACTGGAAGCGAAACGGCGTCTGTTTTTGAACAGCGCGATGCGGACCATTACGAGCACATCGCCGAAGTGCCGACGGCCTACCGTGCCAAATCATCAATTTTTGTGCCCGACCTGAAACGGCTCTATGTCGCGGCCTCAGGTAAAGGCAAGCCGGATGCAAAACTGGAGCTGCAAATTTACGAAGTTCAATGACCTGAGCAATTCATTGGCCGATGGAAGAAATCATGCGAATCGGCAAAAATTCGCGCGGGCGTTCCCTGTCGATTCCGTGAACCAATTTGCAGCGGTGATATAGGCTCCCACAGCGAAGGGGACGAAGACAGGACGAACGCGAGAGCATTCCCACTTTTACCTCCATAGCAGTCTGCATTCATCTTGGCTGCACACTGACACGTACTACCGTAGATGATGTGCATTCGCGATCAGACCCATGTGCGCTGCCGGTCCTCCAAAGGCTGTCGTACCTAGCCGAAGAAAGAACAAAGCAAGTTCGCGGGAAGGAACTTGCCTTTTTTCGAAAATATAATCTGACGCTTGAAGGGCCAGGTCTTCAGGCATGACTTCGGTCCCGTCTTTCAGCCAAACGTGCGTCGAGGGACCACGCGCCGCCACCCACCAGCAGCAGAAAGATGAGACCCAGCAGCATGCTCACAGGCGACTCGCCGCGAACTCGACATCACTTTCGTCTCGTACAGTCCTCTTGGGCGCGGATTCTTGACGGGTGCAATCCAAAAACTCGAAGATCTCGACGCGAGCGATTGGCGACGGACGAATCCCCGTTTCGGAGAGAAGGCGCTTCAAGAAAACCTCAAGCTGGCTGCAACAGTCAAGGAATTGGCTAGCGAAAAAGGCGTGACACCTGCGCACTTGGCGCTGGCCTGGCTCCTGTCGGAGGGCAAAGATGTTGTGCCCATCCCTGGGACAAAGCGCGTTCGTTATTTGGAGGAGAACATGGGTGCACTCCGGGTAACCCTAACCGAGAGCGACCGGAAAAATATTGCCGAGCGCCTCGCGGAGATTCAAGTCGTCGGAGAACGTTACGCACCCGACTTGATGGCTCTGAGTGAACACGCATGAGCTGACAAGGGCCGACTGGCGGCAATGCAGCATCTCAAACTCATACGGTTAAAAAAGGAATCCGGCCTGAGAACGTGGGGCTGCAATCTGCTCCAGTACTGGATATCCTGCTGTTGGTTCGAACTCCCTGACAAGAGTAAAAAATGCTGTCTGAGGCGGAACGCGAAAACACGAAACTTGTCCTGATAGAGTTGTTCGGCCTGTGCGACAAAAGGTCTAGCTCCTACGGCAACATACTCTTCTGCTCGGCTATGACAAGAGCGTTTGACGGAAATTGGCGCAACGTCACGTCCTTTTTCCTCCTGTGGTTCGCCAAAACTCTGGCCGACTTTGAAATCAATGACATAGCCGCCCTCCCGCCACTGTTCTGTTATAACTCCTAGCCATGTTTCGAACATGACAGAAAGAAACCAAAGGGATCGGGGTTAACAACTCTGGACGCGCCATGCGAATGACGCAAGCGATCATTTCGGGCACTGCCCCGCGAAGTCGACGCGTCCGACAATGAGGGAACTTCCTGAATTTTAGGCGCGTGACGGCTTGACACACCTCCACGGAACCCGCGCCGTATCCCCTCCTCTTGTCTGAACACCGACTGTGTTGCCGGTCACGTCCATGACAAACCATCCCGCCAGCCATCTTCTCCCGATGTAGATGTCCACGGTCCTGCCGTGCCTCACCCTTGTGGCCGTCCTCGCTTTCGATTTGCGCTGCCTAGGCTTTGCCACCGATTTTCGCATTCCGCCGCAAGATGAAAATCCGGTACAGCTTGGGATAAAGCACACAGGGGGGAAATCGTCGGGCCGGTCGAAATCCCGACCAAAAAAACGGACAAGCGGCGGACAGAAGAGGGAGTTACCCGACAGTGCAGCATAGGCTTAATCGCCGCTCTCAGCCATTTCGGTAAATATAGCTAATATGCTTTAATATGTACACAATACATCATATATGATATAGTGTGACAGGACAACCTAGAGCGTATATACTTCATTCCATGAGAAAATATAACATAAACGATCTACTCGCACAGCTTCGCGCTGCGCGCGAAAACCAGAATCTATCTCAAGCGGAGCTGGGGCAGCGTCTCGGCGTTCCACAATCTCAGATTACCCGGATGGAGCGCGGCATCCACGACATACGGATGTCGACTCTGGTCGAAGCGGCACATGCCCTGGGATTGGAACCTGTGCTCATTCCCAAATCCCTTCTTCCCGCCGTGCGTCATTTGGTTGCGAAGCAACAGCAAGGAATAGACTCTGCCGTGACCGCCCCGCCACAGCGGCTTCTCGGCAGCGAACCGGAGGACAGCGATGCCGAAGTCGGATAGAAAGAATCCCACTGTCCTCGAAATCTGGCTCAACCAGACACGTGTGGGCACAATTACGAACCTCCCTTACGACCAGAATCTCTTCGTTTTCGACGATGAGTACATTCGAGCAAATGACCGCCCTGTATTGAGCCTTAGCTTCTACGACGAAAATCGCAACCTAATCGTCCAACCGGAACAAGTCCAGACCAAGGTCCCGACCTTCTTTTCGAATCTTCTGCCCGAAGGCCGTCTCCGCGAATATCTTGCCGAAGCCGCTGGAATTAAACAGATCCGCGAATTCTCTCTTCTCTGGTTGCTCGGCACCGACTTGCCCGGAGCGGTTCTTGCTCAGGATTCGGAAGGCGCTCCCCTCCCTCCAGAGGATACCGCCACCAGGGTGGCTACAAAGCAGCGAGATGAACGCATTCTTCGATTCTCACTTGCCGGCGTACAGCTGAAGTTTTCCGCGATTGGCAGTCCCGGCAAGCAGCTCACCATTCCCGCAGAGGGCCGCGGCGGAGCCTGGATTATCAAACTTCCTTCGCCCCGGTACGCGCTCGTTCCAGAAAACGAATATTCCATGATGAAACTTGCCGCTGCCGCCGGAATCGACGTCGCCGAAGTCGGACTCGTCCCCACCAATCAAATCGAAGGGCTGCCCGTGGAATTCTCCCAAGAAAACGCCAATTCCCTCTACGTGCGGAGGTTCGACCGCACGCCCGAGGGCGGACGAATCCACATGGAAGACTTCAACCAGATCTATCACCAGTTTCCGCACGACAAATACAAGCATTACAGCTACACCAATATGGCGCGCGACATTTCAACCTTCCTCGGGGCCGGTGCGGCGGCGGAATTCATTCGCCGCCTTGTCTTTAACGCGGTGATCGGCAACGCCGACATGCACCTCAAGAACTGGTCCGTCACCTACCCGGATACCCGCACACCCCATCTTTCACCGGGCTATGACTTCATTTCTACGATCGCCTATATAAACGATCACGAAATGGCCCTGTCCATTGCCAAGGAAAAAGACACAAGACGGCTGGATCAGGCACTTCTCGAAAGATTTGCCGTGAAAGCGGGCCTTCCAAAACACATGGTTGTCGAGACAGCCTTGGAGACCGCTGAAAGGACCGTGCACGCGTGGTCAGAAATGGCTCCGAATTTGCCATTGCAGAATCATGCGAGAGAACAGATCGATGAACAGTTACGGCAGGTTCCGCTCAGCGCGCAGTTTCTCCCTGGAACACTCACCAAGCGTTCCGAGAAACCTGCCCGCGAAAAAAAGAACCCAAAGGTCCAAACGTCTCGCCGCTAACTCACCCCGCCGTAACACGTGATACAAAACTCCGCCCGCTTGCATATGCGGCAGACCCCGATTCTGTCTCACACTCCCACGATTCATCTACGGCAGCCCTCCTGAGCACCCTTCCGTTCCCTCGATTTCCTCGGCCTCCGCTCGCACACCGCTGCGCCACTCGCGGACTCGTGTCACACCGGTTGCCACCCGCTCCGGCTCTAAATTCTCCCCTTTCCGTTCTCCTGCGACCGCGGTTCTTTGGTTCCCCTGCCTCAAGTGAGGGAACCAAATCCCCGCACAGGAGAACGAAAGATGAAATCAGAACAAATCAAGGAAATCACGGAAAGAGCCACAGAGCAGCTCGTCGCTGCGCTGAACGCCGGTCACAGCGAGGCGCTTAAGGGCTATCTAAAGGCCATTGGGCGCTTCCACCGCTACAGTCTTCACAACGTGATGCTCATCGCGTCGCAGAAGCCGAACGCCAGCTACGTCGCCGGCTTCCGCACGTGGAACGAACTCGGCCGATTCGTGAAGAAGGGCGAAAAAGGCATCTTGATCCTGGCTCCCATAGTTCGTCGCAAACCTGAGAATGAAGAAGAGAATCGGGAGGATGTGTCCGCTTCGATCGTAGGTTTTCGCGCTGCCTATGTGTTCGATTATCTCGGGATTTCCAAGAATCAACGCCGAAGAGACTGCCAACGAGTATCGAGCGAAGTGGGGCTTGTTTGACGGCTAACGCAAGGAGGGCGTAGCCCGACTGGAGTTAGCCGTCGCGAGCTCCTTGGACCATCGAGACTGCCGTGGCAACATCTGCCATGCCAATTTTCGCAGCTGCAAAACGTAACAGCGGTCAGCCCTACTTTCAGGTCCTTGCTCCTGACGGTTCAGCGGCCACTGCGATCAATGAATTTCTCACTTATCTGGCGACGTGTGGCCGTTCCGCCTACACGCTGCGCTCCTACGCAACCGGTCCCGCCCACTTTTTCACATGGCTGCAGGAATCGAAAATACACGCTGATAATGTGACTCGCCATGTCGTGGGGAAATACATCGCTGCCTTCGGGCAGGATTCCCCGCGAACTGAGAACAAGATTATCGGCCGTTGTGTAAGCGATCATGTGAGGCTCAACCAAGCGCAGCCCTGGCGCATCCTCTCCACTGTAATAAAACTGAACGAGATTCTGACCGCGAATTGCTTCGCAGAGAACCGCTTGACTCATAAACCCTCCTCACGCGCGTTGCGGGGAGGCTATAACACAATTACGTACCCTGCAAGATACGGGCGCCGTAACAGAATAACTGGCAATCTCCCAGTGCCGACTGACGCCCAATACCATTAACTTATACATACGAATGATGTTATAATTACATTAGCATTTTCATGAAATTGTGAATATACTACTTGACGGGGCGACGCGAATCTGTATAATTTGTGTATGTCGTTCGAGGTGAGGTTCAAAGATGAATCCCTCGATAAAGTCGAACGGGATGCAAAGTGTAGCGCCGGGCGCGGTGCGGCCATTGATAAGGCGTTCCGAAAACGTATGCAGCAGATTCGGGCGGCAGCAGATGAACGAGAGTTTTACGCCTTGAAATCGCTGAGGTTTGAAAAACTCAAGGGGGAGCGAAGTCACCAACATTCGATGAGACTCAATGACCAGTGGCGACTAATTTTGGAGATAGGCGGCGAGGGGCCTAACAAGAAGCTCACTGTTGTCGGAGTCGAAGACTATCACTAAAGAGGGGGAACGAGATGAGTTTGGACGCGAGAAATGTAGCCGAAGCTTTCCCTCCTGGGGAATTTATCAAGGAGGAACTTGAAGCTCGTGGATGGACCCAGGAGGATCTTGCAGAGATCACCGGGCGCCAGTCTTCAATAATCAGCGGCCTAGTCAACGGAAAGCGAGCAGTCTCGCCTGATATTGCATCGGAGTTGTCTGCTGCGTTTGGTACCACGGCTCAGTTCTGGATGAATTTGGAGACTGCATATCGACTGTTTGTGGGGGGCCGCCACCCCGACGAGACGGTAGCCCGTAAAGCCCGGCTCTATGCAAAAGCGCCCATCAAAGAAATGGTCAAGCGTGGATGGGTTGAGGAGTCAAAAAGCCTCGATGTATTGGAAGACAGGGTCCTAAAGTTCTTGGAAATCCCCTCGCTCGATGAAGAACCAGCATTGTCGTACGCAGCCAAGAAATCAACACCGACTGCGAATCCTTCGCAAGTCGCGTGGATTTGCCGGGCGAAGAAACTAGCGAAAGGTGTTCATGCAAACAAATTCTCGGACAGGGGTTTTGCAAATGCATTGGCAAAACTCAAGGAATTTCGGACCAACCCAGAAGACGTTCGGCACATCCCGAAAGTCTTGGCCGAAGGTGGAGTACGTCTTTTGCTGATAGAGAGCCTTCCACAGGGAAAGATCGATGGAGCTTGTTTTTGGCTGGACGAGTTTTCTCCTGTAATTGCGATTTCGATGAGATACGACCGCATCGATCATTTCTGGTATCTCCTCGGACATGAAGCAGGCCATGTCGAACACAAAGATGCCCTAGGCGGTCAGCCTCTTTTAGATGTCGATTTAGTTGGCGATCAGGCCATCCCGTTCGAGGACAAGACAGAAACGGAGAAGCGCGCCGATCTATTTGCAGAGAATTTCCTAGTAGATAAGCGCGAAATCAACAATTTCATTGCAAGGGTGAGGCCGCTCTACTCAAAGCAAAAGATCAGGAATTTTGCGGCGCGAATTGGCGTGCATCCCGCCATTGTCCTTGGTCGGCTTCAGCATCGCAAAGAAGTTGGCTGGTCGCACAGCCGCGAAATGCTGGTCAAGGTTCGCCATATCCTAATCCCTGCTGCATTGACTGATGGTTGGGGTAACCATCTTCCAGCGAGTACTTGAGAGGTCTAGCATGAGCATAATGGAACAGAATCAGAAGATAATTTCCAAATACCGAGAGTCCGGCCAATCATGGCCTGCAACGGCAGTTGAAATTGCTCGTTGGGCAATCGACAGAAGGCTTTGGGATATTCATCCGTCAAAGATTGTGCGACAGTGTGCCGACCAGCTTGCACAGGCAATGCGGGAGGAGTTTATTACAGACCCGCAGGGACGTAGAGTGCGAGTGAAGCATGCTGCACCTTACCCCGAGCAAGGCAAGTTGGCCTTGAAGTGGGATGATATGCGTACTGCATCGTATGAGCACATGGAGATCACACTGATCTGCTGACGCCTGCGGAACTTGCGGGGCGTCTCAAGGTGCCGAAGTCGTGGGTGTACGAGAAGACCCGCGGTCCGAAATTCGCGGCCTGTCTTGGGATGACTATCAGCCTGCAGAGCACGGTAAATTTGGAGAGATTCGCGTTCAGCGCTCAGTATGGCGTGGGCACGTCCAGCCCACAAAGACGCAGCGGAGCAGGGCATCGGTGCCGGTAACATTCCGGCGCTTTCGAGGACGCCCGGAATCGCAAGGCCCTCGACCTCGATACTTCGCCCGCCGCTACATCGAACCTGTTCTCGTTGCAAGCAATCAGAAGTGGCGTTGGTGGCATCCGTTCCGCCGCGGTCTCGCAACCAACCTGCATCGCCTCGGGGTGGACGACAAGACGATTCAGACGATCCTCCGTCACAGCAGCGTGCACACGACTCGTGAGATTTACATCAAGGGCTTGGACGGAGACGCAGTTGCCGCGATGAAGCGGCTGGAGGCGGCAATGCAGCCGGGGCGTCCGAATTGACACAAGCGAAAGTGCAACCAGTATGCAACCGCCGAGCAGCGGGGTTCCCGCAAGTAATTGTTTCAGCATAGAATAGAAGACGGAGGAGTGGGTGAGTGGTTGAAACCGGCGGTCTTGAAAACCGTTAGGCTCGAAAGGGTCTCGGGGGTTCGAATCCCTCCTCCTCCGTTGCCTCTGGCTTTCTTACACTAGGTGTGCAGTCGAACAACTCGGGGCCTGATGGCCAGGGCTGTATTCTACCTTTGACCGAACAGTGCGCTGCAGTGATCAGCTCAAGCGATCCCCAGCCTCTTTTGCATCTCCTCGAGAGACACGCCTTTGGTTTCAGGATACACAAATAAGACCACGAAAAACTGGAGCCCCATCATGACAGAGAAAAAAACGAAAGGGTATCCGCCGGAGGACGCGGCCAGAAGTGGAAATATTCCTGAAATGAGCGCATTCATGAACCAGTGGGAAAAACTGCCCAAACTTTGGCCTTTAGCCCGTACGCGATTGGGAAAAACCTCACTGATGAAAACCCAGATGACCGCGCCCTGGGAAAATGCGAAGAATGCAATGTACCCGATTAGCAGCCATACAAGAAGATTCTGGTGGCTGCGAGTAAAAAAGATGGCGGCAACGCCAACGAGACACGCCGCTGTGCCTACCGAACCGATTAGCAACAGTGTCTTGCGGCCGACGCGATCGATGACGGACATAGCCAGCATCGTGAATACTAAGTTCGTCGCGCCAATGGCCACGGCCTGCAAGTCGGAAGACACTTTGTTGAAGCCGGCAAAAGCGAAAATATCATTCAAGTAGTAGAGGATCGCGTTGATTCCGGACAGCTGGTTGAACATGCCGATCGAGACGGCTAGAAAAATCGGCAAGCGATACTTCCACGAGAACAGCGAATCATTAGCGACATGGTCCGCATCGATCGACGCGACAATTTCCTGGAGCTCCTGCTCGTAATTTTCCTCTCCCGTCAGCCGGAGTACGTCTCTTGCTTCCGCAATCCTTTGTTTCTTAACCAGCCAGCGGGGACTGCGCGGAATTCCAAAAAGGAAGATCAGGAAGAGTATGGCGGGAACCGCCGGGATACCCAGCTTCCAGCGCCATTCGGCGGGGCCAAACTGCATTGTTCCTACGATGTAGTTCGACAAGTAGGCAAGCAGAATTCCAAGGACGACGTTGAACTGAAACAACCCCACGAGCCGGCCTCGCCATTTAGCGGGGGCAACCTCCGCGATGTACATCGGGCCGAGCACCGATGAACCGCCGATGCCGAGGCCTCCGATGAAGCGGAAAAGAACGAGCGCGCTCCAGTTCCAAGCAAAGGCACAGCCCAGCGCTGAAACGAGGTAGAGCACGGCCATGGCGCGCAGACTGTCACGGCGGCCAAATCTGTCGCCGGGAATTCCAGCCAGCATGGACCCCAGGATCGTTCCCCATAACGCCGCGGAAACCGTCATTCCCAGCGCCGCTGGTGATAGACGAAAAGTTTCCGTCAGTGCATGGGTGGTACCAGCAATCACGGCTGTGTCAAACCCGAAAAGAAGTCCCCCAAGTGCCGCCACCACGGTGCTCTTTAGAAGATAAAAGTTGAGTTTCATAATGCCTTTCGAAAATCAAGAGCGATTCCACGCCGCCCACCCGGGAAGTGGACATCACATTGCCGAATGGGCCAACTCGTGAACTCTCTTCGGAAAAAGTCATTGACCAAGCGGAGTCGACAAAAGACGAGACCGAAGAGCATACCGCATGCATGCGATCTCCCATAGTTATCACAAAACGTCTCTCACGAGCCGCGGACTTCTTCTGGCGCTTGCCCACCAAATGGGGGTACAATCCCTCCTCCTCCGCCAGCGATTTTAAGTTACGAGTCATGCCATCGAGTGATTCCGGCCCGTCCTTCGTTTATCTTTAGGCCAAGCCGGAGTGATTGCCCGCACGCATCCCTGCCCTGCGCGCCTACACTGGAAATAATCAAAGTATGTCATCTTCCCGCAGAATCGCCTGGATGGTGGGGACTTGGATCTTCATCCTCGTCATCTACTCCGCCGCGTCACTGTCGCTGAAGCGCGGCTCGGAGCCGCTTAACACCTTCGGGAATCTCATGCAGTGCCTCGTGCCGCTGCTAGCCAATGCCGGCCTGCTTTTGAATGCAGGTACGCCGCACTGGCGGCGAAACCTCTTCTGGATGCTTATCGCCATGAGCTGCACGCTCTGGATGATCGGGCAGTTCCAGTGGACCTACCACGAGGTCTACCTGCACAAGCCCCTTCCTGATCTGAATCCAGGAGACATCGTGTTCTTCCTGCGCGGCATTCCCATGATGGCGGCGCTCGCGCTGCGTCCGCATCGCCGGCGTGGCGAAATCCGATTGCGCTTTGGCTACCTGGATCTAGTGCTCTTGTTCACCTGGTGGACTTTCCTCTATGCCTTCGCAGTCTTGCCGTGGATTTATGCGTCGCCGATGGTCGCCCAGTACAATTACAACTACAATCTGCTGGCCAACATTCAGAACATGGTCATCGTCGGCGGACTGGCGTCTCTGTGGCTAACCTCCAGCGGAGTTTGGCGGATCGTGTACGCCAATCTCTTTGGTGGCGCGACTCTTTATCTGCTCACGTCCCTGGTGATTAACGTCGCTATTGCAGGCGGTCGGTACTACACAGGGAGTCTGTATGATCTTCCTCTGCTTTCACACTTCCTCTGGCTTGCCCTGGCCGGCGTCATCGCCTATCAGAATCGGAGCAAATCGGATGCTCCATCCGAGAACGCCTACGAGTCGGACCCAGATTCAACTTCGGAAGAAAATGTCTGGCCGGCTCGCTTGGCGATGGCGGCGGTGATTTCGCTCCCTGTGTTTGCTATCTACACGCTGCGGTTTAGCCATGATGATCCAGAAGTTCGTGATTTTCGTCTGATGGCCACCTTAATTGCCTCCGTCCCACTGGCGCTGTTGATCTTCCTGCGTACCCATTTGGCTGACCGGGACCGCTCGCGGCTTCTCGCCAAGTCGGAACAGTCCATCGAGAATCTCAAACGTCTGCAAGCGCAGATCGTGCAATCGGAAAAGCTCGTTTCTCTCGGCCAGCTTGCCGCCGGCGCGGCGCACGAAATCAACAATCCGCTCGCGGCGATCCTCGGTTTTTCCGATCTGCTCGCAGACGATCCCACGGTTCCCGAGAAAGCTCGCATTACCGCCTCAAAAATCCGCGACCAGGCACGCCGCACAAAAACGCTGGTTGGCAATCTCTTGAGTTTTGCGCGCCAGGTGCCGGCCGAGCGCACGCTCCTCGACATCAATACCGTTGTGAACAACGCCGTGCAGCTTCGTGCACTCGACCTGCGTTCCGGGACAACGCGGATCGAATTGCAGCTCGAGTCGGTCCTCCCCGGCGTCCGCGGAGATGGAAATCAGTTGATGCAGGTTTTCTTCAACATTATCAGCAACGCGTTGGAGGCCATGGAAGCA
>WNFP01004102.1_pt1 | contig 13586 bp, 7 predicted proteins | sample 5400201 | NCBI WGS metagenome assembly WNFP01 (sample SAMN13153355, study PRJNA577476) | soil metagenome | isolation source: 115 cm saprolite under Madrone tree | place: USA:California | collected 2016-06-14
ATTTTTGCGCAGGCACCTTCGCGCGAATGAGGGATTCGATCTGATTCCAAACGGTCGCATCACATTCGATTTCAGTGTGGGTCTTCGTAAAGACGCGATCGTACCAGGGATACGTGTCGCACCGGATGGGTTTTGACTTGTAGTCAAAGCGATAATTGCCGAGAACCCGTGTGCGAGAACCATCGGCGGCCCGGATTTGAGGCTGGCCGTGGAGCAGTCCGCTCGGCTGATAGAAATTGGCGGCCTCAGCGACGTTGGCGGGGATGACCGCGTCGTTCTGACGAATCTTGGAAATACTATCCACCTGGACGGTAAGGAGCACGGGGATGCCATCTCGCTCCAATTCTCGCGCAAGCGTTACCGTTTCCGAGGCACCCCAGCTCATCCCATAAATGATGACGCGGGCGTTCTGTTTCTCTTCGGCGGTCAATGTTCCGTCATGGTTCTTGCTCAGAAGTCTCAGGATCTCTTGGTGCGCCTTCTCCCTGCGGCGATTCTCAAACACCTGCACGTACACACCCGAGGCGTAGTCCTGCCGGAGATGCGTAGCAAGCTGGACGCCGCTATGCACCGCGTTGTCGTGCTTGACAAACCCGCCCATGAAGCCGATGACGATGACCGGCGAGATTGTGGAATTGTCACAGGACGTTGCAGGACGCGCAGACCCAGATTGCCCCGGTGAGAAAAGGCTCAAACAGAGAAGGGAGAATGCTTGAATGAAACCAACCATCGACCACACCGCGTTTTTGAGCAGCATGATAAAAAAGGTGATCTTCGCGCGGGCGTGGTTGCGCACCGATTCAGCCTTATGGACAGTAACAATTCCTGCCAAGCGTTAATCTTTCTTTCGAATCGCTTAAACCACACCGGCTAAGAAGTGCATGGAAGCCTTCCGGCGACACGGGGATGCTGCCTGCCTTCCTCATTTTGAGAAATTTTTGCAGAAAGAAAGTCCAAGGCGATGTTTCTCATGACACTGCAGCCTGTCCTGCGGAATGCAATGACGTTTGACGCCGGGATTCGCTTGATTCGCGGCTTGTCCAGGTGTTGCGCAGCTCTTCGGCGCGGCGGACGACTCGGTCAATCAGGTCACTGGCCGCCTGGGTCTTGCCGGTTGCGTTCGCTTTAGCGCTCGCGGGAGAGATTTCGAGTAGTTGCAGTTTTTCGAAGACGGGCTTCAAAGCGCGATCCGGGTTGCGGAAAAACTCCGTGCTGCGCATACGCGTGAAGATCCAACCCATCCGCTCGAGGACGGATTGGCGTTCCATGTCTTCGGGGAGTTTTTCAAGCGCGTGATAGCGGTCGCCATCGCACTCGATGGCAAGACGCTTGCCTCCGCCTTCCACGACCAAGTCGATCCGGAAAGCGCCAATTCTCCATTGAGGAGCGACGCGAAAACCGGCTGCCACGAGTCGCTTCATGACTTCGCGCTCGAAGGTTGACTGGGTGCGCTTTTCTTTTTCTTCGAGCGCGCGCATAAGACGGCTGGGATCTTGCGCGTGTTCGATGAGTTGGCGGCGAAGATCGTCAGGCTTCAGGTCGTTGTGCGGGCTCAGCGAGTGGACGATCCACATCTGGTCGCGGGCGCGGCTCGCGGCCACGTTGAATCGCTGCTTGAATAATTCCTGGTCACGGAGAGAAAGCGGGCCGCGCTGGGCGGTGTCGACGAGAGAGATGAAAATGACGTCGCGCTCGTCGCCTTGGAACTGGGCAGCATTGCCGCAAAGGAGCCGATGAAGCTCGTAGCGGTCGGGTGAGATGTGCTTGCGAAGGAGATTATCGATTTCGATGGCCTGTTCGTCGCCTACGAGTGAGACGACACCGAAGCTAAGCGGCTGTCCCGTGTCATTTTTCTTGTACTCGGGCTGCTCAATCGCGGCGGCCAGGAGCGAGGCAACCCCCAGCGCTTCCTGGCGATTGACCTTTCCGTCGCGGCTGGAGCCCGAGACGCGATAAGCAACGGTGTGCGGGTGGAGTTGGACGCGGCTGGCATCGCGCAGCGGCTTGATGCGCCAATCATAAGAGATCATGTTGCTGAACTGAATTATCTCCGGCACACACCGGAAATGCTCGACGAGGCAGGTGGTGCCGCCAAAGGACTGGCGCGCCAGGTCGTAGATGGAGATTTGACCGTCGTACAGATCGGAGTTGGGGATGCCGGGCAGGTATTGGAAGATGAGGTTCTGAATGATGCCCAGGTCCTGGCCGACCGCCGAGGGGCTGACCTGTTCGTGGTCGCCGACCACGAGGACCGTTTTTCCGAGATAAAGTGCGACCAGGGCCATGACGTCGCTCTGGCTAGCTTCATCGATAATCAAGACGTCGAAGCGCGTGACGCGGGGATCAAAATTTTCGACCACGCGGGAAAGCGGCATGACCCAGACGGGAACGGCGCCGCGGCACTCGCTCATTTTTCTGGCGGCTTCCGCGCGCAGCAGGGCTACGCGCACGCCGTGCCCTTTGCCAATGCGGCGGATGGTGTCGAGCCAGCCGACGAGCGCTTGACGCTGACGAGGCGAGGTGCGCCGCGCTTGCGCCGACCATGCGCGCTTGTCGATAAGTTCGACGGTCACACGGCGCAACTGCTCGCGGAGTTTTTCGCTTTTGGTTTGCAGAGCCTCAAGAGAGACGCTCGCGCGGCGATCGAGTTCATCATTGAGCTGACGCCACGTCCACGCTGAGACAGGGTCGCGTGGCGGTTCTCCGCGCCCGTGAACGCCGGTACGATTGCGAATGGCTGCGGCCCAGGCGGGTGCGGCCGTCTCCAACCTGGCGATTAGCGCGCGGCGAAGATCAAGGTCTGCCTGGCGGCTTTTCAGTGCGAGGATGCGCTCGTAAGCGTTCCTGTAACTGCTCGAGTCCTCCTCCTTCACCGCCTCGAGGAGTTGTGCGATCACTTTTGACGATTTGGCCAAGCGTGCATCAAGCTTGAGTTTGCCTTTCAGGTCGCGGAGTTCTTCGTTCAACTGGACTAACTTCAACTTTTTGAAGCGGGAGTCCAGGATGGGAAGAAGGGAATCGGTCACCGCAATTCCGATCCGGACCAACTCCCCATCGGGGCCAACGACCGCGGGTTGTTCAGCAAGGAATTTCTCCCAGCGGAAGCCAAGATCTTCAAGTTGCTGCTGCAGCGGCAGCCATGTATGTTCATACCATCTCAAGCAATCTTCGATGGCATCGCAAAACTGCATCAATGTTTTTTCGACTTCCTCGCCCATTTCGTCCGAATGGGGAGTGCCCAGAGCGGCTACTTGCCGGTCCCAACGCGCGGCCAGATCCTTGCGGAGCGTCTTAAGCCGTGAGAGCTGGCGTAGAGCGTGAAAGTGTTCGGGATGGCGCGGACGCGCGCCATTTACTCTCGTTTGTTCCACGAACTGGCTCCATGACTTGTGTGTGAAGAGCGCGATGGAGCCGAGTTTGCCGCCGCTTTCAAGATGGGCTAGGATTTCGCCTGCAATACGTTCCTGATCTTCGAGTGCCAAGTTAGCCGAAAGCTGCGGGCCGTATTTGACAACCGATTCCTGCGCGTTCGCGGCTTCGCGGTGAACCAGGCGCACGTTGCTGACCAATTGGTCCCAGGGCTGGCGATATACGTCGCCGTATTTTCCAGCATAAACTGCGGTCAGCTTCCATTTCTCCTTCCCGGAAAGCGGCTCAACCGCTTGCGCCAGATTGGCGGCAAGAGTTTCCAATTCCTCCGGTGATTGTTGTGAAGCGCCTGATTGCCAGAGATCGGAACGCAGGTCCAAGTCCTCCATTCCCAGACGATTGCGCTCGCTGAGGGAGGCTTCGAAGTCTTCAGGGCTCGGCAGATCGTGAAGCTCCGGCAGGTGGCCCGAAAGTTCATTTTCGTCGTCGCGGGAGACGGAAGTATTCGTGCGGTAAAGGTCGGCCAATTCGCCGGGGGAAAGCGGCAAGCGGGCAACAGCAGCGACCGGCCCGGGAATCCAACTGTAACCGTCCTTTTCCTGTGCTACTTTGCGCGCCGCGTCAGCGGGGGCCCAGGCCTTTCCGGCGATGACGATATCGCGATATTCATCCGCTCGAGCCTCGGTGAGCTGGTTCCGAATTTCATCCAGCTTTTTGACGAGTTCACAGCGCTGGGCTTCCAGTTTCCTAGCTTCTGTTTCGAGCGAGCCGGCATCGGCGCGGGATAACCTTTCGGCGATCGATCCCACGGCGCTTTCCAACTGCTTGCGGCTGTCCAAATCACTCTCGAGAACGCTCACGCACAGGGGACGCAACTCCGGCACGATGTGATGCCGCACCATGCGCAGAGCTTTTGTCGTGTGGCTGGTGACCAGAACGCTCTTACCCTGGGCCAGCAAATGCCCGATCAAATTGCCGATGGTGTGGGTCTTTCCCGTCCCTGGAGGCCCTTGAACCAGAACTCCTCCGTGCTCTTCCAGTTGTCTTGCAATTCGGATTTGCTCGGGGTTTGCGGGCTTGCTCAGAAGAACGTCCGCCTCCGCCTGGCCGCTGCCATTCACCGACGGATCTGCTTCCCGGGAATCAGGAATCGGGGACTCTTCTCCTATGATGTTCAGGAGAGACCAGGGCAGATCCTCTCTCGTCCGGAGGTCCGCAAGGATGCCTTCGATGGCCGCGGCGAAGCCGAGAGTGCGGGCGCGAAGAAACACAACGGGGTCGCGGCCGATACGCGGATCATTCTGCTCACCGGCAGGCGCTCCGTCCTCCATGAATTCTCCTCGAGGAGAAAGCTGCACGACCAGGCGCCTCAGGAATTCCGAAGTGGTTCCATCGAATAGAGGATGAAATCCACCTTGTTCCAATTCTTCGCGGCAACGGCCGATCGCTCGTCCATCCACATCTGTCATCGATTGAAACAGGGCGGAGTAGAGCTCGACGGGATGATCGGCCTCGGACAGCGTGAACTCGGGTACCGATGCATTGAATTGCAGTTGGAGACGCTGGAGCAGAATGGGATGATAAATGCCTCCCTCGGGGCGGTACCAGCTCAGAATGCCGTCTCCTAGAACAAGCTCGACACGTTCCGCCTCTCGGTCGATTCGGCCATACAAGGCGTAAAGCGTCTCGAAGATCTTCATGGAAGCGCGAGCGGGTTGTTCCTTGCTTGCCCAGTCATCACGCACAGACTTCCAGCGCTGGAGCATCGTTGGTCTTGCCGGATTATCCGCAAATCGCGCCATGCGCGGTTCGGCATTCTCTTCGGACTCATTCCGGGTTTCCTGTATGGAGACGTCATTTGCAGGATCATCCCAGCCCGCTTCCAGCCATTCGGCAATCTCACCAGGAGGGGCGGGTGGAGCAGCGAGCGTCGGGCGTTGAACCCTCAAAACAAAGGTTACGTTACCACCCTCGGCGCTCTGGCCGTCGGCGGCTGCGGCTTTCAAGGGCCTCGATTTCGCCGCGCCGCGCTTAATCGAAGGATGCTCGGGAAGGTCGTGTAACCAAAGGTTCCAGAGCTGCTCGCGAATCTGCCGTTTGGGCGGATTGCGGTGTTCGTTCAGTGCTTCTAAGTAGCGGAAGACGCGCGTGAGTTTGTCACGGGCGATCCGGAGTTTCTCGGCGTCCATATTTGGCTGCCTTTTTAGAGACACACGCGGAGGCTGGGGTTGGCTGGTGGAGGTCCCAGAATATCAGTGTTCGGTCGACTTTCTCAACGTCTCAGAATTAGAACACGGAGAGCTTTGCTTTAGTTGCGCCGCGGACGGACTGAATCGCCCGGCCCCCGGAACACTCCCGAGTCCGCCCCGGCGTCCGAACGCGCGAACAGGATCCCAGATCGTGTCCGCCGAGCTCGCTAGGCATCGAAAATACTTGGCCTGGCGGGGAAACCCCTTGCAAGGACGCAGCGTCTAACTATAATTAGAAACGCGAGGGCTTCTGGCTGAGCCTTACCCTGCCCTGGGCCTGCCAATTCGGCAATTCTTCACTCCTCCCGGCCGTTGAAGGCCGCGCCGAAAATTGGGAAATCCCTCGAAAAACCATGACCCCTAATCGCCGCCAAAGAGAAAGAAGAGTCCCAGACAAATTAGCTTTCATTCAAATGGACCGGGATGACGGCGGCACGGTGTTAAATATTTCCGAGGGAGGGCTCTGTTTTGAAGTCTTCACTCCCGTTCTTCAGGGTGACCTGATTCATTTTTGGTTTTCACTCAATCTCAAAGATCGAATCGAAGCTATCGGGAAACTCGTTTGGACTGACGCCACGAAAAAAGTCGGAGGGTTGAAGTTTCTTGCCCTCAGCCAGCATGCCCACGAACAAATTCGTACCTGGATGAAGCTGGCATCCCCAACCGGAAAACAGAACGGCGATCATCTCTCTGTTGTCGCGTCGGGATTCGACGCTTCCGCGCGCCGCGCACGCGAGCCAGGGAGCTTGATTACGTCTCTATTGCGTGGAAGGTCGCCGAAGGCTGAAAAGCTGAGAAGTCAGCACCCGCCGGCGGCCCCGCCCGTGTTGAGCACTCCTGGCGATCAAGCAGGAGCGTCGAAAAGCGCGCGCGCGTCTGTTTTGCCTGAGCGGCGTCCGGACGCGATGCCTTTGCACTATGGTACCGACTCTGAGAAGTTGCTCTCTGAGACCCAATCAACTTCGGAAACGTTGAATGTCACGCAACTGGTTCCCCAGGAAAGATACTTCTCCGCTACGCGACGCCAATTCGTTCGTGGCGTTTTTCTGGGGATCTTGATTTCCAGCGCCGTGGCAATTCCCGCTTTCAAGTACTCGGGGAACCACAAACAAATGGATGTCGCACAGGCAGCCTCGGCACAAAAGGCCTCAGCCTCGGTAGATCCTGCCGCCCAAGTCGGCGTGCCGGCGCCAGCGACCGCAGTGGGGGCGACGTCCACGTCACTGGATACTTCCAGCAGGGCGAAAGCGCAGCGAGCGGCGCCAATGAGCCATCCTGCCGATAATCCCTTTGCACCTCCTCCCGTGCAGCCTCACACGAAATCGTTAGGACCTGCTCGCGGAACTCAACCCACGCTTACGGCAGTTCAGTCGCGGCCGGAGGCGAAAAACGTTCCAAAGAAAACCGAAGCCACGCCGCAGCAACTCTGGTCGGCGGTCCAGGCGGGAAACGCCAAAGCAGCGGTTACCCTCGCTGATCTTTACATGCGGGGTGCTGGGGTGCCTCTGAATTGTGATCAGGCGCGTGTCCTGTTGCTTGTGGCATCGGAAAAAAACAACGCAGACGCCATCAGGAAATTGCGGGAATTGGACAAGGGCGGCTGCCCTGCGCCATGAAAACGTGATCGAGTTCGCCTCTTCTCACCAGACGAATCAATCGACTCTTCGCGCAACTCTCTATCGCAAAAGCATGCCGCGTCCATTGCAATGAACACTTGCTCTGTGCCGGCCACGAAGCTGGTGTTCGGCGCATCGAACTTCAAGTACATTAGAGAAACCATGCAGAATAAAGCGTAAACTAGTTTGCAGTGCAGATTAGTCCGTGGCGCATTGAGAAATGCGCGAAGTCACATTTGAGATGATAAGGAAGAAGCAAATGAAAATTGGGGTTGGAGCGCTTCTGCTGGTTGGCGGCATGGTGTTTGCGTTGCCTCTGGCTTCGCAGCATCAGGGGCCGTTGCCTCCACCGCCCCAAAGGGCGGACGTTCCCGCCAGCGCACCGGCAGCGGTGCCGGCAATGACGAGTGCTACTCGCCGAGAGGCATCCTCGCGTATCACGAATGAGCCTCCGGCCATGCCTGTAGAGCAGATCATCCAGAAGTTCGCGCAACGTGAAGAAGAGTTCCGGAAGGAGCGAGACAATTTCACGTACACACAAATGTTCGTCATCCAGACGATTGACATGGACGGCCAGCCGGATGGCGAGCACCGCATGACTAGCGACATCCTCTTCACCCCGGCAGGCAAGCGGTATGAGAAGGTCACGGACGCGCCCCCTCCCACACTGCAGAGGATTTCGCTCTCGCAGCAGGATCTCGATGATCTCGAACACGTGCAGCCGTTCGTGCTAACAACCGCCGAATTGCCCAAGTACAACGTCACTTACGTTGGGCGCGAGCAGCTCGATGAATTGAGCACGTACGTTTTCGACGTGGCGCCCAAGGCGATCGAGAAGAATCAGCGTTATTTTCAAGGGCGCATTTGGGTGGATGACAAAGACCTGAATATCGTCAAGACGGATGGAAAGGCGGTTCCGGACATCAAGAAGAAAGGGCAAGAGAACGTCTTTCCAAGATTTGAGACGTTTCGGGAAAACATCGAAGGGCATTTCTGGTTTCCCACCTACACGCGCTCCAACGATACCTTGCATTTCAGCACGGGAGATGTCCCCATCCGGATGACGGTGCGATATACGAATTATAAGCGGTTTGGAGTGACGATCAAGATCGGAAAACCGACGCAAGTCGATCCCGAGAAACCGTAGCCGCGGCAGGCGGTAGAGCGGCCTAACGTCTGCTCAGCCACACGAGAGTCACGCCGATACAAACCATCAGCACACCGAGCCAGCGCTGCGGGCTGATGCGTTCGTGCAGGAACAGCAAGGCGCCTAGCGTTCCCGCCGCATAGCTCAGCGCCGTCACCGGCACGACGAAACTTACATTTTCAATCGACAGCATGGCCAGTAGCGAGAAGAATCCCAGCGTCATCAACGCGATTCCGGCCCACATCCATCCCGCGCGCATCGCGCGTAACACAAAACGCGCGACTGCTGGTGGCCGAAAGTCGTGCACCTCGCCAATCTCCTTCATTGCACGAGAGACGCAGAGCTCGCCGCCGGTGCCTGCAATAACGATCGTAAACAGGAACAAGAATTCGAGCACGTCTACGCTTTCTCCGTTGTTCGCGGGTGCGTGCGGCCGACAATAAACACGCCGGCACAAATAATGAGTATGCCGGTCCACCGCAGCGGAGGCACGGCTTCGCCCAGCAGGAAATAACCCAGCAGCGCAACCACGGCATAGGAAAAAGCGGAAGCCGGCTGCACGTAGCTGTAATCGGCCCACGTAAGAACAAGCATGTATGCGATGAAGAAGGCGAGCAAACAGGCGATGCCGAACCAGATGTAGCCTGAGGTCATGGTGCTTATAAAGATGTGATAAATGTTGCCCGGCGCCCAGTTTTTCGCAGAACCAACCCCCTTCATGCCCTTACTGAGCAGGACGTTGCCAAGGGGGGCGAAAAAAACGATGAGCAGAATCAGAATATAAGTTTTTAGATGCAGGCCCGGAGAATCTTTCATGCGATCTCTCGATTGCCCCCTGTGTTAATCCAAACGTTTGTTGCGAAGTGCTCAGTCTATCAGCGCCCAATTGTCGAATGGATACCGCGGCGCATTCAAGGATGGAACACCGAAAAGACAGATGCGGTGTTCCAAGATTTAATCCAAATTCTATATTACTCGATGTCACAAGCGTCCCAAAGGCCCGCGCAGCGAAATCGCCCGTTTTTTGCTATTCTTTTTTGGAGAGACCAAGCCCGTTACGGCCGCGGAGCAGGGTGGGGCGTCCGGTGCGCGGTCGCTGGAAGGGTTCTTCAACCGGCTCTGATGACTCTCGCCGATTGCGGTGAGAAGGCCGGGAATCACGTTTCTGATTCTCGATGAAATAAACTGGAGATATAGCAGCGCAAGAGGTGCAATCATTTCGAATGCCGCCTGGTACTTGTTTCTGGTTTTAGCTGCCACTCCCTTCATTTATTACCTGCTGGTGCTGTACAGCTCCTGGCGGTTTTTCTGGCGCTCGCGCGATCGTCTGTCGGAGACTTCAGACTTCACGCCTCCGGTCAGCAACTTAAAACCCGTCCGGGGCTTGGACCCCGAGGCGTATGAGAACTTCGCCAGCTATTGCCGGCAGGATTATCCGGACTACGAGCTGATTTTTTGCGTGGGTGATGAGAACGATCCCTCCGTGCCGGTTCTTGAAAAGCTGATGCGGGATTTCCCGGAGCGTCGCATTCGAGTGCTTTATGGTTCGGGGCGCAGCGGCATCAACGACAAAGTGACGAAGTTAGTCAGAATGGTGAATGAGGCCCGCAACGAAGTCTTGGTGATCAACGACAGCGATGTTCGGGTCGAGCCAAATTACCTGCGCACGGTCGTGGCGCCACTGCGCAATCCGAAGGTGGGCGGGGTGACCTGCCTTTATGTCTCCACGCATGACAAGACGTTTACGCAACATCTTCACTCCATCGGTATGATCTCCGACTTCTATCCCGGAATTTTGGTTGCGCGCCAGTTGGACGGAATCAAGTTTACCTTGGGACAGACAATTGTTACGACTCGCTCGCGCCTCGCGGGATTTGGCGGCTATGAGGCCATCGAGAACCGCCCCGCCGATGATCTTTTGGTGGGCAGGTTGATTGCCGAGCAGGGTTACGAAGTCGAGCTGCTTCCCTACGCCGTACGGACTGTTCCAGACTACGATTCCCTCAGGGATCTTTTCATCAAACGTCTTCGTTGGATGACGGTCATGCGGCACATGCGCCCCTGGGGCCACGTGGGCCTGGTTTTCACACAAGGATTGCCATGGGCTTTGGCTGTTGCGATCATGCATCCCTCCGCCGGAATCGGTTTCGCCTATATCGGCGCCTATGTGGGGTTCCGCTTCGCGATGACCTGGATGATCGGCATCTGGGGACTGAAGCAAAAGGGCCTCTGGAAGAAGATGCCGCTCATCTTCGTTTGGGACGCGACCGCCTTTGTCATCTGGCTGCTGACGTTTGGGCGCAGGAGCATCCGCTGGCGCAATGTGGATTATCGGATTCGAGAGGGGATGCTTATGCCTGTCGTTCCAAATCCTGCTCAGAATTCTTCAAATGAGAAGCTGGCGGCGGCGTCGCCGATCGTCGCCGTGAAGTCTAAATGACGGCGAGAAGCGCGAGAGATCGCCGAGGCCTTTGCTGAAGGAGCCGGGCGAGATTCATATTTTTTCAGTGAAGGTTGTGAGCGCGGTGAAAGCAGCCCAGCTCATTTGTGAGAGGATCGCCGCGCATGGGTGAACCGCCTGGCTACGTCATCCTCGGCCGTGGGCGCTGGGCCGGGAGGATGCGGCCGATTATCGCCGGGGAAAGCCGAAGCGTCGTATCGATTGAAGAAACCAGGCGGCGTCCGTCGGAAAGCGAATCGGCTTATGTGGCTCGCCTTGCGGAAACCACCAAGGCGAGCGCCGCGCAAATTGCTTGGCTCTGCGTAACGCCCGGTCCGCATGTGACGCTCATGGTCCAGGCTGCCATAGAGGCGGGACTGCACGTCATCGTCGAAAAACCTTGGTACGGCTCGTTCCGGGATACTAAGCGTTTGCAAGAACTCGCCCGCGCAAAAAATCGCGTCATTGCCATTCACCATGAGTATTGCGTCCTTGGGGAGGTGGAAAAATGGAGAGCCGGTTTCCACCCCGGAAGGGGACTGCAGTTCGGCGGGCGTTTCTTCTTGAGCCGCTCTGGTCAATTGGGGATTCCCGCGATCGACGATCTTGGCTCCCACTTGCTGGCGATTCGTGAATACGCGGGCCCTTCTTCGACAGTTTCCGAAATTCGTTGCGGCTACGAACTTCCCGATGAGCGCCTCGTGTGGATTGAACGTGGAGATCAACGCCTCGCCTCGATCGATCTCCTCACTCATGGACAACCGATCATCCAGCGCTTTATGAAAAAAGTAGAGGCCGCGCTCGGCGGCGCCGCTTTTCCTTTTGATCTGGAGTTTGCGCTGCGCGTGGCAAACCAGCTCAACGCGCTGAAGGAGCGATCCCCCGGCTAAAAGTTTCAGGCTTTCCTGGGCTTCCAACCTTGGCTCGGACAGAGCGGACTTTGTCGGCATGCTCATCTGCATGCGGCGATCGTTCCTCGGTTCGCGCCAGTTGACTTGCGGCAGCATCAACGAGGCGTCGACTCGATCGCGGTACTTCATCGCGATGTTCATGAGCGAATCCAGGAGCGAATCCGACAAATGGTGCGGCTGCAGGCCCAGGTCGATGAGCTTTGAGTGTTTCGCGTTGTAATAATGATTCTCGGCCTCCACGCGAGGGTCGGGAATGTGATCGATCTCCACGCTCACGCCCATCTTTTTTGCTGCGCCTTCCACCAGGTGCGCCAGATCCATGATGCAGAACTGTTCGGTGAATTGGTTGTAGACGCGGCACTCGCCTTTGGCCGCGGGGTTATGGCATGCGATCTCGACACATCGAACCGTGTCCCGAATATCCAGGAAGCCGCGCGTCTGCCCGCCCTTGCCGTAAACCGTGAGTGGCTGTCCGATGGCTGCCTGAACGCAGAAACGATTGAGCACCGTGCCGAAGACGTCGTCATAATCGAAGCGATTGATGAGCGCTTCATCCGCGGCGACTTCGTCCGTCATCGTTCCGTAAACGACTCCCTGATTCAGGTCCGTCGCGCGAATACCCCAGATCTTGCAGGCGAACATGATGTTATGGCTGTCGTGCACTTTCGAAAGGTGATAGAAGGAGCCCGGCTGCTTCGGGAAGGGAACTACGTCCTTGCGGCCGTTGTGTTCGATCGCGATGTAACCTTCTTCGATATCGATGTTGGGCGTGCCGTATTCGCCCATCGTGCCCAGCTTGATCAGGTGACAATCCGGCAGAAATTCGCGAAGCGCGAACAGCACGTTCAGCGTGCCGACAACGTTATTCACCTGCGTGAAAACTGCGTGCTTCCTATCGATCATCGAATAGGGAGCCGAGCGCTGCTCCGCGAAGTGCACCGCTGCTTCCGGCTCGAACGATTTGAACGTGGAAGTCAAAAAATCGTAGTCGGCAACGTCGCCAACGAAAATCTCGATGGTCTTGCCCGTCAGGTTCTGCCACACGCGGACGCGATCGGTCAGCGGACGAATCGGAGTGAGCGTTTGTGCGCCGAGTTCGTGATCCCACAGGCGGCGCAGAAAATTATCAACGATGGCAACCGAATGGCCCTTCTGTGACAAATACAATGCTGTGGCCCAACCGCAATAGCCGTCGCCCCCCAGCACGGCAATCTTCATGTACCCTCCTCAAGGTGACTCCTGCTTCTAATTCCTGCTTCAATCCGTACTGCGAGTGACTCTTCCGTTTGATGCGGATTCGGCGAAAAAGATGCGCTGGGCAAGGCCCCATTGAACACTGACTTAATTTTTTTACCTGTATACCGGGGGCATTGCAAGCGGGTTTTTGGAACTTGCTGACAAATCGGGTATCCCCTGATATCGGCCGATACGCTCCAGCGGATGGTTGGTAAGAATCAGTTTGCCGCCCCCGGCAGCGGCGATGTTGACATGATCCTGGCCAACCAAGCCTTCGAAATGTTCGCGCCTCGTCTGGTAGGCCACAAGATAATAGCGTTGCGATTCGCGCCAGAGGCTCTTGAATCGCGCGTCGTCGATGAATACGTCGGGCGCGCCGGGGGCATAGGAGCCGTATTCCAAATTGAAGTAGCGTCCATTCAACAGCAAGGCCTCGCGGTTGGTGTAGAACATCAGCGAAGAAAAGGTCCAGTAATTGCCGTCCACGATCAACTTGCCGTCAGGCGACTTGAGCAGTTTTTCTGCCAGCGGCCGCGAAGACAAGAAGGGATCGAATGCCACCATTGCCAGCCGCGCTGCGTGGAAAAACAGCACCATCATCGCGGTCATTGCCAGGAA
>WNFP01002966.1_pt1 | contig 13584 bp, 10 predicted proteins | sample 5400201 | NCBI WGS metagenome assembly WNFP01 (sample SAMN13153355, study PRJNA577476) | soil metagenome | isolation source: 115 cm saprolite under Madrone tree | place: USA:California | collected 2016-06-14
GACGACGGACAAGCTCACCCTCAAGAAGTTCTGCCCGGCGTGCCGGAGCCATACGCTCCACAAGGAGGGGAAGGTCTAGGGCGCGATGCCGGGCGGCGGTCCCGGCCTGCCGGGTCAGTAGCTCGAACGGCTAGAGCACCGGACTCCAAATCCGGGGGTTGCAGGTTCGAATCCTGCCTGACCCGCGTCCCGATGTCATGAACGCTCTCCAATCACTCAAGCAGCCGGTCACGCGCTCCCGCGAGTTCCTCGAGGAGTGCTGGGCCGAGCTCAAGAAGGTGCACTGGCCGAGCCGCAAGGAAACGCAGGCGGCGACGGTGGTCGTCCTCATCGGCGTGATCATCGTCGCGCTCTATCTGGGGCTGGTCGACGCGGTGCTAGCGTGGGTCATTCAGTGGGCTCTCAAGCTCAAGTCATGACGGCAGAGGAGGAGCGGAGCTGGTACGTGGTGCACACGTACTCCGGCTACGAGCACAAGGTGAAGGCGGCCCTCGAGGAGCGTATCCGCGGGCTCGGCAAGCCGGACCTGTTCGGCGAGATACTGGTGCCGTCGGAGAAGGTGGTCGAGCTGGTCAAGGGGAAGAAGAAGACCTCGTCGCGCAAGTTCTTCCCCGGCTACATCCTCGTCAACATGAAGCTCAACAACGAGACCTGGCACATCGTCAAGTCGACCCCCAAGGTCACCGGCTTCCTCGGCGGCGCGACCGATCCGGGCTCCATCCCGTCCATCTCCGAGGCCGAGGTGCGCGAGATCACGCACCAGATGGCCGAGGGGGCGGTCAAGCCGAAGCCCAAGGTGCTCTTCGAGCAGGGCGAGCAGGTGAAGGTGGTCGACGGCCCCTTCCAGGACTTCAACGGCGTGGTGGAAGAGGTGAAGCCGGACAAGGGGAAGCTGCGCGTGCTGATCAGCATCTTCGGGCGCGCCACCCCCGTCGAGCTCGACTTCGTGCAGGTCGAGAAGGCCTGAGCGCAACCCATGGCGAAGAAGGTCATCGCGGAGATCAAGCTGCAGATTCCGGCCGGGCAGGCGAACCCGAGCCCGCCGGTCGGGCCGGCCCTCGGCCAGCGCGGCGTCAACATCATGGAGTTCTGCAAGACGTTCAATGCGCAGACACAGGCGCAGGCGGGCCTCATCATCCCGGTGATCATCACGGTGTACGCCGACCGCTCCTTCACCTTCATCACCAAGACGCCGCCGGCGGCGGTGCTCTTGAAGCGCGCGGCGGGGATCGAGAAGGGCTCCAGCGAGCCGGGGAAGAAGAAGGTCGGACAGGTGACGCGCCAGCAGGTGGAGGAGATCGCGCGCCTGAAGATGCCCGACCTGACGGCGGCCAGCCTCGAGCAGGCCGTGAAGACGGTCGAGGGCACGGCCCGCAGCCTCGGCCTCGACGTGGTGTAGGGGCGACGCATGGCGAAGCGAAGCAAGCGCTATCAGAAAGCCGCCGCACGGATCGACCGCGCGCGCCGCTACCCGCTCGACGAGGCGGTCCGCACGCTGGTGGCGGCCGAGGGCGCGGCCAAGTTCGACGAGACGGTCGAGCTGGCCGTGAAGCTCGGGGTCGATCCCCGCCAGGCGGACCAGAACGTGCGCGGCACGGTCGTCCTGCCGCACGGCACCGGCAAGAGCGTCCGCGTGCTGGTGTTCGCCAAGGGCGACAAGGCCAAGGAGGCGGAGGCCGCCGGGGCGGACCACGTCGGTGCGGAGGAGGTGGCCAAGAAGATCCAGGACGAGCAGTGGCTCGACTTCGACACCGCCATCGCCACCCCGGACATGATGGGCGTCGTCGGCCGCCTGGGGAAGATACTCGGCCCGCGTGGCCTCATGCCCAACCCCAAGGTCGGCACCGTCACCTTCGACATCGCCAAGGCGGTGCGCGAGATCAAGGCGGGCAAGGTCGAGTTCCGGGTCGAGAAGGCGGGCATCGTGCACGTGGCGATCGGGAAGCGCAGCTTCGGCGCGGAGCGCCTGCTCGAGAACGCGCAAGCGCTGCTCGCGAGCCTGCTGCGCGCCAAGCCGGCGTCCGCCAAGGGCCACTACATGCAGTCGGTGGCGGTCTCCACCACCATGGGGCCGGGCATCCGCATCGACCCCGCGACCGTGCGGGCCGCCGCGTGAGGACGGGAGCATGAGGCGGGCAGAGAAGATCGACCGCGTGCGCGAGCTGCAGGACGACCTCGGTCGGGCGACGGTGGCCGTGCTGGCGGAGTACCGCGGGCTCACGGTGGGACAGATGAACCGCTTCCGGCGCGCGGTGCGCGAGGCGCAGGGCCGCTGCCGGGTCACGAAGAACACGCTCGCCAAGCGCGCGGTCGCGGCGTCGCGTTACGAGAAGCTCGGGCCGATGCTCGGGGGCCCGCTGGCGCTGATCCTCGGCTTCAAGGACCCGGTCGCGGTCGCGAAGCTGGCCGTCAAGTTCGCCGAGGAGCTCCCCAAGCTCGAGATCAGAGGCGCGCTGCTCGATGGGCAGATGCTGCCGGCCGCCGAGGTGAAGGCGCTCGCGACGCTGCCCGCGCGCGAGGTGCTGCTGGCGCAGCTCCTGGGGCTCCTCCAGGCGCCGGCGGCCCAGCTCCTGCGCACGCTGAACGAGCCCGCCGCCCGCGTGGCGCGGCTCGTGGACTCGATCGGCAAGCGCGCCGGCAGCGGCGCGGGTGAAGGGAACGCGGCCTCGTAGGCGGCGTGCAGACGACGGCTTCAGCCGGAAGGAAGGGCAATGCGATGGACGTGACGCGCGAGCAGGTGAAGGACTTCTTGAAGAACATGAGCCTCATGGACGCCGCGACGCTCGTGAAGGAGCTCGAGTCGGAGCTCGGGGTGTCGGCAGCGGCGCCGGTCGCGGTGGCCGCGGCCGGGCCCGCAGCCGGGGGCGCCGCGGCAGCGGCCGCACCCGAGAAGGAGGACTTCACGGTCGTCCTCACCGGGTCGGGCGACAAGAAGATCCAGGTCATCAAGGTGGTGCGCGAGATCACCGGGCTCGGCCTCAAGGAGGCCAAGGACCTGGTCGACGGGGCGCCCAAGCCGGTCAAGGAGGGCGTGCCGAAGGCCGAGGCCGAGGCTATCAAGAAGAAGCTCGAAGAGGCGGGCGGAACGGTCGAGCTCAAGTGAGAGACGCAGGAGACGCGATGAGCACGACGGTAACGACAGCATCCCGCGTTCCGAACAACCTCCGCTTCCGGCGGACGTTCGGGCGCATCAAGAAGATCATCGACATCCCGAACCTGATCGATATCCAGAAGCGCTCCTACGAGGAGTTCCTGCAGAAGGACGTGGCCCCCGAGGCCCGCAAGGACCAGGGCCTCCAGGCGGTCTTCAAGTCGGTCTTCCCGATCAAGGACTTCAACGAGACCGCCTCCCTCGAGTTCGTGAGCTACACGCTCTCGGAGCCCAAGTACGACGTGGAGGAGTGCCACCAGCGGGGGATGACGTTCGCCGCCCCCCTCAAGGTCACGGTCCAGCTCGTCATCTGGGACGTCGATCCCGAGAGCGGCGTTCGCTCCATCAAGAACGTCAAGGAGCAGGAGGTCTACTTCGGCGAGATCCCGCTCATGACCCGCCACGGGACGTTCATGATCAACGGGACGGAGCGAGTGATCGTCTCGCAGCTCCATCGCTCGCCAGGCGTGTTCTTCGACCACGACAAGGGGAAGACGCACGCCAGCGGCAAGCTCCTCTACTCGGCGCGCATCATCCCCTACCGCGGCTCGTGGATCGACTTCGAGTTCGACCCCAAGGACATCCTCTACGTGCGTATCGACCGGCGGCGGAAGTTCCACGCTACCATCCTCCTGCGCGCCCTCGGCATGACCGCCGAGGACCTCCTCAACTACTTCTACCGCAAGGACACCATCGTCCTCGACGGCCGCAAGGCCGCCAAGCGCTTCGTGCCCGATCACCTGGTGGGCGTGAAGGCGACCCGCGACCTGCGCAACCCGCAGAGCAACGAGCTGATCGTCAAGGAGGGCCGCAAGTTCACCCGGGCGGCGCTCCGGGTGATGGAGCAGGCCGGCATCGAACAGATTCCCATCGCCCTCGAGGAGGTGCTCGGCCGGGTCGCGGCGCACGACGTCAAGGACCCGAAGACGGGCGAGGTCTTGCTCGCGACCAACGAGGAGATCACCGACGAGAAGCTCGAGCTCTTCCGCCAGCGCGGCATCAACAAGGTGGAGGTCCTCTTCCTCGACGACACCCACATCGGCCCCTCGCTCCGCAACACGCTCCTCCAGGACAAGATCGAGAAGCCCGAGGACGCGATCCTCGAGATCTACCGCCGCCTCCGTCCGGGCGATCCGCCCACCCCGGAGACCGCGACCGCCTTCTTCAACAACCTCTTCTTCAACCCCGAGCGCTACGACCTCTCGCGCGTGGGACGCCTCAAGCTGAACCACAAGCTCAAGATCAACGTGCCCCTCGATCAGGGGACGCTGCGCCGCGAGGACATCCTGGAGGTCGTCCGCTACCTCATCGAGCTCAAGAACGGCAACGGCCAGATCGACGACATCGACCACCTGGGCAACCGCCGCGTGCGCGCCGTCGGCGAGCTGGTCGAGAACCAGTACCGCATCGGTCTCGTGCGCATGGAGCGCGCCATCAAGGAGCGCATGAGTCTGCAGGACATCGAGACGCTGATGCCGCAGGAGCTCATCAACTACAAGCCGGTGTCGGCCGTGATCAAGGAGTTCTTCGGGTCCTCTCAGCTCTCGCAGTTCATGGACCAGACGAACCCGCTCTCCGAGATCACGCACAAGCGCCGCCTCTCCGCCCTCGGCCCGGGCGGGCTCACGCGCGAGCGCGCGGGGTTCGAGGTGCGCGACGTCCACCCCACGCACTACGGGCGCGTGTGCCCGATCGAGACGCCGGAAGGCCCGAACATCGGTCTCATCGCGTCGCTCTCGACCTACGCGCGCGTGAACGAGTTCGGCTTCGTCGAGACGCCCTACCGCCGCGTCAAGGACGGGCGGGTGAGCGACGAGATCACGTACCTCTCCGCGCTCGAGGAGGAGGAGCACACCATCGCGCAGGCGAACGCGCCGCTCGACGCGCGCGGGCACTTCACCGCCGACCTGATCTCGTCCCGCATCGGCGGCGAGTTCACCATGGTGACGCCCGACAAGGTCGAGTTCATGGACGTGTCGCCGAACCAGCTCGTGTCGGTGGCGGCGTCCCTCATCCCGTTCCTCGAGAACGACGACGCCAACCGCGCGCTCATGGGCTCCAACATGCAGCGCCAGGCGGTGCCCCTCCTGCGCACGGACGCGCCGCTGGTCGGTACCGGCATGGAGCGCGTGGTGGCGCGCGACTCGGGCGTCACCGTGGTCGCCCGGCGCGACGGCGTGGTCGAGCAGGTCGACTCGGCACGCATCGTGGTCAAGGCCGACCGGCCCTCGCAGGACGGCCGCGACCCGGGCGTCGACATCTACAACATGGTCAAGTACCAGCGCTCGAACCAGAACACCTGCATGAACCAGCGCCCGATCGTGGTGGTGGGCGACCGCGTGCACGCGGGCGACGTGATCGCCGACGGCCCCTCGACCGAGATGGGCGACCTGGCCCTGGGGCGCAACGTGCTGGTCGCCTTCATGCCCTGGGGCGGCTACAACTTCGAGGACTCGATCCTCATCTCCGAGCGGGTCGTGAAGCACGACCTCTTCACCTCGGTGCACATCGAGGAGTTCGAGTGCGTGGCGCGCGACACCAAGCTCGGCCCCGAGGAGATCACGCGCGACATCCCGAACGTCGGCGACGAGGCCCTCAAGGACCTGGACGAGTCGGGCATCATCCGCATCGGCGCGGAGGTGAAGCCGGGCGACATCCTGGTCGGCAAGATCACGCCCAAGGGCGAGACGCAGCTCTCGCCCGAGGAGAAGCTCTTGCGCGCCATCTTCGGCGAGAAGGCGGGTGAGGTGCGCGACACGAGCCTGCGCGTCCCGCCCGGGGTCGAGGGCACGGTCATCAATGCGCGGGTCTTCTCCCGCAAGGGCATCCAGAAGGACGATCGTTCCCGCGCGATCGAGGAAGACGAAGTAGCCAAACTCCGAAAAGATCAGCAGGACGAGATCCGCATCATCCGCGAGAGCGCGGGCAAGAAGGTGCTCCAGCTCCTCGAGGGCAAGCAGACCGCGGCGCGCCTCACGGACGACGCGCGCAAGGTCCTCCTGAACAAGGGCGTCGAGGTCACCGCCGACGTGCTGGCGCAGATCCCCTCCAACTACTGGGGCGACATCAAGGTCGGCGACGAGCGCGTGGAAGACGATCTCTCGCGCCTGGTCGAGGGGATGCAGGAGCAGATCGACCTCATCAAGGTCGCCTTCACCGAGAAGATCGAACGCCTGAAGGGCGGCGACGAGCTCCCGCCCGGCGTGATCAAGATGGTGAAGGTGTTCGTCGCCATCAAGCGGAAGCTCCAGGTGGGCGACAAGATGGCCGGGCGCCACGGCAACAAGGGCGTCCTCTCGCGCCTGCTGCCCGAGGAGGACATGCCGTACCTGGCGGACGGGACGCCGGTCGACATCGTGCTCAATCCCCTCGGCGTGCCGAGCCGCATGAACGTGGGGCAGATCCTCGAGACGCACCTCGGCTGGGCGGCCCGCGAGCTCGGCCGTCAGATCGAGCAGGAGCTCGAGGAGAACGGCCGGCCGAACGTCGAGGCGCTGCGCAAGAAGCTGAAGGAGCTCTACGCCACCAAGGAGGTCGGCGATTTCCTCGATGCGCTCGCCGACGAGGACGTCGTCAAGCTGGCGCGCAAGGCCTCGCACGGCATCCACGTCGCCTCGCCGGTGTTCGACGGCGCCTCCGAAGAGGAGATCTTCAAGCTCCTCGCGCGTGCGAGCCTGCCCGCCAACGGCCAGACCCGCCTGTTCGACGGCCGCACCGGCGAGCCGTTCGCGCACGAGGTGACCGTCGGCATGATGTACATGATGAAGCTGCACCACCTGGTCGACGACAAGATCCACGCCCGCTCGACCGGGCCGTATTCGCTGGTCACGCAGCAGCCGCTCGGCGGCAAGGCGCAGTTCGGCGGCCAGCGCCTCGGCGAGATGGAGGTGTGGGCGCTCGAGGCCTACGGCTCCGCCTACTCGCTGCAGGAGATGCTGACCGTCAAGTCCGACGACGTGGCGGGCCGCACGCGCATGTACGAGGCGATCGTGAAGGGCGAGAACGTCCTCGAGCCGGGGCTGCCGGAGTCCTTCAACGTCATGGTGAAGGAGCTGCAGAGCTTGGCGCTCGACGTCGAGCTGGTGGAGGACCGGGCGGAGGAGCGGGGGTCATGACGGCGGCTTGCGCGCGTCCGGGGGCGGGACGGGGGTCTCGGCTCCCGGTCCTCGGCCCGTGCGCGCTGCGTAGGCTGCGGCGTCCCCCCGTCGGCCCTGGGCGCGCGCAAGGGCCTGCGGGGGTCGCCTCGACCCCCGTCCCGCCCCCGGACGCGGGTCGCATCGCTCACGACAGGAGCCAAACACGATGATGGAAGATCTGTTCAGTCTGTTCGAGAAGCCGAAGAACCCGCTCAGCTTCAACGCGATTCGGATCTCGCTCGCGTCGCCGGACAAGATCCGGTCGTGGTCGCATGGCGAGGTGAAGAAGCCCGAGACGATCAACTACCGGACGTTCAAGCCGGAGCGGGACGGGCTCTTCTGCGCCAAGATCTTCGGGCCGACGAAGGACTACGAGTGCAACTGCGGCAAGTACAAGCGCATGCGCCATCGCGGCGTGGTGTGCGAGAAGTGCGGCGTCGAGGTCATCCAGTCGAAGGTCCGCCGCGAGCGCATGGGCCACATCGACCTGGCGACGCCCGTCGCCCACATCTGGTTCCTGAAGAGCCTGCCCTCGCGCATCGGCACGCTCCTCGACATGACGCTCAAGGAGCTCGAGAAGATCCTCTACTTCGAGTCCTACGTCGTGGTCGATCCGGGCACGACCCCGCTCCAGGAGCGCGAGCTGCTCTCCGAGGGCCGCTACCGCAAGCTCACCGAGGAGCACGGGCCCGACGCCTTCCGGGCCGGCATGGGCGCGGAGGCGATCCGCGAGCTCTTGAAGAAGCTCGAGGTCGACAAGCTGTTCGTCGACCTGCGCGTCGAGATGAAGGAGGCGACCAGCGAGGCGCGGCGGAAGAAGATCTCGAAGCGGCTCAAGGTCATCTCCGCCTTCAAGAACTCGGGGAACCGGCCGGAGTGGCTGATCCTCGAGGTCGTCCCGGTGATCCCGCCCGATCTCCGGCCGCTGGTGCCGCTCGACGGCGGCCGCTTCGCCACCTCCGACCTGAACGACCTCTACCGGCGGGTCATCAACCGCAACAACCGCCTGAAGCGCCTGATGGAGCTCAACGCCCCCGACATCATCATCCGCAACGAGAAGCGGATGCTGCAGGAGGCGGTCGACGCCCTCTTCGACAACGGGCGGCGCGGCCGGGCGATCACCGGCCCGAACAAGCGCCCGCTCAAGTCGCTCTCCGACATGCTCAAGGGCAAGTCGGGGCGCTTCCGCCAGAACCTCCTCGGCAAGCGCGTCGACTACTCGGGGCGCTCCGTGATCGTGGTCGGCCCCGAGCTCCGCCTCCACCAGTGCGGGCTGCCGAAGAAGATGGCGCTCGAGCTGTTCAAGCCCTTCATCTACAACAAGCTCGAGGAGCGCGGCTTCGTCACGACCATCAAGAGCGCGAAGAAGATGGTCGAGAAGGAGCGGCCCGAGGTGTGGGACATCCTGGACGAGGTGATCCGCGAGCACCCGGTCCTCTTGAACCGCGCGCCCACGCTCCACCGCCTCGGCATCCAGGCCTTCGAGCCGATCCTGATCGAGGGTAAGGCGATCCAGCTCCACCCGCTCGTCTGTGCCGCCTACAACGCCGACTTCGACGGCGACCAGATGGCGGTCCACGTGCCGCTCTCGGTCGAGGCGCAGGTCGAGGCGCGCGCGCTCATGATGTCGACCAACAACATCCTCTCGCCGGCGCACGGGAAGCCCATCATCGTGCCCACCCAGGACATCGTCCTCGGCCTCTACTTCATGACGCGCGAGAAGCTGGGCGCGAAGGGCGAGGGCAAGGCGTTCTCGAGCTTCGACGAGGTGCGCATTGCCTTCGACCAGCGCGAGGTCGACCTGCAGGCGCGCATCAAGGTGCGCATGCCCGCGGCCGCGGGCGGCAACGGCGCACTGATCGAGTCGACCGTCGGCCGCGTGCTGCTCTACGAGATCGTGCCCCACGAGATCCCCTTCGCCGAAGTGAACAAGGTGATGAAGAAGAAGGAGCTCGGGTGGCTGATCGACCTCGCCTACCGCCGCGCGGGGAACAAGGCGACCGTGATCTTCGCCGATCGCCTGAAGGACCTGGGCTACGAGCAGGCGACGCTCGCCGGCATCTCGATCGGCATCAAGGACATGGTGATCCCGTCCCCCAAGCAGAAGCTCCTCGAGGAAGCCAACGCGGCCGTGCGCGAGATCGAGGACCAGTACAACAAGGGCCTCATCACCGACGGCGAGCGCTACAACAAGGTGGTCGACATCTGGGCCGAGGTGACCGACCGCATCGCCGACGAGATGCTGCGCGAGCTCGGCACCCAGGAGGTGCCCGACCAGGACGGCAAGGTGCGCCGCATCCCCTCCTTCAACCCGATCTTCATGATGGCCGACTCCGGCGCGCGCGGCTCCGCGCAGCAGATCCGGCAGCTGGCCGGCATGCGCGGCCTGATGGCCAAGCCCTCGGGCGAGATCATCGAGACGCCGATCACCGCCAACTTCCGCGAAGGGCTCACCGTGCTCCAGTACTTCATCTCGACGCACGGCGCGCGCAAGGGCCTCGCCGACACGGCGCTCAAGACGGCGAACTCCGGCTACTTGACGCGCCGGCTGGTCGACGTGGCGCAGGACTCGATCATCCAGGAGGAGGACTGCGGCACGCTCGACGGCATCGAGATGACCCCGCTGGTCGAGGGCGGCGAGGTGATCGAGGGCATCGGCGACCGCGTCCTCGGCCGCGTCGGGCTCGAGGACATCCGCGACCCGTTCTCGAACCGCGTCATCGTGCAGGCGAACGAGGAGATCGACGAGGACAAGGTCGCCGAGATCGAGGAGGCCGGACTCGAGCGCGTGAAGATCCGCTCCGTCCTGACGTGTCAGTCCCGGCAGGGCGTGTGCGTCCGGTGTTACGGGCGCGACCTGGCACGCGGTCACATGGTGAACCTGGGCGAGGCGATCGGCGTCATTGCCGCGCAGTCGATCGGCGAGCCGGGCACGCAGCTGACCATGCGGACGTTCCACATCGGCGGCACGGCGAGCCGGCGCGCCGAGCAGACCACGCTCGAGGCGCGCAACGAGGGCTTCATCAAGTTCATCAACCTGGCGGCGGTCGAGGGCAAGGACGGCGACCTGATCGTGATGAGCAAGCGCAACGGCGAGATCGCGATCGTCGACTACCCCGAGCCCAACCGGGAACGCGAGCGCGAGCGCTACCCGGTGGTGTACGGGGCGAAGCTCAAGAAGCGCGACGGCCAGAAGGTGAAGAGCGGCGAGATGGTCGCGGAGTGGGACCCCTACACCATCCCGATTCTCACCGAGACGGCGGGCGTGGTGAAGTTCGGCGACATCCTCGAGGGTGTCACCATGGAGGAGAAGCTCGACGAGCGCACGGGCCTCTCGACCAAGGTGATCGTCGACACCAAGGATGTCGACAAGCGGCCGCGCGTGTCGATCAAGGACCAGAGCGGGCAGACCGCGCGGATCGGCGCGGGCGAGGCGCGCTACCTGCTGCCGGTCGGGGCGCACCTGAACGTGGTCGAGGGGCAGGCGGTCGCGGCCGGCGACATCATCGCCAAGATGCCGCGCGAGACCACCAAGACCAAGGACATCACCGGCGGCCTGCCGCGCGTCGCCGAGCTCTTCGAAGCGCGCAAGCCGAAGGAGTTCGCGGTCATCAGCGAGATCGACGGCATCGTCTCCTTCGGCAAGGACACCAAGGGCAAGCGGAAGGTCGTCGTCACGCCCGAGGTGGGCGAGGCGCGCGAGTACCTGATCCCCAAGGGTAAGCACATGAGCGTGCACGAGGGCGACTACGTGAAGGCCGGCGAGGCGCTCATGGACGGCAGCTCGAACCCGCACGACATCCTGACCATCCTCGGCGAGAAGGCGCTCGCCAAGTACCTGGTGGACGAGGTGCAGGAGATCTACCGCCTGCAGGGCGTGCGCATCAACGACAAGCACATCGAGGTGATCGTGCGGCAGATGCTCCGCCGCGTGCGCATCAAGGAGGTGGGCGACACCGACTTCCTGATCGGCGACCAGGTGGAGAAGTGGCGCTTCGAGGAGGAGAACGAGCGCGTGCTCGCCGAGGGCGGGCAGCCGGCGGTGGCCGAGCCGCTCCTCCTCGGCATCACCAAGGCGAGCCTCTCGACCGAGAGCTTCATCTCGGCCGCCTCCTTCCAGGAGACCACCAAGGTCCTGACCGAAGCTGCGATCAACGGCAAGGTGGACCGCCTGGTCGGCTTGAAGGAGAACGTCATCATGGGCCGCCTCATCCCGGCGGGCACCGGGGTGACGAAGTACGGCGGGATGGAGGCGGTCACCGACGAGCCGGAGGGGACCGAGGAGCTGCCCGCGCCGGCCGCGACGCCGGAGGTGGTCTCGTGAGGCGCGCGCGAGTGAGGCGAGCCAGCGGGAGTTTGACACTCGTGACCAGGCTGCGTAAAAAGCCCGTTTTCCCTTCCGTGAAGGTAGCTTGAGGGACGTGGACCACTTCGCATGCCGACCATCAACCAGCTCGTCAAGCGCGGACGCGCGAAGCAGCGCGCCAAGCAGGCGGCGCCGGCCCTGCAGGGCTCGCCGCAGAAGCGTGGCGTGTGTACGCGCGTCTACACCACGACCCCGAAGAAGCCCAATTCGGCACTCCGAAAAGTTGCGCGTGTGCGCCTGACCAACGGCATCGAGGTCACGTCCTACATCCCGGGCGTCGGCCACAACCTGCAGGAGCACTCCGTGGTCCTCATCCGCGGCGGGCGCGTGAAGGACCTCCCCGGGGTGCGCTACCACATCATCCGCGGCACGCTCGACTCGATCGGAGTCCAGGATCGTCGGCAGGGCCGCTCGAAGTACGGAGCCAAGAAACCGAAGTGACAGCGCCGGAGGGGGGCGGTCGTGCCGCGCGAAGGTGCGGCGCCGCCTCCGGACCGGCCCGCATACGGAAGAAGCATGCCACGCAAGGGAGAGGTGAAGCGGCGGGACATCCTACCCGATCCGAAGTTCCACGATCGGATGGTGACCAAGTTCATCAACTCGATGACGCACGACGGGAAGAAGAGCCTGACCGAGCGCATCTTCTACGACGCCCTCGACCTGGTCGGCGAGCGCGCCAAGGAGGAGGCCCTCGGCGTCTTCAAGCGCGCCCTCGAGCAGGTGAAGCCGATGGTCGAGGTACGCTCCCGCCGGGTGGGCGGCGCCACCTACCAGGTGCCGGTCGAGGTGCGCCCCCAGCGCCGCGTCTCGCTCGCCATGCGCTGGATCGTGCAGAACGCGCGCGCCCGTCCCGAGAAGTCGATGGTCGACAAGCTGGCCGGCGAGATCCAGGACGCCGCCAGCGGGCGGGGCGGGGCGATCAAGAAGAAGGAGGACACGCACCGGATGGCGGAGGCCAACAAGGCCTTCGCCCACTACCGCTGGTAGGCGATCCGGCCCGCGCACCCATCATGCCCCGCCTGGTTCCCCTCGAGAGGACGCGCAACATCGGCATCATGGCCCACATCGATGCCGGCAAGACCACGACCACGGAGCGCATCCTCTACTACACCGGCATCAGCTACAAGATCGGCGAGGTGCACGAGGGCACCGCGGTGATGGACTGGATGGTGCAGGAGCAGGAGCGCGGCATCACCATCACCTCCGCCGCCACCACCTGCTTCTGGCGCGACCACCGCGTGAACATCATCGACACGCCGGGCCACGTCGACTTCACGATCGAGGTCGAGCGCAGTCTCCGCGTGCTCGACGGCGCGGTCGCCGTCTTCTGCGGCGTGGGCGGCGTCGAGCCGCAGTCCGAGACCGTCTGGCGCCAGGCCGACCGCTACGCGGTGCCGCGCATCGCGTTCGTCAACAAGATGGACCGCGTGGGGGCGGATTTCGACCGGGTCGTACGCGAGATCCGGGAGCGCCTGCGCGCCAGCCCGCTCGTCCTGCAGCTCCCGCTCGGGCGCGAGGAGGCGTTCCGCGGCGTGATCGACCTGGTCACCATGAAGGCGATCGTGTGGGAGGACGAGAGCCTCGGCGCCCGCTACCGGGAGGAGGAGATCCCGGCCGCGGAGCGGGAGGCGGCCAGCGCGGCGCGCGAGCGCATGGTCGAGGCGCTCGCCGACGTGAGCGAGCGCGTCATGGAGAAGTACCTGAACGGCGAGGAGATCGCGGAGGAAGAGATCCGCGCCGCCATCCGCACCGGGACGGTGCAGATGAAGATCGTCCCGGTGGTGTGCGGCAGCGCCTTCAAGAACAAGGGCGTGCAGCTCCTGCTCGACGCCGTGATCGACTACCTGCCCTCGCCGCTCGACGTGCCGCCGGTGCGCGGCACCAACCCGAACACCGGGAACGAGGAGGAGCGCCTCGCCTCGGACAGCGAG
>WNFP01009915.1_pt1 | contig 13582 bp, 12 predicted proteins | sample 5400201 | NCBI WGS metagenome assembly WNFP01 (sample SAMN13153355, study PRJNA577476) | soil metagenome | isolation source: 115 cm saprolite under Madrone tree | place: USA:California | collected 2016-06-14
ACGAAGGAAATCGGGAACCAGTCGCGCGTGGGTTCGACCTTGCCGACCTGCTTGCTGACGTCTTGGGCGAGGTGGGAGAGGGTGTAGCGCTGGCGGAGGCGTCGCTCCGGGGTAATATCTTCGTCGCGGCCGGTAAAGGAAACCGGCTGGAAGCTGACGAAGGCGATTTTCTTGGGGTTTTCCATCGCGAATTTCACGATGGTGCCGACTTGGTCGTTGTTGACGTTGTTGACGATGGTCACGACCAGGACGATCTCGATGCCGGCTTCGTGCATGTTTTCGATGGCGCGAAGCTTCACGTCAAAGAGGTTACCCACCTGGCGATGGCTGTTGGCGTCGTTGCCGATGCCATCGAATTGCAAGTAGGCATAGCGCATGCCGGCTTCAAAAGCTTTCCTGCTGAATTCCTTGCTCTTGGCGAATTCGATCCCGTTGGTGGCGGCCTGGACGCTGTTGTAGCCGATCTTGCGGGCGTAAGCGACGGCGTCGAGGAAATACGGGCTCATGGTGGGTTCGCCGCCGGAGAACTGCACGGACATCTGGCGGCGCGGCTTGATCCTCAGTGCGTTGTCCAGGATTTCCTTAATCTCTTCCCAGCCCAGCTCATGCACGTAACCGACCTGGTTGGCGTCCATGAAGCAGGGGTCGCACATCATGTTGCAGCGGTTGGTCAGGTCAACCGTAAGCACCGACCCGCGGCCGTACCGCACCGTAGACGAGCCGTGCTTGTGGAGGTCTTCATCGTTGTGCGCGGGAATATCGCGGCCAGGGAACTGCTTCTCGATCCAATCGAGAAATTTCGAATCCATGGCCATCATGTCTTCGTAATGCCCGTGGATGGGGCAATCCTTGACCATCCAGATCTGTCCGTCGCGCTCGATATTGACGCAATCCGGGCAGAGCGAATCGGTCTGGCGGGGCCAGCCGAGCGTGGGCTTGGTTTTTTCCCAGGACTTGAGGAGCGGCTTATCGGACCACTTCGGAGTGAACGACGGGTTCGGATTGTGCTTGTTGAAGAACTGGATGGTGTTGAAAGTTCCAGCGGCGGCTTTGCAAACCGCCCAATCAATCGTCCGAAGAATCTGCGTGCCTACTCGATTCGGCATAAACCTCCACCCTCTCTTTCAAATGATCAGTCGCACTTAACCCTTTGAGTTTGATCGAGCCCACTCAATCGTTGGAGCCGAGCCCAAACGACTGCCCCCGGGCTCAATTTGCGTGCCTAGAAACCGTACCACGAACACCGGGTACATCCAATAAGTCTTTGGACACGTATAGTTTGACCGCTACCGGGAGTGGACGCCAGCGGGTTGCGCCGAATGGTCAAAATAGGGGGTCGAACGGTCAGTTAGGGCAGCCAACGGTCATTTTTTGGCCCCGCAAAAGGGGTTACTCTTACCGCGAAGCGCCCGCAAATTTGCACTTACGGGGAAGATTTCTGCCGAATTCGCGCGAGGGTTTTCCTACTCGTTGAGGGTCGGGCGAAGCACCGCAATCACAAAATGCGCGAAATTTGACGCCCCTTCATCCAGTTGGAGCCACCGCGCCACGCAGTGTTCCGCTAAATACTTCGAGACCCGCGTTTCCGGAATTCCCAAATGTTCGGCCAGGCGCGGCTTGATCGAATCCGCCCCACGGCGGCTCGCGCCACCACGCAAGAGATTGCCGATCGCAATGCGCAGCGTCTGGCATGCTTCCACGTAGTAGTAGCTCGTGAGATCCGAATCGGTCAGCACAAACACGCCCGGTCCCGCCGGTGCGCGGTCCGCTTCCTCCAGTTTTATGGGCGGGCAGGTCAGCAATCTGCGGAATTGCATCTCCAATAAGGAAATCCGCGAGGAAAGCCCAGGATCGCCATAACGGCCTTTCACGCTTGGCCCGCCCGGCTCGCCAATCGGCTCAACCGGCAGACTGGGAATCGCCCGGCTGTGCGTCACTCGCGGAGGCGTCAACTCGTCCGGCTTATGAAAAACCGCCGGAGGCAATCCGCGGCGCGGCGCAGACGTTTCCGGTGAATCCGGTACTCCAGCGCCCGTTGCTTCCTTCGTCGCGCCGCCCTTCCGGCGGCTCCGGCCACCCCGTCGCCCGCGGCGACGGGACTTTTTTTCATCCCCCGCGGGCGCGCTGGCGGGATTCAGCGCCGCTTGCTCGATCTCGCTGGCTACAGCCACGGCCGATTCGATCGCCTCCGGATTCTGTTCCAACTCCATCGCAACGGGGGGCGGGGTCAAATGAAACTCGTCTCCCGGCTGGGTTGCCGTGTCCGCCGGCATTTCGCTCGGAAGGGCACCAAGCCGGGTTGCGGCTTCCTGCGCTTTGGTTCTCCAATCGGCGCGGCGAAATCTTTCTGCTGCCGTGGAATACCATTTCGCCGCGTCAGCGCTCTGACCCGAGGTCTCGAAAAATTTCGCCAGTTCGAACGCCACCATCGCGTCCCGCGTCTTTTGGTAGAGATTCGAAAGTTGCCCCGCGGGATCCTTGCTGGTGCGCGCGCGGCGGATGCGAGCGGTAATCTGTTTCCAGTCAGCCATAGGCTGGCTTGCATTGTAGCAGCGGAAAGCGGAGTCAGCCAGCACGCTCGCTGCGCGAACACTGGCCGCAACCTTTTGCGCACAAAGCGTGTTCAGTGATTGACGGTCCGAATCTTACTCAGTATTCTTCCTTTAGCCCGCTTGGAGGGTTAATGGCGCGCCTGCGCGATCTTGAACGGTATAAGATCACGAGAAAGATCGAACACTTTGCGGTCACCAGGACCATCGCTGCGGCCATAGTTTCTTCCACGCTGCTGATAACCCCAGTTTGTGGCGCTCCCTCCTCTTCGCTCGGAACTATCGTCTATGCCGACCGCGCTCATATTGGCGCTGCGCCCGTCTCAGTCGGAGCAACAGTTTTCAGCGGCGACAAGCTGAGCACCGAGCCTACCGGCAGCGTTCAAGTTCGCGCCGGCGCGGCGCGTCTGCTTCTCTCTGGTGCGAGCAGCGCCGCGTTCACCCAAGACGACGGCCGCCCGGCTGCCACGCTCGTCAGGGGCTCCGCAACTTTTTCAACCGCCAATTCGAAAGCTTTTGCCCTGCGGGTAGCCTCTGCCACAATCCGCGCGAACAGCGACGAATCGACTATCGGACACGTTACCGTACTGAACCCAAAGGAACTGATCGTTAAGAGCACTCGTGGGTCGCTGATTATCGCCGTCGAGGATGACGTGCGCGTAATTCCGGAAGGCGCCGCGTACCGCATCGTACTTGATCCACCCGCCGCCGCTCCTGAACCTCAAGGTCCCCGCGGTGCGGGCACCAAGGATTCTGGCGGTCCGCCGCACAAAGCCGCCAAAAGTAAATTCATTTGGTACGTTGTCGGGGCCACCGCTTTGGTTACGGTGTGGGCCGTTCACGAGGCCTTCGAGAGCCCCGACCGCCCGTAAGCCCCGCCCCTTTACCGGTCCGGCCACCGCAAAACTTTTATTACTCTGTCGTCAGCCGAACTAATGCTGCAACTTTCTCCCGCAAGACGTCTACACGGCCGCGATCACTTCAATTTCCACCAGCGCGTCCTTCGGAAGACGCGCCACCTGCACCGTCGAGCGCGCCGGCGGCGCCGATGTGAAGTACCGGCCGTACACTTCGTTCATGGCCGCAAAATCGTCCATGTCTTTCAAGAATACCGTCGTCTTCACCACGTGATGCAGATTCGAGCCCGCTGCCTCCAGAATGCCCTTCACGTTTTGGATGGTCCGCTCCGTCTGCTGCCGGATGTCTGTCCCGGCCATCTCACCTGTCTTCGGATCCAGCGCCACCTGCCCTGAAACGTACAAAAATCCGTTTGACCGGATGGCCTGAGAATACGGCCCGATCGGTTTTGGCCCGCGGTCGCTCAGAACTGTCTCTTTCATCGTCTACTCTCCTTTGAAGGATTGGCTCCAGCTGCGGCAGTGTCTTCGTATCGCGTGCGAAAATCATCCGGAACACCCGGCCGCTTCATCCATCCACGCACGAACTCGGCGACATTCTGGCGCGTTTCCTGCTCGAAAGCGGCGATCAGGTCGCTGAGTTCCAATCCGTGTTCCCGCCGCGCAGATAGCATATGACGGATAGCGCTGCGAAACGCTTCCTGTCCGTACCGATCCTGCAGCGCATAAAAGAAAAGGAAACTTTTTGCACGAAGAACGGTCGGATCCTCCAGCTCCGGAGATTGTACGCTCAGTGGAATAAGGTGAAGGACGCGCCGAATCGTTTCCGCGCGGGCGTCCGCCCCTTCCACCGCCTCGCGGCCAAGGGACGCTGCAAAAGCCGGAAAAACGGAAAGCGGAGGCTCCTGTTCGTAGAATCCCGGATTCTGCGCGTAGCCAAGCCAGCTCGCTGCCAGCGACGGAGCCGCCGCAGCCGCGAGTTTAGGCGCGCCGCCGCCGAGATCCACCATCATGGTGTCCAAAGAAACCATTTCGGCAGTGGTGGATTCCTTTTCGTTCGCTCCCAACAGCTTCGCCGTCGCGGGATTGAAATTCGTAAAGCAGCCAGTTCTGACTGGGCATTCCACAATCCACGTCGTGGAAAAATCTTTTTTGCGCGTCCCGAACACGGAGTCGTATAGCAGCGTCGTACGCCCCAGAGCGTCGCTCGCTTGCCGCATGCCCACGGCTTCCTGCAGCTTCCGAGTCCACAGATAAATTTTCCCCTTGCCTTCGCCCATCTGCACGGCCGTGTACCGCCCCGCGATGACGAATGGATAATGATCGTGTACTCGTTGTGACGACCGGACCATCAGCTCACCTGCGCTGCGCGAGGTTTTCTTCTGTTCGCCGCTGGCGTGCACCAGAAATTCTTGTGGCACGCTCACGCTCAATTCCCATTTTTTGGGCGGCACACCGCCCTTGGCGAAGAGTCCGCGCGCCGGCAGCAACTCCGGATTCCATCCCTGCGCGGGCAGAAAAAAAGCATCGTTCGAAAAACTCAGAGTCGTTTCGTCCGCCGCCGGCGGCAAATATTCCACCGCAAGATGCAAAGTGTGGCGCGCCGACATGGCCCACGCCTCAGGAAAGGGTATCAGCGCATTCCGCGGGTTCTCGGACGACGTCTCCAGCGTGAGCGTTGTTGCGTCCCAGGTCGCGCGCGGCTCTTTGTAGCGAAAACGCCGTCGCCCCGGCAAACGCACTTCCAACTCGCTGAGCGGCTGGTTGCCCGTATTCTTCAATTGATAGTCTGCCTCAATTCGAATGCGCGGCTCCGGAGCGGACACAAATTGCACCCGCACCTGCTGCTTCTCGATGGTGTAGCCTGGACCGAGTGGCGCAACGCACGACACAGCCCCGAAGGCGGATGCCGCGAGCAGCCACGTGAACAGAAATCGGGAATGTGGTCGCAGAGCCAAAACGATTTGATTGTAACGAGGAACCGGTCAGAAGCAAATGCAGGGCGTGACCGGGCACTGCTCACGAGTGCGTGCAAATAATTTCCGATTGTCGCACCTCGCCAGATTCGAACGAGGGTGGAGAAATCACACTGACGCAGCGGCGCTATCGGCGGCCGTGGACACGCTGGAAGCCGATTCCAGAATGATTGCGTGCCGCCTCACGCGCTGCGGCTTCACGGTCGGCCTGCGCGTCGGTTATGCCCTCATTGATGCGTTCGAGGATTTGTTTTTCGGTGAGCCCGGTATTTTTCAGGCGGCCGATTTGCGCGCTGCCCAGCGTGCGCTGCCCCTTCAACCGCCGGTGCAAAATCATTTCGACGGCCCGATCGGAAAGTCCGACCAGCCGCAGCACCACGGCATCGCCGCTGATGACATCGAGCTGATCCGCTTGCGCAATCTCCAGAATCTGGGCCTCGGTGTAGCCCGCGTGCGCAAGGTTGACCGTAGAATCCGCACTTACAAAAGGATGCTGGCGCTGATGCGCGTCGTTCACCAGCGTGACACAGGCGTCATCGCTCAGGCCGGCCTGCTTGGCCTTGACGAGCTGCGCGACTTCCGTGTCCGAGGTGTTCAGTTTTTTCAGTTCTTCGACGTTGCTCGACCACATTCCCGCCTGGTCCAGCGGACGGTAATCCGTGAACAGATGCTGCTGGCATCCGCTCGTCCGCAGGAGGACAAACACCCCGAGAAGCATCCACCCGTACCTCATAACTACATTGTATCGGGGGCAAGCGGCGCGGCTTGCGAGTGTGTTGTGCGAGATACCCGGCGAAGGGACAGGTGCGAGCGATCATTCGCGCAAGCCAAGAATCCTGAAGCTCGCTGGACGGCTTCGCAGGCATGTTCGCAAAACGCAGCAGAAAAACTCATTTGCCGGCTTGATACACGCGTTCAACATCGAATCCGGCGCGGTCGCGCGCCCGAATGGTCAGTTGCACGGAGAACGTTGCGGTGCTCGCGCCGCCCCACTCCACGGCGATGCGCCGTTCCGTCTGGTACATGAGGTTTTGCACGTTGGGACACGCTCGAGTGTGCACGGCAACGCCGCGGCCGCGCGTAATATACCCGACAATTTCGTCCCCGGGAATCGGGTTGCAGCACTTGGCGCGGTACACCAACAGGTCGTCATGGCCCTTGACGATCAGCGGCGCCTCGCCGAACCCCAGCATCCGCTTCACGGTCTTGACCAGCGTGGGCTTGGCGTCGCTCGTTTCCGGCTCTTCCCCCTTTGCCGGTTCACCAAGCACGCGCGCGATGACCTGCCGCGCCGAATATTTTCCGAAGCCGACCGCGGCGTACAGATCCTCGATCTTCGACAGCCCGTAGTCCGCCGCGAGCTTGAGCATGTCTGCTTCCGGAATTTTCTTCAGGCCGCGGCCAAAGTGCCGCGCTTCATTTTCGAGCAGCCGCTTGCCCATTTCCCTGGCTTCTTCCCGTTCCTGCTCGTTGATCCAGTGGCGAATCTTGCTTTTCGCCGACGACGACTTCACAAAGCTGAGCCAGTCGCGGCTGGGGTGGTGGCCCTTTTGCGTGAGTATCTCCACCACGTCGCCGCTTGAGATTTCATGCCGCAGCGAGACGATCTGGCCGTTCACCTTGGCCCCCACGCACTGGTGCCCCACTTCGGTGTGCACCATGTAGGCAAAGTCCACCGGCGTGGCGCCGCGCGGCAGCTCCAGCACGCGCCCCTTCGGTGTGAACGCATAGACTTCCACCGGCGCGAGATCCACTTTCAGCGTGGAAAGAAATTCCCCCGGCTCCTGAAGCTCTTGCGACCATTCAATGAGCTGCCGCATCCACGTGATGCGCTGATCGTCATCTTCGGCATCCGGCTTGCCGCTTTTGTATTTCCAGTGCGCGGCCACGCCTTCCTCGGCGAGCCGGTGCATTTCCTGCGTGCGGATTTGCACCTCGAACGGCTGCGTGCCATGCAAAACCGTCGTATGCAGCGATTGATAAAGATTCGGCCGCGGCATGGCGATGTAGTCTTTGAATCGCCCCGGAACGGGCCGCCAGATGTGGTGCACCACGCCCAGCGCGGCGTAGCAGTTGCGCTCCGAGTCCGTAATGACGCGCACCGCCAGCAAGTCGTAGACCTGTTCGAGACCCGTTTCCTGCCGCAAGACCTTGCGGTGCACCGAATAAAATCCCTTCACGCGCGCCTCGAGCTCCGCGGGAATGCCGGCCTCTACGAGCCTTGTTCGAATGGTCGCTTGAACTTCCTCGAGAAATTTCTTCTGGAAGGACTCCTTGTCACTGATTTCCTTTTGCAGCGCGAAGAACGCTTCCGGCTCGAGGTAGCGGAACGCCAGGTCTTCGAGTTCCCCGCGGACCACGCCCATTCCCAGCCGGTGCGCGATGGGCGCGTAGATGTCCAGCGTCTCGCGCGCGATTCTCAGCTGCTTCGGCAGCTCCAGATATTCGAGCGTGCGCATGTTGTGCAGCCGGTCGGCCAGCTTCACCAGCACAACGCGCACGTCGTTCACCATGGCCAGCAGCATCTTGCGGACGTTTTCCGCCTGCCGCGTCTCCGGCGCCATCATGTTCAGGCGGCTTATTTTTGTGACCCCTTCAACGAGGTGAGCGACGTCCGCGCCGAAGCGCTCTTCGATGCGCGACACGGGATATTCCGTGTCTTCGATCGCGTCGTGGAGCAGCGCCGCGGTGAGCGTCGTGGCGTCCAGGCGCATGTCCGCGAGGATGTGCGCGACTTCCAGCAGGTGCGACAGGTACGGCTCGCCCGAACTGCGCAATTGGTCGCGGTGCCGCTCGGAAGCAATCTCGTAAGCTCGCCGCACCATCCACGGGTCTTCGGACGGACGATTCTGGCGCAGCTTTTCGAGCAACTCCTCGAAACGCGCGTCGAGCTGGCGCACCGCGCGGTCGCGGTTGAAGCTCAGCGGCAGATTGCTCGGTGACGGCATCGTTCAGCCTGACCTCTTGTTACCAGTGTAGCGCAGCCGTCCGCATCTATGTAGCGCAGGGGCCTTCGGAGACAAAACCGTTGATTCGGTTAGGGTTTGTGCTGCCGGTCAGGAGGACTGCTGGGGCTGCTCGGCACGCTTCTGCTTGATTTCCTTGACCTTGTCGACCAGGTCGTCGGCCTGCTTAAGCAGGCTGGCGCGCTCATCGGCGGACTCCACCATATCGGCCTTGCGCCGGTAAAGGAGGTTCAAATAGGCCATGGCATCATCGTAATCCGGCCGGAGCTGAATGGCTTTTTGCAGGTCGGCGATGCCCTCATCGACGAGCCTTCCATACTTGGCGGTGTAGTCCGCACGCACGGACGCGGGAAGCGGATCCGTCTCTCTCACCTGCTTCTTGATGTTGTTCTTGTTGTACTCGGCGCGCAACTCGCCGTTGGCCCGGAACGAGAGCGTCCAATCGATGACGCCGATCCAGTAATAGGACTCAGGGTCGTTGGGCCTCAAATCGATGTGCCTCTGGTGATAAGCCTTGGACTCTTCGAACTTTTTGGGGTCGTAGGGCTGGCCGGCCATCTGGAAGATGATGGAGCCGATGCCATCGATGGCGCTGAGATTACCGGGCTCTTTTTCCAGGACTTCCTTGAACTCGTTGACCGCCTGCGTGCCCAGCCGCATGTTCTGTTCCGAGGGCGCGCCGGGAATGTACTGGCTGGCATAGGCGGTGGCCAGATAGAGGCGGGCATTCATCAAGCCGGGATCGAGTTCCTTGGCTTGCTTGAAATGCTCGATGGCGGTGTCGTACTGGGCATTCTTGAAGGCGGCGACACCCTTGTTGAGCTGGTCGCGAGCCTTGAGCTTGTTGCAGCCGGAGAGGCCGACGGCCAAGACCACGAGCGCCATGAAGGCTGAAGCGCGGCGAATTGAAGTGGAACTGATCACCGATGCATGATTCATCGAAGCATCCATCCCTGAAATGCGTGACCCGCGGTTACCGGGCAACGCTAGGATTCACGTCCACCCTGCGAAGGGCATTTGCAAATTGTTCAGAGGTCCTTTTCCAGTTCCGGCGTCAGCAAGCCCACAGGCGCAACGCCCGCGGTGTGCATGACATCGATCACTTTGGCCACCACAGAGAATTCCACCGACGAGTCGCCCCGAATAAACGCCGTGCGGTCAATACGCATCTTGAAAATTTCGTCCAGCCGGCTGCCGAGCGATTCCCAAGTCACCGGCTGCCGATTGATGCGCAGGGTCCCGTCCGTCAGCACCTGAACAACGACCACTTCGTCGCGTAAGGGCTCTTTCCCGGTCGGCGTCGATTGCTGGGGAATCTGCGCATCTAGGCCGACGTAGTGCGCCGGGATGATCATAAAGATCACCAGGAGCACGAGAAGGATATCGATCAGCGGAACAACGTTGGGATCCGCGACGATACCATGCTTACCGCCAAGTGCTATTCCCATGAGTCACCTCGTCAAGAGCAAACGCCCCGCGAGGAGGACTCTCACAACCTGCAAGAAACTTACTGACCAGCTTCGAGCTTGGCGGTAATCAAGCCAATCTTGTCGATGCCGGCCCCGCGCATGATGTCAATGGCGCGGGCGACGTCCAAGAACAGTACATCGTTGTCGCCTTTGACGAAAGCAATTTTCTCGGCGCGCTCCTTGAAGATCTGCTCCATACGGGGCCCCAGACCTTCCCAGGTGGTGTCTTCATTATTGATCTTGAGCTTTCCGTTGTTGGCGACCTGGACGACGACAGTCTTGTTTTCCAGCTCGACGTTCTGCTGCTGGTTTGGCGAGGGCTGAGGGACGAGCGTGTCCAAGCCCTTGGGCGTGAGCGGCGTGATGACCATGAAAATGATGATCAGCACGAGCAGAATGTCGATCAGCGGCACGACATTGGGGGTCGACATCGCCCCGTGGCCGGCTTCTCCAACTTCCATCCCCATTGCGAGTCTCCTGTGGGCCTGGGACAGAGCGCTTCCGCAGGCCATGAGACCGCGCCGGGTGGGATCCGGCGCGGTTCCTATTCCGGTGACCGCGAAGCGGTCAACCAAATCAGCAAACGAATGGCCCAAACAACTTCATTCCTGGAAACCCGTTCGAATGCGTGTCAACAGGCACTACCGTCCTCAATCCGCGGGCGGCGGAGGAGGAGCTGCCTTTCCTTTCTGGTTCCTCTCGGTGAGCAGACCGAGCTGATCGACACCGGCGGAGCGAATCTCGTCGACGATGGCGACAACGTCGCCATACTTGGCGCGCGAATCGCTCTTGACATAAACGGTCTTGTCCAGGCGGCTGGAAAGGCGATCCTTGATCTGGCCGGTCAGATCTTCCTTCAGCATCTGCGTGTTGCCCAGGTATATCTTTCCGTCGCGAGTAACGGCTACGATAATGGCGTCATCCTTGTCGGCGTCCTGCATGTCGCGGGGATTGTCCGTCGGAGCCAAGTCCACCTGGTGAGTCTTCTGCAACATGGGCGTGACCACCATGAAGATGATCAGCAGGACGAGCATGATGTCGGCCATGGGAATAACGTTGGGGGCCGCCATCTGTGGTCCGACTTGTGGCTTGTAGGCCATGGCGTGTCACTTCTTGGCGCCGCGGCGCAGGATGAAGTAGTTGATGAGCTCCATCGAGGAGTTGTCCATCTCGACGTCGAAGGCTTCCACTTTGTTGGTGAAATAGTTGTAGGCCCAGACGGCCGGGACGGCCACGAGGAGACCGAAGGCGGTGGTAACGAGCGCTTCCGCGATACCACCGGCGACGGCCGACAGACCGGTGGCCTTGTTTGTCTCGATGCCCTTAAAGGCGTTCAAAATACCGATGACCGTGCCAAACAGCCCGACGAACGGCGCCGTCGAACCGATGGTAGCAAGAGCCGAGAGGCCCCGCTTCATCTCCGCGTGCACGATGGCGACGGAGCGCTCGAGACCGCGCTTGGCGGCGTCGATGACATCGGAGTCCGATACTTGTTGCGAAGCGGACTGGAACTCGGAGAGCCCGGTGGCAACCACCTTGGCAATGTGGCTCTTCTTGTTGCGCTCGGCGATGGCGATGGCTTCGTCCAGACGGCCGTCCTTGAGGGCGCCCGCGACCTGCTGAACGAAGACGCGGGACTGCTTGCGTGCCGCGCTGTACATCAGCGCGCGGTCAATCATTACGCCGAAAGAGTAGATGGAAAGAATGAACAGGATGAAGACCACGATCTTCGCAATGAGGGACATATTCCCCCACATGGTGCGAAGATCCCATTGGCTGCCACCCTGCAGGAATATGGCTGCATAAACATACAAAGTTGCTACCATTCGTTTGCTCCTTAAGCTTCAAGTGACCCTGGCGATGCCGGGGCCAACGAGAGTGTTTGCCGAAATTGCTACGCGGAGTGGCGCGCCTGTCCCACGACCGGCGCGCCAGACCGTACTACTGGTTCAGAGAGAAAATTACGTCAATCGTCGTGTCGACATCAACCGGATCGCCGTTGAGAAGAGTCGGCTGATAGCGCCACTGGCGCACAGCATCAAGAGCGGCCTGCTGCAGCAACGGGTGTCCGGAGAGAACTTCCAAGGATTGAATCGTGCCGTCCTTGCCGATGATGGCGTGCAGGCGGACCGTGCCAGAGATGCGTGTCTGGCGCGCGAGCGGCGGATAGACGGGCTGAACGCGATTCACAATGCGAGCGGCCTGCACATTGCCGCCGACCTTGAGCGGACCACCCAGCTTCGGCTTCGGCGGGGGCGGGGCTCCGCCCATACCGCCGATGACGCCGCCAAGCACGCCGCCCATCGAACCTCCAGCAACGCCACCCGGAACGCCGCCGGTCATGCCGACCGCGCCCATATCGGGTTCGGCGTCTTCTTTAATAATTTTCACTTCCTTGGGAATGACCTTGGGCGCCATCAACTTGCCCGCGTCCATCAAATGGGCCTGCGGCTTGACATGCACAACCTGAGCAGGCGCGGGCGGCGGTGGCGGTGGCGGCGGCGGTGGCGGCGCGGTGAGCATGGTCGCCATCATGGTCTTTGGAAGCGCCTCGGTGTAAATCAGTGGAATCAAAATCAGGATCGAAAGAAATGCGACCTGAAAAAGCATCGAGACGAAGACCGTCCACGGCTTATTGGTCTTCTTCGGATTCGGACTCGAAACCACCATCTCTTCAAACATAGGTCCTACCTCCTCCCAGCGGGAGCGAGACGTGCTGGAACGGTTTCGCCACCACGGGTTTTGTTTCCGGCTGCGGGTCCGGTGCCTGCCGCCACGCCCCGACCGCGCCAGCGATTCCAGGCGACGACGAGCGGTGCAGCGATCCCAAAACTGGAATACGTTCCTACCACAATCCCTACCACCAGGGCAAAGGAGAAAGCACGAAGCACCTGGCCGCCCATCAGGAACAGGACGAGCACGGTAAGGAAAGTCAAACCACTAGTCAAGATCGTTCGCGAAAGAGTCTGATTGATGGACTTGTTGACCACGTCCGCAAACGATTCCTTGCGCAGCAAGCGGTTGTTCTCACGGATGCGATCGAAGATGACAATCGTATCGTTCATGGAATAACCGACCAGAGTGAGCAGCGCCGCGATGACCGTCAGTGAAATTTCGAAACGCAACAACGAGAAAAAGCCCAGGGTGATGAGCACGTCGTGAAAGACGGCCAGAACGGCGGCGGCTCCGTAAACCCACTCGAATCGAAAGGCAATATATACCAGCATGCCCGCCAAAGCATAGAGGGTAACGAGAATCGCCTGGTTGCGCAGTTCTGCGCCGACCTTGGGGCCGACAATCTCGATGTTGCGGATGGCGAAGGGGCCGAGGGCGAAGTTGCTTTTCACGGCGGCGAGGACAGAAGCAGGGACGCCGCCACCGGCTTTCGAAAGGTCGTCGAAATTGGTGAGAACGCCGTTGGCGTTTTTGTCGCGATAGTCGAGAAGTTTTCTGGAGAGTTGCTGGTAACGGTCCGCGGCGTTGACGGAGAGAAGCAGAGGATCTTTTTCGGTGAGAACCGCGGCGAGTGAGGAAGGCGTGGAGGAATTGAAATCGGGCTTGTCGGAGCCGGCAACTCCATAAGTTGCATTGAGCGCGGCGAGGACTTTCCCCCGGCTGGCGTCTAGATCCTGCTCCTCCTGGCCTTTCCCCTCGACGAAGATAAGCACTTCATTGGAATTGGGATTGGCGATGTCGCTGATGCTTTGGATCTCGGTATTGCCGAGACCCTGGGCGGCGAGGCCGCTGCGGAGCCTGTCAATATTC
>WNFP01004424.1_pt1 | contig 13578 bp, 13 predicted proteins | sample 5400201 | NCBI WGS metagenome assembly WNFP01 (sample SAMN13153355, study PRJNA577476) | soil metagenome | isolation source: 115 cm saprolite under Madrone tree | place: USA:California | collected 2016-06-14
GTGGGAGAGTCAAACCATGCACACTCTTTGGCAAGACGTACGTTATGCCATACGCATGCTCACGAAGAATCCGGCGTTTAGCTTCGTGGCCATTCTTTCGCTCGCGCTGGGCATCGGTGCAAACACAACCATCTTCACGCTAGTGAATGCCATCCTGCTGAATCCACTGCCGGTAAAGGACATCTCGCGCGTGGTCGAGGTGGACACCGTCGATACGAAGACTCGCGTGACCGCCGCTAACGCAACCAAGCTTGGCATGTCCTATGTGAACTTTCAGGATTATGCGCGGCAGACTCCGCAGCTTTTCTCGGCGATGACCTGCGTTGTCGGACCATTCCCGCTAACCTGGAGCGGCGGCGCGGAGCCTCGCCAGCTGCAAGGGCAAATGGTAAGCGCCAGCTTTTTTGATCTGCTCGGTCTGCGACCCGCGGCTGGACGCTTTTTCTTGCCTGACGAGGACACTAAGCCCGGCGGAAACAACGTCGCGGTTCTCAGCTACAGTCTGTGGACAAACAAATTCGGCGCAAACCCGGATACGATCGGTCAAGTTCTCACCTTGAACGCCACGCCCCTCACGATTGTAGGAGTCGCTCCAAACGGATTTAAGGGCACATTCACATTCAACAATGCCGAGGAGATTTGGGTTCCCGTCAGTATGTACCCGCAAATGTTGGCCGGCTTCTTTAAGGACAACTTCAATACGCGCCGTTTTTTGGCGACGGTCGTATATGGCCGCCTCAAGGACGGGGTCTCCATTACTAATGCGGAAGCTTCGCTCAAAACCATTGCCGCCGGACTTGAGAGCGCTTATCCCAGGGATAACGGCGGCCGCAGTATCGCTCTCACGCCGCTTGCTGAAGCCGCCGTCGGGGTCAACCAGCGCGGGCAAATCACTCTCGCCGGCGGTCTGATGATGGGCATCGTCGGACTCGTTCTCTTGATTGCGTGCGTAAATCTGGCCAATTTGCTTCTCGCGCAAGCTGCCAGCCGAGAGAAGGAGATTGGTGTTCGCGCCGCAATGGGCGCGAGCCGCGGTCGCGTGATCCAGCAACTACTCACGGAGAGCTTGGTGCTCGCGTTTCTCTCGGCGCTGGCCGGTTTGGCGATCGCGTACATCGGACGTTCGATACTGTGGTCGTTCCGGCCTCCCTTCATTCGGGATAGCGATCTGGATTTGGGATTCGATTCTCATGTGCTGCTCTTTACGCTGAGCGTTGCACTCTTGACCGCCGTGCTCATCGGCGTCGCTCCGGCGCTAAAGGCAGCTCGCCCAAACTTGATCGAAGTTCTGAAGGTGGGCGGGCGAGGCAATACGGTCGGGTGGGCGAGCAGTCCATTTCGCAGCATGCTGGTTGTGACGGAAATTGCGCTGGCTCTGGTCGCGCTGGTTGGCGCGGGGCTTTTCGTTCGCAGTATGCAAAATGCGCAGCGAATCGATCCCGGCTTTGAATCAACAAAGCTCTTCATGTTCAATTTTGATCTGGGCGCTTTGCACTACGATGAAGGACGCGGCCAGCAATTTTTCCGCGCTGCCATCGAACGCGCCAAAACATCCCCCGGCGTCGAGTCCGCTACGATTGCCGATGCCCCGCCTTTGATTCCGGCTTTTTCTCGCACAATTTTCCCTGAGGGCCAGGACGAAGCCTCTGGATACCGCGGAACTTTGACGCAGGTGAATGATATAACTCCAACTTTTTTTGAGACTCTGCGCATCCCGCTAGTCGCTGGCCGCGAATTTACTGACGCCGACCGCCTGGAAACGAAGCAGGTGGTCATCGCAAACGAAGCCATGGCCAAACATTTCTGGCCGAATGAAAACGCAATCGGCAAACGCTTCCACTTTCATGGGGACGCTGGGCTCCGCGAAATCGTCGGCGTGGTCCGGAATACAGTGGAGAACAACTTTGGCGAAGAACCGCAGCCGGTGGCCTATTTGCCTCTAACGCAAAACTATTCGCCCGCAGCCATCATTCTGGTGCGCACCAGCGGCCGTCCTGAGGCAGTGATCTCCAGCGTGCGCAGCCAAGTGCAACAACTGGATTCGAATCTCGCGCTAACTAACGTGCAAACCATCGGAGAAGTGATCGACCAGGGGTTGTGGGCTCCACGCATGGGCGCGGCACTGCTTGCCGTCTTTGGCGGACTTGCGTTGATCCTCGCAATTATCGGAGTTTATGGCGTTTTGTCTTATTCGGTGAACCAGCAGACTCGCGAAATCGGAATCCGCATGGCCATGGGCGCCCAAACTGGCCGCGTGCTACGACTGGTGGTCGGGCAGGGTATGCGTCTTGCGTGCGCGGGACTAATTCTTGGGCTGCTGGTGGCATTCGCCGCCATGCGCGTGCTCGGCAGCTTGCTCTTCGGGGTAAGCTCCCACGACCCGCTCACCTTTGTGGGCGTGTCGCTGGTCCTGGCTCTGGCGGCGGTGCTGGCTTGTTACATTCCCGCGCGCCGCGCCACCAAAGTCGACCCCATCATCGCCTTGCGCTACGAATAGTTGAGGAGACTACGGCTACCGTTCTCTGCTCTTTCGTGTCTCATTTTCGCAACAACTTCCACGAATTGCGTTCCTGACCAGGCGCGCATTTCTGAGTCTTAAATCTGTTCTAATTTTTGCCTACGCAGATGGAACAATCAGGAACATATATCGTCTAAGTTCGTATTCCCGGATACGGAGACGACCATGCGGACCCTAGTACAGGACTTACGCTTCGCTTTTCGCCAGTTTCGGAAGTCACCGGGCTTTGTCATCACCGCAATTCTGTCGCTTATGCTCGGAATTGGCGCCACGACCGCTATCTTCAGCGTTATCTACGGCGTTCTGCTCGATCCCTATCCTTACAAGGATAATGACCGCATGGTGCACGTCCAGCTCAACGATAAGAAAAGCGACCGTGGTCCGCTTTTTCACGTTAATGCGTCTGGATACAAGGATTTAAAGAAGGTTTCCTCGCTCGATGATGTGTTCCTGCAGCGCCAAAATCAGCGAAATCTGACTGGCGACCAGATTCCCGTCTCCGTAAATGTAGGGTTGTATTCCCCGAATCTATTTGAATACATGGGAGTTCCGCCGCTGCTGGGCCGCGAATTTACCCCATCCGACGCTCCCGGCGGAAATCCCGCCCCGGTTGCCGTGCTGAGCTATATCTTTTGGCAAAAACAGTTTGGCGGGAGCCGCGATGTTGTGGGGAAAACGCTCGAACTGGACCACGAAATTTTCACAGTCATTGGCGTTGTGCCCCCGCGCTTTACCTGGGGGGACTCCGATGTCTACCTTCCGGCCCTCCCCACGGCCGATCCTCACGAGTATTGGCTCTCCTTCGTTAAATTGAAGCCCGGGACGAAATTTCCGGTCGCTGAAGCGGAGTTCCAAGTTCTGGCCGACGAATTTGCCAAGCAGGACAAGAACTATCCGCAAGAGCGCAAAGCCAAGATCGTCACGCTGAATGAACAAGTGCTTGGTCAGTTTGCCGGAACGCTGACGCTGCTGTTCAGCGCTGTGCTTGCCCTGTTGATTATCGGCTGCGCCAACGTCTCGATCCTGCTGTTGGCGCGGGGTACCGCGCGGCAGCACGAACTGGCGGTACGCGTGTCCGTTGGCGCGGGTCGAAGCCGGCTGATTCGCCAGTTATTGACCGAGTCCGTGGTCCTGTCGGTCACAGGCGCGGCACTGGGCGTTCTGGCGGCCTACAAAGGCGTTGCGGCATTGGCGGCATTTCTTCCCTACTATTCGTTCCCGCATGAAGCCGCAATCCACGTGAACGCGATCGTGTTGGTATTCAGCGCTGGTGTGGCGCTGCTCACCGGAATCCTTTTTGGCATTTCGCCTGCCTGGCAGCTTTCGCGCCCCCAGCTTGGGCACTTGATCCAGGCAAGCAGCGGGAAGCATAGCGGCAGCGCGCATAACCGGCAGACTCATCGGTTATTGATTGCCGGCCAAGTCGCGCTGACCCTGCTATTGATGGCTGCGGCTGGTGCGGCGATGAAAGCGTTTGTGGCGCGCATCCATACACCCCTCGGTTTTGAGCCGGACCACGTGATTTCCATGAACGTTGGGTTCCCCAAAGGAGCGAATCCCACGTGGCAGTCAAGGCTGAACGCGAATGAACTGATTCGCAAGACGATCACGGAAGTGCCCGGAGTGGACACAGCCAGCGTATCTACGACGTGGTTCCCCGGATTTGGCGGGTTCAACGCGAAGATCGAACTGCAAAGCAAACCATCTTTGACCGACGCGCAGGCTGTGGGCTGCTTGGTCAGCTCCCAGGAATTTCTCACGCTGCGAATTCCTCTGCTGGCCGGCCGCGTGTACGACGACGCCGAGAACATGCGCGGGGCGCACCTCGCCGTCGTCAACCAATCGTTTGTGAAGCAATTCATGGGCGACACAGATCCGATTGGCCAGCGAGTGCGTAGCCCGATGCTCAAGGTCGAGCAGCCTTCTCTTCTGCTAGCGCAAGCGCCGGACGACTGGCTAGAAATAATCGGCGTTGTTGGCGACAGCCGAAACGACGGATTGGATCATCCGGTTAAGCCAGCCGTGTTTGTGCCGTACAGTTTCGTGTTGCCGACGGATGAATCGCTGCTGGTGCGCGTAACCGGGAATCCAGACGCGGTGCTGCGCTCCATCAAGGAGCGGCTGCGGCAATTGAATCCGGAGCTAGTGGTCGTTTCCGACCATACACTATTGTGGTGGCTGGAAACGCAAGGCTGGGGGCAAGAGCGATTTATTGCCACGCTATTTTCGCTTTTTGCGGTGCTGGCGCTCGCGTTGGCCGCAACTGGCTTGTACAGCGTGGTGTCGTTCGCAGTGACGCAACGGACGCAGGAAGTGGGTATACGCATGGCACTAGGCGCGCCACGAACGAGCATCATCCGGCTGGTGCTGGCATCGACAGGAACAATGCTCGGCTTTGGGCTGGCGATTGGGCTCGGCTTGAGCATCGCGCTGAATGGCGTCGTCGCGTCGTGGGTAAAAGGCAGCTCGCGCGATCCCCTAACGCTCTCGGTTTCTGCGATGCTGTTGCTGTTTGTAGCCGTCGCGGCATGCGTCGTGCCGGCTTGGCGCGCCGCTACTATCGATCCGATGCGTGCTTTGCGCACCGAGTAGGAATAAGAACGACGCTTCCACCTTGCTTGGTCTGCCAGCCAGCTCTTGGGCACAGCGACCACTAACCGGCGATAGCATCCGGCAATGCGCCGCGCGTGCGTTCACGATGATCGAACTCGAGTACGGCCGCTTGCAAATCCTCAACCGTGAAATCCGGCCAACGCTTCGGCGTGAAAACAAATTCGGCGAAGGCGCATTCCCAGAGAAGAAAATCGGACAGTCGCTGTTCGCCGCCAGTGCGGATCAAGAGGTCGACGTCCGTCGAGCCGCCGCGCAGAACTTCGGATAGCACATCGCTGAAGGAATCTGGCGAGAGCTTCGTGACTTTGTAAAAGCGGCAAGCAGCGTGAAAGATGGCTTCCCGCGCGGAGTAATCGACCGCCATCCGCAGGTGTAAACGCGTGCCATTCGCAGTGGCTGCTTCGGAATCGGCAATGGCTTCACGCAGCGTCGCGGGCATACGGTCGCGACGCCCAATGATGCTGAGGCGCACGCCTTCTGCGATGCAGTTCGAGGTTTCGGTCAGAAGGTATTCGTGCAGCAATCGCAGAATGGCGTTGACTTCCGCGGGAGGGCGCTTCCAGTTCGCGGAAGAAAGCGCAAAAAGCGTTAGCGTTTGTATGCCCAGCCCGGGAGCCGCGGAAATGACGCGCCGCGCCGTTTGCGCACCAGCACGGTGCCCCGCAGAACGGGGAAGCCCGCGCGAAGTGGCCCAGCGGCCATTGCCGTCGGAAATGATGGCCACATGCAGGGAGCGCTTCGGAGGAAGCCCCTGTGGAATGGGCGCAGGTTGCTGCAGGACTATCGGTGACATTTGCATATTCTTTCTCCGCCGCTGGAAATGAATTGTATCAACGCAAACTACTCTACATTACAAAGCCGCAGCACAAAAAAATTTCCCTCGTCAGCCCTCGCGCGTGGCGCGGATCAGCGCTTCCATGTGATTCAAATAGCGCTCCAGCGCCTTTCGCCCTGCCGCCGTGAGCCGGTACTCGGTCTTGGGCAGACGACCGTCGAACGATTTCGTGCACACGATGTAATCCGCTTCTTCCAGTTTGCGCGCGTGAACACTCAAGTTTCCGTCGGTAGTCTTCAACATGGCCTTCAACTCGTTGAAGGTAAGGGAGCGATTGACAGCGAGAGCGCTGACGATGCCCAATCGCACGCGTTCATGAATGAGACGGTCGAGATCGGCCGGTACTGGCTCGCGCGCCTGCGTGTGCCCGACAGGCAACGTAGTCTCGCGCGAGCGCTGGTACCGCTCGTCTCGTGCTGTCGATCCTTTAGCCATATAGATCCTTTTCTGCGGCCTCTATCCTCCGTGATTTCTTGCGATCCAAAGCCCAAAGCCAATCTGCAAAGCCCCGAACCCCACGGCCATGAACGCGTCTCCCCAATTAGACGGAGCGAAAAGCGCGATTGCTCCGAGTCCCATGAGGGCCAGTCCCATCACCGGGACGACGCGAACGGAAAAGGCCCCGCCGGTGACAATCGCGGTGCCGTAGAGAAGCAGCCAGACTCCAGGCAATACGGACTGCACGCCGGCTTGAAAGAGCGCGAACGTCAGGAGGCCACCGACGATGATGGGCGGAGTAAAACTGAGAAGAAATTTGCGGCCGGGTCCGGTAAAAAGCCCGGCACTTCCCCGGTGTGCCTTGGTGGCGGCTGAAGATCCGGCAATCGCCACCGCTACGAAGGCCTCGACCAGCCAAACGGTGAGCCAGGCGCGGGGAGAATGTTGACGTGACGCCACCCACGCCGCGCCGATGGCGGTCAATCCCATAGCTACCCCGCCCCAACCTGGAACGGCGGTAAACTCGGCCGCTCGCTCCATGGTTTCGCGGATGTAACGCAGGTGGTCGGCGGCGCGAGCGTCAATAGGGATAGGCTCGGGTTTGGGGGAGCGAAGAGGACTCACGAAGGCCATGGCCAGCAAAATACCAGGAACGGCCAAATCTGTCAAGTACTTTGTATCATAAAGCGACAGGGCGTATCTTCAATCGGCGGCTCTCGCAATCGATGGTTCTGAGCGGGGATACCGGCCTAGCAGCGCGTTCCCTCGAATGATGAAAACATCCAGAAACATTTGCACGCTGTCGCGCAACATGCTGACCTTTGTGGCCGGCGAATGCGCCCAGCGCACGGGAATCTCAACGGAGCGCAGCCCGTGATGACGCGCGAGGTAGAGAAGCTCGGGATCAAAGCCAAAGCGCTCGATACGCTGCTGCTGGAAAATTACGCGGCAAGGTTCGCGGCGAAAGGCCTTGAAGCCGCACTGCGTATCGACAAATGGCAAACGGAGAATGGCGCGCACAATAAGATTGAAAATCATGCCCGCGTACTCGCGAAAGGCGGACTGCCGGACGGAAATCAAACTGCGGTTCAGCGCGCGCGAGCCAATAGCCACATCGTGATCGGCAAGCGCGGCGAGGAGCTTGTCCGCTTCTTCAATCGGCGCCGACAAATCCGCGTCGGTAAACAGCACGACTCGTCCGCTCGCTTCCATCATTCCATGACGAACGCTGTAACCTTTTCCCCGATTCGTGCTGTTGGCTACCACTCGCAGCAGGTGAATTTCGGTCCGGAAGGATTTGGCGACATCCGCAGTACGGTCGGTGGAACCGTCATCTACGACGATCACTTCGGTTTCGCGCTTGCTCTCGCGGATGTATGACGAGATTAGGGATAGCGTTTCTGGCAAGCGAAGCTCTTCATTGAAGGCCGGAATCACAATCGAGAGATCAGGCTCGGCGGAGGCCATGGCTACGAGGATTCCTTCCAGCCGTGCGCACCAACGAGCGGAACGAAGCGGCAAGGCTCGAGCATAGTCATCCGGAAAGTATCGTGGTTACGCTCAATCAGCCGCAACTCTTGGTTTTCAACGCCGCCCACCGGCACAATCATCCTGCCGCTCTCCGCAAGCTGCGCGAGAAGAGGCGTGGGTACGGCTGGCGCTGCCGCCGCCACGAGAATTGCGTCGTATGGCGCAAATTCGGGCAGGCCGAGCGTACCGTCACCGCAGTGTACGTGAACATTCGTATAACCCAGGCGCGCTAGACGCTCAGCGGCCTCAGTAGCCAATTCTGCACGGAGCTCCATTGTGAAGACCTCCTTTGCGAGGCAGGCCAACACGGCGGCTTGGTAGCCGAATCCAGCTCCGATTTCCAGGACGCGCTCATTTCCTTCGAGCCGCAGGGCAGCCGTCATAGCCGCCACGATATAAGGTTGCGAAATCGTTTGCCCTTCGCCAATTGGCAGCGGGACGTCCTCATAAGCGCGGTCGCGTAATTCGGTGGGAATGAATTCGTGGCGTGGGATACGCTCCAGACATTCTAAAACGCGACTGTCATTCACGTGACGCTTGCGGATTTGCGTTTCCACCATCTCGTGGCGAGCCTGCCCCAAGAAGTCAGGAGCTCCGTTTCCGAAATTGTTGCGCTCGCCCATCAGTCATGCTGGCGCGGTGACAGCCGCATGCTTCTCCCATGCGTGCGTGCGGAGGATGTCCTCCACTTGCTCGAGTGCGAAATCGCATTCCTCGATCCTATTGTAAAAATGCGGAGAGAATCGCACGCCAGCCTTCGGTCGGAAGTCGACCAGAATTTCGCGGGCCAGGAGTTCGCGGGAGACTTCATAGGCATGAGGGCAGTCGATCGAAACGGTACCGGCGCGTTCCGCGGGATTTTCCGGCGTGTTGACGTGCCAGCCACGCGATTTTGCGCCGTCAAGCAAGCGCGACGTCATGCGCTGGGATTTCGCGCGTATGGCTTCGATGCCAACGGCATTGAGGATGTCCAAGCCGGGCTGGCAAGCATATAGCGCCGGGATGTGCGGCGTGCCATTGAGATAGCGAAAAGAGTCGTCGCGGGCCTCGATCGCCCCAGTCTCGAAGCCAAACGGGCGGCGATGCGCGATCCATCCCGTGAGCGCGGGACGCAACTTCGCGCGCAAATCTTCGCGCACGTAGAGATACCCGACTCCAGGCCCTCCACACAGCCATTTCAGCACGCCGCCAACGGCGAAATCGGCGCCCAAAGCTCGAACGTCAATGGGGATCGTGCCAGCCGCCTGGAAGACGTCGAGGATCACATGCGCGCCCACGCGGTGCGCACGCTCGATAATCGCGCGCGCGTCGACGATGTAAGAGCTGCGGAAGAGAACATGTGAAATGGGGACAAGCAACGTCGTCTCGTCAATAGCCGCGAGAAATTTGTCCAGGTCGATCCGCACCGGATTGGAGTTTGCTACCAACTCGACACGCGCTCCCAGGCGGCGCTGCTCGTGATAGAAGTACTGAATGGAAGGGAACTCGAGATCGGTCATAACAACTTTGTTGCGAGGTCCGCGAAAATCAAAACAAGAAGAGATTACCGCCTGAATCAGGGTGACATTTTGATGGAGGGAAATTTCGCCGGCTCTCGCGCCAATCAGTGGCGCGATTTTGTCGCCCACGCCAACGGCCATGTCCCACCAGCCCTCTTCCCACGCACGCACTCCGCGTTCCGCCCAGGAATCCGCGTAAGCCCGCACCGAATCGTAAACCGCGCGCGGCATCGCCCCCAGCGAATTGCTGATGAGATAGGTGGAGCGGTCGAGAATGGGGAACTCGACGCGCCATTTGAGCAGGTCATCCATGAACGGTGGCTCCAGGGCCCGGATCGACGGGGTGAGTTTTCCTCCATCCAAAGTAGCACAGCGTAATGAAGAGCAGCCACGGCAAACCCGCTGTGACCGTGATACGAAGACCAGGCACCCACCATGTGGAAACGAGCACGTTGCCAAGTGCTAAGGCACCAAAAATCGAGGTCCAAGGACCACGCGGACCGAAGCGCTGTACCGGTTGCCCAGATCGAGCAGTGCGCCTCCGAAACATTAGATGAGTTACGAAAATCATCAGCCACACAAAAATACCCCCGAAAAACGCCGAGCCAAGCATGTAGACGTATGCCGTCCCGCTATACCGCCGCTCCAGGATCAACGCCGCCACCATACCGATACTGGAGGCGAGCAGCGCGGTCACAGGAGTGCCGCGTTTGCTCAAACGTCCTAATGCGGATGGGGCGTAGCCCCCGCGCGCCAGCGAGAACAACATGCGCGCTGTCAAATAGAGATTGCAGTTCACGCTGGACAACGCCGCCGTCAGCACCACGAAGTTCATCACGGCGGCTGCCGCCGGAATTCCCGCCGATTCAAACACCCGGACAAAAGGGCTCTCGCCGAGCCCCACCTGAGTCCACGGCGCGACACCAACCACGACCGCCAACCCTCCAATATAAAAGATCCCGAGCCGCGCAAATGTCCAACGCATTGCGCGAGGCAACGCCGTCGCAGGGTCTTTGGCTTCCCCGGAAGTAACCGCAACGATCTCGATCCCCAGATAACTGAAGACCGCCATCGCGACACCGAGTCCAACTCCCGCCCACCCATTGGGCAGAAACCCGCCATGGGACACGTAGTTCGTACTGCCGATTCGCGGGAATCCGATACCCAGGAGCAGCGCGGCGCCCAAGATCAGAAATAACGCGATCGTGACGACTTTCAGCATGGCAAACCAATATTCGAAGGTCCCGAAATTCGAAACGCTGCTGGCGTTCACCCAAATCAGCGCCACCGAAAATCCTGCAATCCAAATCCAGGACGGCACTCCTGGAAACCAGTGCTTGCAGTAGATCGATGCCGCCACCATTTCGCTGCCGATAGCGATCACTTGTCCGAGCCAGTAGGAATAGCGCATCGCGAAACCAGCCCACGGGTGCACATACATTTCCGCGTAAACGCCGAACGAGCCGGCCACTGGGTGCGCGATGGCCATTTCACCCAACGCCCACATCAGAGCCAGCGCGATACCTGCGGCCGCGGTGTAGCTGAGAATCACGCCTGGGCCGGCGAGCTTCACAGAAAGCGCGCTGCCGAGAAAAAGCCCCGTGCCGATAGCTCCGCCGACAGCGATCATCGAGAGCTGCCGCGGCGTCAGGTTTCGGTGTAAGCCCGCCTCGCGTGCGAGGATGGCCGACGCATCCTTAACATTTGCCACAATCGGAGCTTCGGTTTGCGCCATGGCGCGGCATCGTATCAGACAGTTCACCGGCCTGCACGAACGTACAGAAGAAAAGGACAGTTAAACGACCGGACACTACTGTACTCCGGCCATCTTGGCTACGCGCGTCTCCTCTTTACAATCGCAAGCGTGGCGAAATCGTTCTTTCTCGCTATCCAAGGCGCTTCGCAGAATTCTGCGCAAGCCACGCTGCATAGTGGTCCTGGCCAGTCCGCGCACTCCATTGATCCTGTAAAAGAAGCCGATATCCGCTCTTTGATGGAACTCGTTGGCGCGCGCGACACCATGCAGGATTTCGCCACTCATGGGGCTGACCAACTTCGCGAAAACCTTCTCGCCTCGGTGCCGAGTACCGGCCGCGGGCAACAATTTGTCAACGCATTCACGGACGACTACAAAGCGAAGGTTAATGCCGACGAAGCTACGGCGCAGCTCGTAACGATCTACGATCAGCACTTCACGCAGGACGAAATCAAGGGTCTCTTGCAATTTTACGGTTCGCCGCTCGGGCAAAAGTTCGCCGCGGAAATGCCCAAAATCAACGGTGAAATGCAAGCGTCTAACCGGGCATTCAGCACTCGTATTGCGAAGGAAGTGCTGCAAGATCTCCACAAGCAGTATCCCAGCTTGGTCGCACGTGCACGATTCGCTAAACCCCGCCAAGGTCAACCAGAGCAAGCCCAACAGCAAGCCCAGCAGCAAGCACAAACACAACCTTAGGCACCCGTTTCGCGTCTATACAGCCGAAGCTCAAGCGCATCAAAAGGTGCCTGATTGTGGTATCCGGGTCGATTTTCTATGCCGCAAGGCTCAGGGGAGGGTGTAATGCGAACGTTGCTCGTCGGGTGCGCGCTAATTTCAGGAGCGCTAGTGGTGTTGGCGCATTCGCCGTCGATTCAAGTAATGGCCCAAGAGAAATCCTCAGCACCGCCTAAGACGACCCAAGCTCCCGGCAAGACCGCGCTAAAACCGTCGGGCAATGTCGATCCCCAAAAAGAAGCCCGCATCCGCGAACTGATGGATCTCACCGGAGCAAAGAATCTGGGACAACAGCTCATCGAGGCGGGAATGGAGCAATTCCGCAGCAGCGTGCAGGACTCACAGCCCAACAATCCGCGCGCCAAGCAATTTGTCGATGCCTTTGTGAGCGGATTCCAGAAACACTTTGACGTGAACACCCTTAACGAGCAGATCATCCCGATCTACGACAAATATCTGACCGCGGACGACCTGAAAGGTTTGCTCGAGTATTATCGCTCGCCCCTTGGACAGCGCATGCTCAAGACATTGCCCGAACTAACCCGTGAATCGCAGGCAGCCGGCTTCGCGTTAGGCCAGAAGGCCGCTCAGGAGACCATGGAGGAGTTGAAGACGGATTACCCGGAGTTCACAGGCGCAAAGGATGACGACAAACATCCAGGTAACTAGCCGAATAACTAGACCACGCGTTTCAAGGAAAACGCTTCTTGATTTTTATGTCTATACCGAACGTTCCGTTGTAATCGCGCAAGGCCACAATCGACAGATTACGGTTGACGTTGTACTCCACCTGAATCACCTGCTGCTGCGTTGATCCCACGTTCGATACATACGTCACGGTCAGATTTCGCGTAACTTGTTGCTGAACGGTGACCCGAGCTGCCGCGTTTTGTGTAGCTCCTGTCGAGCCGACTCCGGTCAGCCCCGGATCAACTCGAAAGTTTGTAATTCCGAACAGCTTTTCCAGGCGTCCACCGACTTGGCTCGATACCGCTTCCGAAAGCAGCGCCGAAGCACCCGCCGTCCCGCTCTGTGCACCGGAGGCAGTGCGCAAGGTTGACTCCTGACTGGTCTGACCTAACGCAAGAAGCGTTACGATATCGTTCGCGGGCAACGGCGGGTCCGAACGGTATGCTAGCGTGAGTTTGCTCGCCGGTCCGTTGAAATTCAGCGTGATCTCATACTGCTGAATGGTGGTGCTCGCCTCTACGTTCACCACTGGATCCAGCCGGAAGGGGTTCGCGAAGTTAATATCCCCTCTGGCTACGCGGTAGCGATTGCCGTGAAATAGCAAGTCTCCCGAGAGAACGTGGATGTGCCCGAGCAAAATAGGATGCGCACGCGGATGTTGGCTTCCGCGTCCAGCTCCGCGCCGGGCCACTCCATGCGCGCATCCGGCGCTGAAACCGCCTCAACATCGAACTGCAGATTGCGCAAAAATGCGGAACTGGTGGAGGGGCCGGTGATTCCTTCTTTTGTTGACACCAGCACGCCCGCAACTTCCAGCCCCTGCGTCAATGTGACTCGCTGCACAATCACTCGCCCGGAGAGTAGTCCCGCTTCCGTCGTGCCGGTCAGGCGCAAAGAGCCTCCGGTTAGCCAACTCATACCCTCCGGGTAGCGGATGCGAGTCTTATCCGTCCGCGCGGTG
>WNFP01002969.1_pt1 | contig 13570 bp, 9 predicted proteins | sample 5400201 | NCBI WGS metagenome assembly WNFP01 (sample SAMN13153355, study PRJNA577476) | soil metagenome | isolation source: 115 cm saprolite under Madrone tree | place: USA:California | collected 2016-06-14
AACTGGGGGATGACGCGGTGGAACACGGTCCCGTCATAGAGCTTGGCCTTGCTCTTCTGGCCGTTGCGCGGATCGACCCATTCCTGCTTGCCGGTGGCCAAGCCGACGAAGTTCGCGACCGTCTTGGGGGCGTCCTTCTCGTAAAGCTTGATGACGATGTTGCCGCGGCTGGTCTTGAAGACGGCGTAGAGGTCGCCGGCACCCTGGGGAATGTTGGCCATGGAGATCACGTCCTTCGAGTCGAGCTCCTTCGGCGCTGCCTTGGGCCGGACTGGAGCGGGAGGAGGGTTGGGCGCGGATACGCTGTCCTTGCACGCGGCCAACGTCAGGGCGAGGAGAATCGCGGTACGAATGCGCATAGGGGCGCGCAAAATAGCGAAGGAGCGCCGGATCGACAAGGAGCAACCGCGGGGGGTGGGCTAGCCTCAAGCCCCTAAGCCGCCTGCGGCGGCCGGGGCTACCCCGGCGACCAGCGGCGCGCGCGCTCCAGCAAATCGGCGACCGCGCCTGCCTTCTCGTCCGAGTAGCGCAGGAGCGTCGTCGCTCCGGAGGCGATGGCCTTCCGCTTCTGCTCCGCGTAGCGCTCGCCCTCCTGGGGGTGGGCGCGCAAGTAGTCGCGCAGGAGCAGCGCGTCCCGCCAGAGTGGGGACCCGTGCTCCACCACCTGGGCGTTGAACGAGACCGGCCCCCGTTTGCGGAAGTAGAGGCGTCCCGGAACACCGGCTGCTCCCATCGCCTCGAAATCGGGAAGGCGGACGCCGTTGGACAGATCGCGCACCCCGACCAGCAAATCGATGATCGGCTTCGCTTCCAAGCCGGGCACCGCGGTGCTGCCGATATGCTCCACCTCCGCGTCGGGAATGGCGGCCCGTAGCCTGCCAGCTTCTTCCGCGGCGAGCTCGCGCCAGCGCGGATCCGCCGGCGCGAGGCATACCGCCTCGTCCAGCAGCGCCCGCTCGACCGTCTCCGGGTGCTCGAGGGCGGCAAGGGCGGCGGCCTGCTCCGCTTCCTTCTTGCTCCGGCCGCTGCCCCGGCCCAGCGAAGTGGCATCGAGCCGGACCTCGACCTCGTAGCAGCGCGCGTGATCGGGTCCGGCGACGGTGAGCACGTGGTACTGCGGCGTCCGCCTGCGGGTCTGGAAGAGCTGCTGCAGCTCCGTCTTCGGATCGCGCGTGCGACTTCCCTGCTCGAAGAGGGGCTCCAGCACCCGCTCCACCACCTGCTCGGCCCGCTCCAGACCACAGGAAAGCAGGACGGCCGCGAGGACCGCCTCCAGGGCGTCGGCGAGCCGCGCGGCATTCTCCCGCCCGCCGCTGCGCTCCTCTCCGCGGCCCAGCAGCAGCAGATCGCCCAGCCCGAGCTGGCGGGCTACGAGGGCCAGGGACTCCTCGCGCACCAGCGCGGCCCGCAGCCGCGTCAGCTCTCCTTCCGAGGCATCGGGATGGCGCTCGTGCACCCCTCGCGCCACCAGGAACCCGAGGACCGCGTCGCCAAGGAACTCCAGCCGCTCGTTGGAACGGAGCACTTCCCGGCCGGGCGCGAGCGATCGCTCGTGGACGTAGCTGCCGTGCCGGAGCGCCTCCAGCGCCAGATCCGACTTGAGCGTCCCTTCCGGCAGACCGAGGCGGGCCGTGAGCAGGGCCACGCGCTCCTGGTCGTTCAGCTCCGGCACCGGAGAAGACTACAGCCGCGCGGCTTCGTCCGCCACGCTGTACGGGTCCGTCTGCCGCCGGGCGATGCGCAGCGCCAGGTCGTCGAGCCGCGCCCCGTTCTGCGTCAGCCTCTCCACGGCCACCTTGAGCAGGCGGTCGCGCAGCACCTCCACCAGCTCGTGCTTGGCCCGCTGGGTCTCGCGCTGCAGCAGCCCCGGGCCCGACTGGAGGAACTTGTAGTGCGCGGCGACCGCGTTCCACACCTCGTCCACGCCTTCGTTCTGGGAAGCCACGCACTTGACGATGGCGATCTCGTGTCCCCCCGCGTCCTTGCCCAGGGCGTGGTTCAGCTCCAGCATCGAGCGCAGATCGCGCACCGTGCGGTCGGCCCCTTCGCGATCGCTCTTGTTCACCGCGAACAGGTCGGCCACTTCCAGGATGCCGGCCTTGATCGCCTGGATGTCGTCGCCCAACCCGGGCACCACCACGACGACCGTGGTGTGCGCCAGGCGGCAGATCTCCACCTCGTCCTGTCCGACGCCCACCGTCTCGATGAGGATGACGTCCTTCCCCATCGCGTCCAGCACGCGGGCGCAGTCGGACGTCGCCCGCGAGAGGCCGCCGAGCTGGCCGCGGGTGGCGAGCGAGCGGATGAACACGCCGGGGTCCAGCGCGTGGTCCTGCATCCGGATGCGATCGCCCAGGATGGCGCCTCCGGTGAACGGGCTGGTGGGATCCACCGCCAGCACACCGACGGTCTTCCCCTGCGCTCGCAGGTGGGCGACGAGCCGATCGACCAGCGTGCTCTTTCCCGACCCGGGGTTGCCGGTGATGCCGACGAGCTGCGCGCGGCCCGTCTTCGGCCAGAGATCGCGCAGCGCCTCTTCGGCGGCCGGCTGCGCGTCGTCGATCAGCCGCATCAGCCGGGCCGCGGCGCGGACGTCACCTGCCAGGACGCGGTCGGCCAGCGGGTTCACGCTTTGAGCAGCTCGCGCGCGATCACCATGCGCTGGATTTCGCTGGTGCCTTCGCCGATGGTGCAGAGCTTCACGTCGCGATAGATGCGCTCGACCAGGAACTCCTTGGTGAATCCGTATCCGCCGTGGATCTGCACGCCGCTGGCGGCGGCGCGGCAGGCCGCTTCGCTGGCGAACAGCTTGGCCATGGCCGCTTCCTGCGTGAAGGTCTTCCCCTGGTCGGCCAGGTCCGCGGCGCGAAAGACCAGCAGGCGGGCCGCGTCCAGCTCGGTGGCCATGTCGGCCATCATCCAGCGCAGGGCCTGGAAATCGGCGATGGGCTTTCCGAACGCCTTCCGCTCCTTGGAGTAGAGGACGCTCTCCTCCAGGGCGCCGCGCCCCAGCCCGACGCTGAGCGCGCCGATGGTGATCCGGCCCTTGTCGAGGATCTTCAGCGTGTCGACGAACCCGCCGCCGGCCTCGCCGATGCGGCGCCAGTCCTCGACGAACACGTCCTCCAGCACCAGTTCGGCGGTGTCGCTGGAGCGCATCCCCAGCTTTCCGTGCAGGGCCCGTTGGGAGAAGCCCTTCATTCCCTTTTCCAGGAGGAACGCGGTCACGCCCTTCTGCCGCTTGTCGGGATCGGTCAGGGCGAGGACGACGAAGACGTCCCCGACGGTGCCCTGGGTGATGAACATCTTCGCGCCGTTGAGCACCCAGCCCTTGTCTTTGCGGACGGCGGAGGTGCGCATTCCGGCCGCGTCGGATCCGCTCCCCGGCTCGGTCAGCCCCCAGGCGGCGAGCTTCTTGCCGGCGGCGATGTCCGGGATGTAGCGCTTGCGCAGATCGTCGCTGCCGAACTTCAACAGATGCGAGGTGCCGAGCCCGTTGTGCGAGGCCACCGTGAGCGCCAGCGAGCCGTCCCAGCGCGCCACTTCCTCCACCACGGAGGCGACGGAGACGCTATCGAGGGCCGATCCGCCCAGCTCCTCCGGGACGGTCATTCCCAACAGACCGAGCTCCCCCAGCTGATCGACCACTTCGCGCGGGAACCGCTCGTCGCGGTCCCACTCCTGCGCGTGCGGCTTCACTTCCCGGACGCAGAAGTCGCGAACCATCGCAACCAGCTTGCGCTGGCTTTCGTTCAGCTCGAAGTCCAAGGCATCTCCCGCGGCGGGCCTTGTAGCAGAGGACCGCTACTTCCGCACCAGCAGCTCGCCCGCTGCCAACGGCTGGGGAGTGTCGGCGGCGTTGGACTGGCGGTAAATCCACAGATCCAGGGTGTGCTTCCCACTCGACAGCTCGCGCAGCCGCGCGGCGTGGCGGCCGCTGAGCTGCAGGGCGACCTGGTCGTCCTCGGGCGGCAGCGCCGGATCGTAGATGACGTGGGCGCGCTTGCGGCCGTCGATCCAGAGCTCCTCCCAGATCTGACCCGCCTTGTTCTCACCGACCGGGCGGGGAAAGTAGCAGCGGGCAAAGAGGGGATCCGCTGCGGACACCTCCGCGCGCGCCTCCGCCGGATCCTCCGCCCCGCGCTCGAGCTCCCGGTTGGCGAAGACGCAGTTCCCGTACGTTCCCTTGCTCTGCACCTTGCGCAAGCCCCCGCGCGAGGCCCATCCCTCCTGGGGGACGTGGCCGAGCCGTGCGGCGCGGTCGCGCTCGTAGAGGAAGGCGAGCCCGGCGAGCACCAGGATCGCCGCGGCGGCGCCGCCAGCGATGCCGGTCCACAGGCCCGCGCGAGAGCTGCCCGGCCGTGAGGCCGGCGGTCTTCGGGATCGCCGCGAACCGGGCGCCGCCTGCGCCGGCCGCGGCGGCGGGGCCAGGACCCGGGTGGCCTCGATCTGTCCGGGTTCTCCGTCTCCTTGGCGGCCTCCGAGGGAGCGCGGCAACGCGTCCAAGGCCGCCATCAGCTCCTCGCAGCTCTGGTACCGCTCGGCGGGCTTCTTCGCGCACATCTTCTCGACGACGTGCATGATCCGGTCGTCGCAAGGAGCGAGCGCGGTCAGCCTGGGCAGCGGCTTCTTCACCTGCATGAGCATCACGTCGACCTTGCTCCTGGCCTCGAACGGCTTCTTGCCGGTGAGCAGGTGGAAGGCGGTGATCCCCAGCGAATAGATGTCGCTGCGCGCGTCGATGGCGTAGCCGGTGGCCTGCTCCGGGCTCATGTAGAAGGGAGTCCCGAGCACGCTCTCGCCGGTGAGGTCGCTCTTCGCGTCGCGCAGCTTGGCCACGCCGAAGTCGAGGATCTTCAGCTCTCCGGAGGGGGAGAACATTAGATTGGCGGGCTTGATGTCCCGGTGGATCACGTTGCTCGCGTGCGCCTTGCGCAATCCCTCGGCGCATTGGCGCAAGATCGAGACGACCTGCGCCTGGGGAAGCGGACCGTGGTTGACGAGCGCGTCGAGCGGGCGCCCGTCGAAGTACTCCATGACGATGTACGGGTCCGCGCTGTCCTCGTCGCTGCCGACGATCTCGTAGATCTGGATGATGGAAGGATGCGCGATCTTCGCCAGGACCTGCGCTTCCCGCCGGAACCGCTCGACGTACTTCGGATCGCGCTGCGTGAGGACCTTGATGGCCACGTGGCGGCCGAGGGTCGGATCGGTGGCGCGGTAGACGGCGCCCATTCCCCCGGAGCCGAGCATCATGAGATCCCGGTAACGACCGAACGCCGGCTCAGGCATCGCGATCGTTATAGCTCACGCGGTCCGCACGTCCTGTTTGCGGACGCTGTGGGCGAACGCCCACACCGCGCAGGCGAGCAGCGCGGCATAGCGCAGCGCCACCATCGGCCAGAATACCGCGTGGTCGAACCAGATCGCCTGCGCCCAGGCCTTCTCTCCTTGCAGGTGCAGCCGGGTGAAGGTGATGGCGTAGTCGGAGAGCGCCAGCACCGAGGCGGCCGAAGCCAGCCAGACGGGCGCCGCCGCCAGCGCCATTGCGGCCACCACCCAGAGCCAGTACTGCGGCGAGTACACCTTGTTGGCGACGAAGAAGACGCAGATCAGCGCGCAGCAGGCGCGGAGCGGATCGAGCCGCCGCGTGCGCAGCTCGAGGACGGCGAGCGCCGCGGCGGCGGCGAGGACCACGACGGCGGAGATGACGTTCGCCGCGTCGACCGATCCCCGCCGGTCGCCGCCGAAGAGCAGGTACAGCGACGCCTCCAGCTCGCGCGCGCTGTTGAACTCGAAGAACCAGGCCCAGCGCGCCCAACCCAGCAGCGCGAACGGCAGGTTGAGCAGCAGCGTCAGCCCGACGAAGATCCCCAGCAGCTCCAGCGTCCGGCGCAGCCCGCCGCGCAGGGACACGAGGAGGATCACGCCCAGGACCAGGAGGGGAAAGAACTTGGTCCAGACGGCGAGGGAGAGCAGCGCGACCGCCCAGCGCTCGCGGCCCTTCGCCCAGAGCCAGAGCCCCGCGGCCACCGGAAGGATTGCCAGAAGATCCCAGTTGAGCGCCCCGTAGACCAGCAGCGCGGGCGACGCGCCCCACACCCACGGTTCCGTCCCCGGGATCGAGGAGATGAACCAGAGCGTTCCCAGCGCGCAGGCGGCCAGGAGCACGAACGTCAAGGCAAAGTACCCGGCGCGTCCCGGCGCGACGACGCTGGGAAGCCACATCGCGATTCCCAACAGCACCGGGTACTCGATGGCGTCCTCGACATAGGGGAGAGGATGCTGCCGCGCGCCGCGGTCCTCGTGCAGCGCCAGGATGTCCGAGTACGCCATCGCGCTGAACGCCCAGAGGCGGTAACCCCAGGGCGAGGGATGCCGCGTTCCTTCCGCCGTGCGCACGTAGCTGGCGATCAGGATGGCCGAGCAGACCAGCGCGGGGGCGGCGAATCTGCGCAGCGTGGCAGGGCGATCGAGCGGCCGCTCCATCGCGCCCAGCGTCTCACGGAAGATGGGACGAAGCAGCAAATCAGACGGGCGTGACGCTCCGGCGCTTCGGGCTGAGCGGCCGCTCCCGCTGCGCGGCGGCTTCGAATCGCTTGGCGATCTCCGACCGCAGCCGGTCGCCCGGCACGATGGAATCGACCACCTGCTCCGCCGCCAGCTTGTAGATGTCGATGTCCGCCTTGTACTCCTCGCGCAGCTGCTGGACGTAGGCCGGCCGCTCGCTCTCCGGCTTCTCCTGGATCTTGTTGAAGTAGACCGCGTTCACCGCGGCCTCGGGCCCCATCACCGCGATCATGGCCTGCGGGAGCGCGATGGTCGCGTCCGGGTCGAAGGCGGGCCCGCCGAAGGCGTACAGGCCGGCGCCGTACGCCTTGCGGACGATCACGCAGATCTTGGGGACCGTCGCCTCGCTGACCGCCATCACCATCTTGGCGCCGTGCCGGATGATGCCCTCGCGCTCCACCTTGGTGCCGATCATGAATCCGGGAACGTCGGGCAGGTAGAGGAGCGGGACCCCGAACGCGTCGCAGAGCCAGATGAAGCGGGCAGCCTTGTCGGCGCTGTCCACGAAGAGCACGCCGCCCTTGTGCTTGGGCTGGCTGGCGACGATTCCCACCGGCCTGCCGTCGATGCGGGCGAAGGCGGTGATCACCTCCGGCGCGAACAGCTTCTTCAGCTCGAAGAGGGACTCGGCGTCGACCAGCTCGCGGATGAGCGCGAACATGTCGAAGAACTTGTTCTGGTCGGGCGGGATGATCTCCTCGATGCGCTTCCCGGACGAGGCCGGCGGCACCGGCTTCTGCGTCGGCAGGGGCGCGGCGAAGTTCTCGGGCAGGAAGGACAGGTAGCGCTTCGCCGCCTCGATCGCTTCCTCCTCCTTCTTCACCAGGATGTCGCCGCAGCCCGAGACCGTGCAGTGCATGCGGGCGCCGCCCAGCTCTTCCAGGGTCACCTTCTCGCCGATCACCATCTCGGCCATGCGCGGCGAGCCGAGGTACATCGAGGCGTTGCCCTCGACCATCACCACGATGTCGCAGAAGGCCGGGATGTACGCGCCGCCGGCCGCGCTGGGCCCGAAGAGGAGGCAGACTTGTGGCACCAGGCCGCTCATCTGGCATTGCAGGAAGAAGATGCGCCCGGCTCCGCGGCGGCCGGGGAACATCTCGATCTGGTCGGTGATCCGCGCGCCGGCAGAGTCGACCAGGTAGACCATCGGGCAGCGCGTCTTCAGCGCCTGCTCCTGGATGCGCACGATCTTCTCCACCGTCCGGCGGCCCCAGGAGCCCGCCTTGACCGTGGAATCGTTGGCCATCACCGCCACCACCCGGCCGCCGATCTTTCCCAGGCCGGTGATGACGCCGTCGGCCGGAAGCTCGGGATCGAGCGCGTTGGCGAATGCGCCATCCTCGACGAAGCTGTCGGGGTCGAGGAGGAGGCGGACCCGCTCGCGGGCGAAGAGCTTTCCCGTCTCCGCGTTCTTCTGGTGGTACTTGGGCGCCCCGCCCTTGCCGACGCGCGCCAGCTCCGCCTTGACCTTGTCGTCGAATCCCATCGCGGCGGCGCTCCTAGAACATACTTCGTGACCGACTGTCGAGTGATCACTCTCAAGCGTAGCCCCTGAGCCGCCTTCGGCGGCCGGGGCTAGCAGACTGCCCTATTTCGGGAAATATGGAGCGGGAACGGGGATGGCCTCGCCGTCGTGGCGCGGGTCGCTGGCCCCGAGCTTCACGCCGCTCTTCCGATCGAAGAGCACCGCCTGGCCGTACCCGAACGTCGAGGTCCGCGGCGGGTGTACCTTGAGCTGATGGCCGAGCGCGGTCAGCTCGTCGCGGGTCGCCTGCGGGACGGTGCTCTCGATCTCCACCTCGCAGCCCTCGAAGGTGCCCTTGGTGAAGCGCCCCGCCTCCAGCGCCTGCTGGATGGTCATGCCGAAGTCGGCCACGTCGACCACGAACTGGGCGTGCGCCTGCGCCTGGTTCCAGCCGCCCATGATCCCGAATCCGATCCGCGCGTCGTCCTTCTGCATGAAGGCGGGAATGATGGTGTGCAGCGGCCGCTTGCGTCCGGCGATGGTGTTCGGCTGGCCGGGCTTCAGGGTGAACAGGTTGCCGCGGTTCTGCAGCATGAAGCCCGCGCCCTTCGGCGTCAGGCCCGATCCGAAGCCCGCGTAGTTGCTCTGGATCAAGGAGACGATGTTCCCCTCGCCGTCGACGACGGTCAGGTAGATGGTATCGCTGCCGCGCGAAGCGGTGACGCCGGGCAGCTGCGAGGGCTCGACGTGGCAGGCGGCCTTCTTCGGGTCGACGAGCTGGGCGCGTTTGACCGCGTTGTCCCGCGAGAGCAGCTGCTGCACGGGGATGCGCGACGTGCGCGGATCGCCGACGTAGCGGAGCAGATCGGCATAGGCGAGCTTCTTCGCCTCGATCATCGCGTGCAGCGTGCGCGGCGAATGGAAGCCCCAGTCCCGGATCGGGAACTGCTCGAGGATGTTCAGCATCTCGAGGGCGGCGATCCCCTGGCCGTTGGGAGGCAGCTCGGTCACCTTCCAGCCGCGGTAGGTGGTCTGGATGGGATCGACCCACTCGGCCTTGAACTCCGCCAGGTCCGAAAGCGTCATCACGCCGCCCCGCTCGCGCACCACCTCGACGATCGCCTGGGCGGTGGGTCCCGTATAGAACCCGTCGCTCCCCTTCTCCGCGATCCGCCGGAGCGACCGCGCCAGGCCGGGATTGCGGAACGTCTCGCCGGCATGCGGAGAGCGCCCGTCCATCAGGAACGTGGCCCGCGACTCGGGGTCCTGGGAGAGCATCTCGACGGACCGCGACCACAGATCGGCCGTCACTTCCATCACCGGGAACCCGTTCTCCGCGTACCAGATGGCGGGAGCGAGGTCGGTGGCCAGGGGCAGGCGCGCGAACCGCTGGTGCAGCGCCGCCCAGCCGGCCACCGCGCCGGGCACCGTCACCGTGTACACGCCGCGGTAGGGCAGCTCTCCCTCGACGCCCTTGCCCTTGAGGAACTCGAGCGTCATCCCCAGAGGCGACCATCCGCTGCCGTTGAGCCCGTAGAGCTTGTCTTCCTTGGCTACGTAGACCAGCGCGAACAGGTCGCCACCGATGCCGTTGGAAGTGGGCTCCATCAGTCCCTGCGCCGCGTTGGCGGCGATGGCGGCATCCACGGCGTTTCCTCCCCGTTGGAGCACCTGGGCCGCAGCCTGCGCCGCCAGCGGCTGGCTGGAAGCGGCGACGCCATGCTGCGATGCCGCCAAGGAACGTCCGGGGACTGGAAGAGCGGCTGCGACAGTGATCGCGAGGGCCATCATGGCGTCCTTCTATCACTTCGCTCCGCCCGCGAGCGGGCGCCGCAGCAGGCGGGCTGGCGGCCGTTCTGAAGATTGCATATTTGCCGGCGGGGAATGCATCCTAGGGCGCGATGCCCAGGGGGAAGCCGCGTGAACAAGGCGACACCGCAGTCGTCACCGAGAAGAAGAGCAAGACCCAGAAGCCAAAGCTCTGGAAAGTCATCCTTCACAACGATGACTTCACCACCATGGAGTTCGTCATCCACGTGCTGGAGGTGGTCTTCAACAAGGAGCCCGCGGAGGCCCATGAGCTGATGCTGCAGGTGCATACGCGTGGCATGTGCGTTGCGGGCGTTTACACTCATGAGATCGCGGAGACGAAAGTAGGGACGGTGGAGCAGATGGCGCGGGCGGCGGAATTTCCTTTTTTGAGTACGATGGAACCGGAATGAGCTTGTCGATCACCAAGGAGCTGGAGTCTTCCCTGCGGCTGGCCTTCGCCGAGGCGAAGGCGCGCCGGCACGAGCACGTCACCCTCGAACACCTCTTGTACGCCCTGCTGCGCGATCCCATCGCCACGCGGATCCTCCGCGCCTGCGGGGCGCGTCTCCCCGAGCTGAAGCGGGAGCTGGAGCAGCACTTGCAGGACAGCCAGCCGCAGCTCCCCGACGGATTCGACCGGGATCCGGAGCAGACCCGCGCCTTCCAGCGGGTGCTGGAGCGGGCCGCGATGCAGGTGCAGTCGAGCGGAAAGGAGACCATCGACGCAGGGTCGGTCCTGGTGGCGCTCTTCCGCGAGCGCGATTCGCACGCCCTCTACCTCCTGGAGAAGCAAGGGGTGACGCGGCTGGATCTGCTCCGCTTCATCTCCCACGGCGCCCTCAAGGTGCGCGACGAGAGCGGCTTGCGGCCGCACACCGGCGGGGACGACGAGATCCACGCGCAGCCCCAAGGCGACGACGAGGACGGCGGCCTGGCCGACGACCCGCTCACCGCCTACTGCGTCGACCTGATCGCGCGTGCGGCCGATGGCCGCATCGACCCGTTGGTCGGACGCAAGAACGAGCTGGAGCGCACCATCCAGGTGCTCTGCCGCCGGCGCAAGAACAATCCCATCTACGTCGGCGAGGCCGGCGTGGGAAAGACGGCGCTCGCCGAGGGGCTGGCCTCCGCCATCCAGGAGCACAAGGTCCCCGACATCCTCAAGGACGCGCCGCTGTACGCGCTCGATCTGGGCGCCCTGCTCGCCGGGACGAAGTTCCGCGGCCAGTTCGAGGAGCGGCTCAAGGCGGTGGTGAAGGCCCTGGCGGAGAAGCCGGGCGCCATCCTCTTCATCGACGAGATCCACATGCTGGTCGGCGCCGGCGCGACCAGCGGTGGGTCGATGGACGCCTCCAACCTCCTCAAGCCGGCCCTCGCCAATGGCGAGCTGCGCTGCATCGGCAGCACTACCTTCAACGACTTCAAGGCGAGCTTCGACCGCGACAAGGCGCTGGCGCGCCGGTTCCAGAAGATCGAGGTCCTGGAGCCCAGCCGGGACGAGGCCGTGCAGATCCTGCAAGGCCTGCGCAGCCGCTACGAAGAGCACCACGGGGTGAAGTTCAGCGATCCGGCGCTGGAGGCCGCCGTCGACCTCTCCGCGAAGCACCTGGTCGACCGGCACCTGCCCGACAAGGCCATCGACGTGATCGACGAGGCCGGCGCGCTGCAGCGGATGAAGCCGGAGAACGAGCGCGTGCCGCTCATCGGCGTCCCCGAGATCGAGCAGGTGGTGGCGAAGATCGCCCGCATCCCGCCCCGGAGCGTCTCCAGCGACGACAAGTCCGCGCTCAAGAACATGGCGCCCGACTTGAAGAAGGTGGTGTACGGCCAGGACGCGGCCATCGAGGCCCTGGCGAGCGCCATCCTGCTCTCGCGGTCGGGGCTGGGATCGCCCACCAGGCCCATCGGCAGCTTCCTCTTCTCCGGACCCACCGGAGTGGGCAAGACCGAGCTGGCCAAGCAGCTGGCGCGCATCATGGGCGTGCCGCTGATCCGCTTCGACATGTCCGAGTACATGGAGAAGCACACGGTGAGCCGGCTGATCGGCGCGCCTCCCGGCTACGTCGGATTCGATCAAGGCGGCCTGCTCACCGACGCCATCCGCAAGCAGCCGCACGCCGTGCTCCTGCTGGACGAGATCGAGAAGGCGCACCCGGACGTGTTCGACATCCTCCTCCAGGTGATGGATCACGCCACCCTGACCGACAACAACGGCCGGCAGAGCGACTTCCGCCACGTCGTCCTGATCTTCACCACCAACGCCGGCGCCCGCGACATGACCGCCGTCCGGGTGGGATTCGGCGCCGGGACGCGGAGCTTCATGGTCTCGGGGACCAAGCTGGGAGAGAAGGTCGCCTCCTTCGACCTCGACTCGGGGGCCGGCGGCGACGCCAAGAAGGCCATCGAGCGCACCTTCAGCCCCGAGTTCCGCAACCGGATGGACGGATGGATCGCGTTCTCCAGCCTCCCCATGGAGGTGGTGGAGCAGATCGTCGACAAGCAGATCGACGAGCTGCGCGTCCAGCTGAAGGAGAAGAACGTCGATCTGGAGCTGTTGCCGCAGGCGCGGAAGTGGCTGGCCGAGCATGGCTTCTCTCCGCAGTTCGGCGCGCGGCCGATGGCGCGTCTGATCCAGACCGCGCTGAAGAAGCCGCTGGCGGAGCGGATCCTGTTCGGCGATCTGGAAAAGGGCGGAAAAGTGGTCCTGGGTGTGCAGGACGACCGCTTGAGCATCGGGAAGGAATGAGAGGCGCAGGGTCCACGCCGGTAGAATGCCGGCATGCGCCCTCGCCTTCTTTTGATCTTGCTGGCCTGCGCGTGTGCCTCCGCGCCGCCCTCCGCCAGCCCGGGATCCACGACTTCCGTCGGAGGCGACGCTGACGCCAATCGCGTCGTCTCGGTGCTCGAGCTGCGCAACAAGCTGGCCCGGGAGGGCTCCGCGATCGACGCCGGATACGTCGCCGATCGGTTGCGCGCGGAAGTGCTCGGCGCCGGTATCGGCGCGCGCGTCATCAGCCGCGAGAACATGCTGGTCCTGCTGCAGGCGCAGGGAAAGCAGCTCGAGGACTGCGAAGGCGAGTGCGAGGTGGAGACCGGACGCCGGATCGGAGCCGACCTGGTCGTCAGCGGCGACCTGCTGCGGGTCGGAGATACGCTGAAGGCGAGCCTGCGGCTGCACGACACGCGCGCGGGAACGCTAGTGGGGGCGGCGACGGCCGCGGGCGTCACCGCCGAGGACCTGGACGCGCACCTCGCGCCGGCGGTGCGCCAGCTCTTCGCGTCCGTGAAGCGGTCGGGGAGCGGGGCGTCGCAGGCGCGGGCGTCGGGATCGTTCGACCCGAAGGCCTTCGCCGCGTCGCAGCCGTCGCCGTTCGATTGCGAGGCCTCGGCGCGCCGGCTGCGCGAGTCCTCCGCCGATCGCGCCTGGGCCGCCTTGGTCGCCTGCGTGGAGCATCCCGGCTGGTCGCGCGGTGACTTCACGTACCTCGAGCGACTGACCAGCGGGTTCTGGGACGCGGATCTCACCTCGCGCTCGGACGCTCCTCGGATGATCGCGAGGGTCATCGCAGCGCGCGGGGGCGACGTGAAGGCGACATCCCCTTGGCGCAGAAGAGCCGCGTTCCCCTGTTCACGCTCGCGGCGGCCCTGCGCCAGCCGGAGGTGTATCGGGGACGCTGGGTCCTGATGCGCGGCGCCCTCAGCGAGATCCGGCAGGAGGGC
>WNFP01012183.1_pt1 | contig 13562 bp, 8 predicted proteins | sample 5400201 | NCBI WGS metagenome assembly WNFP01 (sample SAMN13153355, study PRJNA577476) | soil metagenome | isolation source: 115 cm saprolite under Madrone tree | place: USA:California | collected 2016-06-14
CGCGTGACGTCGCCATTTCCAACTATCACTGGGAGATGAAACTGCGTTCGATTCCCGAGGGTTGTCCCATTGAAGAATTCGTTCCGCGTTGGATGGATGGCGAGTTCTGGCGGCGCATCGGTTCCTGGGCCGACCACGTTAACAGTTGGCTGGCGACACGCCAGGGACACGACAGCTTCCTCTTGATGCGCTACGAAGACTTGCAGTCAAATCAGCAGTGCGAACTGGCGCGCGTAGCCAAGTTCATGGGTCTCAACCCGGATCCAGAACGCATCAACCAAGCCATCGAACGAAGCTCCGCCGCTAACATGCGCAAAATGGAAGAGACGCAAGGCAAGAAATGGGTGGCCACATTCCATACCCGCAGCGACAAGCCCTTCGTCCGTAAAGCGTCGTCCGGTGGATGGCGAGCCATCCTTCCTGAAAAGACCGTCACCTACATGGAAGCCCATTGGGGGCCAATTATGAAACAACTACGCTACAAGCTCTCTACCGAAACTGAAAAAGAGTCCTCAGAAATAACCCACGCAAGTCAGTGAAGAAGGTTGCGTAGGGACAGCCCGCCCCCGGCTGTCCAGCCGGGCGAAGCCCGGCAGCGAACTCTAAAAATTCCCCGGCAGCCCATCTCCATCCGCGCGGGTCAGATGCATTCGCGGACGCACTTCTTCAAACGGAGCCAGCAGTTCCGCCAGCTTCTTCGATGCGGCGAAGATAAAATTCGATGGTCCCCCCAGGTAGCCCGCTGCCTTGAACGCCTGGCCCCAGGCATGGTGACTCTGATTGCTGAGGATCAGGTCGAAGCCCTGCCGCTCGAGTGTCTCGGTTGCGGCTCGCACCACCGAAAATAATTCTCCGGGCAGCGCGAAGCAGTCGACGACGGACCCGACGCGCATGAGCGCGTGAGATGCGTTTCGGCCGGCGGATACAGAACGCGCAAAGCCGCGGCATCGCGCACCGCCGTGAACGAGCAAGTCTGCCGCGCCTGTTCCCAGAGAGACTGCAAGTTCTCGGCGTCGCTCGCTTCGAAGCGCGCCACCTCACAGCACTGGGTGTCAAGCGACCGGGGTGCTCGCAAACCGCGATAGCCGTGGAACAGTTTCGCGCCGGCCCATCCGGCGCCGGTATAGGCTGCGAGATCCATCAGAAACATCCGCGACGGCGACGAGCGGAGAATTTGCATGTTTCTCAAGAAGCGCTTGGGATTCACGACACGAAAGAAGAATGGCACCAGGCAATGCGTCCATCCGAGCCGAACCAGCATCTGCGGCAACGGACGGTCGTATCCGCCCATGCCGAGGCAGTAGAGCAGCGGTGCGCGCTGCATCGCGTCGCGCAGCAGTAGCGCGCCCACCATGGCATGAGCCTTATTGACGATGCCTTCGGAGAGCGGATGATGATAATAGCCGATCGAGCGAACCTGTCCGTCGGGAAAAAAGAATTCCTGGCTTTTGAGCGCGTAACCGCCGCGTACGATTCCGCCGTCGACGGCGACGAACAATTCGTTGTGGATGCGGGATTCCGCCGTACGCGGCAGCCAGCGTGGCTCCGACCAGCCATAGAACACCAGGTTCTCGTCCTCGCCCGCTTGCCGGAGGCGCTGATTGAAATCAGCCACCGCGGGCTCGTGCTCGGGACGATAGGGCTGGATGACGATGGCCATGAATGAAGGGCGTGCGCGCTGCCGGCATTAATTCTAGTATCTCAACGCGCCGCCGATTGCAGCTTTTCGACCAATGTCGCGACTGCGCCAATGTTCTTCATCTGCTCGATATCTTCGGGATCGAGCTGCACTCCGAACTTTTCTTCGATGGCGAGAACCAGATTCAGATGTTGCATGGAATCCCAATTCTCAATCGTCTCCGGCGAAGATTCCGCTGTGATTTTCTCCGCCGGAATTCCGAAAATGTCGCTGGCGATGTTCCGCACCTGCTCAAACGTACCTGCTGTCAATTTCTTCCTCCCGGTTTATTTCCCGTCGCCACCTTCAGCTTAATCCAATCGGGGCAACGCAGAGTGGAACTCTTCAGATCCATCGCCCATAGCGAGCCGGTGCCATTTGTTTCCTGCCGCTCGAAGCCATGCTGCGGATAGAAATCGCGGGCCGGAGCATTCTTCTTAGTTGGCAGAAACCAGCCCACCAGCCGCTTGCGTCCGCGCTGGGCCGCGCTTTTGGCGAGATGGGCCAGAAGTGCGGTTTCTACTGTTCTTCCTATGACGCGGCAGCTCAACAGGAAGGTGTCCACCTCGCACTGCTCGCCTTCGTCGTGCGCGATCGCGACTCCGACCAGCCCGTGATCGCCAAAACGATCGCGCACCCGGATGGAAAATATGTGCCAGTCCGGCGTTTTAGCCATCTCCGCGATCTGAGGCTCGGTGTAGCGCCGGGTGGTTAGATTGAACTGGCTGGTTTTCTGCGTCAGTTGCGCGATCCGCGCCAGCGTCAGGTCCGTCACGGATTCCAGTTCGGCTTCCTGCTCGAGGAAGCGAAAGAAATCTTCCTTCGATTGAAAGTTCTGCTCGGCGCCGGCGCGCTGCTTCTGCGCAGCATACATCTCGGTGCGCTGCTGGTCTTCGGACGAAAGGGTCAGCCGCTCGAACGCCGCACAATTCCTGACAGCAGACGCATACTCCAGCGGATTCTTTCCGAGATCAATGACCGTAACTTCGGGAAGCGCGGCGCGAACCTGCTCGCGCTCAAAGGGATTGTCGTCGAGAAAGGCGAGCGAGTCGATGCCCACATTCAGTTCGTGCGCGATCTCGCGGAGATTCTGCGCCTTGTCGGTCCAGTTGATACGCATCGCCGCGAAGTGTTTCGCGCGCACCAGCATGCCGGGATGCTTCTCCAGCGCCTCCATCGCGTCGTCGAGATTGTTCTTGCTGCACACGGCGAGCAGAATTCCTTTGCGCGACAGATCAAGCAAGGCGCGGTGCAAGGCCTGATAAGCCGCGCCCGGATATTCTGGGCCAACTTTGATGCCTGTCATTCCGTCTTCGCCGATTACTCCGCCCCACAATGTGTTGTCGAGGTCGACGACCAGAACTTTGGCGATGCGGCCACTAAGCGGCACGATAAAACGCATCCACTCGCGTGCCATGTGAAGAAGATAACTCGCCGCGATGGGCAACCGCGCCGTCAGCCACTTGCGCTCGTCGTGCCAATGCTCGCTGCCATGGCGCGCGACCAGCGCGTCGTAGTCGAGCATGTATATTCCGTGGAATCCTTCGGCGATGCGCCGCAGTTCACGATTGATCTGCCGGAAGAGTCCAGACTGGCTGGCTTCGGATTGATCGTCGAGAATCCCGAGACTTGGAGATGACGGGCGCTCGAGCGAATGAATGATCAGCGCCGCCTGGCTATGTTTTCGAAACGCGCCGATCCACTGCTCATAGCCGCGAACCACGCGCTCGGCGGCTTGCTGCGCCGCTTCCGGTGCCAGATCGCCGAAGTCACGCCATAGCTCGGGTGCAGCCTGGTCGGTGCGCGCGGCAAGTACGACCGCATTCGGTGTGAAGCGGTAGAGCGAACTCTCGCTGTCGAGCATGTCCTGCACGTAGGTGTTGAAATCGCCGACATGGACTTCCAGATCGATACCGTAGGCGAATGCTTCCGACCGCAAAAGCGGCACGATGGGCTCGACCGTGAACGAGCGCAGAATCGCCAGCTTAAATTTCGTAAGACCGAGTTTGCCGCCCAACGGGTCGCGCGTCTTTTCGCGCAACTTGTCGCGCAATTCGTCGAGTCGCGACGTTACGAAGCTCGCCGTCCCCGACGCGGGATCGCGCCGCCAGAGTTCGGCCAGCCGCCGTGAGGCAACGTCGAATGCGCCTCGAGCGATCAGGCCGTCAACTTCAGCGCGCAGGTTTGACGGATTGTGCTCAGCTGGCGTCGGATCAGACGGCGAATTGGATATCGAATCAGACATTGGAGTCAGACATCGAATCAGCGTTCCAGATACTCGATCAGCAGACGGTTTCTGGTGTAGATCCAGGCGATTCGCCGACCGCCGAACGCGACTGCTGGCATGGGCTGCCGCGTGACAATCGCTCCTAGCGAGCGCGCGTCGGCGAGCGCTTGCTCCATATTGTCCACGACATAACAAACATGGTGTAGGCCGTCGCCCTTGGCCGCGAAGGAATACACGGGTGACTGTTCATCGGCCGGTTCCACCAGTTCCCAAAGCGGATCGCCCGCGCGGCGGCTCTTCAGGAACGTGACGCGAACGCCCTGGTTTGGATCATGAAAAACCTGCTCGTCCCAATCCGCCTGCAACATACTAGCGAAGCCCTGCACGGAATTCGGAATCGAAGCTACGACAAAGCCGACGTGGTGGAACGCGCCTTCGGGCTGCCAGGTTAGGGAAATCGCATTCATTGTCAGGCTCATTAGTGACTCTCGTTGCAACTCGGTTGCCGGATTCATGACGTTCTTCGCCACGAACCTCAGGGCCGGACCGACTCGGCCACCGGCACCGGTTCTTCTTCGAGTTCGAGCGCAGACATATTGGCGAGCCGGCCGACGGGCGTATGCAACTTCAGCCATAGTTTGCTGCCGAGAAAGGCGGGATACATTCCGCGCATCCACGACTGCCGCAGGCTCCGGCGGCGCTCGGCGGCAGGCAGCGAAAGTTCGTAGCCATTTTCCTGCAGGCACTCGCCCACGGTCGATTCGATGGCGGCAACATCGGCGTGCGCCAGGCGTTCTTTCCAGCGGCCGAGCGGGTTGATTTTTTCTTTCGCGCCTTCTTCACGAAACGAAGAGTTCGTTTCTGACAGGCGGCCCAAGGCGGCGCGTTGAATCTGATCGTAGTCCAGATTGTGTTCGAGGAAGCCGCCGAGTTTGCCGAGTGTCTCGTGCGGGTTGATGATCAGGTCTTCGTAGCGGATCTCAATGTAGTCCGCCGGGAACTTGCGGCCATGGGCGCGGCCTTTGTGAACCATCCACTCCCAATACAACGAAGTCGCCACCAGGCTTTCGGTTTGGTTGCGGTCCCAGGGCAGAGGAGTGAAGCCGCCCATTTTCTTGAGCGAGAGCGCAATGTCGCGTCCGTCGCGGATGATGTGTACAAACAGCGCGTTGGGTATTTCGCGCTTCACGCGCTCGACGTGCAGCACATTATCAGGATCGTACGCCGCCCAGCGCCGCACTTGCTGGCTCCGGGCCACCGAATCCATGACGACGCGGATGAAGTCTCCCCCGGTACGGCATTCGTTCAGGATGCGCGCCGACAACTGCTCGGCATCGAGGCCGGTGCGCCGGAAGCCCTTGCTGCGGAGCCAGGTCTCGAGGATCTTTTCGCGATTCGCGCGGCTCTCCATGGAGCCGAAGCGGGGAATCAGAATTTTGTAAATCGGGAGAAAACCGCGGTAGATGGCAAACCCGCCCGAGGACAACAACATGTCGTACAGCAGGTTCGTCCCGGACCGGTGGCAGCCCATCACGAAGACAGGAGCATGCTTGCGATCGCCTGGACTGGGCGTGGCCACCCTGAAAATCTTATCACGCAAGGCGGTTGGGGCCGTTTGAAACCCTTGTTAAAACAGGGGTACCGAAGTCACCCAATGTTTTGATTCAGCCGCGACTTGGATTTCTATTCCCCGCCAGCAATGGTGAGCTAGGAAGGGCTATCCGTGATTATCTTGCAGTAGATTCGATGAAGTAAATGATTGAATGGCGGGAAGTAACCTATCTGCTCCAGGGGAACGAACAGGCGGGGGAAGCGGTACATTACTCGCCACACTATCGGAAACATCGCCGCGTACTGCTTGGCGATGCGGCAATTTTCCCCAATCGCCTGACGAATTTCCCACGGAAAGGAGCCACGCTCGTCTCTGAACCATCTTTTGTAGGCGCCTACGACTATGCCGTGCAACGCATTATCGAATTCCACGACGATGATGCCACCGGGTCTGACTACGCGCTTCATCTCGGCGATCATTGTTCGCTGTGTCCCGACGTCGAACAAGTGAAGAAAATTCAAGGCCGTGACTACATCGAACGACGCTCCAGAGAATGGGAGTTGCTGTGCGATAGCCCGTACGAAGGTGCAGTTTGATTTTTCCCCTACCTTCTGCCGGGCATACGACAGCATGTCCAGTGAATAATCGCTCCCAACGGCATAGGTGGCGTACTGCGCGAACTTAACAATTCCTCTACCGGTACCACACCCGATATCCAGAATGCGTTTGCCCTCGAGAGGCCCGATGAGCTTCATCATTGCGTTCATCGTGACCGTCTGTTTGTAATGGCTCGCGGGACCCCCGTACCGCCTCCGGTCATAATTCGCGGCATCCTGGAAACCCTCTTTCCCCGCGGCGTATTCCACGACTTTGAATTCACTAGCCGAGTTGTGGTCAGGGCTCTTCGCCATACCTACCTACGGTAACCTGAACGTCGGAATCTCAGAAATAATTCAAAGCTTCGTCAGGCCCTCGCCGAGCCTAATGAGCTGTTTTGTGTACAAATAGTCAAATCCAAAAAAGTTAGCCATTCGCCCTTTCCCTCGGTATGCGAACATTCGTACCGCCGCCTTAAGGGCAAACAAACCAACTAACTTACCGTCAACCGAGCTGCCATAACCGCTTAGAAAGCATCGTGCGGCAGCGTTCATGGCTGCCCGAGAATAACCAGGCCGTCCTTGGAGCAGGGCCAAGTAAGCTGCAAACTTACCCAGGTCCTCGTAAATGGTGTCGCGCTCGACGAAGTTCTCAAAATCGACAACGCCAATCCGTTCGCCGTCAATCAGGATATTTCGCGCGGTAAAGTCCCCATGCCTGGCCGCGGCAGGGAGCGGCGTTCCGTCAACAAGCCCACTCGTCCTCGATGCAGCTCGGAAAATTTCTTGCGCCGCAGTTGCTCCCAAACCCCTGCGTACGCAGCCCTCCAACTGAGAGGTGACCTCACGATCAAACGCCTTCGCATCATGCGCCAGGGCAGGTTGTCGTGTCGCCTCGTGAAATTGACTTAGCCAACCTCCAACCCTGCGGGTAATATCGCACACATTCGCTGTGCGGAACACCGCCATCACACAATTAGTCTGTCGCGATAATACCTGGCTCAACGGGATCCCAGACAGCTTCTCCGTTACCATTAGCCCCGCTTCGGGCAAGACCATCAAGGGTTTCGGCAAGCCGTCAAGACGTTGTCCGGCGAGTGCCCATACTATCTGGATCGCCTTAAACTCGCGACTGACCGTTTCCGCAGGATTAGAAGAGGCAGTAATACGCTTTACAGCAAGCTGCTCGTCACCAGCCTTGGACCTACCGTGGTACTCAAACATTTCCGAGTGAGTAGCCTGTATTCTCCCGACACACTCTAGCTCCCAGCCATCGAATAGCGCCTGCTCTTTGAGCAGTTGGTCCACCTCTTTGGCTGACATTGGGGCTGCGCCCGACCTCCACTTTGCCTGTATATCAAGAACAAAGAAGTAGCTCAAGCAGAATCGAGCTGGGTTTCTTTTTTGACCTCAAAACCAGAACCCACTGTATCACGAAGACAGGAGAATGCTTGCGATCGCTTGGACTGGGCGTAGGCACCCTAAAAATCTTATCACGCATAGTAGTGGGAGCCGTTTGAAAGCTGGTCCGTATAGAATATGCAAATTCGAGCGGCGCAGCCTTGAGGCCGAAAGAACGGATATCGTCCAAATTACCAATACCGCGAGCGATGGCGCCCAAAAAGGTTTTGGCTATACGCGGTCATTTGATCCGTGCCCGTCCAAACGAAGTTTCAGGTGTGGCGGCTCTTTAGCATCCCCAGTCAGCACGGACTGGAGTTGCAGCTCAAGTTCCCATATCGTGAGCGGAAAATTCCCGCGCTTCAGGATTCGCCTGGCTTCTGCGTGGAAGTTACCGCCTCTGTATGCGGAGAAAACGTTCTTGTAGCTGGCGCAGGCAATCTGCGCTGCGGGGGCTGATATATTCTCGGGCAGCCCAAACGGAAAAGAAAAGTGCGCAGTGGGCCCCAGCTTCCGCCGAATATCCTCGCCCGAACCAACAATCTCGTGGCGCAAGAACTCCTCATCGGTCGAGCCGCAATCGGCGTGATTGCGCGTATGGCTGCCGATTTCATAGCCGCAGCGTTGCAGAAATTCGATCTGCTCCCAGGTGTTGGGCGGAAACCCGTGTTCGTCGAACAACTGGTCATGGGCAAATTCGCGGCCATTCGAGATGTGTTCGGTCGAGATGAAATATCCGATCGGCAAGCCGGATTCTTCGGTGATGGCGCGCAGGTTCACAAAATTGTCGGCGTACCCGTCGTCGAAGGTGATTGCGACGGTGGGCACCTTGACCCCGCCTTTCCTCACCAGTTCGACGCCATGGCTCAGACTCACGACGCGATAGTGCCGCAGCAGGTAATTCACCTGCCGTAAGAAGTACGCAGTCGAAACTCCGAAGCGATGTGGCCGGTCAGAAACCAGATGGTGGTAGAGGATCATCACGGGATAATCCCCGCGACGCCGATGCCGCCAGTTGCGGAGCGCGACCGGCAGGGCATAGAGCAGAGATTTGACGAGGAGCTTCCATGCCGGCCAACGAAAAGGGTTGTTGTCACCTTTGCGCCGCGCAGCTAGTCTCTTTTTCATCTGCAGCAAGTCCTCGGCTGCCGGACTACGAAACAGTTTGCTGGGACCAGTCTGCGGAGTTTCCGTCACCGTTCCATTGGCGAAGTCGCGAATCGCAGCTACGATGAGGTCCGCACCCACGGCATCGGCCTTTAGAGCCAGGCTCTCCAGATCGTCTAAGGGCTCGATGGGAATCAGCGCCGAGCGAATCACGCCTCCCACATCCACCTTTTCTTCGACGCGGTGAACGGTGACTCCGATTTCTTTCTGATCGTCGAGTAACTCCCAGAGTCCGACCGCACCGCCTCCGCGATAGTCCGGTACCTTGCGCTTGTGAATGTTGATCGAACCCTGTTTCGGAATCTGGAAGAGCGCAGGTTTCAGGATGCGCGTGCCGAACACCAGGCCAAGATCGGCGTTGAGGTGCCGGACAAAGTCGAGCGCTTCATCGGAGTGCATGTCACGGGTAATGAAAAGTTCAGTTCCATTGGCTTTGGAGGTCGCGGCCAAATTGTCAAGCCCGTATCCTGGCTTGCCATTTGGCCATTTCGGACCCGCATGTATGCAACGGATGACCGCATCCAGCAGGCCGCTCAGCCTGCCCTCGGCCGCGGCAAAGATACGATGCAACACATAGCGCCAGTACACCAGACGCCCCATCTTCTTGCGCCATATTCCCATCCGCTGTTGCAGCGTCTTCGGAGGGCGCCGTTCGTAGAGCACGCCGACTACTTGCGCTTCCGAAGCGTCCCGGCGAATGCGCGCCATAATACGCGCCACCTGCCGCGGCGGAACCGATGTGAAGATCACCACCCTGAGCGGATTCCCTGCCATTGTCGCCAAACTCTATTCCACCCCAGCAATGGCGGCTTCGACCGCGTTAATGTCCGCCCCCAAGTCCCGCCCATCGGACGCAGCGCCCGCTCCCGGGGAGACCTTGGTGCAGCCCGGCCCTTTTTCGTGGCAGAGCTTTGGATCTTTACTGACGCCGTTTTTGAGGTCGCGAACGCCGGCCGCTTCCGGCGATCCGACGACGATGTTTCCTTTGGGAAAGGACCCACGCCCGCTGATGATCAAGTTCTTATCGAACTTATAGGGGTCAAAACAGGCTTGCAGAACGGCTTCAGCGCCTAGCGACTGGGTCTTGGATGCGCAACTTTCGGGACCTCCGCCAGCCGAGGCCACCGGCGGCCGCCGATCTCCGACGGAAAACACGCTGTTGGTCAGCGTGAAGTTCGTCAGCTTCGCTCCGGGGTTCAGGATCGAGAGCAGGCAACCGGTGACAAACGCGGTTACGTGATCAATCTGGATGTCATGCACCGGTGGCCGGTTGGAGACCAGAATCAGGAAGGTGCCGCCGCCCTTGTAATCCTTGTCGTGCAGGTCGTCGGCGAAGAGGTCGTGAATGCTGTAGTGTCCGCCGTCGGCGGCAGCCTCGCCGGTCTTTGAGAGCGCGTCGGCAATCTGCAAAACCCCGGCCACATTTCGAATCCGGTTAAATCTGATAGTGACGTCATTGACGCGGCAACCCCCGCACTTGTTGGCCGGGTTCTTGGGGGTGAGCAGGATGCCATATCCGGTCTGGCTGAAACCACCCCAGGTGTTCTCGAGCAGATTCGCCTCGAACAACAGGCGGATTGCGCTCTTGAGCTCAAAGTTGTTCTTGACGATATAGGGATTTCCCGAAGCGGCGGGCGTGTAGCCGGGTTCGCCTTCCTTCCAGAGCATGGGGCGGAAAAGATGATTGCGTCGGATCTCGATGTCGGTTGGATTTATGGTGGCAGCACTGCCGCCGAACAAAATGTTCTCCCCTGCGGACTCGAGGAAATTGTTGTAAATCTTGAGGGTGGAGATGGGTTCGTCGCCGCCGCCGCCACCGATGGCGGTGGCATCCGTGCATTTCCCAGTGCGTGCGATGCAATTCAGTCCGCTGATGTAGGAGTTGATAACGGCAATCGTGTGCGCGCCTTGGACCATTCCAATGCCGTGGCCTACTTCCGCGCCATTGGCGGGATGGACCCAGTTGCGATCGAAGATGACGTGGTCTGCGTGTTCCGCGGCGACAACGCGGCCGATGTCGGCCTCGGGAGGCGTAGTCCACTCAATTCCAATGAAGCGGAAGTGATCTCCGACGGTTGCGCCCGAAGCGCGCCGCACCACCACGGTCGCAAGCAACTTGGCCGGTCCACCGGAGGGTTGAGCAAAGGGTGGACGCCCGGGAAGGCTGGCGACTCCGGCCCATGCTGGCGAGATGCGGGCGCCTTCGGGGGGGAGTTTTGAGTCGGGCGTGTCGGTTCGCACAGTGATGTAGTGTTGGTCGTCGCATTTTTTTGAAGGCAGCGCGGTCACATCGAAGGAGGCTCCAGCGGGCAGAAGCAGCGTGTCTCCGCACTTGGCACCGTCGATGGCGCCGGCCAGATCGGACTTGCCGGCGACGCGAATCTGTTTTCCCGGCGACGGCGTTCCGTCGAGCGCCGTGTAGTAACAGGTTTTGGGAAGTTCGGCGACGCCGTCTTTGGCGCCAAACTGCGCGACATTGCCCTTACCGCAGTAGACATTTTCACCGGTGGGAGGTGCAGCCGCCAGTGCCGGCAGCGCGGACCAGACGAAAAAAGCGGAGACCAGACAGAAAAAATGAAAACATTTCGGCTGCGAGCTTTTCACTACGGGAACAAAACGAGAGGATCGAAAAGGAAGCGGAGCCATGTTTCAGTTTCTCCTTGTATCGATTGCACGCCTATGTATCGCACGCCCCGCGCATGCACCTGTAATCACCGCGTAAAGGCCTTCCCTCCGCAGTGTACCGGGTTGAGTGGATGATAGCACGGGCCGGATCGATCGAATCTACGGGTGGGTGGTGATTACGGAGAAAAAAGAGAAGGTCCGCGGCGAGCCGCGGACCTCGATTGCCTGGAAGCTGAAAAGTTATTCGACGTTAGCCAGCGCTGCGTTCAGCCCAACAATGTCGGCCCCGAGATCCTTCCCGTCCGTGCCCTTGTTCTTGTAAGGGCTGCTCGATTGAAGCTCGTAGTTTCCGCCATTGCCGTTACTGAAGTTGGCGAACGCAACGTCGTTGATGGTTTGCGGGAATATGTTGTTAGCCGGCCAGGTCGACGGTGGAAACGCCGGTGGAGTCGCAACCAGGCCGTTGTTGTTGAATGTAACGGTGGTGAAACATTTGGCGATACTGATGATCGGCACGTCTTTAAAGCCGCAGCTCGCTGGGCCGCCTCCGGTGCTCCATACCGGATACTGTCCGGTAATGACCAGGTTGTTGGTGAAGACCAATCCATACATGGGGTTAGTTGTATAGTGGACGTTCCCCATGATCATCAGGTGGCTGCCGGGATCCGGGAAAGCGGTGACGTGATTGATGGTGATGCTGTTGAGCGCGTTCTTGGTCCATCCGTTCATGATCTCGAACGCGGTGCCGCCGCCCACATACTTTTTGCTGAGGTCGTCGATAACCACGTCATGAATGCTCCAGCGAGCACCAGCCAGCGCCGGATATCCACCGGTGCCGTTCCCGGAGAGGACGGTTGCCATCTGGATTCCGCTCCCTGCATGCGAGATGTGTACGTAGCGGATCGTGACGTCGGTTACCTGACAGAGCGGACAAAGGCCGAATGAGTTCTTGGGGGTGAGCACAATGCCAGGACCGGTTTGGCTGAAGCCTCCCCAGTTGTTTTCCATAAGATTCGCCTCGACCAGCACGCGAACCGCATTCTTGAGTTCAAAGTGATTCTTGACGATGAAGGGACGGCCGTCCGGTCCGCCGATGAAGTTCGGGTTGCCAGGCATCCACTGCCACGGTTTCCAGAAGTGATTGTTCAGGATTTGGATGTCGGAGGGGCTAAAGGTGGCCGCTCCGCCGCCGAACATGATGGCCTCGCCGGAGGCTTCCAGGAAATTGTTCTGGATCTTGAAGGGACCATCATGGGTGTCTCTGGTGCCTCCGGCGATCGCATGAGAATCGACACAACCCCCGGTCGCGGAGATGCAATGGAAATCGCTGAAGTAGGAATCGACCACTGCTGCGTAGGTCATGCCGTTCAGGCCCACACCGGCGTGAGTTTCATCCTGAAGGAGTCCATGCAGCCATGAGCGATCCACAATGACATGATCCGCGGTGCCTTGGCCCGAGATCAGCCGGACGGTCCCCGGAGTTCCGGCGGAACGAGTAACTTCCAGGCCGATGAAGCGGTAATAGTTCGCGCCGGCGGCGAGGTCGAACGGACCATCACCATCGGTCGGATTCTGTACTTTCGCCATCACGTTCTTTGGATTGGGGCAGCTATACTGCGGGCGCCCCGTGAGAGAAGCGACCCCGGCATAACACGGCGTGGCCCGCTGACCCTCTGCGGGCAGAGCGCTGTCCGGTGAACTGGTTCGGATGATGATCCAATGGTTGTTGTCGCAGTTCTTGGCCGGCACTATGAACTTGCCGGTAAAGGTTGCGCCTGCCTGAAGGTGGATCGCGTCGCCGCAGTGAGCGCTGGTCAAGGCCGATTGCAGATTGCCCCCGGCGTTGACGGTGATGACTGATCCCGGCGCGGGCGTGTCGGACATTGCACTGGGAACGGTCACTCGCGGCAGTTCCGCGGGACCATCGAAATTGCCGCCGGCAACGACGGTGACGCTGAAATTGCCGGTTGCAGTCTTGGCGGTGGCATCCGTGACCATGGCCGTGAAGCTGGATGTACCGGGTGTGGTAGGCATGCCGGCAAAATCCCCGTTCACATTCATCGCGATCCCTGCCGGAGGAGTGCCTGCGGAAATGCTCCAGATGTAAGGCGCGGTGCCGCCGGTCGCGCTGAAGACTTCGCTGTAAGTGTCCCCCTGCTGGCCCTGGGGAAGATTGCCGGTCGTGATTTTCAATGACTGGTTACTCACCGGGTCAACGGTGACTGCGGCCGTCGCCGACTTCGACGAGTCAACATTACTGGTGGCTTTGACGACCACGTTGGTTTGCGAGGTTACCGTTGGGGCAGTGTAAAGACC
>WNFP01002972.1_pt1 | contig 13557 bp, 14 predicted proteins | sample 5400201 | NCBI WGS metagenome assembly WNFP01 (sample SAMN13153355, study PRJNA577476) | soil metagenome | isolation source: 115 cm saprolite under Madrone tree | place: USA:California | collected 2016-06-14
CGCCGCCTTTCCGTCGATGCAATTGACCTCTACCAAATCCACTGGCCTCCTGACCCAGACTCTGCCGCACTGGAAGAAGGATGGTCCACGCTCGCCGACCTGAAGCGCGAAGGCAAGGTGCGCTGGATTGGAGTCTCCAACTTCAATGTCCGGCAGTTGCAGCGCGCCCAGGCAATCGCTCCAGTGACTTCTCTACAGCCGCGGTATTCGCTGGTGCATAGCGAGATCGAAGACGAGATCCTGCCCTACTGCCTGAGTGAAGGAATTGGGGTCATCGTTTATTCCCCGATGGCTTCCGGTCTCTTGACCGGCGCCATGACCCGCGAGCGCGCGGCCAGGCTACCCAAGGATGACTGGCGCCGACGGCATCCCGACTTTACGGAACCAAGTCTCTCTCACAATCTGGCGCTGGTCGAGCATATGCGAGAGATAGCCAAGGGCCACAACCGTTTCGTTGGCGAAGTCGCGATCGCCTGGGCGCTGCGCCATCCCGCCGTGACCGGCGCCATCGTCGGGGCCCGTAATGCCCGACAGGCAGAGGGAGTCATGCGCGCTGGCGAACTGCGCCTCAGCGATGAGGAAGTCAACGAGATCGAAGCCTTTGATGAGACCGTGGCGTGAAGACATACGTGAACCAGGAGGGCGGTTGTGAACGGGTTGGTTGATTTTGCGAGATTGCGGTACGCGGTGATAGAAGCCCTCCGGACCGAAGCTGATCCTGAACGCCTCGTAATTGCGTATCGCACCGAGCAGTCCCTGCACAATGTCATATCCGCACCTTGCATTATCGCTTTCGGCTTCTTCTCTCGCGAGGAAGCTGAAGCGAGTATCAACGTTTGCGTCTCGGCTACGGCCGCCTAGAAACAAACACCGAGAGGATAAGGTGTCGCTGAACAGTTCATCGCAGCCATGGGTCCGGCTTTACGTCGAAAGGAGAACAGAGTGAAACACATTCTTCACAAATTAGGACTTGCATTCGCTTCTATTCAGCCCATTGTCTTGGTCCTGGTAACAACAGGAGCAGTCATGACGGTTGCGGGACAGGTGGGAGCAGGCGAGACTGTGATCCAGAAGGCGACGGAGCAGTTTGAGAATAACCCCCTGAAGGTTACCTCCCTGGGCAAGGGTTTATTCATGTTTTCTGGGGATGGAGGAAACGTTACGGCTATAGTCGACGACGGCAGCACGTTGATAATCGATAGCGGAGTGGATTCGCGAGCTACTGAGCTAAACGACGCGATCTTCAAAGCGACGCTGCGCCCCGTCACACGGCTGGTGAATACACATTGGCACTTTGACCACACCGGGGGGAACGTGTTCCTGGGCTCCTCAGGCGTAACCATCATTGCACAAGAAAACGTAAAAAAACAGCTCTCGTCGGTGCAGGACGTCCCCTTCGTTGGCTTGCGCGATGGTCATTACCCGTCACAGGCACTCCCAACAGTAACCTATTCAAAAAGCATGGTGTTGCGTCAAGGTCCCCAGCAACTGACATTGGTCAACTATGGACCTGCGCATACAGATGGAGACACAATCATCTATATTGCGCGGGCGAACGTGGCAGTGGTAGGGGACATTTTCTCGAATCCCTTCTATCCCATCATCGATCTGGCGTCAGGAGGATCAATCGATGGGATGATCTACTCCCTCGATCGCGTTCTGGCGCAGACTGACGGGCAGACGAAGATCGTGCCCGGCCATGGGCCAGTAGCCACACGCGCAGATCTGCAAGAGTACCGCGACATACTGGTGCAGGTTCGGCAGCGCATCCAAGTTTTGATCGGGGCGGGAAAAACCATGGATGAAGTGGTCGCCGCTGCGCCAACCAAAGATTTCGACGCTAAATGGGGAAGTGGTTACGTGACTCCGGATGTCTTCACAAAAATGGTATTCAGCAGCCTGGCTGGCACCAGCACCGCGAGTCGATAGTTGCATCACGCGGCTTAGCTTAGAGGTACGCCACTCCGGGCACCCGGACCTAGGATATTTCGCCAATTGAGCTCATACCGACAGTCTCACGTTCTTTAAAACATCGTGTCTCAGACCTTCCTGGATGTTATCGAGGGCCTGAATCACAAGGGGGGATCGTAATTTTGTCGGAGGACTTCTCGTGCTCTTTCATTGCTGATTTGAAGCCGCGGATACTTTCTCCGATTCCCTTTCCAAGTTCAGGAAGCTTTTTGGGTCCGAACACGAGCAAGGCAATTCCAAAGACCACTAACAAATGCATGGGCTGAAAGAGTCCTTCAAACATAAATCCCCTCCTAAAGTTAAGGTCGTCGCCGCCAATGGCAGTAAACCCGTTTACCGATCGTCTATGAAGCGCTATCGCGGCAGGATATCCAGCCTTTCTCCCGGAATGGTTTGGATCGCATTCCTATCAAGCCTCAAATGCGAAGAAACTATTTCGGGGGGAAGCCGCCGGATCCAGTTGTTGAGAGAGAAGTCCACGACTTCATGCGCCTTGAACATCTCCAGAAATACCAGATCCGTATCGCCAGTGTTTTCCACGTAATGACCAGAGTTGGCCGGAACGAAGCCGACGTCGTTAGCGTTGAAGTCCATGGTACGTGCCGACCCAACGGGCATAAACACAGTCATTCGCCCCTTCCCCGCAATGTAGAATTGCCACTCCGGGGCATTTGGATGCCAATGGAACTCGCGGAGACCTCCTGGCTTTATATGTTCAAAGCGGCAGCAATATTCTTTGCGGCAAGAAAGTTATGTGAGTCGACGATGCGTATTTCTCCCCCCGTAGTCCGCTTGGTCGGCGCCATCGCTTCTATCTTGAAGGTGTACTCGATGGGAGATTGCACTTTCTTTCCCCGAACTGCTGCCCTATCCTCCGCCAATGACCTCGGCAAGTCTGCGGGAAAAATGTAAAGCGAACCAGTCGGCAGCGTGGCGAGAGCGCTCTCCGCTAGCCCAAAGTTCTTCGACAACACTCCAGGAGGCGTATGCGCCACCCATTCCGAGAGAAGGAAAGTATTGTCTTCGGAAAATAAACCCTGATCGAAGACCATCAGGAACTCGCATCCGTCTGGCCCCAGGCCCTGGATAGAATGAGGAAAGCCGGCCGGGAAATACCACAGATCGCCCTTGCTCACGTCGTCGATAAAGATCGTCCCATCAGGATTCAGTACCGTGACGCGGGCATTTCCATGGAGCATGATGGACCACTCATCGGCTGTATGCCAATACAGTTCGCGAAAGCTGCCAGCCGTCAAGCGCATGTTGACGCCCGCTATCTCTGTGGAGTACGGCAGTTCGCGCTGCGTCACCTGATGGGTCCAGCCGCCCTCCTGAATTCGCTTGTGCGTCAGATCATAGGAGTACCAAATGGGACCGACATCTCCCTGAGCCGTCGGCGGAGGTGTGTTTGAGTTGGGATTCTCGTCCAGAAGTGGCTTGATCTCCTGTCCAGGGTTACTCGAGGAATGGTCGCGTTCTGCCTGATGCGTACCTTCGCGCGTTTGTGCGTGGGCACTTAATCCTACGAATGCAGCCGCAGCCAAAGCAGCGGAGCCCATTCCCAGGACACTCCTTCTGGAAACTCCGTCCTGCATCATCTTGTCTTTCTTCTCATTACTCATCGCGTTTTTTTCTGTATCCCTGGCGAATTCGACCACATTCGTGCGTTGCACCCAGGAACAAACAAGAGCAAATACAACCCTCACGTGCTTGCAAGCTGATTGAGCATCGTACGGTTGCTTTGATGCTAGGCTGATTTCCTCGTCTGCGAACAAAACGCGATAAGTTTTCCGGATTGCAGCTGAGGAGCCCATTTCAACGGTTTCCGGAAGCGCGTCGGTATGTAAAACTCAATCACCTTTGCCATGACAATCTCCTTGATCTCGTTCCTGCTGTGGGCAGGCTCCCATCAGCTTTCACATTCCAATAGCCCCTACCAAATCCATCCGCATTGACAACGCACGGAATCGCACAACCGCAACTTGTGCAAAAATGCCTTACAGACAGCGCATGATCTCATCCACATAGTTCTCCCCCAAGAATCGTGCGGGAACAAGGTTGCGCCGGTTTTCCAACTCTCTCAAGCGACGCGCACCTTTCGTCAACATCGCCCAGGCCAGCGCTCCCATATCCGGATCCCCAGAATCCGCAGCCCTGAGTAGTTCCTTGCCTGCGTCTTCCTGTCCGAACCTGCACCACATCACTCCGCAAAGAAACACATAGTTGCTGTTCATCCTGGTCTCCTCCTAGTCAGCGCTGGGGAACGTCAATCGTCTTCCGGCACTGTGTTGCAACCACTTCCTCCACTCCCAAATGCAATCCAACTGCCAACGCCAGCCCATCTAAAACAGCCTGCTGTGCTCGAACTTGTCTAATGGCAGTGTCCAAATATTGACACTCCCTCGGCCATCGCGATCTCGCGCCGTCACAGATTTTCCCTGTATTCAGCCGGTTCATCGAGCTCAGCTGCAATCGGTACTGCCGATCCGCTTTCCTGCTACTTGAACAGGATCTTGGCCATCATCCCCTTGTCCTCGTGATTCAGCAGATGACAATGAAATACCGACATACCCTTGATGACGGGGTCGGTAAAGTCCAGGATGACGTCCAGGGAGCCTCGATACGGAACATTCACGGTATCCAACCACGCAGGATGCGCGAGCGGGACGCCGTTTTGTGCATAGGCCAGGAAGTGGACTTGGTGTATGTGGAATGGATGGAGTTCGGCAGTTCGATTCACGATACGCCAATGCTGATAAGCGCCGACGCGAACGCTTGTCATTGGACTAGCGTCCGGCGCAAACTTGTGACCATTGATGTAAAAACCGTTCTTGTCCTCCGTGAAGATGACCGTGAAGTCCGGTGCAGCCTTCTTCAGCGGCTCGATGTCGATCGGCTTGTAAAGGGGCGGGCGGCGATCAGTAGCATGCAACTGCTCAGCCGCACGATCTGAACTGGATGGATCTGAACTGGGTTGCACAAGATCTGCTAACACCATCTCCGGATTGGGATCCCCGTCAGGACCCGTATCGACGCAGAGCGTACGCAGAGCACTGTGTGTTCCGGGCGGCGGACCGGTGACGATTGCTTCGAGCCGTCCCGCAGGCGCCAGCAGGAAGTGATTCGCGGTGCGTGTCGGATTTCTCGGCTCGTGGTACGCGACTGGCATCCCGTCAAGCGCCACAGTCTCAAATGTCTGTCCATCAAGCTGGAGATCTAGATAGCGGTCCGGCGAGGCGTTGACCATGCGCCAGAACTGCCGCTCTTTAGGCGCGATCTCGATCCGTGGGCGAACTGTCCCATTCACGGTAAAGATTTCCTCGACTGCCTCCGCTTCTCCTCCGCATCCCTTGGATGGAATTTCAACCTGATTCCTGAGTGCGGCTGCATTCGGATCATGCTCAATCGAGCGGCCGCGCACAACGAGCACACGCTCACGGAGTCGTCCTACTTGGGGGGCATAACGTTCCATTCCCTCGATGACGATGGCTCCTGACATTCCGTCCAACACTTGCCGGTGACTCTCGCCATGAGGATGAGTGTGGTACCAGAACAAGCCCGGCGGATGATCGCGCGGAATCTTAACCGAGTAATGCAAGATCTGGCCAGGCTTGGCCAGCATTGTGAGCACGTCATCCTGCGGGGCGTTCGGCGAGACGGTGAGCCCGTGAAAATGCAAGTTCGTCATGTTCATGCAGGGATTCACTGCGCAAGTCTCCCGGGACTTGGCAGGAAGATCGTTGATGTAGGTAATTCTGAGAACGTCACCAGGGGAAGCACGAATGACGGGAGCCACCGTCCCACCGTCGAATGCGAAGGCATCCCGGCCATCTTCATTCACTGCGTGCAGCGTAAGGGATACAACGTGATTCTTCGCTCGTACCTGCGGAGGGTCCGGCAAAAAAACAGTCTGGGTGTAACCCAAAGCTGCGAGAAATATCTGCGCAGCGATAAGGAGTAGGGTCCTTGTCATAGTCACGGTCGCGTTGCGCTTCGACTAACGCGGTACGATCACTAGCTCATCTTTCGGTATTGCGTCCAGCGTCGCCCGGTCGATATTGAGATGTGCCATCACCAGTTCGGGTGGGGTGTGGGCCAACCACTCCGAAAGCGACATGTCTTGATAGAAGCTGCTCTTGAACATCTCCAGGAAGATCAGGTCTGTATCGCCGGTATTCTCGATATAATGCAGCAGGGTTTGTTCCACGTACCCGACGTCTCCTGCCTGAAAGTCCATCGTGCGAGCGCGGTTACCTGTCGAGACCACAGTCATTCTTCCGTTGCCCGCGATGTAGTACTGCCATTCGGAAGCGTTAGGGTGCCAGTGCAGTTCCCGCAGCCCTCCCGGGTGAAGCGTGACCATTGCCATCGCAACCGTTGTTGAGGCCTTGAATGTGCTCGAATCAACGATGCGTACTTCTCCGCCTTTCGTGCGCTTCGTCGGCGGCATTTCCATCGTGCGAAAAGCGAAGTCAGTCGGCGACTTCCCAAGTGGTCCTGCGGCTGCTCTCTGGTCGGCCTCCAGTGGTCCGGGAACTGCAGCCTGGAAAATGAATAACTCCTGCTTGGGAAGATTTTTCAAAGCTGGTTCGGCAACGCCGAAGTTCTTTGACAGGACGTCGGGTGGCAGGTGCGCCATCGAGTCGCTCAGCAGGACGGTTTCTGACTCCGAAAAGTCTCCATCGTCGAACACCAGCATGAATTCCGCGCCGTCCGGCCCGAGGCCCTGAATCGAATGCGGAATCCCGGTGGGGAAATACCACAGATCGTTTTTCTTCACGTCGGCGACAAAACTCTTGCCGTCCCGATCAATGGCAGTGATCCGCGCCGTCCCGTAGAGCATGATCGACCATTCGCCCGCCGTGTGCCAATGCAGCTCGCGAACGCCCCCGGCCGTGAGTCTCATATTGACGCCTGCCATGGTCTTCGAGACGGGCAGTTCACGAACGGTTACCTCCCGTGACCACCCACCCTCGTAAGCCCGCTTGTTCGCAAGAGAGAACGGATATTTGAACGTTGGAACTAAGCTCTTGGAATCCGTGCCGGGTGGCCATGCGGAATCAGGGTTCTGTGCGTCCATTGCCGAATTTGTAGGACCGGGATCGGTTGCACTTCGGTCAGTCCGGGCTTTGGCAGCCTGTTTGCCTTCCTGCGCCAGAGCGCTGCTCACCGCCAAACTGCCAGCTACCGTGGCCAGCGCAGCCGAGCCGATTCCGAGAAATCCGCGACGCGAAAATCGATCTTTGGTGCTGTCATTCTCCATTTTGCTTACCTCCTCCAGAACAACCCGGTCGAAAGATCGTTGCGATCTTGAATGCGTATCAGGGGCTCGCATGCCAAGATGCAGTCAGCTTCACGTTATGTCGGAGCAGCACTTCCGCTGCCAAAGTGACACTCACAATGGCTAGACATTGACGACAGAATTCTCGGTAACGAGTCGACCTACCGACACTGCTGTCCATTCCTCCATGTTTCAGACGAATGCTCGGTCAGCTGGAGCATAGGTTCGACGCTTTGCCGCGGCAGGGACACAGCGGACGCCTGGGAAGACTGCGGGCTCCCGACGAAGCGGGAGCCCGTAGCATTTCCACAGTGATACTCAAGGTTGGCCTGGTTCAGGAAGCCAGCTCGGCAATCCCCGTCAGCTCCAGGTATTCTTCTTCCGTCAACTGCAACGATGCTGCCTGCACATTTTCTTCAAGATGCGCGATCGAAGAAGTGCCGGGGATGGGCAGCATAATCGGAGACCGCTTCAGCAACCACGCCAATGCTACCTGGATGGGTTTCACCTGGCGGGCCTTCGCAATCCTCTCCAGCAGCCTGCCAGCCACGGTTCCTGCTCCCAGCGGGAACCATGGGATGAACGCGATTCCGTTGCGCTCGCAATAATCCACTACGTTGTCCCATTCGCGATCGGCAAAACTGTATCGATTCTGGACCGACACGATCGGCACGATTTTCCGGGCGCGCTCGATGTGTTCCACCGTGACGTTAGACAACGCGACCAAGCGGATTTTCCCTTGTGATTGCATGTTGGCCAGGGTTTCGAGCGATGCGTCGAGAGGCACCACCGGATCGGGCGCGTGCAGCTGGTAGACGTCGATCCGGTCCAGGCGCAATCTCTTCAGGCTGCCTTCCGCCGCATTACGCAGGTGCTCTGGACTGGCATCGTGGGTCCACTGGTTCGGACCGGGACGATTCCATCCACCCTTGGTGGCGATCACGAGGTCCTTCGGGTAAGGTGCTAGCGCTTCAGCGATCAATTCTTCGCTGACATTAGGACCGTACGAATCAGCCGTATCTACGAAGTTGACTCCCAGTTCAATGGCGCGCCGGAGAACGGCGATAGCTGCCGCGGAATCCTTAGGTGGCCCCCAAATTCCGTCGCCCGTAATACGCATGGCCCCGAAACCAAGGCGGTGGACAGTAAGTTCACCGCCGAGCGAAAGAGTTCCGCTTGCGGCAGCCGGCAGACTTCTTGTTTTTTCAGTCCTATTATTCATATGCATTCTCCAAAGTATTTTTCTTTTTTCAGATGCGACGCCGATGACATCGGCGTCACTTTTTCGGCAGCTCGGCCTTTAACCCCACGCTAGACCGCGCCTGCAAAGCCATCCCGACCAGGGTTGCTATCAGGATCGAGGGATAGAGTTGTCCAATCAGCGCTTCCATCATTGCCAGTGATCGCGCAATCCTATGTATTGGATAAGCGTCACCATAACTCACGCTGGTAAGCGTGGCGAAGCTGAAGTAGATCAAACGGCTCGGTTCCCCAGTCGGACTTCCAGCGACAGAGGACTGGAAATGGATTGCATCGGGACGCTCTTCCATGAGCACCTTATATCCGAACGCCCAAGTCAGCCCGATAAGCAAGTACGCGGCGACTCCACCCATGACCCGGTGCACGCTAATCGGGCCGGGACGAAATGTGTGCCGCAGCGTCATGACCACCAGAATGGCCATCCCCGATACCTTCAGCGCCGTATCCCAGCCCAAGTGGCCGAGCAACGGGTTGAATTCGACGATCAAGTCCGCTGTGAACTCGAGGACAGTCACCGCGACGACTAGATACATGAGGGTTCTCTGGCGAATGGTTGCGATAGCGCCCGAGAAAAGCATGAACGCGAAAATCAGGTCCAATCCAATTCGTCCGGAGCGTGACAGACGAATCATGGGAACAAAAATAGTTATGAGCACCAGAAACGCGAGGAAGAAACTCAGTCCTCGGTCCGCGACCCAAAAGGGAAACAGCGGCGCGTCCGTCGGTTTCTGTATCGTCTGATTTTCCCGTGGTCGCATGGTTCTCGAATAAAATACCCTCCCGGATTGCGGACGCCCGGCAGGGGGGAAAGGTTCAGGCCAACAGCGTGATCGGCGCTAGCGGGATCGTGTGTTTACCTTCACGCCGCCGGGTGCCAACTCGAACCGGTGCGGGCTTTCATTTGTGGGGCGACTGTCGTTGTTCCGGGCCCGAGGTCTTTTTCGAAGACGACCCCCTTCTGGGTGACTACGAAGGTCTTAACCCCTGATGACTGATACCCCGCGGGATACGCGACCAACGTCAAGCCTCCTGTCCTTTTGCCGCGGCCACTCACTCCTGATGCGGGATTCGGTGCCACGATTCGGAAGTAGTACCCATGGAAGGGATTGGACTCTTTGTTGTCGGCATTCGCTGCGGCGGCAGAGGCCAGGCTTTGGGCGAATTGGGTGATTGGGTCTTCGCTAGCTACCTTGGCCTCGGCTTCATTCTTTGCCATTGCGAATTCCTCGCACACTTGAATTGCGGTGGCCTCATTCTCTCCGATTCTACGGAACTTGATTTCCTGCGTACCGGTCTCGGAATCGAAGTACCATGCACCGTTCTTTGACACCAGCGGGATCGGAAACGGCCAGTTTTCTGCACCGATGTACAGAACTGTGCTTCCGTCGGGTTCTCGGACCAGACGGTGCATCTCCTGATATTTCTGGCTGAACTGCTCGTGTTCCAGTTTGTCCTCGACTTCGTCGCTCGAAGAAGTAACTTCCTTTCCTGCTCCGAGGATCGCTTCCACAGCCTGCTCATCCTCACTTTGCACAGCCTGAAAGAGAGCGCTCGAAGCTTCTGACGGAGAGGAGAACGTCTTTGGTTGTGATGTCTGACCAAAACTCGATTGAGCGTGCCCGACCACCAGCAGGGTAAAGGCCAACCCAACCATCCAGCTAAGCCGCCGTCCAGGAGACATCGTTGGTTTCAGATTTGTAGTACGCATGATTTCGCTCTCCTTGTCGTAACTTGTCTTTGTAGTAACGCAACCGAATTACCGGTGACCACCGCCACCGTGACCACCGCCGCCACCGTGAAAGCCTCCGCCGCCGTGGAAACCTCCACCGAAGCTCGACTGTCCCCGTGAGGAAAAGCCTCTCGCGACTCCTCCATGATTAAAGCCGCTGAATGCACCGGAATGCGTACCTGGCTGGGCGTGTGGTGCCGCGAACCCATGCTGCGGCGCGCCGAAACCTCGCCGGCCGGCAGGGCCGCCGCCGTGAAATCCACCGCCATGAAATCCGCCGGCGCGATTGAAGTTGTTGCGATTGACGAAAATTCTGCTGTGGGATACGTAGCCGTGGTGGTCGAAAAGAATGCCGTGATGATGCCAATCATAACCCCAGTGGTGCCAGCCCCAGCCATACCCTCCAAAGAAGCCGACTCCAAAGCCGAAACCAAACGCAATTCCCGGACCTGCAAGAAACAGTCCTGGATACGAATACCACCCCGGCCAGACCCCAATGGGATCTCCATACACGAGCCATGGGTCATATTCAGGCACGTAAACAACCTCAGGGTCGGCCGGTTCGATCACAATGGTTTGCCCCTGCTTGCTCACCTTTTCCTGCGATGTACTGTTTAAGTTCCCCGCCTTCTCTGCACGCTCACGCATTACCTGAACAGCGTTCATCACTTCCTGCTGTTGGTTGACGTAAGCATCGCCGAGCGATGAGGTCCAGGACAGATTCTTGTCCATGTTGGCGAGCACCGAAGGAAACTCTGCGAGGGCCTTCACACTGGGATCCCATGGCTGTTTATCGACTTCTTGGCCAAGTTGCTCCCCCTTCAGATCGGTATGCTGCTGCATCCACCGGTCCGCTTCCACAATCTGATCGGGATAGGTAGCGGCTGCGAGGATTTGCGCCACTAAGGCATCCGGATACAAGGCGATCGGCGCTACGAGTTGCTGCAGCTGTGCCGGTGTCTGTTGAGCGGCCTGCACAGGCGGTTGTGCGGCGGATTGGTCCGCCTGAGCAGCGAGCCCTCCCGGCGCAGTGGCTAACACAAGACAACAAGAAAGAAAAAACGACAAACATTGTTTTATGAACTTCACAATCTATTCTCCTTCGACGGGACCGCATCAGTGAACACCGGCAGATCCTTCCCAGTGACGTAACGGGCGCCGCCTTAAACTATCGTTGTCAGCCGGCCAGGTCAGCGGCCCTTCGAGGCGCGAACTGCCGAAACGTGAGCGGACATGCCGGATGGTCGCATTGACACGCGATTTCCACGTCTTCGCTTCCGGCGTCACGACACGCATCTCCGCAGTACTCTTCTCCATTGCGTACATCGCAAAGGCATGGGATGTGCGCGCACTTTTTCGTCTTTTGATTCGCCATTACAGTTCCGCCCTTTCAGCCACCCACTTCTCCGATCGCTACAACACTACGACTCTGGACGCGCCCCGTTCGCTGTACCAACCCGAGTGAGTTTGAGGGAACTCACTCACTCCGGGCGTCAGTATTCGCCGGCTACGTCATCTCGACTGATTGCATGCAGATCTCCAAACCTCGCCTCGCCGCTAGCGCGAGGCTTTCCAAGGTTTTACGGTCAGCAGTACAACGCAATGAAGTCTCGAGTGTCGGTAGGCTGATAGCGCGTCGGTATTTGGACGGTCTCTAGGCCGCCATCTCTTCTGATCGAAGTGGAGGTCCAAGTAACCCGAGGGTCCCAGGCCACTAAGGGAATGGATCTATTGCCCCTGTTGGCTCTCTGTCAATCCTTCTTCTGACTGGAACACAACGTGCACTCGCCATGTTAGAAAGTGGGGCCAAAATGGAAGCGCAAGTATTCACATTTGCAAGTTCGCCTTTCGTGCCGGTCGCCATCGGGTTTTTTGGCTTGGGTACCGGCTACTTCATCTGGGGTGGTCAGGCCTTGTTTGGTTTTCCCAAGAGCAGTCCCGAAGTCAACCGGACACTGGGCTTATGGGGTTTCTGGATGCCGGGGTTCATGCAGTTCCTCACGGGCATCTATCTGCTGACCGGACTGACCTGGTTCAACGTCTTCGGCAAAGCGGCTCCTCTGTATATGGCGGGCCTCGCCTTCACAGCTTACGGCATTCACTGGTTCGCGATGGCCCACCGGCGATATATCGATTCCAGCGCCCAGCCGGATGGCTGGATGGCCATCGCATTCCTGTTTCTCAGCATTCTTGGAGTGGACGTTTTTCGACGTGCCGAAGACATCCCCGTAATGCTTATCTTTGTCGGCCTGACCTTGATCTATGCGATTGAAATTCCTGCGCGCTTACTGTCCTGGAACCTAGGTGGTCGCCTCGTAGGCCTGTTCCAATTCATCACTGCTATCTGGCTGATGTATTGCACGTATGCCATGACAGTAGATTTGGCGTTGGGCGCCAAAGCCTGGGTCTAGAAAGTGTTTCACACTATGACGAGATTGCGGTGGATGAAATACGGTATCGCTTGTCTGCTTGTAGCCACCTCCGCGCGCTCACAATCGACAGCCGTTCGCACGGCTGCCGATGCACCCGCCCTCATCTCAAAAGCGCCTGCATCATCGAACTTACTGCGAGCTTTGGACAGCTCTCTCGAAGCCGTCATCTCGAAAGTTTCACCGGCGGTGGTTCAGATTGTGGTCAATGGGTATGGCCCTCGGAAGATCATGGACACTCCACCGCGCGAATCGTCCGCCAGCATGCCATTGGCACAGGGATCATCGTCGACCCTGACGGCTACATCATCACGAATGCCCACGTGGTAGAAGGAGCGCAACGCGTGCGGGTCATCCTGCCATCGCCGACGGCAGAATCTTCGCTCGAACTCCAGCCTATCCACGCCGACCAGATACTGGATGCCAAGGTGTTGGGGACACACAAACAATCCGATTTGGCGCTTCTCAAGGTGGAGGCGATGCATTTGCCTTCTGTTCCTCTGCGCAACGACGTGCCAGTCCGCCAGGGCGAATTGGTCTTCGCAATCGGCAGTCCCGAAGGACTGCGGGATACGGTAACGATGGGGGTGGTCAGCTCACTCGCCAGGCAACTCGATCCAGATAATCCCACGGTGTATATGCAGACGGACGCAGCGCTCAATCCGGGAAACAGCGGCGGTCCGCTGGTAGATATCGACGGCAACGTTATTGGTATTAACACTTTGATGTTAAGCGAAGGCGGCGGCAGCGAAGGGCTGGGGTTTGCCATTCCAGCAGCAATCGTCAATCTTGACTATCGGAATCTTCGCAAGTCAGGCCATGTGCAGCACGTCGCGATTGGCGTGAGAACACAGAACATCACGCCTTCGCTCGCGGCGGGCCTGCGT
>WNFP01002973.1_pt1 | contig 13557 bp, 11 predicted proteins | sample 5400201 | NCBI WGS metagenome assembly WNFP01 (sample SAMN13153355, study PRJNA577476) | soil metagenome | isolation source: 115 cm saprolite under Madrone tree | place: USA:California | collected 2016-06-14
ACATACGGACCAGATCCGGCAAGGATTGCGCTTGCATCTTTCGCATGACCTGCCCGCGATGAATCTTGGCGGTGGTTTCACTCGTACCCATTTGAGCGGCGACCTGTTTGTTTAGAAGCCCTGCGACTACCAAGGACATTACTTCTCGTTCGCGAGGCGTGAGGCTGCTGAACCGGTTGCGAATGTCAACACCTTCTGTTTCTAGTTGGCGTCTAGCCTGATCGCGTCCGATGGCCCTCTGAATTGCGTCCAGGAGATCCTGGTCACGAAATGGTTTTGTGAGAAAATCCACTGCCCCGGCTTTCATCGCTTGCACGCTCATTGGGATGTCGCCATGACCGGTTATGAAGATGACCGGAATTTCGACATTGCCCGTAGCGAGTTCATGCTGAAAATCGAGTCCGCTCGCTCCCGGCAGGCGAACATCCAGAACAAGGCATCCCGGTTTATCCTTGTGCCCTTCTTTCAGAAACTCCCGTGGCGAAGAAAATACCTCCACGCGCAAGCCCACAGACTCGAGAAGGTTTTTGATCGCGGAGCGAATAGCCTTGTCGTCATCAATCACGAAGACTGTCGGCTCAGTCGCTGTCATGCAGAAACCCCCACGGCCATGGCCACGGGCAAGGTGAATTGGAATGTAGCGCCGTAAGGCTTATTGGCGATGGCCGACAGGCGCCCGCCGTGCCCTTCGACGATTGTGCGGCTGATCGAGAGACCCAGCCCCATCCCCTCTTGCTTTGTCGTGAAAAAAGCTTCGAACAAGTGGTCGACGGACTCCGGCCCAATTCCAGTCCCGCAATCGGAGACACTGATCAGCACTCGACCGTCTTCGGTTGCCCTTGAACCGATGGATAATTCCCTTGGCCGGTCAGTCACCCGTTCCATGGCTTCGATGCCATTTGCAATGAGGTTCAAAAAGACTTGTTGCAATTGCACGCGGTCGCCAAACACCGTGGGAAGGTCCGACATCAACTCCTTGAGCAGCAACACCTGGTGCTTAGCTAGTTCGGCGCCTACTAGGCCGATTACCTCCTCAATCGCTTCGTTGACTCCCAGCATGGTTTTTTGTGGCGGCGTTTTTCTCGCCAAGGCTCTAACGCGTTGTATGATTTCACCTGCACGATTGCCTTCTTTGATGATCCCGGCTACGGACAGTCGGGCTTTATCAAGGTTTGGAGGGTCATTGCCGAGCCATCGCAGACAGGCATCGCCGTTTGTTACCACTGCTGCAAGGGGCTGATTGACTTCGTGGGCAATCGAGCTAGTGAGTTCCCCCATGGTGGTCACACGCGCCACATGAGCAAGCTGGGCTTGCGCCGCTCGCAGCGCCTCCTCCGAACGTTTGCGCTCGGTGATGTCCTGAACCAATCCCACGAAATAGTCCACTGAACCGTCCGCTCGGCGCAGGCATTTCGCCGACATGATTGTGTCAATCACCCGGCCATCTTTGCGAATCCACCGTTTGTCAAGGGTATAGCCATCAATCTCGCCCGCCGTGACGCGGTCGAACTGTGCAACATCGGCGGCGAGATCGTCCTGGTGCGTCATCTCCGCCCAAGTCTTTTTCATCAACTCACTCCGCTCATATCCCAGCATGACGCAAAGCTCGTCGTTGACCTCGAGAATTCCTTTGGCCGGCGAAGTCATCGCCATGCCGATCAACCCCAGCTCAAAGTAACGCCGGAAGCGCTCTTCGCTCGCGCCGAGCGCCTCCTCGGCCCGTTGACGCTCAATTAGTTCTCCGGCCAGGCGCGCGTAGAGATCGGTGAACCGCAAGTCATGTCCCGAAGGGCGGTGGGGTTGACGGAAGTGTGTGGATATCATGCCCAGCGGTTCGCCACTGCGGCTGAATAAGGGTGTGGACTGCACGGCACGAAAGCCGGCTAAAGCGGCAATCTCCCGGTGCGGCTCAAAGTCGGGGTCGGCCAGAACGTCCTCGATAATGACGCGCTCCCGCCGCTGCATGGCCCGGCCACAAGCAGCTCCGGGTTCATTCACGCTGCTAAAGTAATCTAGAAAGCTTCGTTGAAAGCCGCGATGCGCGACAATCTCTAACGTCTTGGTCTCCGGGTCGTAGAGCTGCACGTTGCCGAAGTCCGCGTTTTGCAGTGCGATGATGGCATTGAGAACTTCTTCCAGAAGCGGCAGGAGTCCGGCCTTCGACAACAACCGGGTGCTGAACTCGTGGAGGCGGGACATGGCCATCAGCTCAGCGGCCAGTTCGTCCTTCCAAGCCACTGATTCCTTCTCCGCCCGCTTACGCTGCGCGTTCTCAGCGACCAATTCTTCATTCGCTTTGCTTAGCTCCGCTGTCCGCTCTCGAACCCTGAGTTCGAGTTCTTCCTTCGCCTCATGTAACGCCTGCTGTGCGCGCTTACGCTCGGCGATTTCAAGCTTCATTGCTTCCGGGCTGGGGAGCGCGAGCGCCCGAGGAACTAAATGGACGAGCAATATAGCTGTGGGGACCGAAGCCATAGCAGTGACAGCTTTGATCGCACCAGAGAGCCGGTACGTACCATGCCAGAGTGTCCACACTTCCATGGCGTGCGTGGTGCCACAGGCCATGATGAACGTTCCAAAGCACAAGAACATCCAATTGAACGGCAGATCTCGCCTCTTGCGTATGAAATAGATCAGCGTAATGGGAATGGAGAAGTAGGCGAGAGCGATCAGGGCATCCGAAACCACATGGAGCCAGACCAGGCCCGGTTTCCATAAATAGCAGTAGCCGTGCGGCATGAAATCGCCGGAAGCAAAAAGGCTATCGAGAATTTTCATGGTACTTCTCCACGCCATAACCTGTTCGTAGCGCGTACTGGGCAGACAAAGATACTTTGATTGCGACAGAAATTTCTTCTGGAAGGCACGAAAACGAGATGTTATTTGCCAATAAGTCCTTTGGCCTGAGTCCCACAACCCAGGAATCAATTCAGGACTTCTACTCTGTTCTCGAGGGGGCCTGTACCTAAGGCGTGCCGAATGATACACGGCAATCGGAAGGCGCTGGGATTGCCCCACCGATGTGATGAGCTGTACAGAACAAGCGATGGGAATAGTAGAAATCCCAGGGTTTTGCCATCAGATCATTGCTGTATATCTAAGTAGGGTAAACACCTTATTTAAACCTCGTAGTTAGGTGGCTCCGAGTGTCTTGAAGCTCACCCGAAATCATTTGTCCGGATTGTCTTCGAGACAGCTGTGGAGTTTCGTAGATGTAACGCCGTATCTAGCACCGGCGAACTCTCCCCCGACACGCCCCTCTCGAAACGCTGTCGGAATACTGTCGGATAACCGGCGCCGCTCCACTCTTTTTCTCCTCATAAATTGCCGGAGCCATTGCCAAGACTGACGCTAAGCCGCTCATAAGAAAAACAATGGCTGGAGACGTTCAGCGCACATCCTACATTGGAATGAAAGGTGCTTCTATGGCAGCCGTTCCACGAAGAAGCCGCGTTCTACAAGGGAAAACCGATGAGGGGAGCGTCACGCGCGTCGCAAACACTGCAGTCTCTTCCTAGAGCCTGGAATGCAGGAACTGAGCCCCGAAGAGGAACTTGGCGGAAAAATCTAGCGTCGCGCGTTCACGGATTCGCGAGTGTCGCCAAGAAAGCAAAACCAGTGCCAAGGGGCGAAGAGTGGCACATCGTTCAGCGCGCCGTCGCTGGCGATTCTGAAGCACTGACGACACTCTTCGCCCGTGATCGAATTAAGCTCTACCGTACTGCCTATTCGCTGCTCAGAAACAAGGAAGATGCCGAGGATGCCCTGCAAGACGGCTTCGTGGCCGCTTACGTAAATTTAAAGTCATTCGAAGGCAGAGCCCGCTTTTCCACGTGGCTCACCCGCATTGTCCTCAACGCCGCACTGATGAATCGCCGCAAGCTGCGCATCCATCCCCAAGTATCGTTCGATGAAATCGCCCTTAGCGACAAGCACCGTTGGGTTGCTGCAGTAGTCGATGGGTACCCTGATCCTGAGCAGACGTACGCGCAGACGGAAAACAAAAAGACAGTCGAGAAACGAATGAATCAGCTCTCGCCTCGCCTTCGGACGGCCATTCAACTTCGCGATCTGTGCCATTTCTCGATTCGGGAAGCGGCGCAAGCGGAGGGGGTAAAGATGAATGTAATCAAGTCACGCGTCTTTCGAGCACGTCGGCGACTGGCGGATTCACTTACTGCCAGGGACGTGAATTTTTAGTGCTTTGGGTTTGGCAAAGCGGGTTCCCCGCGATGGAAGAAAACCGGCTGAAAGTAAATTTGAAAGGAGCAATTTCAATGACTGATCTGGAACTGAAGAAGTGCGTCGAATCAGAGCTCAATTGGGAACCCAGCGTGAATGCGGCTGAGATCGGCGTGGCCGCCAAGAACGGCATCGTCACGCTGACCGGGCATGTTCAGAGCTACTGGCAGAAGATTGCCGCGGAGCGTGCGGCCACGCGCGTCTCCGGGGTAAAGGCAGTCGTGAATGAGGTGGAAACTCGCCTTCCAACTTCGAGTGAACGCACGGACGAAGACATTGCGCGGGCCGCCGTAAATGCCCTCGACTGGTCTATCTCCGTACCCGCGGACAGAATCAAGGTCAAGGTATCCAAAGGTTGGATCACCTTGGAAGGAACCGTCGAATGGCAATACCAAAAGGCCGCCGCTGAGAAAGCCGTTCGGGATCTGGTCGGAGTCAAAGGGGTGGTCAATCTTGTGGACGTTAAGCCACGGGCGAGCACTTTCGAGGTGAAAGCCGCGATCGAAGCCGCACTGAAACGCAGTGCGGAAGTGGACGCCAATCGGATCACCGTCGAGGCCGACGGAGACAAGGTTACCCTCCGTGGCACGGTTCGCTCATGGTTCGAACGCGAGGAAGCGGAGCGCGCTGCGTGGAGAGCGCCGGGCGTTCGGAATGTTGACAACCGGATCACCATCGGCGCACTTGCAGCCGCAGCCTAGGCTTGGGCAACACGCTTTTCATCAGAACGAAGAATGAGCATAAGTGGGACAGCAATCAGAAGCAACACAGTTTCGAATGGACACAAAAGGAGCACATCGATGGCAAATCTCGCAAAAAGACAACACATGTTCAATGAGTTGTTTGATTTGAGAAGCAGTTTTGATCATCTAATGAACCGGTTTCTGAACCATTCAACATCGACGGAGGACCGTTCCGCAAAGCTGATCTTTGCGGTGCCGCCCATCGAGGCTTGGGTGGACAACGAGAAAAAGGAATATCACCTGAGCATCGCCGTACCTGGAATTGACCCCAAAGAGGTTCAACTCAATCTTCATGGCCACAACCTCACCGTTACCGGCGAGCACAAGAGCAGCGAGGAGAAAAAGGAGGCGGACTATCTGGAGCAGGAGTTCTCCTATGATCGCTTCGCGCGCACGATTGTGCTACCCGAAGGTGTGGAAGCTGACAAGCTCACGGCTGAATACAAGAACGGCGTTCTGGAAGTCACCGCACCGCTTAGCGAGTCAGCTCTAGCGAAAAAAATCGAAATCAAGACGTCGGCAAAGGCCAAGGGCGCTGGCGCTTAGCGAAGGCTGAAAACTCGCTCGTGGATAGCCGGCCTGGAATCCAAGACTCGACGAACTGGGGATGACAAATTTGTCAAAGGAGAATCGTATGAGAAAGGGATATTTCGCGCTATCAATTGTCACCACGCTCGCTGCGTTGGCGCTTAGTTCCGGTTCCATCAGTTCACGTGAGCCCGGCCCGCCAGCTGTAGTCCCGGCGCGTACCGTGGTCACGGTGGAAGCGCGCCGCGGCAGGGAGGTCCCTCCGCTGAAGAGTGAGGATGTACAGGTCTATCAAGGACACGAGCGCGCCCAGGTGACCGATTGGGTCCCTCTCAAGGGCGAACGCGGCGGTTTGGAGTTCTTTATTTTGCTCGACGATGCTTCGAGCACCAGCCTCGGCACGCAATTCGAAGATCTTCGTGAATTCATGATCGCACAGCCGCCCACCACGGCCATCGGTGTCGGCTACATGCGGGACGCGACGGTCGACATCGTGCAAAACTTGACCACGGATCACTCCTTGGCGGCCAGCAAGCTCCGTCTTCCGCTCGGGAACGGTGGCGCCTTCTCCAGTATCTACTTGTCGATCGAAGACCTGATCAAACGCTGGCCTGAAAGCCCAGTTCGCCGCGAAATCCTGGTGATCTCGGATGGGATCGACCAATTCGGCGGCACTGGACTTATCAATCCTTATGTGGATTCCGCTGTCGAGAAGGCTCAGCGCGGCAACATCATCATTTACACTCTCTATGCCAGCGGTGCGGGGCGCTATCGACGCAGTTTCTGGCGCACGAATTGGGGCCAGAACTATCTTTCCCAGATCGCCGACCAGACAGGAGGTGAAGCGTATTTCCTCGGCTACGAGACGCCTGTCTCTTTTGCTCCGTATCTGGATGATTTGACACTTCGCCTCAACCATCAATATTTGCTCGGCTTCCTGGCCAAGCCGGAGAAGAAGGCTGAGCTGCAGCATTTCCGGGTCAAGTCAGAGGTGCCTAACGTGGAAGTGGTCGCGCCGGACCGAGTTTACGTTCCGGCCGGATCATAGAGATCGGACCCGATGGCAGCATGGGACTTGGCTGATATTCACATTGCGCAGGGAGGAGCCATGAAAACTACGACCGCCTTGGGTAAACCCACCGCCTTAGTCGTCGCGCTCGTGCTCCTCCTCACGTCAGGCGGCTGGACCAGCGGCCTGGCACGGCAAAAATCAGCAGCGGCTACTCCGCAAGCAGGGCAGGGACCCCAAGTCGCCGTTCCAAACAGGCCCGAGGCCCCGCTCTACCAGGGGGAACAAGGCACGCAAGGATCGGAAATCATTTTTGTCCCGTCGACTCGCACAGTAACCATGAAGCTCCACGTTGAAGACCCCAACGGTTATTTCCTCCCAAATCTGCGGCGCGAGAATTTTGTTGTGTACGAAGACGGAGTGCGGCAAAACAATGTCACGGTCGAAATAGAGCATGCACCCCTATCTGTGGCACTGCTGATGGAGTTTGGGGGCAGGTACCACGAACTGAATAAGGCTCTCGGGCTGGAAGTGCCTCTGATCGGCCGCGAGTTGTTGGATGTGGTTGGCCGGGACGACAAGGTTTCCATACTCAAGTACGACGCCAAGTTGGAGACTCTTGCCGATTTCAAGCAAGGCCATGAGGTCCTTGACGACGTTTTCAACCATCTCGCGATGCAAAATTTTTCGGAGGTGAATTTTTTTGACGCTCTTCTGGAAACTTTGAGCCGCATGCGCAACGTCACCGGGCGAAAAGCAATCATCCTCGTTTCAACCGGCATCGATACATTCAGCAAAGCCAGTTACCAGCAGGTCTTGGAAGTAGCCCGTAGCTCAGGAACGCCGATCTATGCGATTGGGCTTGTTCATCTTATGGAGCGAGAGGCCGCAGTATATGCGGCGACAGCTCCGTTTGCGCGGATTGACTGGCATACCGCAGAGAAGCAGTTGGAGACCTTGGCAAAGGCCTCAGGAGGCCGCGCCTATGCTCTTCAATCGGATCCGGAAATCCCAGCGATTTACGACGACATTATGGAAAACCTTCGTGTGCGGTATGTAGTTACGTATGTGTCGTCCAACACTGCGACCGTCGGACCTCCGCGGAAGATTCAAGTTGACCTGGTGGACCCCAAGACCGGTCAGGCTTTGAAGATTCACGACGCGACCGGCAAGCCTGTTGCGGCCAAAGTATTTGTTCAGCAAACCTATGATCCCGATTCCACCTCGGGCGACTAGGCCCTGGTGGAAAAGAGAAGTTCTCGGTCATCCGAGGCGGGACGTGGGGCGGGCGCAGCATGGAGTGAAGTGCGAGGAGATGCTTATGCGACACAGTGAAGGAGAGGTTCCAGTGAAAAGGAGTCATTCGGCGCTGATTCTTAAACTCGCGGTGCTCGCGGGACTGGCGGTGCTGGGAATCTCTTATGTCCCTCAGCGCAGTTCTAAACCGGTTGCCTTCGCCGATGGGCCCGGTCTCGACGGGCCTGACATTGAACTTCTTGAGAAGCAGAACAAAGCCTTCGAGCGAATCATCCAGTCAATCACACCCGGCATTGTCTACATCCGCACGGAGCAAGTTATAAGAGCTGACCAATCACCATTGTTCGTGGACCCATTGTTCCGTCAATTCTTCGGGGATGGGTATTCACAACTTCCTCGAGAGCAAAAGCAACATGCGCTCGGAACGGGAGTTATTTTCGATTCGAATGGCTACATCATAACGAACAATCACGTCATTGATCATGCTACCGCGGTGGAAATCATGCTCAACGACAAGAAAATGTTCAAGGCCAAAGTAGTCGGCACCGACCCGGATACTGACATTGCGGTCGTGAAAATTGACGCCAAGAACTTGCCCACGGTGTCCCTCGGTGATTCATCGACCCTGCATGTCGGCGATACCGTTATGGCTTTTGGGAATCCGTTCGGCTTGAATTTTACTGTCACTCGGGGAACTGTCAGCGCACTCGGCCGTTCGCAAGGTCGAATCGAAGCAGTTCAGGATTTCATTCAAACCGACGCCGCAATCAACCCGGGAAATTCAGGCGGGGCACTCGTGGACATCAGAGGCCAGATGGTTGGCATCAACACCGCGATCCTCAGCGGTAACTCCGGCCCAGGGGGCGAAGGCGGATTCATCGGCATCGGTTTTGCCATTCCCATCAATATGGCAAAGCGGACGGTCGAATCTCTCATCAAGACGGGCAAAGTGACCCGCGGCTATCTCGGCGTCTCTATTGGTCCCGTTACGCCGGAATTGGCTCAGCAGTTCAAAGTGCCAGACACATCGGGCGCCCTCGTCGAGGACGTCACCAAGGGCGGTCCCGGAGACAAGGCCGGCCTGAAGGCTGGAGATGTCATTCGGGAATTCGACGGCAGAACCGTCAATGGCTCAGATGAATTGTTGGCCATGGTGGCTAACACCAATCCCGGCTCCAAGGTCACGCTTGACATTCTCCGCAATGGTCAGCCCCTGGCCGTGCATGCCACTCTCGAACAGCGCCCCTCGGAGCTCGGCTACACGGGCACGCCGCGCAAGACTCCTGCCGAAGGCCCGCTCCGCGGTGTGGCCGTTCAAAATATCACCCCGGCGATTCGGAAACAGTTGGAACTGGCCCCGGACGTCCATGGCGTCGTCGTCACCGGTGTCGATCCGGGCAGTCCCGTGACCCAATATCTCGAACCCGGTGACGTGATCCTGAGCATCAATCAACAGCCCGTGAATTCCGTGGCCGAGTTCAACAAGCTGGCGGCGGAAGCCAAGGGCCAGACCCTGCTGCGTGTTCTTCATCAAGGTTCAGCCGTATTTGTTGTGATCCCAGATGAACGCGGCGAGGAGAAATAGAGCCGTCAGACACGCACTTTGCTTCGCGTTAGTTTCGAATGATCTTTGACGAAACTTTGGAGGAACTATCATGAGCGCAACGGCGACCACTGCTACTACCCTGGTGAAAAAAACTCTGGGATGGTCGATCTTTCTCAGCGTTCTGATGATCGTCGCGGGCCTGCTTGCCATCATTATCCCGCTGATCGCTGGAATTGCGGTCACCATCTTTGTCGGCTGGCTGCTGGTATTTAGCGGCATCATGCATTTTGCTTACGCTTGGCATACTCGCGGAGCCGGCGGAATTCTTTGGGGATTGCTCCTCGGTGTCGCCTACTCGTGTGTAGGCATCTACGTCCTGCTACGCCCCATGCATGGCATGGTATCGCTCACGCTCGCCCTTGCAATCTATCTGTTCGCGGAGTCCATACTCGAATTCATCCTCGCAGTTCGTCTGCGGCCCCTGCCCGGATCGGGATGGCTCTTTATAGATGGCATTGTCACCTTGATTCTTGCCGTCCTGATTTGGCGAACCTGGCCGTCCAGTACGGAATGGGTACTCGGGACACTCGTTGGAATCAGCATGCTCTTCAGCGGAATTACGCGCCTGATGATTTCTCTTGCCGCGCGTCGCCTTGTCAGCGCCCTGGCTTGAACGCAACGGCGCGTTTCCGGCCATTGATTCGCCGCTCTGATGGGCCGGCTGAGTTCTGGAAAGACGACCTCCCGTGGCACGTCGCGCATTGTTGAAAAACCTTCTGGCCTTGGCTGGGCTCATTCTCTGCCCTCACGCCCTTCCGCAAGAGCCCCGCCAAATAGCGTCCCAAGGCGCTTCTTGGGACAGAACTTGGGACATTCTTCGCACAGGCGCGCATGCGTCGAATTTTGACAAACGCGCCAACGCCATCCAGTCTTTGGGGCTGACCTCAGGAGACCCTGAGGTGGTGCAACTCGCGGAAGAAGCGTTACGTGACAAAGAACCGAGCGTCCGGGCGTCTGCAGCCAAAGCCCTGGGCGCAATGGGTTCCACGGAATCGATCCCAAGGCTTCGAGACGCATTGTTGGACAAAGACATTTCTGTTTGCTTGGCCGCCGCTCATTCCTTGATTCAGCTCAAGGAAAACTCCGGCTATGGCCTTTACTACGATGTGCTGGTCAGTGAAAGGAAGGGAGTAAAGAATTTGATCGCGGAGCAGATGAGCGACTTGAAAACTCCGGAGAGGGCAATTAAATTTGCCTTTGACCAGGGCATCGGCTTTGTCCCTTACGGGGGATACGGAATGGAGGCTGTTCGCGCGTGGAAAAAACGAAACAATTCGCCGACGCGCGCGGCAGCTGCGAGGGAGTTGGCCTTGGACCCGGACCCGCGCAGCAGCCGGGCGCTCTCCAAAGCAACTTCCGACACGGACTGGGTTGTCCGCGCCGCCGCTCTCCAGGCCATCGCTAAGCGAGGCGATCCAACCTTGCTTCCAGATGTCTCACAAGCCATGTCAGACAAGAAAGACATTGTACGGTTCTCTGCGGCCGCTGCAGTCCTTCATTTGACGTGCATCGCGGAGGAGAAAAAGGCCGAGGCTATGGACGAGCGCGGAACAGATGCGCACGAGAGATGTTCCTCCAGCGAGAGAAAGGGCGGCCAAAACCGTTAGCTGTCACGTGATCCACGAACCTGCACAAGACCACCCAAGTGTCGTGAAGTTATTCGGCCGATCCGGATCGGCCGCTGCTTACGCGATTCGTGATTTCCTACAACGCAGTGATGTTCCGTTCGAATGGATTGAGCTGAAGAATGATGAACAAGCGCGCGCCATTGGAGTGCAAGACATCCACCACGCAAAGTTGCCAATTTGTGTGTTTTCGGATGGTACTCGAATGGAGTGCCCCACCGTTCGTCAGATCACCGAAAAACTCGGCTGGTTCCGTGCTCCTTCACGGTCGGAATACGACTTGGCTATTTACGGTGCGGGGCCGGCAGGCTTGAGCGCTGCTGTCTACGGTGCATCGGAAGGCCTGAAAACAGTGGTCGTGGAGCGTTGGGCTGTCGGTGGTCAAGCGGCCAGCAGCCCCAAGATTGAAAACTACCTTGGGTTTCCCGCCGGCATCAGCGGAGCCGAACTCGCCGAACGAGCACGGGAGCAGGCCTGCAAATTCGGTGCGGAGATCTTGCTCGCCCGCGAAGGAGTTCGCGGCGAATTTTCCGCTGGTAAGCGCGTGGGGTATCTTGCCGACGGCACAAAGCTCGTTGCACGCACCGCAATTTGTGCAACAGGGATCCGATATCATCGTCTCGGCCTTCCCGATGAGGATGGCCTCATAGGAGCCGGCGTTTATTACGGCGCGGGAGCAAGTGAAGCCTCTTTTTGTGGGGACGAGCACGTGCATTTGGTTGGCGGCGGCAATTCCGCTGCTCAGGCGGCCATGCACTTTTCCGCGGTCGCGAGAAAAGTCACGATGATCGTTCGCGATGACACTTTAAAAGAAACCGTGTCGGCGTACCTCGTCGATCGCATCTACTCCGCCAAGAATGTTGAGGCGCTGACTAATACGGAAGTAATTGCTCTCATCGGAAAAAAATCCCTCGAAGCGATTACGCTGATAAATCGCAAAACCGGCGAAGAGCAAACGGTCAAGACGCGTTGGCTTTTTGTTTGCATCGGCGGCTCGCCGCACACCGAATGGGCTGTGGAAGCCGGAGTTGTTCGCGATCAGGCCGGCTATCTCGTCACCGGGCCGGATTTGCTCAACGGCAGCCACACCCCGCATAACTGGCCTCTCGATCGTAGCCCCTACTATCTGGAAACGAATATCCCTGGATTGTTCGCGGCTGGCGACGTACGCCACGGCTCGGTTAAGCGCTGTGCCTCCGCAGTGGGTGAGGGCGCCATGGCTGTTACGTTTGTGCACCGTTACCTAGCAACCGGATGAACTCAGCAGATTTGCAACGTGCCGGCTGGTCCGGGGTTCAGGTCTTTGGGGGCAAATGTCTCCAAAAAAAACTGTGCCATCCTAGGGATTCACCCCACGAATTGCGAACAAGAAGTGAATAAAAGGAGAAGTTGGCTCATCACGTTTCATCGCGACTTGCTGATTCTCCTCGGAAAACCCCCGCTCCGGTAAATCGTGAGTAAGCAGAGTTAGTGGCTGTTGACAAGAGGGTTGGGAGTTCGAATTCTCAAAGAGAAGGCTACATGGATGAATCCTATAAATCGTTTGAGCCAGTTTCCGATAGCGGCGGGCCTGCCATCGGGAAATCCATGAAGGCATATTCAGGTTTTTACCTGATTGCGTGCCTTTGCTATTCGTGGGACTTCTTCTCGGCACACTCCAATAAACCGCGACCTGGGCTAATTTCTGGATTAGCGCGTTCGTGCAAGACCCTAGCCCAAGACCTTGGGCCTTGTGATGACTTAGAAATCCTCGCACTTCTGAAGTACCGCGCCTGTCCCTGTTCTCAAACGTTAAGGAAAAGGACGCGCCTAATTGCATACTGCGTAGCCAATGGATTCAACGCGTTCGAGAAGAAGGACGTAAGTCTGGCTCTTGTTTCGGCTCGGTTCTTTAGTCTCGTGCTGACGGCGGTCGCGGCGGGCGTGGTTCTTGGCCATGTGATGTCACGGGCGGGAAAGATCACCTAGTCGGGGCCGCTCTTCGTTACCGTGCAGAATACGGTATACCGCAGCTGGGGGAACCTCGTTCGCGGGAGTGGCGCGATATTCGCTCTGTCGTTAGCAGGTTTGTTTTGTCTTATCGGTATGCTGGTTGTATGGGCCGTTTTTATCAATCCCATCAACATCCGAGTGCGCGCATCGAGCTCCGAATCCTTTCCGGCAGACTGGGCCTCGTTGCGTGATCGTTGGCATCGTTTACACGCCATCCGCGCGATATTCGCCGTAGCAGGTTCCAGCCTGGCATTGGCCTGCACGTTAAGAACAGTGGAAGGTTTGCCTCCAAGCTGGGGGCTAAATCCCGACGAGTCGCGCACCGGACATGTGCCGTATGAGGACTTCGTGAAACTCTCGGGTGCCAGCGATTCGGTGCTTGCGCGAGGCGAGGTTCCTAAGAATTACCAAAGGACCTTGAGACCGTTGTACAGGCTGAATTTTTCGTCGCAAGTCATCACCGGGATCTCTTCGCACAAAGCCTGGGCGATGATCTGACGGTCGAAGGGGTCCGCGTGCAGGCGCGGTAGATCGAAAAGAAAGAATGCATGGTTC
>WNFP01016232.1_pt1 | contig 13556 bp, 9 predicted proteins | sample 5400201 | NCBI WGS metagenome assembly WNFP01 (sample SAMN13153355, study PRJNA577476) | soil metagenome | isolation source: 115 cm saprolite under Madrone tree | place: USA:California | collected 2016-06-14
CATCAAGCGGAGACTTCGCGGGATAGTGGGGCGTTAGACGAAAATCAGCGAAGGGGAAAGTGGAGGTCCCATCCCCGGTGGTCTCCGGGAGTATCGACGGAAAGGGCGACGCATGAAGAGGAGCCGGGAGAAAAAGCAGCGGTGCCCACCGCATCCTTCTCAAGAAGGTTCGACGTGAAAAAATGTGGTCCTCGTCTTTGTGACGCGTCATCCTGTAGCGTCCGCGCACCGATGGCCCATCATTCGCATGCTAGCACTCACGTTAGGCTGATCCAAACACTACGGCATCTGTTCAGAGGGAGCGGGTCCCGAGGAATCTCCCAAAATCAGTTCGGCGGGAATCTGATATTCCCGGCCCTGAGGATTCGGTGAGCGGGAGAGTTCATGGAGGGCGTCGGCGGCCATCTGGCCCAGCATGTCTCGGTGGACGTCCACCGTGGTGATTGAAGGATTGCTATATTCGGCTAGGCGCGTGTTGTCGAATCCCGTAACGGAAACATCCTGCGGGACACGGCAGCCGGCTCTCATTAAACCCTTGAGGACACGGCAGCCGGCTCTCATTAAACCCTTGATGACGCCTACGGCTGTGAGATCGTTGACGGCCATAACCGCCGTGGGCCTGGGGGATAGCTTTGCGATGGCCAAGCCGGCCGCCAAGCCACCTTCGAAGCGCAAGTCGCCGCGCAGTATCGGTCCCGGCTCGAGTCCCAAATCCAGCATGCACTTCTCGTAAGCTTCTAGCCGGGCGTTGTTTGATTTGAGCCTGGGTCTCCCTGCGATGAAGGCGATTCGCCGATGTCCATTCTTATAGAGGTATTTGACGATTTGCTCGACGCCGGAGAAATAATCAATTCTCAGGTTGCTCATGTATCCCCGAACCGGCGCGAGGTCGAGGAAAGTCACGGCAATCCTTCTTCGGGCAAGTTCGTGGATCAATCGCAAGCTGATTTCCGACGTCATTACCGCAACGCCGCGGACGTTGTGCTCCATCATTCTCTGGGCGGCCTCCCGGGTCCTCCGCGGATCATAGTTGGTATCGCTCAGAATGGCGTCATAACCCAGTTGCCGGGCGCGTGTTTCGAAACTCTTGATCACTTCCGGAAAGAACGGATTTTCGATGTCGGACACGATGATTCCGAGTGTGCGGCTGTCGCGCGAAGCAAGGTGCCGGGCATGAACGTTCGGGAAGTATCCGAGACGCTTGACGGTCGAGAGCACTAGCAAGTGCGTGCGCCGGCCGACTTTGCCCGTCTTGTTTAAGACGTTGGAGACAGTGGCGGTGGAGACGCCTGCGGCCTTCGCGACGTCTCGAATGGTTAGACCCATAGTTCGATTACTCAGCCGTTCGCAGGCGGTTCTGATTCATCTTCGCACTTCTCGAGCATGCCCGCGACACGCGAAGTATAGATGAAAAAAATTGCTTGACAAGATGCAACGAGCGGTGTAATACGTCGCACACTAGGTTAAGCGTTTAAGTGGTTTGGGGGCCCGATTCGGATCGCGGTTGCATCCATTCTGTGGCTCAGGGGTCTCAAGTAAAAAACGTTGGTGCCGTGAAGCGCAATGCGGTTTTGCTTCGCGAGTCAGGTCAGGCGCTCAATCAGGCCGCTGTCCGCAAAAACTGTACGCGCAGGGCTTGGCGAGCGGGGGTTTAGTTCCTTTGCAATGGTCGAGGGGTTGGCCTGAATCACAGACCTTGCGCGGCTTGCTCAGTATTGGTGTAGAGCGCCTTAGGAGGATCGGTTATGAATCGAAAGCCTATCTCGACTTGGATCCTGCGGGCATGGTTGGCGATAACTGCCGTGATGTTGTTTACGTTATTGAGCGCGCAGCCCCTCCGTGCGCAAGTTGATGCCGGTACCATCCTGGGGACAGTTTCGGACGCCTCGGGGGCGCCGATCAACGGCGCCAAAGTCACCTTGACGAACGAAGGCACAAGCGCCTCGCTCTCGACCATCACGGGGCCGGAAGGGAGTTACAAGTTTACGCCCCTCAAAATCGGGAGCTACAAAGTCACGGCATCCTTCCAGGGATTCCAGACCACCACGCAAATCAACATTCCGGTTGACGTGGGTGCGGACGTGGTGATCAATTTCACGCTCAAGCCCGGCGCGGTGACAGAAACCGTGGAAGTATCTGCGGCCCCACCTGTGCTCGAAACCCAAAGTGGTTCCGTTGGCCAGGTGGTTGACTCGCGCAGTGTTAATGATCTGCCCCTCAACGGGCGCAATTTTACGTTCCTAGCCCAACTCGCCGCTGGTGTGAACACCCCCCAGGCCGACACGCGCGGCAATGCCGCTAGCGGCGCCTTCGCCGCCAATGGCAATAGGCCCGCTCAGAACAATTATTTGCTCGATGGCATTGACAACAACTCGGACACCGTGGACTTCCTGAACGGCACCAACTTTGTGGTGCTGCCTCCTGTCGACGCGATTGAAGAATTCAAAGTCCAAACGACAGGCTTTAGCGCCGAATATGGACGCTCCGGCGCTGCCGTTCTAAACGCCACGATCAAATCCGGCACCAACGAACTGCATGGCGCCGTTTGGGAGTTTTTCCGCAATGACAAGCTCGATGCCGCAGATTTTTTTGAAAATGCCGGTGGAAGACCCAAAGGTGAATTGCGCCAGAACCAGTTTGGTGTTTCCGCAGGCGGGCCCGTCGTAATCCCGCACCTGTTTGACGGCCGAAACAAAGTCTTTTTCTTCGGCGACTACGAGGGGCTTCACAGACTTATCGGACCGGCTTCAGACCAAAACGGAAACAGACCCTCTTGGTCGCACGGTGTTCATTGGTACCATCTTTGATCCTACAACCACGCGGCCGGTCACGGCGGGTGCGGTTGACAGTGTATCCGGATTGACCGCGGCATCCAGCGGGTTTGTTCGCGACCCAATCAGCACTTGTGGCCCTGGAACAACGAACTTTACGGTGGGCACTTGCGTTACCAACCATCTTCCTGCCGGGCGATTGGACCCGAATGCCATCGCCCTCTTGAAACTCTATCCCTTGCCGACAAGCGCCGGGATTTCCAGTAATTTCGCCAATTCACCGAAGCTCGATGAACATCGCAACGCGTTTGACTCGCGGATGGACATCAACTTTGGCCAAAAGGACAGTCTCTTTTTCCGTTTCAGCTTTGTGGACGACCCCCAGCTCATTCCCGGCATTTTCGGCGGTATCGCCGACGGCGGTGGTTTCCAGCAAGGTACGCAGACGGCAAATGCGCAGCAAAGCGCGCTTGGCTATACCCATACTTTTTCGCCCACGTTGATAAACGTTGCCCGCGCTGGCCTGAACTACCTCCACACCTCGCGCTATTCGCCAGAAGCAAATAGTTTGACCAATATTCCAGGCACGTATGGCATTCTGGGCGTCCCGCAACAGGCTCTGAATGGCGGACTTCCCGCTTTCGGAATCAACGGCTTGCAAACTCTGGGCAGCAACGCCTTCCTGCCGTCGGACGAAGTGACCTCGACGATCCAGCTCACTGACGACGTCACCAAAATCTATGGCAAACATACTTTTAAAATGGGAATCGAATATCAGCACGTTAAGTTTTCGACGCTGCAGCCTCCCTGGTCACGAGGTGAATTCGATTTCAACGGCAACTATACAGATATTCCAAATAAGGCCAATGGAAACACCGGCATCGCGAATTTCCTGCTGACGCCGGCTGCGGCTGCGAATGGCGGCACTGTTGGTTTCCTCGGAGGCCCAAACCAGATCTACCTCTCGAACATCTCCCTCACCGACAACGGCAAGAACTATTACGGTGTGTACGGCAACGACGACATCAAGCTTACTCGCAAGCTGACCGTCAACCTTGGCCTGCGTTGGGATTTCTTTGGGCTGGTCTACGAGCACCATGGAAATCAGGCTAACTTCATTCCCTTGGGCGGTCCGCTCAACGGTCCAACTTACTTGATGCCCGGGGGCAAGAACTCCTGCAACAATACTTTCGTCTCTGTAAGCTTCACCACTCTGCTTGCTCAAGATAGCATCAAATGCCTCGCTACCGATGCTTACGGCGGGGGTCTTGGCAATTCTCAGAAGAACAATTTTGCACCCAGGGTAGGGTTCGCCTATCAGGTCAATCCCAAGTTGGTGGCGCGCGGCGGTTTCGGCATGTTCTACAACGGCTTTGAGAACCGCGGGTTTTCGCCCAACATCGGCGAGAACTATCCCTTCCAGTTCAATTTCTCTTATGGAGACAGCAGTAGTGGAACGGCCACAATTCCTTCCCAAATCCCCACCAACTATGTGGGTTGTCCCGCTACTGCCGCCACGGGTGGCACTCCAACCTTTGAGTCCGGCTTTTCTTGCAACCCACTCTCTCCACTACAGGTTCTCGCATCCGGGTTGTCGTTACGTGGAATCCAATTCAACTACCAGACTCCTTACTCGATGAGCGGCAACCTCACCGTGCAGTATCAACTGACTCACTCAATGTCCGTTCAAGCAGCTTACGTGACGTCGCTGGCGCGGCATTTGGAGTCGTTTCCGGGTTCCAACAACGTCACCTCGATCTTGCCAGCAACTTTGCCAATCGACCCGGCGACCGGGAAGCGAGTGTCGGTAAGCACCTACTTGCCGTTTCATGATTTTAGCCGAGGCGCAAGCTACGCGGCAACCGAGGGCAGCAGTGCTTACCATGGACTGCAAACAAAGGTCGAAAAGCAATTTGGTGGGGGCTTGAACTTCCTGGCCACCTACACATGGTCGAAGACACTATCGGACGCCGGCGATTTGCTGAACGGCGGAAGCCTCAGAGGCTATCGGGCTCCCAACGTTCCGGGTGTGGGGATTCAGCACGATTACGGCCTGGCTTCTTTCGATATCCGCAACGTCTTCCACTTGAGCGGCGGCTATCAACTCCCGTTCGGCAAAGGCAAGAAGTTCATGTCTAGCGCTACTGGCGCCGCGGACAAACTTGTCGGCGGCTGGAGCGTTCAGTGGATCACCACCCTGGAAGGAGGCCAGCCCATCACGCTTGGTTGCCCCAACGGTACCACCACGGGGACAAACTGCTATGACCTCGTTGTGAGCGGGCAGCCTTTTGATCTCGGCCTGCACACGGACGCAAATGGAAAACTTAGCTGGTTGGGAAACCCCAAAGCCTTCACGCAGCCACCGGCTTGCACGCAGACGCTGACAACATCTCCACTCGTCAATTGCGGCGTTTCTGCGCTGGGTGGTGGCCCGGCTCAGGTCCCCGGACCCGGCTTCCATCGTCTTGACTTCTCCGTCTTCAAGGACATCCCTCTTAACGAGCGTATGCGCTTCCAGTTCAGAACGGAGATCTTTAACGTCACCAACCACCCCAACTTTAACGCTCCTGGATTCGGCGGCAATGGTGTGGTCGCCATCTCCGGATCCACCAATTTCAACGACACTACACACTTCGGTGAAATCGGCTCGACCCGCGACGCTCCCTATGACGCGCGGCAGATTCAGTTTGCTCTGAAGTTTTACTACTAGGCCCCAAGTGACACCCCGCAAAGAAAGGCGCCCCGACCTAGTCGGGGCGTCTTCTTGGTCTTTGCTCTGGCGTTCTCTTATTCCCCTGCTCGCGCTCCAGCGGCGCGGTGGTAACCTACAAAGACCGTGAACACTAGAAGCCGGTTGATGTGGATTATTTTGCTGGTGCCGCTCGCGGTCATTTCAGCAACTGGAGCCGCGGCGCAGCAGAATCGGGACTTGGATCGCGAATTCCAGGCGGCCGTCGCTCAATATGACTCGGGCCAGTACACCGAAGCGGCGGCAAGACTGGAGAATTTGGTGCGCGAAGCCCCCGAAAGCTTCGAAGTCCATGAACTCCTGGGCTTGGTCTATTCCGCACAGTCACAGGATGCCAAAGCCAACGAGCACCTTATGAAGGCTGTCCGCCTGAAGCCGGACTCGGTCCCGGCCAGAACCAACCTGGCCGCCAATCTCGCGCACCTGGGAAAACTTGAACTGGCCACCGAGCAGTTCAAGAAGGCGGTCGAGCTCGAACCGCGAAACTTTGACACCAACCACAACCTGGGTGAATCCTACGTTCGCTCTGGAAAAGTCGCCGCCGCCGCGCCTTTTCTTGAAAAGGCCCAGCAAATCAATCCTTCCTCCTACGATAACGGCTACGACTTGTCCCTAGCTTACATTCAAATCAGCCGGCTCGCCGAGGCCCGGCGACTGATCCAGGATCTCCTGAAACGAAAAAACACCGCGGAATTACACAACCTGCTTGGAGAAGTGGAAGAAAAAGACGGCAAATTCGTGCCTGCCGCAAATGAATACGAAATCGCAGCGCACATAGATCCCAGCGAGAGCAACCTATTCGACTGGGGAAGTGAGCTCCTTCTCCACCGCACGCTCGGACCGGCCGTGGAGGTCTTCCAGCAAGCTACCGGGCGTTATCCCTCTTCGCAGCGCCTTATGATCGGCCTAGGGATGGTAAAGCCTACGACAGTTCCCCGAGCCAGGCCGACGAAGTCATCCAGCGATTCCGCCGCTTCGCGGAACTGCAGCCGCGCAATGCTCGTGCCCTCTACTATTACGCGATCAGTTTATGGAAGGGCAAGCGAGCCCAAGATCCCAGCCTGGATCTCCATCAAATCGAATCGCTATTGAAGAACTCGCTGGCGCTCGATCCCAGGCTCGCAGAAGCGCACCTGCAGTTGGGCAATCTCTACTCCGACCAGAATAAATATTCCGGCGCCATCCCCGAGTATATGCGTGCGCTTGAACTCAATTCCGATCTCGCCGACGCTCACTACCGGCTGGGCCAAGCGTACGTTCGAACCGGCCAAAAAGTCCGCGCCCAGGAGCAGTTCCAGGTCTATCAGCGAATCCGCGAACAGCACCTGGCCGACCTCGACAAGCAGAGAGCCGAAATTCGTCAATTTGTTTATTCGGCGAAGGATTCCCCGTCCGCGAAACCGTGATTCATCTCGGCTTTTGCGGCGCAGGCATGGAAGAGTTAAGATGCAGCGCGTCTGACGGATGTCTTGACACCGGTTCTGCCGCGTCGTAGTTTTTATGGAAAGCGTTCCATTTGTAATGAGTTCCCACTGTTCACCGCAGACCGCCAGGGACCGGGCTCGCCTGGCCGCCGCGAGAGCGTCTGCTCCCCACGAACTCGCAAGGCGGCTCGCCTGGAGCCGCCGCGAATTTTTGCGTAGTGCCGCGGGAGTCGCGCTGGGCAGTTCCCTGCTGCCCTCCAGCCTGATCGCTCGGACGGGTATCTCCACCAATAAGCGGAAGGTAGTAGTCATCACCTTCGGCGGCGGCGCGCGGGACCAGGAAACGTTTGCGCCTGAAGGGCAGGAAAATATCCCCCACCTGATGCGCGAACTCATCCCGCAGTCAGCCTTCTTCACGCAAGTGGTGAATCGCGGAATCCTGGGCCACTACGTGGCGACCGCAAGCCTGGCGACCGGCGTCTATGAAACGATCAACAATTTCGCTTCCCTTCCCCCGGAACACCCCACGGTGTTCGAGTACTTCCGCAAGGACTTGAAGCGTCCCGCCTCCGATGCCTGGGTCGTCGCTCCCAGCAACGGGTTTAATCGCATCGGAGAAAGCAGCCACCATTCCTACGGCCCGGGCTTGGGAGCAAGAGTGATTCTGCCGAAGCATCTGCTGACGGCGGCAACCTCCGGCGGCGGCACGGACTACGAACATTTGCTGCGCGACAACTATGAAACGCCGTTCTACACCCCGGAACTCGGCGGCAGCGAATTTGCATTGCAGCAATTGGGAATGATGCTGAAACTTTCGGTGGATGACTTCAAGGCCCATGCGCGGACCTTGTCGAGTCCCGACGAGCTCTCGGTCTATATCGTGCGTCAGTTGATGCGTCAGCAGGCGCCCAGCCTCCTGTGGATCACCATGCACGATATCGACATCGCCCACGCCGGAGCTTACTCCCTCTACGTTGACGGCATCCGCCGCACCGACCGCCTCTGCGCCGACATCTGGAAAACCATCCAGATCGAGCCGGAATACGCTGGCAAAACGACTCTCTTTATCCTGCCGGACTTTGGCCGTGACTCGGACGACGATTCCGGTGGCAACGGATTTCAGCATCATCGCACCGGCGATGCGCTCTCGCGCACCACCTGGATGATGGCGCTGGGCGCCGGCGTGCGCGAGGGTGTGGTTTTTGATCGCCAGATAGAATCGACCGATCTCGTGCCAACCCTCGGCTCGATGCTGGGATTTTCTCCCGCGCTCGCACAAGGCAAGCCGATACCGGAACTCTTGTAGCCTCTATGCCTCCATCCGATCTCAAACCGGAGCAGTTCACTGGCTATCCGCCAGAGGCAAGAAAACTGGTCACCGGCTACGTTGTCGAGCTGCGGCGGCTCCCGCTGAGCTTCTTGCCGAGCCTATTGCGAGAGGTTATTGAATACGATTTCAAATTCCCCGCCGAGCGCAGCTCCATAGAAAAGGAACTTGCGAATCTGAAGTCTCTTTCTGCAGAACAGATAAAGGACTGGTTTCAAGGATTCGCGCAAATCCGTCTCTCCTCCCAACTCGAACATTCCGATTGGGTCAATGCGCCCGGCCAGTTCGTGGAACAGTTATCGTCCTATCTTTGGACTACCCACCAACTGGACGCCTTTCGAAGCGCGGCGCTCGCCTACGCCGATCGTTTGCGCGCGGTGGCGCCGCCGGAACCGCCTCCCGTGCCGCGTCTCGGGATTGCCGTCATCGGCCAGGGAGTCGCAGCGCATGACGAGCCCCTCTTTCGCAAACTCCGTGCGCATGGCGCATATTTCAGCCGCGTCAAGCCGGAGAACGGTCTGGAACTGCTGCTGAATGCAGTTGCCGTCAGAGCCAAGGCCCATCCCGTTCCCTACGGCCACTGGTACATCGATGGCGGGCAAGCAGCCCCTTACGACTCCGCGCTTACGTGCGTCTCCTACCGCGCCCTGGAATCAGTGCGCGCGGCTTTGTCAGGCAAAATTCGCGCCGAAATCGAACGTCCCGGGATGGGACCGGAGGCACTGCGCACGCTTCTCGCTCAGATGCGTCCCGCGGATCTCGGTCTGGGTAAGGCCGGCGACATAGTGCTGGATCGCTTTCAGGTCAAGCTGCTGACCGAAGGATCCGGTACGCAGGTTTTCAGCACCACCTTCGCCCAATGGGCGACGCGCGAAGCCCTGCGGCGAGCCCAGCCGGTCACGTTGCTGGTCCGCTTCGCCCCGCGCCAAAGGCAGAAGCCGATGAACGAGATGCTCTCCGCGAGCCAGGACGTTGCTGAACTCGATCCCCTCGGCTCCCTGATTGATGCGGACATGGGAGCTTATTACAACTGGCTGAATCTGCAACGGCTCCCCGGAGCCGAGCAATCTTCTTTCCTCGTCTGGTTCGAAGGTCACAACGAAGCCATCGCCATCGGACCTTCCTTGCCGCACGGCACCGAATCCAATGCTGCCGCCGGACTAGACCAGTTATTAACCTGGGCGAGCTAGCGGCAGTACACATTTTTTATTCGATCGAAAGGGAAGCTATGGACAGACGCGACTTTCTGAAGACGACCAGCACGGTAATTGCCGGCGCAACCCTTGCACCTGGAGCGCTTGCCGTCAATCCGGCGCTCCCCGACGATTCGAAGGCTGAGGGGCGCATGGTTCTTTCGATCAACCGGAATTGGAGATACAACAAATCTTTTGTCGAAGGCGCACACGGGCGCGAGTTCGATGACTCAGGATTCGAACGCGTCGTCATTCCTCATACGAATGTCCGTCTGCCCTGGCACAGCTTCGACGACAGGACCTACGAATTTGTCTCCATTTATCGCCGGCGCTTCAAGCTGCCTCCCGAGGCGGTTGGCCGGCACGTTTTCGTTGACTTCGAAGGCGCCATGACCGCCTCCACGGTCTGGATCAATGGCGCGCGTCTCGGCGAATACAAAGGCGGCTACACGCCTTTCTCTTTCGAACTCACACCGCACATCAACTTTGGCGGAGAGAACGTGCTCGCCGTGGATGTGGACTCCACCGAGCGGCCGGACATCCCGCCGTTTGGCCATCAAATCGACTACCTCACTTTCGGAGGCATCTATCGCGAAGTTTCGCTGCGCGTCGTTCCCGCCACGTTTATTGAGAATATTTTTGCCAAGCCCAAAGATGTTCTCACCGGGCATCCAACCCTGGATGTGGATTGCTTCCTTCAGCACCTCGAGGCGTCGCACGAATCCCTCACTCTGGAGGTGGAACTCCGCGATGGCGAGCGTGTGATTTCCAAAGGCACGCAGAAAGTTTCGCCGTCGGACGCAGCGGCCGAGCCCATGGCCCATACCGTGCACCTGGACAGCCTCGGCGCGATCAAACTGTGGGATCTTACGCATCCGAATCTGTACTCCGTCCATGTGCGCCTCTTGCGCGGAACATTTTTGGTGGATCAGGACAAACGCACGGTTGGATTCCGCGAAGCGCAATTCACCGACCACGGCTTCGAGCTGAATGGCAAAGTCATCAAGCTCCGCGGCCTCGACCGTCATCAAACCTTTCCGTTCGTCGGACAGGCGATGCCGGGCCGCGCGCAGCGCAGCGATGCACGCATCCTGCGGCACAATCTCAAGTGCAACATCGTGCGCACCTCGCACTATCCGCAATCCCGGCATTTCCTGGATGCCTGCGACGAAAGGGGACTCCTTGTTCTGGAAGAGATTCCCGGCTGGCAGCATATCGGCGACGAACCCTGGAAGCAGATCTCTGTCGATAACGTCGGCCGCATGATCCGCCGCGACTGGAATCATCCCAGCATCATCCTGTGGGGCGTTCGAATCAACGAATCGAGAGACGATCACGATTTCTACAAGCGTACCAATGTCCTGGCACACCGCCTCGATCCTACTCGGCCCACGGGCGGCATCCGCTATTTCCAGTCATCCGAATTTCTGGAAGACGTTTTCACCATGAACGATTTTGGTTTCCCCTTGAAGCCGCCCAACCACCCCCACTACCTCAATACGGAATTCGTCGGTCACACCTATCCCACCAAGACCATCGATCAGGTTGAACGCCTGACCGAACACACCATGCGTCACGCGCGCATTCACGATCAGCTTGCTTCCAAACCGCAATACGCGGGCGGCATCGGCTGGTGCGCCTTCGACTACAACACGCACGCTGACTTCGGCACCGGCGACCGCATCTGCTATCACGGTGTGACCGACATTTTTCGCGAACCCAAGCCCGCGGCCGGCTTCTACAAGTCGCAATGCGATCCTGAGGAAGAAGTGGTGCTCGAGCCCGCATTCCACTGGGCTCGCGGCGATGAATCCATTGGATTCACAAAGGCGGTCGTCTGTTCGAACTGCGACCATCTGAAATTTTATATTGCGGACAAGCTGGTAGCGGAGGCCGATCCGAACAAGGCCGAGTTTGCGCACCTGCGCTATTCCCCGTTTGTCGCCGATTTAGGGAAAGCCGTCGGCGACTGGGGAGACTTGCGCATTGACGGCTACCTCCAGGGCAAGCAAGTGATTTCCAAGACCCTTTCTGGCCGTGGCATCGACCAGAAATTTGCCCTGCTGCCGGACGACACGCATTTGAACGCAGATGGCGCCGACTCCACTCGCGTGGTGTTGCGCGTAACCGATGAGTTTGGCGCCATCCGGCCGTTCGCAAACGACGCCATCAAGTTCGAACTGGAAGGCCCCGCCGACATCATTGGCGACAATCCGTTCGCGTTGATTGGAGGCACGGGTGCGATCTGGATTCGCGCCAAGGAGCAACCGGGAACGGTGGTGCTCACGGCAACGCACCCGCAACTGGGGACGCAGCTGTTGCGATTCGAAATCTCTCCGGCTCCTCCGGAAGTCGCGTAGCCGTCGTGGCAGAGACTGAGGAAATGAGCGGACGCTCGATGAGCTAAAGGCGCTCGCCGGTGGCTGCTATGTGACAGCCAAAACCTCTGCCAATCGTTATAATACGCTTTGCGCCCGTAGCTCAGCTGGATAGAGCGTCTGCCTTCGAACAAGGCGATGCAAACTAACTAAGTGCCGTCTCTGGTGTCGCTTACGCGGAAAACGCACGGTGCAATCAACCCTTGAATTGCACCGAAGTTGAACCGAAAATCTGCGCGGCAGATGGTTGATAAATGGTTAGGCAACGTGCTCCCGTTTTGACTACCGGACGGCTCAACTAACGCCAGCCTCATGTCTTTTCGTCGAACGAGCCATTCGCAGAGTGTAAATTTCGCCGGTGTCCCAGGCGACGAGAATCGCCGGGCGCCTGGCCACTTGCAAAACCTTATCAAGTACACAGTAAGGTGGGGCATGAAGGGACGGGTTCTTGCCATCCTTAAGCGGTCAGTTTCGCCGGTGGCGCGGGCGACGACCGTCGCCGCGCATGCGCTGCCTGGGCCTGTCCTATGAACAATTTGCAGGAGGCTGTTCTCTTGGGGACATCGATCCGGTGTTGAGGCGTGACGGCGGTGTGGATGAATGTAATATCGGGGCCCGGCGAGCATGGGCTGAAGCCGCTGGGCGGCGGCAAGAGACTGGATGGATCGCTACGGTTCCTCGCGTCTGGGGAAAAGCCAAGACTGGAAGGCAAAAGCAACCTGCTTCGCATGCGGCAAGAGATTCCCTTGAGCGATGCGGAGTTGGTTGCACTCGATGAGGGTGTCTCCGCACTGGAATCGCTGTTAAGCCGTCTTGCCAACGTTCCGACGCCCGCTGGCCAGACGCCGTTCATCTTCGAGGGGAATCTCTTGTGCAGATCGATGCGGCGCAAGCGGTGGAGTGAAGCTCGGAAGCAAAAAAATTGGGCCTCGGCAACAGAGTCGAGGCCCAATTCATCGTACCGCCTCTAGAAGGGAGACGCGTCCGATGGTTCGGGCGCGTGACCCGAAGCACCGGAGCCGGAAGCTGTTGCTTCCGGCTCGGGTTCGCCGCGATCGAGCTTGCTCACAACATCGGCGTGAATCGACCACGAAGTGATCTTCGCGGTCTTGGCCTTCTTGCCTTTGCCATTCGCCTGCTCGTAGGTCGAGCTAACGAGGCTGCCTTCGACGAGCACGTGCGCTCCTTTCTTGATGTTACTGAGGACGGCCTCAGCCAGCCGAGGGCGAAATATCGCAACGCGATGCCACTCGGTCTTCGACGCCCATTCGTCATCGGCGTTCTTCCATGAGCGCTGTGTAGCGACCGAGAGCACGGTGAATTTCGAACCGTTGCCTTTCGCTTGACGTTGCTCCGGGTCAGAACCAACGAACCCGACGAGAGTTATAGAGTAGGTAAGACATAGCTGAATTTTCTCCTTTTTCTTGCCCCATTTTCTTGGGGCACACAGGGCGAGTGGCTTCTGCTTCCAAAGCGAGCGGCTGCTTTATCGGAGGGAACCCAATGGTGTAAGGGTGGAACCGGGAAAGCAGAAGACGCGAAGCTGCCGGACGCAGGAATTAGCCCGAAGCAGTACCCGAGAAAATGAGTGGCAGAAAAAGGGCGGCCTGCTGAACTGGGAAGATCGGTGCGGTATCGGCCGAGACATGTGAGCAGGTAAAGCGGAACAGAAAAAACCAGTCGCGTCATGATCGCCACAGGTTCCACAATGGTG
>WNFP01002977.1_pt1 | contig 13554 bp, 16 predicted proteins | sample 5400201 | NCBI WGS metagenome assembly WNFP01 (sample SAMN13153355, study PRJNA577476) | soil metagenome | isolation source: 115 cm saprolite under Madrone tree | place: USA:California | collected 2016-06-14
ATCTTCGGGTCGGGTCAGGGCCTGGTCGAGCCAACCGCGAAACTGCTCATGGTCGATTTCTCCGTGTTCCACTTTGGCCAGTACGATTCCGCCGACCAATATCTTCCGGCGGGTCGCGGCCTTGCGTTCGCGCAGCGCATCGATGGCACGCTTGCGCGCATCCAAGCGCTCCTGTCGAAGCTTCAACTGGGTGAGTTTCTGTTGTAGCGTCGAAATCTGATCGTCGAGTTTGGGCATCGGAATCGTGTCCGCGGTCAATGAGTCCGGCCGGAATAGCGGCGCCGGTTCGCCATTGATTTTGGCACAGAGCTACGCGTACAGTCTAACGACAACCGAGACATTAAACACTTATACGTCACCCGCTCCACCGAGAATTATCTGGCGATCTACCATCTTACGGCGAAGGTCATCTCACGCGGGCGGGGGCAGAGCATCACCGCTGCCGCCGCGTATCGGTCCGGGTCCGCGCTGCGTGATGAGCGCTACGGGCTCACGCACAATTACACACGCAGCCGCAAAGCCGCGCATTCGGAAATCATGTCGCCTGATGGCGCGCCGGCCTGGGTGCACGACCGGGAAATGTTGTGGAATCGGGTGGAGGCGGGCGAGCGCCGGAAAGACTCGCAACTCGCGCGCGCGATCGAAATCGGTTTGCCCGTCGAGCTGTCCCACGCGGAAAGCGTGGCGCTCGTGCGCGATTACATTGCACAGGAGTTTGTCTCGAAAGGCATGATCGCGGACTTCAGCATCCGTCGGAATGACACCAACAATCCGTATGCCCAGATCTTGCTTACCCTGCGCGAAGCCACGCCGTCGGGGTTTGGACCCAAAATGCGGCATTGGAACCGGAAAGCCAATCTCATTGAGTGGCGTTCGGCTTGGGCCGAACGTGCCAATCAACATTTGGCGCGAGCCGGGCACGCCGTGCGAATCGATCACCGCTCGCTGGAGGCTCAGCAGATCGAGCTCACGCCGGGTCGCAAAGGAGTCGGCCGCTGGACCCAAGGCGAGCAGACACTGCCCAGCCATCTGCAGGAGCGCGTCGCCGAGCGGCAACGGATTGCGCAAGAGAACGGCGAGATGATCCTAGAGGACCCCACGATAGCGCTGCGTGCCTTGTCCCGTCTGCGGCCTACCTTTACCCATCAGGAACTCGCTCAATTTCTGAAGTCGCGTACCGGCGATCAGGAGCAGTTCGCCGCGGTGCTTGCCGCGGTCATGGAGTCCGGCGAACTGGTGACGCTAACCCCCGATGGTGGCAATCCGCGCCGCTTCACCAGCCGGGATATGCTCGACGCGGAAAAGTCGCTGATGAAGCGCGTGGCAGCGATGGCGATGCGACGCGGCCACGGCGTCCCGCACCAATTCCGAATACCGCCCCACCCACCAATGACTAAGTTGCCGCCACTAGCTTTAAACGAGGAGCCGCGAGCGTTGAAGGAGGAGCCGCTCGCGTTGACCGAGGAGCAGCGCGGCGCGTTTGAGTATGCGATGAGTGGGGGCGATATCAAGGCCCTGGCGGTGGCGGCGGGCAACGATAAGAGCGTGCTTCTCGCCGCCATGCGTGAAGCTTGGGAGATACAAGGGCTGAGCGTCATCGGTGTCGCGCTCTCGAGAATCGCCGCCGAGACATTGCAGGCGTCGTCGGGCATTCCTACGCAACCGCTTGCCTCACACGAACTCGAATGGCAGGAAGGGCGAAACCCCTTGACCCTGAATCATGTGATTGTGGTCGATGGGGCAGAGATGATCGGGCTCAAACAGCTGGAACGGTTGCTCGCCGTCGTCGACAAGGCTCGCGCCAAGGTCCTCCTGATGGGTGATTCGGCGCAGCTCGAGGCGATGGGATCCACGTCGCCGCTGCAGGGCATTCTCGACAGAATTGGCGCGCTTGCGCCGACGGGCCTTGCGCGGTAGACAGCGCTTGGTCTCGAAGGGCGGCACGGCGGAATGCCCGTCGGCGACCTTGATAATCGACGATGGGCTCCCAGACAGGTGTCATTCCGGCCTCAAAGTGAGCCTATGATTCCATTTTCCGTTCTCGACTTGTCTCCGGTGGCGATGGGCAGCACTGCGGCGCAGTCGCTCCGCAACACTTTGGATCTCGCGCGACATGCGGAGGAATGGGGTTACCGGCGCTATTGGTTGGCCGAGCACCACAGTATGCCGGGAATTGCCAGCGCAGCCACCTCGGTGGTGATCTGCCACGTTGCCTCCGGAACGTCGACGATTCGGGTCGGAGCAGGCGGCATCATGCTGCCCAACCACTCGCCGCTGGTGATTGCAGAGCAATTCGGTACCTTGGAAAGCCTGTTTCCGGGGCGCATCGATCTTGGACTGGGACGGGCGCCGGGTTCCGATCAAGTCACCGCGCGAGCCCTCAGGCGCAATCTCGCCTCCGATCCCGACCAGTTTCCTCAGGACGTTCTGGAACTGATGGGATACTTTGCGCCCTCAGGGTCGGAGCAACGCGTCATGGCGGTCCCCGGCGCCGGATTGAATGTGCCGATCTGGGTCTTGGGTTCGAGCCTTTTCGGCGCGCAAGTCGCCGCGGCTCTGGGACTGCCCTTTGCATTTGCTTCGCATTTCGCACCCGCGATGATGATGCAGGCCATGGACATCTATCGTGCGCGATTCCAGCCCTCGGCGCAGCTCGATCGGCCATACGTGATGCTGGGATTCAACGTCTTTGCCGCGGAGTCCGACACGGAGGCTCGCTTCCTCGCTACGTCGATGCAGCAGGCATTCGTGAACCTGCGCAGCGGGCGGCCGATGCAACTGCCGCCTCCGATCGACGGGTACGAGAGCCAACTCCCGCCGTCCGCCAAGGCTCTGCTCGCCGACGTGCTCACCTGCTCGGCCGTCGGCTCGCCCGAGACGGTCCGCAATTCCCTGGTTGCATTCATCGAACGGACGCGGCCGGACGAATTGATGATCACCGCGCAGATATTCGATCATGCCGCACGGCTGCGCTCCTACGAAATCGCCGCCGATATCCGCAAGAGCCTGGCAGCGAAAGCGTAGATGATAGGAAGGGTCGCGTGACGGGCTCTTTATCCGCGCTACCGGCCGGCTCAACCCGCCATGCCAAGGAAGGTGCGCATCCGCGCGAGTTCCGCCTCGAGGCCCGCACGAAACGCGGCGGAGCGCGGCGCGCGGCCGCCGATGTAGCCGAAAGAACAGCGCAGCCCATCCTGGGCCGCCGCCACATTGCCCCATCCGATCATCCGCTCGTGCCATAACAGGGGCAGTGCGTAGTAGCCGAGTTTGCGTTTCGGCGCGGGCGTGTAAGCCTCGAAGCGATAGGCCCAGCCCCAGAAGACTTCGAAGCGGCGGCGATCCCAGACTATCGGGTCGAAGGGCGTCAGCAAGCGCACGCTCTCGTCGGGCCGCCAACGGGCCGATGTGGGTCTGTCCGCGGCAGGCCAGTACCAGTCGACGCCGTCAACGCGAGCGTGAGCAAGGCGTTGCTTGGCGCGAGCGAGCGCGTCGCCGCGGTGCGCGGTCCACTGCGGCGCGCCGCCGCGCAAATGCCTGACCAGCTGACCCAACGTGCTCGCCGAGAGCGGCGCATATTTGCGGACGGCCACGTCCACCAGCGCGTCCATCCTTGCGCTCACGGCGCCCGCGTCGAGCGGCAGTGCGACCGTATCCGGGCCTTCCGCGGTATCGCGCGCGGCGTACACCCGAGTGCCCCCTTCACGGCGCGCCACGCGCAGCAGTCCGCGGTAGTGCATGACGTCGAGCAATTCCGTGCTGGCGTTCGACGATCCGCCGAACCAGTTGGTCACTTTGCCGTGCGCGAAATGCGCGTCCACCTCGCGCGGGTGCACGGCGCCGCGTGCGCGGATGAATTCCAGCACCGCTGCTGCTTGCGCGGCACGCGCCGGCGTCCACACCGTTCGCGCCGTTCGTGGGTGCATCAATTGATGATGCGCCCGCGGCAGATATCCATAATTCACAAAGAAGTCTTCTTCCAGCGGCAGTTTCGGGTAACGGCGCTCGAGGTCGCCCACCCGATAGCCCGCCACACGGTGGCGCAGAGTCAGGTCCTGGGCGCGGGCCGGAGCACGGATCGGATCCGCCTGCACGAATCCCAGCTTGTCTATCGCCCGCTTAAGGGTCGTGGGCTTGAACAGCGATCGCGCGATGGCGTAACGGCGCAGATGATCCAACGTGACCCGCATACCGCGATGATATATTGCCGGCCATGCTGGAAACCATTGAAGTAGAAACCGCGGTAATGCCGAACGCCAGCGTGATCTGGCTGCATGGTCTGGGCGCCGATGGGCATGATTTCGAACCCATCGTGCCCGAGATCGTGCGTCGAGGTGAACGGGCGTGGCGCTTTGTCTTTCCCAATGCCCCGGTGCGTCCGGTGACCATCAACGGCGGCATGTCCATGCGTGCCTGGTACGACATCAAGGGATTGGACCGCAAGGCGGCGGAAGACGTGGCCGGTTTTCGCGATGCGGATGCACAGATTCGGCGGCTGATTGCCCGGGAGGTCGAGCGTGGAATTCCGGCGAATCGCATTGTCCTCGCCGGTTTTTCACAAGGGGCCGCCGTGTCTCTGTATACGGCAGTGCGTTTGCCGGAGGGCCTGGCGGGCGTCATGGCATTGTCCAGTTATTTCCCGCGAGAGAGCAGCTTCAGTGCCGAGCGCGCACCCGCAAACAACTCCACCCCGATATTCATGGCTCACGGCCAAGGGGATACCGTACTCCCTCTGGCTATGGGGGTGCAGGCGCGCAACTTCCTCAAGGCGCAGGGATACTTGGTCGAGTGGCATGAGTATCCGATGGGACACGCCGTCTGCGCCGCGGAAGTCACCGACATTCGTGAATTCCTGTTCCGCGTGCTGTCTTGAGGCATCGACGCGACATTGAAGCGCAGCGGATGGGTGACAGCCCCGGTAGCGGGGGCTAAGCTCAGCGGCCACCTTTGTTTTGGCGAGGCATCGCACCGTGGCAATCTCTCGATCATCAGATGCACATCCGAACCGTGCCGCTTCGGCGCAACGGCTGAATGCCGATGCAGCAACGGCTGTCGCGCGTGCCGATGCGGCGAAGCAGAAAGTGCGCGCCGCCAAAAACGTGCTCAAGCGGGCCCGAAAATTAGCGAAAGCGAGCAAAAAGGCCGCGAAGCAAGCAAGGAAAAAGGCCAAAGCGGCGCAGGCTGCGCTGCAAGTTCGCGCCAAGGCAGCCGCTCCCCGAAAAGCCGCAGTTGGCACGAAAGTACGCGCCAAGGCGTCAAAACCCAAGGCGTCAAAACCCAAGGTCTCAAAACCTAAGGCGTCAACAGCTAAGGCGTCAGAACCTAAGGCGTCAAAATCTAAGCCGTCGGCTACCAAGATATCGAAGCGATCGTCACAGCGCGCCAAATCCCCGAATCCGTGGCGCGTGTCACGACCCGCCGCACCCAAGCGAGCCGTCGCGCCGAAGCAGCCGGCCACGCCGAACCAAGCACCTGTACCGGCGCCGGATGCGGTACCGGAGCCCTTGGCGGCGGAAGTCGACAGCGTACCGCCTGCGCCCGGCGTCAGTTCTGCGGGTTGACGTCCTCCCGCGCCCTCAAAGGGCGGGGATTTCTTCTGCAAGACGGCGGCGTCCCGCCGCGAGAATGTTCCTCGCGGCGTTGACGTCGCGGTCGTGGACCGTTTCGCAATCGCCGCAAGTCCATACTCTTATTCCAAGACCTGCGACGCCGGTCTGGCGCCAAGAGTCCACGGATATCCTCGGTCTGAACGCCGAGGTCTTTGGGCGCTATGGGATAAAGTGGATCAGGATTCCCGGGAATAGTGTTTCGATCGCCAAGGCCAGAAACAGGGAGACCAGGAACCCGATGATCTGCCCCAGGAACCACACTCCGAAGGCCTTGCGCGTGGTGAGGCCCTGGATTTCGCTCAACCCCATCACCTGTAGGACGATGCTCCAAATAAACAACAGAACATAGGAGGTGAACTGCAGGTGGAGCAGCAGCGCCAGGAAGGCCTCGAGATCGGCTCGTGGAGTCTCGACGAAGGTGGCCTCCCCGGCAAGGAGTGCCGTCAGCACCCAGATGGCGAGCGAGGCCGCCATGGGTACGCCGCCGTAGGCGAGGACATGAATGACTTGGGTGGTCGTCGACTTGCCGCCGGCGCGAAGCCCTAAGCGCCCATAGATAATGGCCATCAAGTACACGCTCACCACGCCCGAGACGGCGCCGTACGCAAAGGATATTGCGAGAATTGCTTCCACGCTGCTGTGTGCTCCGGCTCCTACATGCCGGCACAGCGCGAGAAGGTTGCCCACGCCTTGAGCCGCCGCCAGCAAGTAGTCGGCGATCCCGAGCGGTCGTGCCGCCAATTCACGAAACACGCGTCGGGGTCTCAACCAGACATCTTTCAGCGGGCGAATGGGGTCAGTCGGCAACACTCAGGCAGCCTACGCAATCCGTGTTGCTGACTCCAGCTTCACACACAGATGACAGCAGACTTTTTCAGGGCTACTCTCACAGCGAGTTCGAACGATCTCTAGGAGAAGAGTGATCATGGCAAAGAAGAGCAAGTCTAAGAAGCGTCCAGTGGCAAAGGCTAAGCGTGCCGTCAAGAAGAGTGCCGCGAAAAAGAAAGCGCGGCCGATGAAGGCCAAGGCGAAGAAGGCGGGCAGAGCACTCAAGGCTGCGAAGAAGGCCGTCAAGGCTGCGCCCAAGAAGGCCAAAGCCAAACCCGTCGCCAAGAAGGCTGCGCCCAAGCCGAGCTCGCCCAAGCCAACGATGGCCCGGCCGAAGGCTCCAGCGCCGCCGACTCCGGCGCCGATGGCCACACCGCCAACGATGCCGGTCTCAGAGACACCGACGTCGACGACGCCTCCCAGTACAGAACCGTTGGCGTTTTGAACATCCGCCGAAGGTGATCTAGGCGCGTATCAGCCCTTGGAGAGGGCGCGCGCCGCTACTGTCCGGGAAGATTCGGGTGGCGAGAGTCTTTGCGTCGACGCGCAGATGCTCGTCGAGCACGGCTTTGAAAACGCTGCGTAAATCGAGAGTCGGCCGAAGGTCGCGGTTATCGAGCAGCGCCGAGCGAGCGAGCCCCGGCCAATCGGCTATCACGCGGCCGCCGCGCACGGCCCCGCCCGCGAGAAAGGCGCAACCGCCCGTCCCATGATCGGTACCTCGAGTGCCGTTCATGGCGGCGGTACGGCCGAACTCGGTCACGACCAGTACCGCGGTTTGCTGCCACAAGGACCCCAACTGATCCTTGAGTGCGCGCAGCGCTTTATCGAGACCCGCCAGCCGTTGCGCGAGCGCCCCTCTGGCACCGCCCTGATTGGCGTGCGTATCCCACCCGCTGGCTTCGATGACCGCCACTTCGGGACCCCCTTCGCTTCGCATCAAGGTGGCCGCCATGCGGGCCACGCCGCCGACACGGTAGAGGAATGCGGGTCCGCCGAGGACTGCGCCGCGGCCTCCCGCTTCATTTCCTGGAACTTGTCGCGCGCCGACAGCAACTCGGTGAAAATCTGGTCGGAAGCCGCCAGCGGCGTATTCCCGGCGAGCGGCACCGCGCCCTTGATTTGTTCCGTCAGCCAGCCGCGCGGGTCGCCGGCGGCGGCGGCGAGATCCCCCGGCCTTGCGCCTAAGCCGAAACGCAGTACGGCTATTTCGGTTTGTATCATGCGACTGGTAACGGCAATGTGTGGAATGGGTTGACCAGTGCACCGGCGCGCGGTTGTCAGGTCAGCTTGGGTGGATGATTAGCCTGAGTGAGTGATTAGGTGATCAGCCGAGTGAATGATTAGGTGATTAGCTTGGGTGGATTATTGTCAAATGCGGTGTGAGCCATTATTGTCAAACGGCCGACGCAATCCCTCATCGGCTCGGCCACGCAAAGCGCAAGGCAAAAATCAGGGCGATGATGGCAATCGCGACGTTGAGCGCCACGCCTACATGTGTCCAGTATCCCGGGGGAACCACGACCGGGTCCAAATTTTTGACGACCTGGCGGAATTGCCGCGCCGAAATCAGAGCGACCGCGGCCCCCAGCAGCAGCAAAAGGACGCCCAACCCAAGCGAAACTCCGCGCTGCGACCCGGACTCGGGCAGATGAGCAACCATCTGCAAAAACAGGCCAAACCGTTCGACCACGAAGCCGAAGCCCATCAAGGCTATCGCACTGCGTTGCCAGGCAAGCATGGTGCGTTCGGCGGCGAACAGCACCCGAGGATCCGCGGTGTAGGACATACATGAGCTCCGTCGATCGATCTCCATCCTGCGATCAGACTAGTCAGCTAAATCTTACATATTGATACGCCGACTGCCGATCGCCGGCAGGCGGAGGGTTCGCGACAATCGTTTCGCATTCACCAGGAACCCAACTATGGCATACGGTCGAAGCAAAATGCTTTTGAACGGCGAAGTAATGCGGTCGGCCGTGCCGCCGCTTCGTAGAGTGGCACGCGATCCAACCGATACGCACCACGAACTGGAAACGCTCCGCGCCACCAACGCACAGTTGGTGCGTGAATTGGCCGCACTCAAGGAGCGCGAGGCGCAAGCTCAACGGCTCGCCGATCGGGACGCACTCACCGGTCTATACAACCGCCGGCGCATGGTGGAAGTCTTGGAAGCGGCCATCTCCGAGGCTGTGCTACAGCGGCAATACGTGGGTTTGCTGTTCATCGATCTGAACGGCTTCAAAGGCATCAATGACGAATATGGCCACGCCGCGGGCGACAAAATTCTCACGACGGTGGCTACGCGTATCGCCGCAAGAGTGCGTACCGGCGACCTCGTGTGCCGGTACGGCGGCGATGAGTTCGTCGTTGTCCTTCCCAGCGTGCCGGACGCGGCCGCCGTAACCCGGGTGGCGGACACGATCCGCGAGCGCGTGGCGCTGCCCTATTGGATTCACGGCAATGAGCAGCATTTGACCGCCGCGATCGGCGAGTCGATGTATCCGCACGATGGGGACAGCGCCGAAGTGCTGCTGCACCGGGCGGACCAGGCGATGTATCGTCTCAAGGCTCGCCTGGCGCATCCGATGATGAGCCTCGGGACCACACCCTATCAGCGCCCGCTGAGACGCCGCAGCGATGCCATGGGTGGTGATCGCTAGTAGACGGCGCTATCCTACGTGGTCGGACTCCCGTCAACGCCGGGAGTCGAAGGACGTTAGTTCATCTATCCGTTCCTGCAACACGTGGTTATTATTCTCATGAATCAGCGTAAGTGGTCGAGGGCGGCCCCGGCATCCGGGCTGGTGCTCATCATGGCCCTGGCGGGGTGCGTGATCGTTCCCGACCAGCGTCACTATTATGCTGACGGGCTGGTGATGGTGGCGCCGCCGGCGCCGCGTGTGGAGGTCATCGGCGTGGCCCCCTCGCCGGGATACGTATGGATCGGCGGATACTGGAATTGGGTTGGCGGACGGCATGAATGGGTCGAGGGACGCTGGGCGCCTCCCCATCCCGGACATCATTGGGTCGCGCATCAATGGGTACGCCAGGGCGACGGCTGGCGCATGAGACCTGGTCACTGGGAACGCGGTTAGCGTCGCCCGAAGGCGGGCGCTTCAGCGTTGGAGACTCCACGCATCGACGCCGGTCTTCACGATCAACGTGATGACGATGGCGATGAACGCCACGCGGACGAATTTGCTGCCGTGTCTGATCGCCGTGTGCGCCCCAAGCACGCTGCCCGCGGCGCTGCAGGCGCCCAATGCAATCCCTACGCCCCAATGAATCTCGCCGTGTACTCCGAAAAACAATAGCGCACCCGCATTCGTCGCCACATTGATGGTGCGGGCGCCGGCGGAGGCGTGCAGGAAATCGAATCCATAGAGCCGGATGAACAGCAGCATCAAGAAACTGCCGGTGCCGGGCCCGAAGAATCCGTCATAAAAGCCGCGAGGAGCAAGGGCGGCGCGATTGCGGGATAACCCGCGAGCAGGGCGGGCAACTGAATCAAGCCTCCGCCGCCGACGATGGCATCGACGAAACCGGCGGAAAATGCTGCGCAAAGCACCAACCCCAGGGTCGCGTAGCTTCCGCCTAGCGCGATTGCGGCCAGGGCGCGCTCCCCTGAATGTCGCGGAGATGGACATCGGAGCCGGCATCGAACCAGTGTTCGATCAGGCGGAACGAGATGGATTGCCGCGGCGGCAGCAGCGCGCCGTTCGATGCAAGTTCCGCGCGGGTAAACCAGCGCGCGTCTTCCAGTTCCTGGTCGCGCAGATGCACCTCCGTGGTGACTGCATGCGCGGTGAAGCCGAGCATCAACGATGCCGGGAAGGGCCATGGTTGGGACGAGTGATATTCGATCCGGTCGACTTCGATGCCGGTTTCCTCGAACACCTCGCGCGCTACGGCATCTTCGAGCGATTCTCCCGGTTCGACGAAACCAGCAATGGTGGAATAGCGCCCTACCGGCCAGGAGGCTTGGCGTCCCAAGAGGGCGCGCTCCGCGTCGCTGACCAGCACGATGATGGCCGGATCGATGCGCGGGAACTGCTCATGGCGGCAGCTTGGGTTGCTGCACACGAGCACATGTCCGCTCTTGGCGGACAGGGTCTTCGCACCGCAGGTGCCGCAGAAGCGGTGCCGCCGCCGCCAGGAGATGATGGCGCGCGCATAACCCAAGAGTCCCGCTTCGTCGACCGGCAGCACCGAAGCCACGACGCGCAGATCTTCGAAGCGGGTTCCCGGCAGCAGCGGCGGCGGTTCGACCGATTCGACTTCGTACGCGAAATAGTTGGTTTCGCCGAATCGGCCCAGCAATATCAGCTCCGCGCTGTTGCGGCGCTCGGACGGTATCAGGGTCAGCTCCAGATACGCTGCGCGCGGGGCGTCGCCCTCGGCAATGAGATTGCGCGAATTCCACACCGGTATCGCGCGGCTGCGCTCATCGGCGAGCGCGGCGGCGAACCACGCAGGATCCTGCCGCAAATGGGCGGCCCGGTCCAGATAGGGACCGGCGAAGATATTCCGTTGCTGCATTCTCCGATTCTAGCAGGGCGCGGTGTAACCCATGGCCTGTGCGGGTGCGCGCGAAGACGCAACCGCGGCTCCGGCCGCAGGACCACAGGTGCCGCAGCCGATCTTGTGTCTGGCCAGCAAATCGTGCAATCGCACTCCGCCGCACACGTCGCAGCGCGAAATACCGACCTCGTCGCGGCGCGCCAGCGCGAGCAGGAGAAACCACGCATGTTCGAAGGAAATGCCGGTGGGCGCATGCAGCTCGAGGTACGCCTCGTAGGCCTGACAGAGCAGGACGCCCGACTCCAGCGATCCGACGCGATACCGCGGCTCGAGCCCGGAATCCGTACCGGACAGGAGTCCGTACATGACGTAGAGACTCGCCAGCTGCGCGGATTGAAAGTTGAGCTCGCCATTCCTGAAGAAAAAGGCGGCCTGGCGCGGCGACTTGCCGCGATGCCTGGAGACGAACCGTGCATCATGATTCATCACGTAGCTGCGGTACAGCTTGCGAATCCGATCGTCGCTGAGGCCCGTCCACTGGCGAATGGTGAACGTGCGGGCTTCGTGGCGAATCAAGCGCAGCGCCAGATCCAGGCGCTGGCGGTCCCTGGTGTAACGGTCATCGGACACTCTCATGGTCGGCTCCTTTGGTGCAATTCGCTAAGGTTTGGGTCAAAAAAGAATTTGACAGAAATTAATCACAAAGTTAGCGTGATTGCCAAGTGGTTCCGGCATGTGATAGCCGCTGTGTTTGCGGTGAAATGCGCAGGCGCCGCTCAAACCCCCACTTAAACCGGACTTTGGCGGGAGGCGGTCATGCAGGATGCATTCGTCGGCAATTGGGCACAGGAATCGCATTTGTCGGCCGAGATACTAGGATCGCTACGCGATCTGAATCATCGATTCTTGGATTTGACCGCGAGCCGGACAACGGATTGGGTGGCCGGCCGTGTGGCGCCGCTGTCCGCGGCGCAGCGGGCCGCGGCAGCCGGCTGCCCCTACGCGCTGTTCGATCTGCGCTTTCAGGACGAGGGGCATTGGCGACTACGCTTGCAGAACTCAGGGGGCTGGCGCGCCGCGGATGAGTCGGTGGTCGACGACGAGACCGTCAACTTCGTGCGCCTCGCGCTGTTCTATGCCTGGCACGTGGCGTCGAGCGCGGGCCTCAAGGCCCAGCTGCTGCTGGGGATGAACGGCGCCACCGCAGCCGCGTTCCGCGGTATCACGGTCAATCACCTGCCTGCGCTGGTGGCGACCGAGGCGGGGTACTTGTCCGCAAGATGGAGCGGTTGCACAGCCTACTGGGGCGCTCTGACCGATGCCGCATCGCGCGCCGATCCGGCGGCGCTGCGCCGCGTTCAACTCTATGGTCTGCAGCTCGCGGCCGCGGCACGGTTGCCCGATCATTGACGCAGGAGCCTGCCCCGACTCAGCTCCAGCTCCTGCGACGATGGCCCCAAGTTCAGGCAGGCTCCCGAGGGCGGCGATGATTGGCGTTGCGGGCGGGGCCCCGCCCGGTTTAGGCTACCCGGCTCCTATGCAAGCCCTAGTCCTTCGCCAGCTCACCAAGACCTACAAGAACGGCATCAAAGCGCTCAAAGCCGTCGACCTAGAGGTTGACGAGGGCGATTTTTTCGCATTGCTCGGCCCGAACGGCGCCGGCAAGACCACGGCCATCGGCATCGTCACCTCCCTGGTGAACAAGACCGGCGGTGTCGTCGAGGTGTTCGGGCATGATATCGATCTGGAACTCGAAGCGGCGAAGTCCTGCATCGGCCTGGTGCCGCAGGAAATCAACTTCAACCTGTTCGAGACCTGCTTCACCATCGTCGTCAATCAGGCCGGCTTCTATGGAATACCGAGACCGCTGGCGAAGCAGCGCGCGGAGAAGTATCTCAAGCAGCTGCAGCTGTGGGACCGGCGCAACTCGATTGCGCGCGCGCTCTCCGGAGGCATGAAGCGGCGCCTGATGATCGCGCGCGCCCTCATGCACGAGCCGAAATTGCTGATCCTGGACGAGCCCACCGCGGGCGTCGACATCGAAATCCGGCGCTCCATGTGGGAATTCCTGCGCAACATCAACGATGCGGGCACCACCATCATCCTCACCACGCATTATCTGGAAGAGGCGGAGAATCTGTGCCGCAATGTCGCGATCATCGAGGGCGGCAACATCATCGAACGCGACAGCATGGCGAACGTGCTGCGCAAGCTGCAGACCGAAGTGTTCGTGTTCAACCTGCGCGATGCGCGCAGCCTCGCGCCGCAGTTGTCGGGATTCACCGCCGTGCTGTCCGATGAGCACACGCTGGAAATTGAAATGGCGAAGACACAGAGCCTCAATGACATATTCGCGCAACTGTCGGCGCAGGGTATCGCAGTGAACAGCATGCGCAACAAGGTCAACCGGCTCGAAGAATTGTTCATCCGCCTCGTCGACGGCAGCGCCTCCGCGGCCGGCCGCACCCTGGCCGGCCGCGCAGCACCCGTCGCCGCGCTGCAGCCGTGAACATGTCCGCCTCGCGCGCATTGACCGAGTGGATTGGTTTCAAAACCATCATCATTCGAGAATTCAGCCGCATCGTGCGCATCTGGG
>WNFP01003234.1_pt1 | contig 13552 bp, 12 predicted proteins | sample 5400201 | NCBI WGS metagenome assembly WNFP01 (sample SAMN13153355, study PRJNA577476) | soil metagenome | isolation source: 115 cm saprolite under Madrone tree | place: USA:California | collected 2016-06-14
CGGCGGCTGCGAAGGTTGCGCCGACGCTTTGGGGCGCGTTCATCGTCACCGTGCAGGTCGAGGCGCTGCCCGAGCAGGCGCCAGTCCACCCCACAAAGATATTGCCGGATGCCGCTGTCGCCGACAACGTGACCGCGGTGCCGCTTGCGTACGATTGGCTGCACGTGCCTGGACTGGTGCAATTGATGCCGGCCGGATTCGAAGTTACCGAGCCGGCCCCGCCCACCGTGACCTGCAGCGGTTCCATTTGTACGGCCGGCGCGAAATTGGCCGAGACGTTCTCGGTGGCATTGGCGACGATCACGCACGTGGGTGCGCTTCCGGAGCACACACCACCCCATCCGACAAACGTCTGCCCGGATGCGGGCGCTGCACTCAGGGTGACCGTTGTGCCGAGCGGAAACGGCTGCCTGCAGCTGTTCGGCCCGACACAGTTCAGTCCGGTCGGACTGGAGGTGACGGTCCCGGAGCCGCCGATCGTGAGCACAATTGGCGCGGTTTGGGCGGTAAAGCTGGCACCCACATTTTGACTGGGCGAGGACATCGTTACCGTGCAGGAGGTGGTGGTGCCCGAGCACGCCCCGCTCCACCCGGAAAACGCGAATCCCGTACCAGGCGCTGCGTTCAGCGTGACCCTGGTCCCAGCGGCGAACGTCTGGCTGCATCCGGTCGAGCCGCCGGTACAGCTGATGCCCGCCGGGGTGGAACTGACGCTGCCGGTTCCGCTCAGCGCGACTTGCAGGGTGTCGTAGGCCACGACCGGAGCAAAGGTCGCGCCCACCGTCATTGTGGAGGTGTTCATCGTCACGGTGCACGTCGTCGCGGAGCCCGAGCAGGCGCCGCTCCACCCGGAAAACGCGTAGCCGGCGGCCGGCGCTGCCGTGAGCGTGACGCGGGTGCCGTTGGCAAACGTCTGGCTGCATCCGGTCGAGCCGGCGCAGTTGATCCCGGCGGGACTCGAGGTGACGGTGCCACTGCCTCCCACCGTAACCTGCAGCGAATCGTTCTGCACGGCGGCTGCGAACGTTGCGCCGACGCTCTGGGGCGCGTTCATCGGCCCCGAGCAGGTCGGAGCGCTCCCCGCGAACGAGCACGCGCCGGTCCAACCTACGAAGGTATTGCCGGACGCCGGTGCCGCCGACAGCGTGACCACGGTGCCGCGTGGATACGAATGGCTGCACGTGCTGGAACCGGTGCAATTAATGCCAGGCGGATTCGAAGTGACCGAGCCGGCCCCGCCCACCGTGACCTGGAGCGGTTCCATTTGTCCGCCCCGCGCGAAATTGGCCGAGACGTTCTGGGCCGCGTTAGCGACGATCACGCAATCCGCGGTGGTTCCGGAGCACGCGCCACCCCATCCGATAAACGTCTGGTCGGTTGCGGGCGCCGCACTCAGAGTGACCATCGTGCCGAGCGGAAACGTCTGGCTGCAGCTGTTCGGCCCGACACACTGCAGTCCGGTCGGACTGGAGGTGACTGTCCCGGAGCCGCCGATGGAGACCACAAAGGGCGCGGTTTGCGCCACCGTCGACGTCGGATTGGACGTTCCACCGGCTCCATTCGAGACATCTCCACCGCCGCATGCGGCCAGAAAGCCGGCCACCGACCACGCCGCGCCCAAGCGCCACATCGACATGGTCCTCGCAGCCCACGATGGGCCGAGATGCTGGGGCGGAAAGCGCTCGGCGCCTTTGCGGAAAAGAAGCCTCAAACCCACGAACAAAAAATAGTTTCGACGGCGCATGCTGAATCGAATGGCTTAGATTCCATATGGTTCGAATTGACACCAACGAAATGGACACCAGCGGAATGGACAAAGGAGGCGCGGACATTACGCAACGACGCCGTTGGGGGCAATGGACTGGGTGGACTAGCCCCGCGAAGCGCAATCACGCCCCTATTCGCCCGGTTGGTCGATCAGGGAAAACGGGGCGCGACCCCGCTCTGAGTCCCAGAGCTCAGCAGATCACGAGCACGGGGGCGGGCCGGCACATCCCGAAAGACGTGCTGGGATCCCGTTGGAGAAGCGGCTTATCGGGTGATCAGAGCCAAATCCGCACCGAAATGCCGGCGATCCGGTCGGAATAGGCCCAAATTGCGAGGTTCGAATCCCGGTGCTCGCTGCGCAGGTCAGCCGAGAGCGTAAGCCAGCGCTGCAGGGCCCAGGTCGCGGTCACGCTGCCGCCGAGGATCGTGTCGATGTGCGCTGCAGCAGGCAAAGGCACACCCGGTGCCAGCTGCAACCCCTGTCCGAAATAGTCGCGCACCGAGCGGTACAACGCCGCCTCGACCTTGATCTTCTCGGTCGCTTGCCAAGCCGGCGCGAGCCGCCACGTTTTGGTGCTTGCCGTGAGGAATTCCACATCGCCCGCCGCGCCCATTACGCGGGACCCGGACAGCGTGAGCGTCAGCTTGCCCGTGGGCGCCCACACCCACGTCAGGTCGGTACTTAACCCGGAGAAGTCGCGGAACGTCAGCGTGTCGTTGCGCCGCTGCAGATAGCCGGCGTGGCCGTCCAGCCGGCTGCTGCCGGAAAAGCGCCAGGAAACCGAAAGGTCGGCCAGCCGGTCGCGGTAACCCGCGTCGCTGAATGCGGTGGTCGCACCGTTGGGATATCTGCCGCGGGTCTGGCCGAAGGACAGGTCGATCCGATTGCCGTAGATCGGCACGTAGCGCACGCCGACCTGCCCGCCGAAGCGATCGAGGCTCGAGATATTCGACAACGAATCCGAATAGCGCTCGAAAGACCCAGTCGCGTTCGCAACCAGATGCCAGTCCCCGATGACAGGCTGGTCGACATCGACGGTAAGCGAGTCGCGGGTGACGACATCGGGCACCTTGAATAAGGTGTCCCCGAAGTTGACCTGCGCCGCCGACCGAACCCATTCGATCCCGACGTTGAATCGCTGCCAGCTCCCGAGCCGGTAGCCGGCATCGACGGTCTGGCTGTCGTAGTCGTAAGAGGACAACCCGCCGCTGTATAGCACCCGGCCGAAATTGACGTTGGCGAACACGTGCTGCTGGCCATAGGTGCGATCGAAACTCGCCAGGCCATACAGCGTAGTCAGGTAGACCGAAGTCGCTCCGGCCGGATCGGTTGGGGCTGTCCGAAACACGTTGCTGTCGTTTGCAACGTTCACGCCCCCGCCGAAGTGAAAGCCTTCCGTGTCCTCAGCGGCGCACGCATCCGCCGCGACCAGCGCGGTTCCGATCAGCGCAAGCAACGCAGTCGCGGCCTTCTTCATCTTCATTGTTGCGGGCACCCTCGCCTCGGCCGAGGTGCTTTCAGCCTATGGCCGATTCGATTTCACGGCGGGCCTTACTGCTCGAACACATGCTAGGGCCGGATTCGCGGTATGCAAGCGGTATCCACCTGAAAAGACCCACGGTAGGCAACCGACTGCGGCCGGAGATGACCCCGAACGCTACCGGGTAACCGCGTCCAGGCTGTCCGAAAGGATCTTCAGTCCCTCGTCGACCACCGCGTCGGACGCGGTCAGCGGAACCAGCACGCGGATCACGTTGGCGTATGTGCCGCACGAGATAAGGATCAGGCCACGGCGCGCCGCTTCCGCCACCAGGCGGCGCGTGAGCTCGGCATCGGGCCGGTCGGCGCGACCGGCGATCAGCTCGATCGCGACCATCGGCCCCAGCCCCCGTACTTCGCCGATCCCCGGGCAGCGGCCGGCAATCTGCCGCAGCCCCTCGTGCAGCCGCTGCCCGAGGCGACGGCCCCGATCGAGCAGCTTTTCCTCCTCGAACACATCGAGCACCGCCAGCGCCGCCGCGCACGCCAGCGGATTGCCCGCATAGGTTCCGCCCAGACCGCCCGGGCCCGGCGCGTCCATGATGTCGGCACGGCCGAGCACCGCGGAAATGGGAAATCCGCCTGCGATCGACTTGGCCATCGTCACCAGGTCGGCAACGACGCCCATCTGTTCTATCGCCAGCCAGGTTCCGGTCCGCCCAGCCCCGCTTTGAATCTCGTCGGCGATGAACACGATGCCGTGCCGGTCGCACAGCGCGCGCAACTCGCGCAGGAATTCGGCGGGCGCCACGTAGAAGCCGCCCTCGCCCTGGACCGGCTCGATGATCAGCGCCGCCACTTCGTCGGGGGCTGCGGCGCACTTCAGGATGTGCTCGACCGATTCCATAGCCCGGGCTACGTCGATTCCGTGCAGCGCATTCGGAAATTGGGCGTGGAAGACGCCGGCCGGAAAGGGTCCGAACCCGGCCTTGTACGGCGCCACCTTGCCGGTCAGCGCCATCGCCATATGGGTGCGCCCGTGAAAGCCGCCCCCGAACGCGATCACGGCGTGGCGCCCGGTGTGGACCCGCGCGATCTTGATCGCATTTTCCACCGCCTCGGCGCCGGTGGACAGGAACATCGCCTTTTTCGCAAAATCGCCCGGCACAAGCTTCAGCAGCCGTTCGGCCAGCTCGACGTACGGTTCGTACGCCAGCAGCTGAAAGCAGGTATGCGTGACGCGCTGCAGCTGTTCCGCGACCGCGGCAAGCACCTTCGGGTGGCGGTGCCCGGTATTGAGCACCCCGATGCCGCCGGCAAAATCGATGTAGCGCCGCCCTTCGACATCCCACACTTCGCAGTCGTGCGCGCGGTCGACGAAGATCTCGTGCACCTGGCCAACGCCGCGCGCGATCACGGCGCGCCTGCGCGCCATCAGAGCGGCATTGCTCAGGCTGGCTTCGCGCTTCATCGAATCGGCTGCCGCACTACGACGCAGCGGCGCCGCGGTTCGTCTGCAACAGCCAAAGGCGCGCCAGGTCCGCCACGCCGTCGTTGCCCCGCACGGTTTGCAGCAGCTGCGCCGCCTTGGCCCTCTGCCCGGTCTGTGCGTATGCCAGCGCCAGATGCAGCTTGCCATCCTCCGGGTGCTTCAGCGGACCATGCTTGAGTCCCTGCTCCATCAGCGCCAGGCCGCGTTCGGCCTTCCCGTTGATCACGTAGTTGTATCCGATCGCCAGCAGCGCGTCGCCATCCTTGGCGGTCGCCGCCTCGGACTCGCCCTGGGCGATCGCGGCGGCGTCCTGCGCGGCCTGCTTGTTGGCCAGATCGCGCAGCCGGTTGTGCCGGTCCGCGTCGGCCCCCTTGCCCAGCACGCTGGATGCGTATCCCTGCTCCAGGATCTTCTTGGCTTCGACCGGAAAACCGGCCTGCAGCGCGAGCTGCGCCATCTCCATGTACTCGTTCGGCTTGCTCAAGTTCCCGGTGGCCAGTTGCAGGCGCAGCACGTCCAGTTCCAGGCGTTCGGCAAACCCCGGCTTGCGCTGCACGCGCGAGATCAGGTCGGCCCAGTACGATTTCTTCGGATAGTGAGCCACCAGCTTTTCGAGCGCCGACGTGTAACCCGCGTTGTCGTTCATCTTCAGGTAACAGCTGGCCAGAAACTGCAGCTTCTCCTCGGTCGGGGCGCGATCGGCCTTCTCCTCGGCTTCGATCTGCTCCTTCAGCAGCCGCGCCGCGTTGCCGTACTCGCCGGCCAGGTAATAGGCCTGGATCAGCGTCTGGTGGACGGACGGATCGCTTCCGCCCTCCTTCTCATAGCGCGACGCCCACTGGATGGCCTTCGCGTACTCTTTGGCCTGGTGACGCAGCTCGGCAATCGCCCCGATCACCTTCAACTGGTCAGCGGGCGGCAGACGGCCCGACGCCACCACCGATTCGAAGGAGCTCATCGCGGTGTCGTTGTCTCCGGCGCCCTGGGCCGCCGAGCCGCGCGTCAGATCGATCGCGAACTTCTCGTAGGCCGTCAGGTTCGGCACCGCTTCTGCTTCGTGCACCTTTGCGAGTGCGTCACGGAATTTCTTGGCCTGGATCAGGTCGCGCGCGGCCTGGATCGGCTTGCCGACTTCGGCGCGCACCGTATCGCCCTTGGGCGCCTCGGCCGGCTTGGCGGCCTCCTGCGCGTTCGCGGCGGCGGTCAAGCCCGCGAACAGCACGGCGGCTATGGCGGCCAGAGCCGGTCGAATGTGCCGAAAGTGCCCGACCAACTGCAGCTCCAGGCGACTACTGCACGAACTGCTCATTGCCGACCAGCCCGATCTTGATCACGCCGAGCTTCTGCGCCGAAGCCAGCACCTCGGCCACATAGCTGTACGTGGCGAGCTTGTTGGGCCGCAGGTGCAGCTCCGGCTGCTCCGGCTGCACGGCCACCTCCCTGAGCTTGGCCTCCAATTGAGCGCGGTCCAGAAGCGGCCTGCCGTCCCAGTAGATCGTGCCGTCGAAGTCCACATCGACCTGGACCACGATCGGCGGGCGCGGCGGGGGCGGCGGATTGCCCACCGGCATGTTCAGGTTCACCGAGTGCAGCTGGATCGGGATCGTGATGATCAGCATGATCAGCAGCACCAGCATCACATCGATCAGCGGCGTCGTGTTGATGTCGACCATCACGTCCGGATCGGCGCCGGCGCCCGGTCCCACGTTCATCGCCATTGCGCGCTCCTCTCAGCCCCCCGCCACCGGCGGCTCGATGATGAAATTGACCTTCACGATCCCGGCCCGCTGGCAGCCGAACACCACGCGGCCAATCGATTCATAGCGGGCCCTCAGGTCCCCTCGGATATGTACTTCCGGCTGAGGATTCAGCACCGACTTCTCCTTCAAGCGCCTGACCAGGTCCTCGTTGTCGGTGATCCGCGTCAGGCCCCAGAAAATGTCGCCGTCCCGATTCACCGAGATCGAGATGTTTTCCGGCTTGGTCTGGCGCACCTGGTTCCGCTCCTTGGGTAACTCCAGCGGCACCAGGTGGATCACCACCGGAATCGTGATCAGGAAGATGATCAGCAACACCAGCATCACGTCCACCAGCGGCGTGGTGTTGATCGATGCGACCAGTTCGTCGTCGCCCCCTTCCCCGGGGCCCACCGTCATTGCCACTTCATGCTCCTATCGCCTGCCCGTTTCGGTCATCGCCTTGCCGGAGGCGCCCAGCAGGACCATGTGCAGGTCAGCTCCAAACGTGCGCACGCTTTCCATCGCGACCTTGTTGCGGCGCACCAGCCAGTTGTACCCAAGCACCGCCGGCACCGCGACCGCCAGGCCAATGGCGGTCATGATCAGGGCCTCGCCCACCGGGCCCGCCACCTTGTCGATCGAGGCCTGGCCGGCGATGCCGATCGCGGTCAGGGCGTGGTAGATGCCCCACACCGTTCCGAACAACCCCACGAAGGGGGCGGTCGAGCCAACCGTCGCCAGAAACGCGAGGCCGTCCTGAAGCCGGTTCTGGATGTTCTCCTGCGCGCGTTGGACCGTCATCGTGACCCAGGAGTTCAGGTCGATCTGCTCGAGCAGAGCCCCCTCGTGGTGCTCAGTCGCATTGATACCGCTCTCGGCCATGTAGCGGAACGCGCTTCCATCCTTCAGCCCGCCCACGCCGTCCTTCACGGATTTGGCCGACCAGAAGCTCTTCTGCATGTCCCTGGCCTGCGCGTTCAGCCGGAACTGCTCGTACAGCTTCGTGATCATGATGTACCAGCTGCCGAATGACATGATCCCGAGGATGATCAGCACGGCGCGCGTGACGAAATCCCCGCCCTTCCACATCGCGCCGAATCCGTACGGGTTCTCGACGACTTCCTTGCCCGACGCCGCCTCGGCCGGGGCCGCCGCTGGCGCCGCCGGCTGCGCGGCAGCGGGCTCTTGCGGTTGCGCGCTCGCGGTCTGGGTCAGCGCTCCGACCAGCATCGCCGGGCCCGCGGCAATCAGCACGGCCGCCACCGCGGCAATGCATCGGTTTCGAATGGACATGCTTTCTCCTCCCGTCCTCTCAAGAAATTCGTTGGTCGCGGACATCTCCGCGACGGCTCTGGTGGAAATTCACTCAAGCTTCCAGACGTACTGAAGGTCGCCCGTCATCGGTACGGCCTTGCCGTCCATGGTGCCCGGCTTGAACTTGCACAGGCTCAGCGCTGCCCGGGCCGCCTCATCGAGCCGCTTGTGGCCGCTGGAGCGCACGATTTCGGACCTGACCGCCCGGCCTTCCTCGTCGACATAAAACCGCAGGGTCACCGTGCCGGTCTCCTCGGCGCGAGCCGAGGCGGGCGGATATTCCGGCTTCGCGCAATTGCGCGCGGCGTCGATCACCGGGGCCACGCGTAGCGGAACGCGGGCAACGGGTGGAGGCGGCGCAATGGTCGCGACCGGCGGCGGCGGGGTCGTGGTCACAGCCGTAATGGTCGCCGCCGCAGGCGGCGTCACTGCGATATTGACCTCTGGCGGCGGAATGAACGGCGGCGGGGGAGGCGCAAGCTTGGGCGGCGGCGGCGGCGGGGTCTCCGGCGGCGGAGGAGGCTTGGCCTCTTCGACGATCTTGGTCTCGATCGGCTTCTTGATCACGTCGACCACCTTGCGCGCCAGTCCGGTCACCAGCGCGTAGATGAGCAATGCATGCAACAGACCGACGATCGAAAGTCCGACCAGATGCTTGGTCGGATCCCGCTGCCTCTGGGCGTAGTCCATCCTAAGCGAGCTCCTGCGCGCCCTTGTTCATGACCCCTGATTGCGGGCGCTGCGAAATAGCTGCCTGTGCGCGCCTCGTCCCTCTCCCCCAAGGCCGCTCGGGCTGTAAAGGCCGCAAGTTTAGCCGCAGACAGAGGCTACGCGCAGGCGGATCGTGCCGATGGGTGGACACGCCTTCGCCGGCGCAGTTTCCTGATCGACGCAACGCGCTCCACGAGGAGTCATATCCATGACGGTCGTATGGATTACCGGTTCAGGAGTGTGCCGCCTGATCCAAATCGCGCGCCGCGCCCGTGTACGTCCGCTGCCGCAGCCATTTGGTCGCGATCCACTTTTCGCCGGCAGCGACCGGGCTGCCCCCGTGCAGGGTGCGTGGGTCGAGCCGCCCCTGGTCGTCGGAATAGGCGAAGAACACCGCGTTGCCGCGCCTCGGCAGCACATCGAGCCCTATCTCAGGGAACACGGTCGACCCGCCGCCCTGCACGTCGTTGAGGTACATGATCAGCGTGGCCACACGTTGCCCACCCATCGAAAGCACTTGGCGGTTTCCTGAATCGGCCGGGTCGAAGTAGTCGAAGTGCGGCTTGTATTCAGTGCCGGGGTTGTAATGCAGGACCTGGATCGGTTCGCCCCGCTCGATCGGGCACCCGGTCAGTTCCGCGATCCGAGTTTCGATCCGGGCGATCAGCTCGTTTTCGGCCCGCCGGAAGTACGTGCCCTCGCTGGTACGGTCCGGATGCCGTTCGTAACGGCCCGTCTGGCGGTCCACCACATTGGATCGTTCCAGTTTGCCGCGCGACATCTCGATCAGCGCTTCGCACTCCGTCGGCGCAAGGAGGTCTCCGAACAGAACGACCCTGGGGGCATTCAGCGCCATCAGAATTTGCACGACGCGATCGCCGGCGTCGATCTGGTTCGGGCCGCCGGCCAGGATCCGGCTGCTGGATTCCTGCCCGGCCGCCTCCGTCGCGGCCTGCGCCGCGGCTGCGTCGACCAAGGCCGCCGGAGGCTCGGCGGACGCCGGTTCGTGCGTGCGCTGCGGCGGACCAAACTCTTTGAGGGCGGCCGCCACCGCGCGCTGCGCGAATTCGCCCTGGTAGCCGCTGGTGCGCATCGAATGCTCGAGCACATCGGGCGAGCATCCCTGCTGGATGGACTGCTTCAGCCAGGTCTGAAGCTCGGAAGCCAGTGAGGAGAATCGCATTTCGGGAAACCTCGTACGCCGCCTAAGCTATCCTGACGATATTCGGGAGAGCCGCCATGTTGCAACGCGTATCACCGCTACCCTCAATGGCCGATTCGTCGCTGGTGAAGACGAAGGCCTACATCGAGGGAGCCTGGGTGGACGGCTCGGCCGGGCGCTTTGAGGTGCGAAATCCCGCCGACGGCGGAAGGCTGGCCGAGGTGGCCAATTGCGGACCGCTCGAAGCCGAACGCGCAATCGCGGCCGCGGCCAAGGCCTGGCCGGCCTGGCGTTCGCGCACCGCCAAGGACCGAGCGGGAGCGCTCAAGCGCTGGAACGACCTGATCCTGGCCAACGCCGAGGACCTGGCCAAGCTGATGACGGCCGAGCAGGGCAAGCCCTTGGCCGAATCCCGCGGCGAGATCGGCTACGGCGCGAGCTTCGTCGAGTGGTTCGCCGAGGAGGGCAAGCGCGTGTACGGCGAAACCATTCCGACTCATGCGACGGACAAGCGATTGCTGGTGTTCAAGGAGCCGGTCGGCGTGTGCGCCGCCATTACGCCCTGGAATTTCCCCAACGCGATGATCACGCGCAAGGTGGCGCCGGCGCTGGCGGCCGGCTGCAGCGTGGTGGTCAAGCCCGCCGAACAGACCCCGCTGTCGGCGCTGGCCCTGGCTGAGCTGGCCCAGCGCGCCGGCATGCCGCCGGGCGTGCTCAACGTGCTGCCGTCCGATTCGATTCAGAGCATCGAAGTCGGCAAAGTGCTGTGCGCCTCGCCGGTCGTGCGCAAGCTGTCGTTCACCGGTTCCACCGCCGTGGGACGGATCCTGATGCAGCAGAGCGCGCCGACGCTGAAGAAGCTCTCGCTCGAGCTCGGGGGCAACGCGCCGTTCATCGTGTTCGACGACGCCGATCTGGACGCAGCCGTCGAAGGCGCGATCGCTTCGAAGTACCGCAACACCGGGCAGACCTGCGTGTGCACCAACCGCTTCTACGCGCAGGAGAAGATCTACGACGAGTTTGTTCGCAGGCTGGCCGCGCGCGCCGCTCAGCTGAAGGTCGGATCCGGATTCGAAACCGGCGTGCAGCAGGGGCCGCTGATCGATGAGGCGGCACTCGCGAAGGTCCAAGCGCACGTGGCCGATGCGCTCAGTAAGGGCGCCCGCGCAATCACCGGCGGGCGCAGGCATGCGCTCGGGGGCACCTACTTCGAGCCGACCGTGCTGGCGGACGTGTCCGACCAGATGCTGCTGGCAAACGATGAGACCTTCGGACCAGTGGCACCGGTGTTCCGATTCAGCAGCGAAGCCGATGTGATCGATGCGGCCAACCGGACCGAATACGGCCTGGCCGCCTACTTTTACGCGCGCGATATCAACCGCGCGCTGCGAGTGGCCGAGCGCCTTGAGTTCGGTATCGTCGGACTCAACACGGGGATTATCTCGACCGAGGTGGCGCCGTTCGGGGGCGTGAAGCAGTCCGGCTTCGGGCGCGAAGGATCCCACTACGGCATCGACGAGTACCTCGTCGTCAAGTACGTCTGCCTGGGTGGGTTTTAGCAGGGAGGCCCGGGGAAAAGGCGGGAGCGGCGCCTCGGGGAAGGCGCCGCCGATCCCCATTCCGCCGCGCTACTTCAGCTTCAACTCCTGCAAGAACGCACCGCCTAGAGCTTCACGCACCTTGTCGCGGTCGACCGCGCCTTTGCTGGCGGCGTCCATCGATCCGAACACCCTTTTCATCATCGGATCGACTCTGTCGCGCAGGCCATCCAACGCCGCCCAGTTCTTATAAACGACCGTGAGGATGATGTCCGGCTCGTTGGGGTTGCGAGGGTACGCCTGGTACACGCCGTAATCGACAATCGTCCCCGCTTTCTTCTGCTCTTCCATCAAGCGCTTGTACGGGCCGGCCAGATACTTCATGTATTCGTCGAACATTCCATACTTGGTCCGTATGTAGCCGACCGACAGGACGGCTCCATCGGTGTATGCCCGTTCCTCATCGGCCCAGGCCGCCACCGTCCCACACAACAGCCCGAGCAGCATCAACCAGCGCGATACGGTACGCATCGATCTCCTCCAATGACTCGTTGGTCCAGACTTCATCACCTTTCCCAGCGGGCGCTCGCTTGTGCTCTCGCCCGCGCGCCGAGGGTGTAGTCCAATTCCAATGAGGGTGTCAAGGATTTATCGCTTGGGGGCGTATATTCGTATCGAAGCCGCGCTGTTGATTCGCGGCGCAACTGACTTGCGCGGAGGCCCAAAAAATGCGATCCCGCCCCTTTGCCGCCTTTGCTGCGTCGGCTGCCCTGGCCGTCGCGGCGACGCTGCTGCCCTTGCCTTCCCTGGCTGCGGAATCGACCGATGCCGAACCATCGAATCGATCGGCACCCCCTGCCGGCACCAGCGCGCAGCCAAGTGCCCCTGGTGCCACAGCCGATCGTTCCAAGATCGCCAGTACACCAGGCGCCGTGAAAGACGCTCCGCCGCCGGTCTCCAATGCATCGGGGTTGAGCGATGCGGACCTGGCGAAAAGGATTATCTTGCGCTGTCGCACGCGCCCGGAGTTGTGCGCGAAGCAACCGAACGAAGGCGAAGTCGAGCCGCCTGACGGTCCGGCGTTGGACGACGGGGCGCATAAGTAAAAAAATGGCGCTGCCGCATCATGCGGCAGCGCCCGTTGGTCGCGACAGCCCGAGGGCGACTGCGGGCTGCGTCAGTCCGACGACAGGTCGAGGCTCCAAATGCCGCGGCCGTGGGTGGCCGAGTACAGGACCCGCGCCGCGCTGTCGATGGCAATGCCGTATACGGCCACGAACGGCAGGCCCGATGCCGCCGTGCGCCAATGGTGACTGCCCGCGCTCAGTGATGCCACCCCGAAGTCGGTCGCGACATAGAGAGTCCCGGTGACCGAATCCAGTGCGATACCCGTCACCGGCATGTCGCCCAGATTGAAACTGAGGTCGGTCCAGGTGGCAGTCCCGCTGCCGGGGTGGTACCGCACGTCGAAAACGTGACCCGGCGTGGTCGGGGTGTAGGCGTTGTAGCCGGAGAACGATACGAAGGCATGGTTTGAATTTTCCGGATCGATCGCCACGGCGCTGATGAAGCGTCTGGGCTGCGATGCGGTGTCGATGCGCTTGAACACGACCGCCGTCGGGTCGCTGGCATCGGCGTTCTTCGTCACGAACAGGCGCCCGCGCCGGGTGCCTACCCACATCGTCGACGGGTTCTGCAAAGCGCGCGAGATCCACACGACGTAGGAGCCGGACTTGTCGGTCCCGTAGCCTGACCCGACCAGGTCCCCCGCCGTGCCCGGACCGGCGGGCCCGCCGAGCGCGACCCAGTCACCGCAGGGCACAGCTTCCAGCGACCGCCGGGTCGGCAATGATCGGCACGTAAAAAGAGGCACCCTCGCCGCTCGCGAGCAAGGGATCGGCGACCCAGTCCCAGGCGAGCGGGTTGTCGTGGTCGAAATTGACGTCGACCTGGCCTCCGGTGTAGGTGTGCATCCGATCGGCGGTCGCGCCCAGGCTGATGCCGGAATTGCCTCCGTCTCCAAAGATGCTCTCGAACCAGTTGCCGGTCGTGCCGTCGTAGGCCCAGGTTCCGTTGTCCTGCGTGCCGCCGATCAGATCGTTGCGGGGATCGTTCGGATTGAACGACACGCTCTGGAACTGCAAGGTGCGCAGCCCGTCGTTCAGCGTCGAGATGTGCACCGGAATCGCCTTCAGCCACGCCTGGCAATCCGTCAGATCCGCGCCGGTCAGCCCGCGGCGTGCTGCAATCGGCCGAATGGTCGGCGAAGGTTCCGCTGGTGCGCACCAGGCCGCCGTCCGATCCGAAGAACCCGATGTCGGGATGACCGGCCGCAAACACCGCCGCGTG
>WNFP01058105.1_pt1 | contig 13552 bp, 10 predicted proteins | sample 5400201 | NCBI WGS metagenome assembly WNFP01 (sample SAMN13153355, study PRJNA577476) | soil metagenome | isolation source: 115 cm saprolite under Madrone tree | place: USA:California | collected 2016-06-14
GTTTTGGCGGCTTTGGTGGCGGTGGTGGCGGCTTCGGCGGCTTTGGTGGCGGTGGTGGATTTGGAGGCGGCGGTGGCGGCTCGAGCTGGTGAAATGGCAAGCGATCGTCGAATGACGAAACAGGCAGGCTCGCGCATCCGTTAGTAAGGACTCGGATTATGATGAAACTCGAGGAATTGGTCAGTCAGCTAAAGCTCGCCTACGGCGACGGGCTTCGATCGGTCGTGCTCTTCGGCTCAGCGGTTGCGGGCGAGCACAACCCGAAGAGCTCCGACTACAATGTGCTCGTGATCGTGGACTCGCTGCCGCTCGCGCGTCTTCGCGCGGTTGCCGCGGTCTCGAAGGCGTGGGCGGAGGATGGAAATCCGCCACCGATGACATTCACTGCCAGCGAATGGAAATCGTCCTCCGACATTTTTCCGATGGAGTACGCCGACATTCTCGAGCGGCACCGAGTGTTGTTCGGAGATCCGCCGTTCGATGGGATTCGCGTCACACCATCCGATCTGCGTCTCCAGGTGGAGCAGCAGACGATGGGAAAGCTGCTCCAGCTGCGGCAGGCGACGATGGGTGCGGGCGGGGATAGCAAGCTCCAGCTCGAGGTTCTGGAAAAGAGTCTGAGCACGCTGATGGTGATCTTCCGCGGAGTGTCGCGGCTGGTGGGGCAGGCGCCTTCTCAGGACTACGAGGAGCTGACGCGCTCACTGGCGCAGCGCGCCGGATTTTCGGCGGAGCCGTTCGTGAAGGTGATTCGCCACGTTCGGGGAACGGAGAAGATTCCGCGCGAAAACGCTGCCGGGATTCTGGAGGGATATCTGGCGGCGATGGAGCGGTTGGTGGCATATCTCAATGAATTCAGAGGGTAAATTGCTGTGGGCTTTGGCCGCACAGAGTGTCGTCAATCTCCACTTAGAGGATCGATCAAAATGAACCGTCGCACGGTGTTGGCTCTCGCCCCGCTGCTCTTGTTCGCAGGCGGCTGCGGGTACAACCAGATACAGCGGCTTGATGAGAATGCGCAGCAGGCGAAGCAGCAGATCTCGGTGCAGCTGCAGCGCCGGGCGGACCTGGTGCCGAATCTCGTCAATACTGTGAAGGGTTATGCGCAGCACGAAGAGGCAGTGTTCACGCAGGTTGCTCAGGCCCGGGCGGGGTTGGCCGGGGCGATTCAAACTGGCGATCCCCAACAGATGGCGACCGCCAACGGTCAGCTCACTGGGGCGCTCGGCAGGTTGCTCGCGATCGCGGAGGCATATCCGCAGCTCAAGGCAGATCAGGGGTTCCTGCGTCTCCAGGATGAGCTCACCGGGACCGAGAATCGGATCGCGACTTCACGGAACGACTATAATCAGGCGGTTCAGGCATACAACACCTACATCAGGACCTTTCCACAGGCGATAACCGCGAAGGTGATTGCCTACGGTTGACTTCGGGACGAGGCCGACCCCGTCGACCCCGACCCCAACGGTTCCCAAGAAGCCGTAAACGACTAGAAGGATCCGTAAACGGTGAACGACAGCCCGTAGACCGTGGAGGACGTGATAAAAAAACGCCGGCTTTTGGCCGGCGTTTTTTGTCCCGGAAAGAAGAAAATTGCCCGCGGCTGAGGCGTCATCTGGCATCCTTTGGACTTGACACCTCATGTCACGGCCCATAAATAGTGGCCACCAGAAACACCAAGCAGAGTCCCTTCAACTCTGCCGGGCTCGCTGCGCCTGTTGCCGCGAGCCTCACCCATCCAAGCAGGAGAACAGGCATGAATAGGATTCGCTCGTCAGTATTTTCACTGTTGTTGCTGGTGCTCGTAAGCGCCAGCGCCTTTGCACAGACGCGTCGCGTCAGCGGACGCATTACTGTCGAAGGTAGCGGTGAGGCCATCGTTGCAGCGAGTGTCAACGTCGTTGGAACGGCGGTTGGCACCTACACCGACGATCAGGGCCGCTTCTCCCTGAACGTCCCCGATGGCCCAGCGACGCTCCGCGTCCGGCGCATCGGCTACACACAGAAGACGATTGCAGTCCCCGCGGGCGCGACCGACGCCAATGTGTCGCTGGCTCGCGACGTTCTGCAGCTCGAGACACAGGTCGTCACCGGCACGGCGACGACAGTATCGAGCGTCAACGCGGCTAACGCGGTCACGGTCATCTCGGGCGAGAAGCTCAATCGCGCACCGGCCCAGACGATCGACTATGCGCTCCAGGGCAAGATCCCGGGCGCGGTCGTCACGCAGAACTCCGGCGCGCCGGGCGGAGGTGTTCAGGTTCAGCTTCGTGGCGTGTCCACGATCAACTCGAACTTCCTCCCGCTTTACGTGATCGATGGCGTCATCGTCGACAACTCGTCGATCGCCAACGGCATAAACGCGATTACCCAGGCGGCGGGCGGAAACTTCCCCTCGAGCCAGGACCAGCGCGTCAACCGTACCGCTGACATCAACCCGAATGACATCGAGAGCATTCAGGTGCTCAAAGGGCCGTCGGCCAGCTCGATCTACGGCTCGAGAGGCACGAACGGCGTTATCATCATCACCACCAAGCAGGGACAGGCTGGGAGAAGCCAGCTCGACCTGACCCAGCGTTTCGGCACCGCGCGCATTTCGAACAAGGTCGGAGAGCGTTGCTTCGGGTCAGGTCTGGAATACGCCGGGTGGGCGGGAGACACGACGGCTGCAGCGATTGCCTCTGGTGCACAGGCGGCAGACATTGCGGCATACAACGCCGCAACCACGAAATGCCACGACTACGAGCAGGAGCTCTACGGTGAGCATCCGTTCAACTACCAGACGATTGGCTCGCTGCGCGGTGCGACGGCAGGAGGCACCAACTACTTCGTGTCGGGACTCGTCCAGCACGACGGCGGTCTTGCTCTCAATGACAATTACAACAAGCAGTCGCTCCGCGTAAACCTTGGCCAGAAGTTGGGGTCACGCCTCAACCTTCGGGCGAATACAGAGCTGATCCACTCACTTACTGAGCGCGGCATCAGCGGCAACGACAATACCGGCATCAACCCGTACACGACTTTCTCGCAGACGCCTTCATTCATCGACTATCGTAAGCAGGGAGATGGGACCTATCCCGTCGGGTTGTCTGTGAACAACAATAGCAACCCGTTCCAAAACACCGAGCTGATCAAGACTCCCGAAGACGTGTTCCGTCTTCTTGGCAGCGGACTGGCTTCGTACAACCTCGTCTCGCAGGACCGGCAAACCCTCGATTTCACGGTGAGCGGCGGCATCGACGCCTATAACGATCACGCGAGGGTCATCTCCCCGGCAACCGCGTACGTCGAGCAGGTCAATGCGCTCCCGGGCACGCTCGTAAACAGCAACGCGAACATCTTTACGGGCAACATCGGAGCGAACTTCACGCATCGCCTGATCCGCAACCTTTTCACCGCTACGACATCGGCTGGCATAGGCCAGGTCCGTCGTAACGTCGATATCCTCGCGAACACCGGCCGCGGCGTCTTCCCCGGCGTCACCAACGTCGCGTCCGCAACGCAGATCTTCACCACTGAGAGCCAGGACATCGTCAAGTCGCAGTCGATCTTCGGTCAGGAAGAGTTCCTGACGATGGGAGAGAGATTGCTGCTGACGGCCGGTGTTAACGGAGAGCGCACCAGCAACAACGGCGATCCAAAGAAGTACTATGCATACCCGAAGTTCTCCGGTTCCTACCGTGTGCCGGTTCCAGTCGCCAAGATCGACGAGCTGAAGCTGCGGCTCGCGTACGGAAGAGCGGGCAATCAGCCCACGGGCGGGAAATTCACATTCCTCACGAATTTGATCGATGAAGGGGTCACTGGTTTCCGCGCGTCGACGGTCCTGGGCTTCGCGGGCGTCAAGCCGGAAACGGCCAGCGAAATTGAGGGAGGCCTCGACCTCACGCTCTTCGGCGGCCGTCGCTCCGTCCACGGGCTTCTCGAGCCAGACGATCAACGGTGGTCAAGTCGTCAACCACGGCACCGAGCTCACGCTCGAGATGACCCCCATCCGCACCGACCGTTTGTCGTGGGTGTCGGGCACCACTTACTCGAGCTCGAAGGGTAAGGTCACACAACTTCCCGTCCCCGGATTCATCCCGGCGTCGGGATCGTTCGGCAGCCGGTTCGGCAACGCCTTCGTCCAACAGGGACAGCTTATCAGCGTCATTCAGGCTGTTAACGGCTGCACCGCGCTCAACGCCGCAGGAACGTCCTGTCCGTCCGCCAATCGCGTGCTGGTGTTCGTTGGAAATTCGCTGCCTGACTACGAGATGGGATTCAGCAACGATCTCACCTTTGGATCATTCCGTCTCTCATCGCTCGTCGATTGGAGAAAGGGCGGTCTAGGTGTGAATCTGACCAACGACTATTTCTACGGAAGCGGGCTGGCAAAGGATACCGCGCTCGCCACGAAGCAGCTGGATGCCTTCAGAAAAGGCACGGACGTCTGGCTGGAACACAACGGCTTCGTCAAGATCCGCGAGATAACCCTCGGCTATGACCTGCCCGCATCGATGGCGTCGCGTCTCTTCAACGGCCACGCCCAGAACGCACGTATCGAGCTCAGTGGACGTAACCTCAAAACGTGGACGAGGTACACGGGTCTCGATCCGGAGGTCTCGAACTTCGGCAATCAGTCCTTGGGCAGGTTCCAGGACGTGACGCCGTATCCACCCAGCCGACAGTTCTACTTCACCATAGGCACAACCTTCTAACCGAGCGATCAATCAGATGAAGCGATATACAACTATTGTCCTCGCGGCGACTGCTCTGGTCGCTGCGGGATGCAAGGACAACCCCGTGGCGAATCCGATCGATGCGCCAACGGTTGGTGCCTTGAGCGGAGCGCTTACGCGCGTAACCCTGCAGCAGCTCGCCACGGGCGTCCTGGCGCAGGACCGCGCGTCAGCAGACGCGTTCGCGTATTTGTTCGAGTCCGGAATCTTCGCCCGCGACGTGTATCGAATCGATGCGTCGGAGCCGCGGTACGTGCAAGAGACGCTTGGCGGAAATCCCGATCCGGGCAGCTTTACCGGCGGCGGCGCGTGGGCCGGTTACTATACGGCAATCCGCGCCGGGAACAATGTTATTCTGGCGTTGCCGACGACGGCGACCGCGGCGTTCACAACCGCGGAAGTCAACGCAGCGCGCGGTTTCTTTCGGACAATGAAGGCCCTGGACTACTGGCGCGTCATCGAAATGCACGATTCGGTGGGGGCCACGATCCAGACCGACAATACTTCCGCCGTCACGGACATCAGGTGCAAGCCGGCGGTGCTCTCTTACATCGCAGCGCTGTTGGATAGCGCCAATACGGATCTCACGGCTGCTGGCGGTACGACAAAGGTTCCTTTCACGCTGCCTTCAGGGTTTACAGCATTCGGACGTGACTACTCGCTGGTTTCCAACATCGTAAAGTTCAATCGCGGGCTGAAAGGCAAGGTGGACTTCTACCGTGGATTGGACCGCACGAATCCGACGCCAGCGCTGTTCGCGACCGCGATCACGGAGCTCACACAGGCTCTGGGTGGTGCGGCGGCAGGCGCGGTACCGAAGGCGGACTTCACGAAGGGTCCCTACTACGTCTTCGTTCCGGGTGGGTCTGAAAACACTCCCAACATTATCTCGGATGCGAAGGTCGGTTTGAACCCGCTGGTGGGCGATAGCGTGCAGGCGGGTGATACACGCGCCTCCAAGATCGTACCGCGAACCGCGCTGGCCGGTTTTGGTCTCGCGACCAGCATCACCTACGTCGGGGCTGTGGCCAGCACCGCGAACCAGTCTGCGCCACTCGGCATTCTGCGGGATGAAGAGCTGGTTCTGCTGCGAGCTCAGGCTTATAACGAAGCGGGTCAGCTGGCGAATGCGATTCTCGACATCAACGACGTTCGTACCAGCTACGGTTTGGCGCCCGTTGCGCCGGTCGACAAGACCTCTGCGATCAACGCTATTCTTTACGAGAAGCGCTATTCACTCCTGTTCGAAGGCCCGCAGCGCCTCAACGATCTCAGGGAGTACAAGCGTTTGAACGCGACGTACCTCCGGCCGGAAACCACGACAGATCCATTCAATGCGGCCATTCCGATTGCGCGTGCTGAATTGAACGCTCGTGGATTGACTGCGAATCCTGCCTGCACTCCGTGATGCTGGCGGAGGCGGTGTAGTGTACTAGTAGCCGGCTCGGGACTGTTTGCCCCGAGCCGGTTTGCTTTCGCGGGGCTTGGATTATGCAACGCCGGCCCTCAAACGTGGTTTAGCAGGTGGAGGTTTTATGATTGCGCGCTGGGTCGCTTTACTAACGCTCGCTATCGCTGTCGGCTGCTCGCATCCGCAACTTGGACCTGGCGAGATGTACAACTCACAGGTAATCACGGAAGACGAGATCGTCGCATCGCGAGGTTCGACCGCTTATGAGGTCATTCACAAATTGCGATCGAATTTCCTCACCAATCGGGGCGAGACCAGTCTCAACAGGAACCAGTCGAACCCGTATCCAACGGTATATGTTGACGACCAGGAATTCGGACCGATCAGCACACTCTCGAGCATCCCCGCCGCGCAAATCACGATGATTCGACTTTATCGTGTTTCGGAGGCGAACGTGAAATACGGCAGCCACAATCTAAGCGGAGTGATCTCGATCACGACGCGGAAGTAATGCTCGTCCAATCCGGCCGATCTCCGGTCGGAGCGATCCGCGAGTAGAGAAAAGGGGACCGTCGCCAGACGGTCCCCTTTTTTCTTTCAACCTCGGGATAACGCCAGCTAGCCAACAGGCGCTGCCTCCGCTTTCGGAAACATGGACGGTCCCTTTTGCACCTTCCATCCCGTCGGATCGATTTTCTCGAGCTGATCGAACCTCATCTCGCGTAGGGAGCCGGGACCGCCAAGCGAGCTCCAAAGCTCCTCGGCCTTACCAGGCATGAAGGGCCATATATAAACTGCCTGCCGCGTGAGCTGCCGCACCAGCGTCGCGAGCGTTCTCTCCAGCGCCGCACGACCGCCGGGGTCCCCTCGGCACGACGCCACCGCAATAACGCTCGATCATCGAGATGGTGCGGCTGGCGAGATTGCCGATACCGTTCGCGAGATCGGCGTTGTATCGCTCCTCGAACCTCTCCCACGAAAAGTTTCCATCGCCATCGAAGGGAACCTCGCGCATGAGGAAGTAGCGGAATGCGTCAGGCCCGTACCGGGCGATGGCGTCGCGCAGATCGAGATTGTCCCCGGTCGACTTGCTTACACGCGTTCCTCCTACGAGCACGAACCCGTGCGCCCAGATGCGCTTCGGGATTTCGAGACCCGCCGCCATCAGCATCGCCGGCCAGATCAACGCGTGAAAGCGCGTGATGTCCTTCCCGATCACATGTAGATCTGCCGGCCAGAGCTTCTCGAAATCGGGATTGGGAAATCCGGTCGCCGTCAGATAGTTCGGGAGGGCCTCGAACCAGACGTAGATCGTTTGCGCGTCGCCGTCGCTTCCTTTGCGCGGGAAGGGGATGCCCCACGAGAAACGGCTTCTGCTGGCGGAGACATCCTCGAGCCCTGAATCGATCAACGAGAGAATCTCGTTGCGACGCGACTTGGGCTGGAGGAAAGTTTCGCTCGACACAAGCTTCCTGAGGCGATCGGAGTAAGCACTCAGTCGGAAGAACCAGTTCTTCTCCTCGACCCACTCGAGTGTGCGCGTCGGGTGCAGGATGCACTTGCCGTCGAGAATCTCGTTGTCCTGCTTGAACGACTCGCAGCCGACACAGTACCATCCGGCGTACGACTTTTCATAAAAATCGTCCGGAGACCTCTCGAAGATCTGCTCTATCAGCCGCTTCACGCCTGCTTTGTGGGCGGGATCGGTCGTGCGGATGAACTGATCGTACGAGATGGCGAGCAGATGCCAGATCTCCTCCGAGCTGTCGGCGACCGCGTCGACCAACTCCTGGGGTGACACTTTCCGCTCGGCCGCCGTCTGCGCGACCTTCTGGCCGTGCTCGTCCATCCCGATCAGAAAATGCACATCGTCGCCGAGGAGGCGATGATAACGTGCAATTACATCCGCGCCGATTTTCTCGAAGGCGTGACCCTGGTGTGGATCAGCGGTGGCGTAGTCGATCGCCGTTGTGAGGAAGTACTTGGCCAATTAATGGACGCCCGGTGAATTAGGGTCATCTCCACCGCGGCCGCGCCGGCCGCCACGTCTTCCACGCCGGCGCTTGGCGGATCCTTCACTGTCGCGCGGATTGGTATCGCGAGCGGGGTCATTGCCGGTTGGCCTGGGCTCCGAGACGCCTTTTGCGGGCGGAATGAAGACCGGATGCTCGGCCGTGTACAGCAGCTCGGGCGAGATCTCGTCAGGACGGATGCTCTCGGCGATCTCTTCCTCGTCGCCGTTCGCGATCGGAACAGCGGCGCCAACGAGCTCCTCCGTCTCCCGCTTGAATTCAGCGAGCGCGAGAAGCCGCGTCTCTCCCTCGACTCCGCGCAGCGTGATACGCTCGCGGAAGATGTCCACGCTCACGACCTTTTCCTCACCGAGCGTAGTCACTACGATCTTGCCTTCCTTGGGAAAGCGCTTGCGGCTTTGGACGTAGAATTCGTGCTCGTATCGGAGACAGCACATCAGCCGCCCACAAGCTCCCGAGATCTGCGACGGATTCAGCGACAGGCGCTGATCCTTGGCAACACCCAGGTTCACTGGTCTGAGCTCCGGAAGCCAGGACGCCGAGCAATACTGGCGTCCACAACGACCTATGCCATCCAATCTCTTGGCTTCGTCGCGCACACCGATCTGTTTCAGCTCGATGCGTGTGCGGAAGAGGGAGGCGAGGTCGCGCACGAGATTGCGGAAATCGACGCGCTTGTCGGCGGTGAAATAGAGCGTCAATTTCTTGCGATCCCACTGCCACTCGGCGTCCGACAGCTTCATCCCGAGTCCGTTGGCTTTGACGCGCTCCATCGCCTTGCGCCGGGCCTCCTCGTTCAGCCGATCGAGATCTTTCGAGAGTCCTCCGCGATCGACATCGACGATCACTGCGGCGTGGAGCGCCGGCGGATCGGGATAATCCCAGAGAAAGAACTCCTTACGGTTGCCCCTGAAGGCGACTTCGACGAGGTGCGCCAAGCCCTACTCCGACCACGCGCCGAGTCGGAGGAACTTCTGCCGTCGGCGGCGAACAAGCTTCTCCGGACGCATCTTGCGGAGCTCCTCCAGGTGGCGGTTGACCGTCGCCTGAAGAGCCTTCGCCGCGGCCTCATGATCGGCGTGCGCTCCGCCCTTCGGCTCGGGAACCACTTCGTCGATCACCTTGAGCTCCAACAACTCGGGCGCGGTGATGCGTAGCGCCGCCGCGGCCTTCTCGCGCATCTCGGGACTCTTGGCATCCTTCCAGAGGATCGCCGCGCATCCCTCGACCGAGATCACCGAGTAAACCGCGTTCTCCATCATCAGAATCCGGTCGGCGACACCAAGAGCCAATGCGCCGCCCGATCCGCCCTCGCCGATCACGGTCGCGATGATCGGAACCTGGAGCTGACTCATCTCATACAGGTTTCGCGCGATTGCTTCGGACTGACCGCGCTCCTCGGCGCCCAGCCCGGCCCATGCACCCTGCGTGTCGATGAAGGTCAGAACGGGCACGTGGAATTTTTCGGCGAGCTTCATCAGTCTTAGCGCCTTGCGATAGCCCTCGGGATGCGGCATTCCGAAATTGCGCTTCAGCTGCTCCTTGGTGTCGCGGCCACGTTGGTGTCCGATCACCATCACGGTGTCATCGTCGAGACGCGCCCACCCGCCGATGATCGCCGCGTCGTCGCGGTAGGCCCGATCTCCGTGGAGCTCGATGAAATCCGTGAATGCGAGCTTGATGTAGTCGGCGGTGAATGGCCGCCTTGGATTACGCGCGACCTGAACGCGCTGAAACGGAGTGAGGTTCTTGTAGACTTCCTCGCGCAGATCTTCGAGCTTCCGCTCGAGGGGCTCGATCGCTTCCGCGACGCTGAGCTGGCTGTCGCCCGCCGTCTTCTTGATTTCGTCGATCTGCCGCTCCAGCTCGGCGATCGGCTTCTCGAACTCGAGTTGTGTCGCTGATGCCACCAGTCAACTCCCCCGTTGAAGTTTAACGGAAGACTCGCCCAAGATATTACGCAGAGCGCTCAACGTTGCCCCATCAGCGGCGAGTGTCAGCGACCTCGAGCGCAGGCGCGCTTTCGTGCCCGTGCCATCGCTCCAGCGAAATTCCAACGGCGCCGAGCCAGGGAAGGTCTCGGCGATCGCGCGCACATCCGACATGACGTCACCCGAGTATGTGCCCTTCGACAGGTCGATGGCAACCGTCACCTGTCCATTAGTACGCATCTCCGCGAGCTTCGTTGCCGACTCCACGATGTAGGCGGGGTTGTCGCCTCCCTCGTCGCGTCTCGAATAGGCACCCTTGAGGAGCATCGGCACATCAGTGCGGATCTGGTCGTTGAGTGTCGCCCATTTCTCGGGGAAGATGAGAACTTCCGCGGATCCGGAAAAATCCTCGATCGTCAGTCGGGCGAACTCTGAGCCGGATTTCTTGCTCATCTGTCGCTTGATGTTCGTGACAACGACGGCGAGTGTCATCGGTTCGGGGCGCCACTTGCCCAGGTCGCTCACCGTGTGCGTGGAGAAGATCTCCGCCTCGGTACGAAAACGCTCGAGGGGATGTCCGGAGATGTAGAAGCCGAGGATCTCTTTCTCCTTTGCCAGACGCTCGGACTCGGTCCACGATGGGATGTTGGGAAGGACGTGCGAGGTCACGGTCTTCTCCGTCTCGCCAGCCGGCACCGCGAAGAGCGACACCTGCCCGGTCACCATGTCTTCCTGCTTTAGAGAAGCCTCGCGGATCGCGAGATCGAGCGCGGCCGCGAGCTGCGCCCGGTGCCCGCCGAGCGAATCCATCGCTCCGGCGTGAACGAGGGCATCGAGCACGCGCTTGTTGCAAACGCGGAGGTCGATTCTCTCGCAGAGGTCGAAGATCGACCGGAAAGGGCCGTCTTTCTTTCGCGCACTGATGATCGATTCGATGGCGGTGCGACCGACATTGCGAATGCCGCCGAGTCCGAAGCGAATATTGGTCTCGCCGATCACCGTGAACTTGTAGCCGGATTCGTTGACGTCCGGCGGCAGGATCTCGAGGCCCGGCTCCTTTGCGCCGGGCACGTGAAGCTGCCGCGCCTCGTTGATGTACTTGACGACATTGTCCGTGTCGCCGATCTGGGACGACAGTAGGGCCGCCATGAAGTCAGCTGGGAAATGGGCCTTGAGCCAGGCGGTATGGTACGAGATGATAGAGTACGCCACTGCGTGGGACTTGGCGAAGCCGTACCGGCCGAACGTCTCGAGCTGGCCAGCGATCTCCTCGATGATCGCGCGATCGTGTCCGAGCGCGACGGATTTCTCGACGAACTTTCCCAGCTCGGCGCGAATCAGCTCGGCGTCCTTCTTTCCAACGGCTTTGCGCAGCAAGTCGGCTTCAGCGAGCGAAATTCCCGCCAGCGTCTGGGCGATGCGCGTCACCTGCTCCTGAAAGGTGATGACACCGTAGGTGGTCCGGAGAATCGGTTCCAGCTGAGGAAGAATGTAAGCGACTGGTTCTTCGCCCCGCTTCCGTCGCATGTAGACCTTATGCATCCCCCGGTCCTGCCAGCACGGAGCATCAAGTACGTCTCGGCATCGTCGAGTGGCAGAGCGGCGAGGTCGGGCGCCGACCCCGTGCGCTCGCGGATGCCGCGCAGCGCGTCGCTGATGACGGTGAGAGTCGTGAGACCCAGGAAATCCATCTTGAGCATGCCCGCGTGCTCGAGTGCGTTCATGTCGTACTGCGTTACAACGACGGAATCCTCGCTGCCGTTGGACGACCCGGAGCCCTTCGAGGCCTGGGTGCAGATCGGGACATAGTCGTCGAGGGGACCAGGCGCGATGACGATCCCGGCCGCGTGCACTCCCGCGTGACGGGAGAGTCCCTCCAGCCTTATCGCATAGTCGAGCAGGCGGCGGTAACGCTCCTTTCGCTCTTTCACTTCGCGACCGTCATCCTTGCGCGTAGCGTAGAACTCCTTGATCTCCGGAATTCGCTCGATTGCTTCTTTCACGGTGAGCGAGAAATTGGGATGATTCGGCACGAGCTTGGCGAGATAGTCGGTCTCCGCCGGGCTAAATCCGAGAGTTCTGCCCACATCCTTGATGGCAGCGCGGGATTTCAGGGTTCCGAACGTGATGATCTGGCCGACCGAATCGCGGCCGTACTTCTGGCGCACGTACTCGATGACTTCGCCGCGCCGCTCGAAGCAGAAATCGACGTCGATGTCGGGCATCGACACGCGCTCGGGATTGAGGAAGCGCTCGAAGAGCAAATCGAACTTGAGCGGATCTACGTCGGTGATGCGGAGGGAGTAGGCGACAAGCGAGCCGGCAGAGGATCCGCGCCCCGGCCCGACGGGAATGCCCTTGTCGCGCGCGGCCCTGATGAAGTCTTCGACGATAAGGAAATAGCCCGCGTACCCGGTCTTCGTAATGACCCCAAGCTCGTAGTCGAGCCGCTCGCGTACGTCAGGTGGAAGCGGGGAGCCGTAACGCTCGACAGCTCCTTCCTCCGCCAGGCGCACCAACAGCTCGTTCTCCGTCTCGACCCCGGCGGGAAGCGGGAAGGAGGGGACGCGATACTGCTTGGAGAACGTGATCGCTGACTCTTCCGCGATGCGAAGACTATTCTCGAGGACGTCCTTGCGACCAGGGAAAGAGTCGGCGATCTCGGGTGCGCTCTTGAAGTAGAGGCCCTCGTCGTAGTGCAGCCGGTTGGTGTCGGAGTAATCCTAGCCGAGTCCGATGCAGAGCAGCACGTCGTGCGCGTCGTGATCGTCGCGCGCGAGGAAGTGCGCGTCGTTGGTGGCGAGCACCGGGAGATTCAGCTCTTCGGCGAGCTGAAAAACCCGCCGGTTGAGGGTCGCCTGATTCTCGGAATCGTGCGCCTGGACCTCGAGGTAATAGCGATCGCGGAATACGTCGGCGTACCATGACGCTGCCGCCCGAGCCTGGTCGTACTCGTCGGACAGCAGGTGGTGCGCGATCTCGCCGGCCATGCACGCGGATGACACGACGATCCCTTCGTTGTATTTGGCGAGCAGCTCGCGATCCATGCGCGGCTTGGCGTAGAAGCCCTCCGTGTAGGCGAGCGATGATAGCTTGACTAGATTCTTGTACCCGGTCGCGTTCTGAGCGAGGAGGACGAGGTGGTAGTAGGGTTTGCCCCGATCGCCGCCGATGCGGTCGCGGGCGCGTCTATCGCCCGGCGCGACATAGGCTTCCATGCCGATGATCGGCTTGAGCCCCGCTTTCTTGGCTTTTTCCTGGAACTCCCACGCGCCGTGAAGGTTACCGTGATCCGTTATGGCGAGAGCGGGTTGCTCGAACTCCAACGCTCTGTTGATGAGATCATCGATGCGGTTGGCGCCGTCGAGAAGCGAGTATTCGGAGTGGCAATGGAGGTGGACGAAGGACACATGATAAGAATATGCGACGCGGTATCCTCGCGATAGCGGTTTCTGC
>WNFP01002981.1_pt1 | contig 13543 bp, 7 predicted proteins | sample 5400201 | NCBI WGS metagenome assembly WNFP01 (sample SAMN13153355, study PRJNA577476) | soil metagenome | isolation source: 115 cm saprolite under Madrone tree | place: USA:California | collected 2016-06-14
TTTCAGCGGCAATGGCGAAAAAAAACGGCCGTTCGAGGGACTGGTGCCGCAAATGCAACGACTTTACCAGCAGACCCACAGCGAATTCACTCGGAATCGGATCCGCGCTTTCATGACACGCGAGCCATGCAAAACCTGCAGCGGCGCGCGGCTGAAGCCGGAAATTCTCGCAGTTACGATCAAAGATCGACAAGGACGCGAGCTGAACATTCACAAATTCAGCGAGCAAACGACGGAGGCGGCGGCACGCTACATCGACAATCTCGAGTTAACGCCCGCGCAAAAGAAAGTCGTGACCGACGTGGTGCGCGAAATTCAATCGCGTTTGCAATTTTTGGTCGAAGTAGGCCTCGGTTACCTGACGCTCGATCGCGAAAGCGGCACACTCAGCGGCGGCGAAGCGCAACGGATCCGGCTGGCCACCCAGATTGGCTCCGGATTGGCCGGCGTGCTTTACGTTTTGGACGAGCCGAGCATCGGTCTGCATCAACGCGACAACGCACGTTTGCTTGGCACATTGCGACGGCTGCGAGACCTCGGGAACTCCGTGATCGTGGTCGAGCACGACGAAGAAACAATCCGGGCGGCCGACCACATTGTCGATCTTGGTCCGGGCGCCGGACCTCGCGGCGGCGAAATTGTGGCCCAAGGAAAGCTGGAAAACATCTTGGACGCGAAGAATTCCCTTACCGCCGATTACCTGTCCGGGCGATTGCGTATTCCAGTTCCAAGACATCGGACCAAACCGCGCTTTGCCCGAAATCGATTAACCAAAAACGAAGAAGGCTGGCTGATCCTCAAGGGCGCGACCGAAAATAATTTAAAGAACATCGAGGTGGCTTTTCCGCTCGGCTGCTTCACCTGTGTGACCGGCGTTTCCGGAAGCGGCAAATCCACGTTGGTGGACGACATTCTGCGGCGCGCACTCTTTCGCCGCTTTTACAATTCGAAGGAGAAGCCCGGGACCTATCGCGCGTTGCGAGGCGTTGAACAAATCGATAAGGCGATCGTGATCGATCAAAGCGCGATTGGACGCACGCCGCGCTCGAATCCGGTCACCTACACTGGCGCCTTTGGTCCGATTCGTGAGTTATTCGCGCAACTGCCCGCTGCGCGCGTGCGCGGTTACGGCGCCGGCCGATTCAGTTTCAACGTCAAAGGCGGCCGCTGTGAGAATTGCGAAGGCGGCGGCCTGATCAAGATCGAGATGCATTTTTTACCGGACGTTTATGTGCAATGCGAAGTTTGCCACGGCCGGCGATACAATCGAGAAACGCTCGAGATCACTTATAAAGGGAAAAACATTGCCGATGTCCTCGACCTGACCGTCGATGAAGCGGCGCGATTTTTCCGAAACGTGCCGAGCGTTTCGGACAAATTGAACACGCTCCTCGATGTCGGCCTCGGTTACTTACAACTCGGTCAAGCGGGGACGACTCTCTCCGGCGGCGAAGCGCAGCGCGTCAAGCTGGCTACTGAACTCGCCAAGAAAGCAACCGGTCGTACGGTTTACATTCTCGATGAACCAACAACCGGTTTGCATTTCGCCGACATCGAAAAGTTGCTGCAAGTGCTGATGAAGCTTCGCGATTCGGGCAACACCCTCATCGTGATCGAGCACAATCTGGAGATGATCAAATGCGCAGACTGGATCATCGATCTCGGTCCCGAAGGAGGCGGCCGCGGCGGCGAACTGGTCGGTGCCGGAGCACCCGAAGAAATTGTCAATCTTGCCAAGAGTTACACCGGCAAATATTTGAGACCGCTCTTGGAAAAGAGATGAAAAATCTTCGACCCATAGGCCTGGGTGTGTTCTTGGCGCTCGCTCAGTTGGCGCACGGACAATTTTCGGCGCAACTCGCCGAAGCGTCGAAACCGCTTACTGAGGGCGTGCCCGAAGTCGCGGTCGTTCGTTTGCAGACGTTGCTGAAGCAGAACCTATCGGAACCGGATTGGGGCGCGGTCGCGGAACGACTGCTCCAAGCGATGGTCGCAGCCAATCAGACCGCTGACGCCTTTAACCTGCTGGCGGATCCGCGATTGCGTCAAAGTTCGTCGGCGAGTTTTTGGCGCGCGCAATTGCTCGCGACGTCGCATCACGAAGCCGAGGCGTTGCCTCTCTATCGCCAGATCGCAGCCGATAGCAATTCCGGTCTTCGAATGGACGCTTTGTTCGGCGCGGCGGAAACGCTGCGCACTTTGGGCCGAACCGACGAAGCGCTCCAAAGTTTTTCGGAGCTGTTTCGCGATCCAAAATGGCATGTTCGGGCACAATTGCGGGCCGCCGAGCTTTATCTGGACAAACCTGATGCCGTCAACGCGCGGAAGTTGCTCGAAAAAGTGCAACCGGCCACAACCGCCGAAAAAAGGGAGCGGCACTTTCTCCGGGGCCGCCTCGAGATGGTTTTGCACCGTCCCGACCGCGCCATCACGATCTTCGAATCCGTCTTGAAAAATCCCGAAGGAACAACACACGAAACGTTAACCGCAGCGCTTTTCGCCCTCGCCGATACGCATCTGCAATTGAAAACGCCGGAAACGGGCGATGACGCGTTGGAGAATTTCATCGAACATCGGCCCTCCGATGTCGATCTTGCGCGGATTTTCGCGAAACTGGACGAACTTTATCGCGCCGAAAGAAAACCATCGCGCGCTGAACTTGATCGCTGGACAAGAGATCCAGCCGAGCCGCGGCGCGCGTTCGCGCAATGGTATCTGGCGCGATTCGACCTTCGGCTCGGGCGGCGTGACCGAGCGCTGGAATATTTCGCCGCGCTACGGCGGACTCGCCCGCAATTGCCAATCCTCGCCTCCGCCTTTCTAGAATTCGCACGACTCGAACTAGAGGATCGCCATTTCGATGAGGCACTCGCGATATTGAATGACGCACGATCGTTGCGACCGGAACCTGGCGTTCTGGAACGCGTTAATTTCCTTGCGGCCCAGATTCAGTACCACGGAAAGAATTTCGATGCCGCAATCGCCGACTTTGAGCAAATTGGACGTTCCGATTCAACGCTAGCGCCAGTGGCGATGTTTAACGCAGCACTCAGCTGGCTGCAAAAAGGCGATGACAGCCGTTTTTTGGCGGACGCCGAAGAATTCGGAAACAAAACCAAGGGCGAAAAATCCCCCGGCGAGCCGCGCTTGGAAGCGGGATTGATGGAAGCTACCAAGGGGGACTCTCGGGCAGCCGATTCACTGCGTAACTCTCTGCGCGACTTTCCCGAGTCCGAACGAGCCTCCGAAGCATGGGTAGCACTGGCGGAGCTGGCCTTTCATGCGACTCCGCCACGAATCGATGAAGCCCGCAAGAATTTGGCCCGCGCTGCTGAATCAAAGCCCACCGCGACCGCACAAGAACGCGCAGATTACCTCACGATTTGGCTGGAGGATGCGACCTCGGGCGGTGAGGCCAAAGTGATCGAGCTGGCGAAAAGATTCATCCAGCAACATGAATCATCGAATCTGGTCGCGTCCGTGCGAATGAAGCTGGGCGAGATGTATTATCGGGCAGAGGATTTTGCGAATGCGGAGACGCAGTTCGAATTGTTGACGGAACAAAGTTCGACCGGGGCGTTCACCGAGCGAGCACTGTTTTTTGCAGGCGAGTCGGCGATGGCGAGCATGGCCGCTCAGTCGCTCGATCGGGCGCTCGTGCTTTTCGATCGGGTCGTGCAACTCAATGGCGAATTGAAATGGGCGGCGCGCAACGAGCAAGCGGTGATCGAACGCAAACTGGGCAAACCCCAGGATGCCCTTGCTTTGTATGACGAAGTTTTGAACGGAGCCGCTCGCCCCGGCGAAAAACGCGAAGCAATTTGCGGAAGGGGCGACATTTTTTTTGAAATGGCCGCGACCGACCCGCAAAACTATCAACGCGCGATTGAAGCTTACGATAAGCTGGCAGCCGATCAAGATGCGCCGGCCCACTGGCGCAACCAGGCGCTCTTCAAAAAGGGACTTTGTTTGGGAAAAAAAGCTGATCGCCCTGCCGCACTCGCCAGCTTTTACGCGGTTCTCGATGAAGGAATGCGCCCAGATCGGCCACATGAATTTTTCTGGTTTTACAAAGCGGGTTTTAATGCGGGCCAGTTGCTAGAAGCGGACGCGAAATGGGAATCGGCCGCGGCCGTTTACGAGAAACTTGCGGCTGCAGGAGGGACGCGCTCAGATGAAGCACGGGAGCGCTTGGATCGCCTTCGTCTCGAGCACTTTTTGCGTCAGGAATGAACGGCTGACGCGCCGCGTTTTCGCTTGCCTTTGGCATCAAAAAGGCTCAACCTCTTAGTATGACAACTGTAACAAAGCCACGTGGCTCGTGCGGTTGGTCGGTTCGATGCGCGATGGTCGCGATTTCAGTCGCGTTTTGCGCATCGGCTTTTGCTGCTCCGAACAAAAGCGTCGCAACCTCAAAACAACAGCCTGTTGTGAAAGGTAAGAGGTGTCTCGCTTTAATCACAGGCTCCGCATGCCGGCAGCCTTGTGATCGGCTCGGCGCCATCCCGACCACAGCGCACCCGCTGGACCGCGTAGGCGGCCACTCGGCAACAAACGATTGATTTTGGCGAGGTAGAAACTTCGCTGGAATTCGTTTCCGGCGCCCTCACGCCGGCACGCAGGATTATTTCCAAGCCATAAGAGCGCGGAGCTTCCGGCCGACTTTTTCGATGCGATGGTTGTCCGCGGCCTTACGCAGTTTCTGGTAGCGCTTTCGACCGGTTCTCATTTCGCGAACGAATTCGCGCGCAAACTTTCCGCAACGGATATCGCGTAAAACCGCTCGCATCTGTTTCTGAACCGCGCTGTCTATAATTCGCGAACCAACGGTTAATTCACCCCACTTGGCCGTATCCGAAATCAGTGCGCGCATTCCGCTCATTCCAGCTTCGTGGATTAGATCGACAATAAATTTGAGCTCATGCAGACACTCGAAGTACGCCAGCTCCGGCGGATAACCCGCTTCGACCAGGGTATCGAACCCGGCGCGAATAAGTGCGCTGGTCCCGCCGCAAAGCACGGCTTGTTCGCCGAACAAGTCCGTTTCCGTTTCATCACGAAACGTAGTTTCAATTACCCCAGCTCGGGTACAACCGATCGCCTTGGCCCAGGCCAACGCGATCCGTTTGGCCCGGCCACTTCGGTTCCGGTAAACAGCAATCAATCCCGGTACTCCGCGACCGTTGACGAACTCGCTCCGCACCATCGGTCCGAGTCCTTTCGGTGCGACCATCACAACATCGACATCTTTTCGCGGAACGATTGTTCGATAATAAATTGCAAACCCGTGAGCAAAGAGAACTGTTTGCCCCGCTCGCAAATTCGGAGCGATTTCCTTCTTATAGACTGCAGGCATCTTTGTGTCTGGCAGCGCGAGAAAAATGATGTCACCGCGCCGCACCGCATCGGCCGTCTCGAAAACTTTGAGATGATTTCGTTTCGCACGACTGCGCGATTTGCTTCCGTGATAGAGACCGACTACGACCCTCATCCCGCTATCGCGCAAATTGAGCGCGTGTGCATGTCCCTGCGCGCCAAAGCCGATGACGGCGCACGTTTTTCCTTTTAGCAGGGCAAGATCGACATCTTTATCGCGATAAATGCGCACGACCATACATCGTCGAGCAAATTGCAATTGCCAGCGATTCCGACGCCAAGTCAAACAGCTTGGCAGCGCCCGCTCGATCCTTAGTTGACGATGGCTTGGTTACCAGCCAACGCGCGCAGACGCGAGACTTGCGCGAGTGCGGCGCGCGCTTCATCCCTGCGTCCCATCTTTTCAAGAATATTGGAGAGCAAAATGTACTCGTCAGTTACATCATTGCGTTAGCCCTACTGGTCTTAACCAAGGAAAATTCGTTCTTTGTCTGGGTCGCGCTTGTCGTTCTGCTCGTCACGAATCGCTGGCTCCAGTTTGGAACCGTCACGCGCGAGCTCGTCATCGCCACACTTCTCGGTCCGCTCCTCGGCGTGGTTGTCCTGATTTTTCTCACCGGTGGCATGAGTCTTTGTGCAAAGCTATCAATTGTCGGTCGGCAAAAATTTCCAACTCCATTACGCCATCCTGACCGGCGATGGACCCTGGTACCGTTACCTTGTCGATCTTCTCCTGGTCAGCCCGATCGTCCTCATTCTCGCGCTCGGAACAATCTTTCGATTGAATCGCACGATGAAACCGGAACTCTTCATGTCGATCTTTATCGCCGCCAGCTATCTGGTCATGTGCAATGTGAAGTACGGAATGAACCTCCGATACGCGAACATGTGGGACTTGCCGCTGCGCTTCCTCGCCTTCAGTGAAATTGTAGCGCTGGCTTCGTGGGCAAAAAAATATCAAGGTGCCATCATCGCCGCCGCAGTTGCCCTGCTCACGGCGATCGAGTTTCATCAGTACATCGTCCTGGCAGTGCGCTACCCGCTCTACGAACTTATCACGCACGATTTGCTGGAGGCGCTTCAGATCTTGAAGTCGCCCTAGCGCACTGCACATCCCTAGCGAAGCGCCGAATCCGCTGCTTTCAGAATGAACTTGTCGTCGTTATCATTGAGGCCGGCGAGATAATTGCGAATCCGCCGGAATGACTGGCGCAGGAAAAGTTCGGCAACGGTATTCTTTTGATTGGGCGCTTCACCATTGCCTTGACCGATTTGAATCTCTGAATCCCACCGGCTCAGCACCGCGGTCGATGCAAACAAGTCCATCGCGGCGCCCGCGATCCTTTCCTGAACCAGCTGCATGTCGAGAATTGGTTCGCGATACACGACCAGCGACCGGTTCACTGCCAAATTAAAACGCCAGATCAATCGGCCGAGTTGGTTGCCAAACGATCGCAGCTCCACACTGCGCACGGGCACTTCCGGAATTCTCACGGTCGCACCGAGCCGATTCATCCCCGCGCTCCACGCTTTGCCGATCCCGCCGACACGGGTTGGTTTTAACATCGTGTCGTAGATTTCCTTGAACTCCATTCCAGGTCCGCGCATCCCAACCAGCGCGATGAACGAAGTCAGCACTTCGTTGCTGCCTTCGCCGATCTGATTGATCCGCGCATCGCGGAGCATTCGTTCCAGCGGCAGATCGACAAAATAAGCTGATCCGCCATAAATCTGGAACGCGTCATTGATGCATTCCCACAACCGTTCGGTCGTGAACACTTTCAGCATCGCCGTCTCCAGCATGTAATCTTCCAGGCCGCGGTCGATCAGCGAAGCGGTAATAGTCGTCATCGCTTCCATCGCGTAGGCATCGGCAGCGATGCGCGCGATTTTTTCTTTCACCAAATGAAAATTGCCAAGCGTCTTATTGAACTGCTTCCGTGTGTTGGCGTGTTTCACCGCGAGTTCCAGGCAGGTTTTTGCCGCACCGGTACAACACGCACCAAATGTCGTTCGCCCAAAATCGAGAACGGTAAGCGCAACTTTCAAACCTTTGCCGGGCGGTCCGAGAATATTTTCTTTCGGCACCTTCACATCGCGCATCGCGAATCGCCCAGTTGCGGTGCCGCGAATTCCCATTTTCGGCATGCGCGCATCGAGCATTTCGAATCCCGGCATGTCGGGCGTCACTAGAAATGCTGTGATCGACGTTTTGCCTTCTTTGCCCGGGAGCGGCGTTCGCGCCATTACCGTCAGCACCTGCGCGATTGCCGCATTAGTGATGTAGCGTTTTTCGCCGTTCAAAATGAAATGCGAACCGTCCGCGCTCGGGGTCGCCGTCATTTGCACGTTGGCCGCGTCCGAGCCCGCTTCTTTTTCGGTAAGGGCAAACGCGCCCAGTTGTTCGCCGGTCACTAGTTTCGGCAACCATCTTTGCTTCTGTTCGTGCGTCCCAAAAAGCAAGAGGGCGCGGATGCCGATGGAATGATGCGCATTGACGAACACCGAGGTCGATGCGCAGCGGCGACCGATTTCTTCCAAAACTTTGCAGTTCGCCATTTGCGTAAAACCGCGACCGCCGTACTCCGCCGGCGCAGTCATTCCCAAAACGCCGACACGTCCAAGACCATCAATTACTTCGCGCGGAATATCGGCGTTCCGGTCGATCGCCACTGGATCAAGTTTCGCGCCGAGGAATTCCCGGAGTTCCTTCAGTGTTTTATCGAGCTCGACTTGTTGCCCCGCCGCGATCCGCGGATACGGCATTACCCAGTCGGAAACGAAATGACCCTGGAACAGTCCTTTGACGAAACCGAGCGCTTGCGGGCCGGCGAAAAGTAATTCTTCGGCCTGTTGAATCTCTTTCTGTCGTTGTGCTTCAGTTTCAGTCATGAAAAACGAACCCGCCGACGAACAATCGGCGGGTCACAAAGCTTAGCTATCCGCCGCCGCATGTCCAACAGCGGCGCGCATCTCGTACAGGCTCAAGCTGAGCTCCAAACGGAGCCGCGCTTTAATCAAACGACCTCAGCTGCAGCCCTGACTCGTGCCGCACTCGGTGCAAACACCGCAGGCGCCGGCTCGGATCACTTTGTCACTGCCGCAGTGCGAACAAATAATGTCCATGAACATGTTGCCGAGCGCTTCCTGCACGCGATCGGCATGACTTTGGCCATTCCCCGCTACCTGCGGCTCACCGTCGTTCGCAGAATGGCTCGTAATCACGTCGATCAATTCTTTTTCGCCCGTCCGCGCCAAATCCGAGACCGGGCGGTTGAGCGCCTTCTTTTCCATTTCTCCAATTTCTTTCAGCGGCAATTCCGTTTGCCCGCGGCTCGGTGAGGTCGCTTCCTTGTAGCCTTTGATAAATTGGCAGGCGAGCCAGCGAAAGACGTAGTCAGTAATGCTGGTCGCGTTCCGAATGTCAGGATTCTTAGTGAATCCGCTCGGTTCGAACCGTTGATACGCGAATTTTTTCACTAAACTCTCGAGCGGCACGCCGTACTGGAGCGCAATCGATGTGAGTGTGCCGACCGTGTCCATCAATCCGCCGATGGTGCTGCCTTCCTTCGACATCGTGATGAACAATTCACCCGGCTGACCGTCTTCGTACAAACCGACCGTGATGTAACCTTCGTGTCCGGCGATCTCGAACCGATGGGTCAATGACATCCGCGTGTCCGGCATTCGATGACGCAGCGGTTTGTCGATCTTTCCGCGCAGCATCGTCAACTCTTCCTTCAGCTCGAGAATCCGTTTCTGGAAATCTTCGCGGTCGATTGTGATATCGAGCGCAACATCGACATCTTCCGTGGTGCCGCCCATGTCGCGCGTCTTGCGCGTGTTCAGCGGCGCGGAACGCTTCGATCCTTCACGATAAATCGCGATCGATTTCAATCCGAGCCGCCATCCTTCCACATAGCTGTTCATGATGTCGTCAACCGTGGCTGCTTCCGGCAAATTCACGGTCTTCGAAATCGCGCCGCTCAAGAACGGTTGCGCCGCCGCCATCATCCGGAGATGCGCCATATAATTAAGTGAGCGCTCGCCTTTGAACGGCTTGAACGCGCAATCGAAGATCGGTAAATGCTCGGGCTTCAGCCCCGAGAAGATTGTCGATCCATCCGAATCGGTTACGTCCTCGATCGTGTCGAACGCGTCGATGTGCGCGCTGATTCGATCGATCTCTTCCGAATTGTAACCTAGGTTTTCGAGCGCCGGTTTCACGGTTTGATTCACGATCTTGAGCATGCCGCCGCCGGCAAGCAGTTTGTATTTCACCAGCGCGATGTCCGGTTCGATTCCGGTCGTGTCGCAATCCATCAGAAAACTAATCGTCCCCGTCGGCGCGAGCACAGTTACCTGCGCGTTGCGATAACCGTGGCGTTTGCCTAAATCGGCTGCGCGCTTCCAGGTCTTCGCCGCTTCCTTTTTTAAATAAGCGAATTCGCCGACATCGGGGATCTCGTTCACAGCGCAACGATGTAGATCGATCACTTCGAGCATCGGAGCGACGTTGTCTTTCGCGACCGGTTTTGGGACGCCGCTGCATCGCGCATCTCTGTAACCGGGAAAAGCGCCGGTCGCTTGCGCCATTCGCGCACTTTGCTCGTAGGCTTCCCCGGTCATGATCGCGGTAACGGCGCCGCAAAGCGCGCGGCCTTCCACGCTATCGTAACCGTAACCATAACTCATCACCAACGAACCAAGGTTGGCGTAACCGAGCCCAAGCGTCCGGAAAATGTGCGAGTTCTCTGCGATCTCCTTGATCGGGTAACTCGCGTTATCGACCACGATCTCCTGCGCGGTAATGAAAATGCGCACGGCGGCTTTGAATCGTTCCACGTCGAACTCGCCATCGGCAGTCTTGAACTTGAGGAGATTCAAGGACGCAAGATTGCAGGCGGTGTTATCGAGAAACAAATATTCGCTGCATGGGTTGGTCGAATTTTGCCGGCCGGTGCCTTTGCAGGTGTGCCATTTATGGATCGTGGTGTCGAACTGCATCCCGGGATCGCCGCAGATGTGTGTGCCCTCGGCAATTTTTCGGAGCAACGCCCGCGCCTCTTTTCGTTCGCACGGTTGACCGTCGATCACGCGGCGCGTCCACCATTCGCGACCTTCGAGCGCAGCTTCCATGAACTCATCGCTCACGCGCACACTCAGGTTTTCGTTTTGATACATGACCGAGCCGTAAGCGTCGCCGTTGTAACTGCCGTCGTAACCCTGCTCGATCAACGCCCACGCTTTTCTCTCTTCTTTTTGTTTGGCGTCAATGAACTCCTCGATGTCCGGATGCCAGTCTTTCAACGTGTTCATCTTCGCGGCGCGCCGCGTTTTGCCGCCGCTTTTCACAACGTTCGCTACTTGATCGTACACTTTCAGGAACGAGAGCGGACCGCTCGGCTTGCCGCCGCCGCTCAACTTTTCCCTGGTTGATCTTAGCGTCGAAAGATCGGTCCCGGTTCCGCTGCCGTACTTAAAAAGCATCGCCTCGCTTATGGCCAACCGCATGATGTCTTCCATCGTGTCGTCCACGTCCTGAATGAAACAGGCGCTGCCTTGCGGATACTCGTACTGGGTCAGCGCGCGCTCGGCCTTTCCGGTCTCGCGGTTGTAAAAATAATTTCCCGCGCCCGCGTTCTTGCCCACGCCGTACTGATGATACAAACCGACGTTGAACCAAACCGGTGAATTGAACGCACCATGTTGATTCAAGCAAAGCCAGGTCAACTCGTCGTAAAAAATTTCAGCTGTCTCCGCGTCCGCGAAATAGCCGTCGGCAATTCCCCAATCGGTGATGGTGCGCGTGACCCGGAGAATCAATTGGCGCACTGAACTTTCGCGGCCGCCTTTGTACGGATCCGGTCCATGCGCAATGTCGCCGTAAAAATATTTCGAGACCGCGATCTTCGTCGCCAGCGCGCTCCAATTCTTTGGCACCTCCACGTTTTCCTGCTTGAAAATAATCTGACCGCTGTCGTCCGTAATTTCCGCCGTCCGATGTTCCCATTCGATTTGATCGAACGGTCGCACCGCCGCGTCACTGAAAACGCGCTCGAAACGTAACCCGCCGTTCTTCTTTTTTTGCGCCCGATCACTTCGGCGATCGGATGATTTACGCGGTTTGTTGAGCGAAGACGGTTGGATTCCGGGTTTGAGTTGAATCATGGCTGGAGAGGGCGGTTAGAGGTTAAAACTTGTGAATAACTTAAAATTACGGCGCAGCGGGTCGACCAATAACCTGTCAAAAGGCTGCTAATTTCAGCCAATAACAAGATACAGGGGATACCACCTCGCGGACATACAATATGCGGTGCAAAAACGACTCGAATCAAGAACTTAATTGTAACATTTTTCGGCTGGCTTACGAGGCCGCGGCCGTCGGTGCCGCTCCCGAGCTTCTGCGCTATTGCAGGGCTGAAAAACTCGTCGGGTCCATGAAATATCGATCGATGTGGTCGACCAGTGCTCCGTTCGCCTCCGATTGTGCTTTAACTTCTTTCCATTCCGAATCGGCTTGGAAAGCGGCCCAATTCTTCTCCGCCTCTTGACGGCTTGGATGCTCCAAAATGTAGATGAAGAGGTTCTGAGAACTCGGTGCATCTTCGGGAAACCAGTAACCAACGCTTTTCATGTTGTGACGCTTGAAGATTGAGTCGGTGTGATCGCCGAATCGCGCTTTCAGCGCATCCATTTTACCCTCGTTCACGTGATACATTCGCAGTTCGTAAACGTGATGATGTTCGACGTTGGATCCGCGCAGCGTGCTAAAACCGAGCATCATCGCAGCGCCACAAAGAAACGACAGCAGATAAGTTGGTTTCATGTCGCAAAGATAAGCTGCGATTGATCGGCGTCGAAGCTTGTCGGTGAAACGAATTATCCTCGGCGCTGGACGCGGCGGGCGGAGCTTCCAGAGGACGATTGATGCGGATGAAACGCGAGGGTTTCGGTTCGTGGTAAGAGACGAACCGATCGAGCAATGGCTCGACCACCACGCGCAGCACCGTTAGTCCCTGTCCAACGCCCAACCAAAAATTCCTTTTGTTCCTCGCCCGCCTAAACTAAATTTCCACTCAGTTCTGGGGGGAACTAAAGACGCCGTCTCTCAAAACTGGCCCTTCAGCCTTTTCGGAAGGCGGCGATCTCCATTTGTGAGAAAGGGGTCGGAATTTTTCTGATAACGGGATTCGCCAGCCCGCCGATTGCGCCCCGACGTGTTTTGGCTACAACATCGGACTGGATGAGAACCCCCCAGCCCGCCGATACCGGATCGACAATCGACCGACCGACTGAGCTTGGCATTTCCGAGACCATAAAAAGCACGAGCTACCGTTGTCCTGTTTGCGGCGAGATGGTGGATGCCGGGAGTGCAGAGCAGATTCTCCTCCCATCACGAACATGTTACTCATCCTTAGCGTTTCCTAGTGGGAAAAGCGATGGTGGCGTAACGGAGCAAATCAGAGTCCGCCTTCGAATTTTATCCTACGCCGCGTTAATACCGATAGTAGTAATGATGGCCGTGGTGGCGGTAGTACCGATGCCCGCCATACCAATAGTATGAAGGCCTATAATAGTACGGATATGGCCGGTAATAGCCATAGGGATAGTACCCATACGGATCGTAGCCACCCGGTGATCCAAACCCAATTCCGACCGAAACCTGAGCATCAGAACGCTGCACGGGAACAAAAGCGAATCCTCCGGCCATCAATGCAATTAAGAGAAGTCTTTTCCAGTTCATTATTTTATCTCCCTATGATTAGACGGGAGGTACAGGAAGAAGCTTCAGACTTTTCTTCTGGCGCGACCGGTGGGAGGCCGCCACGAAACGGTGTTGAGGTCGTAGCACGGCGGGTCATAGTCGTTGATTTCCGTCTTCGAGCGGCTGGCGTATTACTTCCAGTGCCGACCGTTTGAATTCCGGGAGGCTCGTCGAGAAACAGCACGCCGTTGTGTGCGAGACTTGACAACGCTCGACCAATTCCGCGCGCGCGCGAGAGAGCGGACATCGTCATTGAAAGACACAACCGCGCAGGTGCGCGATTCAACAATCCGGCGTCGAGGCTTTCGCGGATGAAGATCCGCCAGAAACGACTGGAGCTTCCGTCCCGTCAAGAGTTCTTGAAGTTTGTGGATACGAGCCGCGATGCAGGCGCAAGAC
>WNFP01006377.1_pt1:0-7500 | contig 13543 bp, 7 predicted proteins | sample 5400201 | NCBI WGS metagenome assembly WNFP01 (sample SAMN13153355, study PRJNA577476) | soil metagenome | isolation source: 115 cm saprolite under Madrone tree | place: USA:California | collected 2016-06-14
GTTGGGTTGGGTTGGGTTGGGTTGGGTTGGGTTGGGTTGGGTTGGGTTGGGTTGGGTTGGGTTGCTGGAAGGAAATTGCTGGCCAAATTGAAAATGCATACAGTATTTGGCTACTCGTAAAGTGCGGGTCACTTTAGCACTACGAAGTGCATTTGAATTGGAGGAAATGGCACTGGCTGTAACCGAAATTACAAATTTTGACACACCTCACCTAGCCGCTTGCGTCTCCTACGCATATATATAGGGGGATAAATATTTTAAGGCGGAAAATGTGTGAAACCAAATTTTATGCCCAGAGCGGGCAATCACTCCTGCTGTTTGCAGCTGGTTAAAAATATTGTCCGTATAGGACGGGCAGACTCTCCGGTTACGGTGTATCCAATGCGGGCACATAAACCGTGGTGGTTAGAAGGGCAAACATTCTGGGCTTCTTACAGCCAGTTAAAAACGCCTTCCGTACAAGACGGGCAAACTATCCGGCTATGGTGTATGTGATGCGGACACATGAACCGTGGCAGTTAGAAGAGCATTCCGGCCGATTTATGGCCAGTTTAAAATAACTTCCATACAAAGCGGGCAGACGCCCTGGCTATGGTTTATCTAATGCGGGGACATGAACCGTGGCGGTTAGAATAGCAAACATTCTGGGCTTTTTACAGCCAATTAAAAATATATTCTGTACAAAGCGGGCAGACTCTCCGGCCATTTTGTATCTTATGCGGGCATATGAACCGTGGCGGTAGTTTGGGAAAGTGCGCTGGCTTGAAATTGGCAGCCGAATTAAAAATACATACAGTATTTGGCTATCCGTAAAGTACGGGTAACTTCAGCTGTACGAAGTGCATTCGAATGGGAGTAAATGACACCGGCCGTTACGGTTATTACAAATTTTGACATGCCTCACCTAGCCGCTCACGTCTCCTACGCATATATATAGGAGGATAAATATTTTAAGGCGGAAAATGCGCTAAATAAAATTGTATAGCCAGAGCGGGCAATCACTCCCGCTGTTTGTAGCTGGTTAAAAATATTGTCCGTATAAGACGGGCAGACTCTCCGGTTATGGTGTATCCAATGCGGGCATATAAACCGTGGCGGTTAGAAGGAAAAACATTCTGGGCTTCTTACAGCCAGTTAAAAACGCCTTCCGTACAAAACGGGCAGACTATCCGGCTATGGTGTATATAATGCGGACACATGAACCGTGGCGGTTAGAATAGCAAACATGCTGAGCTTTTTACAGCCAGTTAAAAATAAGTTCCGTACAAAGCGGACAGACTCTCCGGCAATTGTGTATCTTATGCGGGCATATGAACCGTGGCGGTAGTTTGGGAAAGTGTGCTGGCTTGAAATTGGCAGCCGAATTAAAAATACATACAGTATTTGGCTACCCATAAAGTACGGGTCACTTTGTCCGTACGAAGTGCATTCGAATGGGAGTAAATGACACCGGCTGTTACGGTAATTTACAAATTTTGACACGCCTCACCTAGCTGCTCGCGTCTCCTACGCATATATATAGGGGGATAAATATTTTAAGGCGGAAAATGCGCTAAATAAAATTGTATTGCCAGAGCGGGCAATCACTCCCGCTGTTTGTATCTGGTTAAAAATATTGTCCGTATAAGACGGGCAGACTCTCCGGTTACGGTGTATCCAATGCGGGCATATAAACCGTGGTGGTTAGAAGGAAAAACATTCTGGGCTTCTTACAGCCAGTTAAAAACGCCTTCCGTACAAAACGGGCAGACTATCCGGCTATGGTGTATATAATGCGGACACATGAACCGTGGCGGTTAGATGGGCAAACATTCCGGCCGATTTACGGCCAGTTCAAAATAACTTCCGTATAAAACGGGCAGACTCTCCGGCTATGGTGTATATAATGCGGACACATGAACCGTGGCGGTTAGATGGGCAAACATTATGGCCGATTTACGGCCACTTAAAAATATTTTCCGTATAAAGCGGGCAGACTCCCCGGCTATGGTTCATCTGATGCGGACACATGAACCGTGGCGGTAGTATAGGCAAGTAAACTGGCTTGAAATTACTGGCCGAATTAAAAATATGGTTTCCGTTATATGCGGGTCACTTTTTCAGTACGAAGTGCATTCGAATGGGAGGAAGTGACACCGTGAGTAACGGAATTTTTTTTTTTTTTACACGCCTCACCTAGCCGCTCGCGTCTCCTACGCATATATATAGGGGAAGAAATTTTTTGAGCTGATCGGAGATTTTTATTTGGACGTAACAATTTGTTGGTGAGCTTTGTTTAATCGCAATTCCACCCGATTGTTAATTTCAACCCGGTCTGTCGGAAAAATAATTTGCTTCTTTCGGCCGTAAAATTTGACGTTGTTTGTAACTGGGCCGGCGAAAACATGATTAGTAGCCGGCTATCAGTCATAGCAAACCGAATCAAATTTTGTTGTACCGATATTGGCGGGTTTACCCCCTAACGAAAACCGGCATAACCGTATAATAAATTTATTGACGGAAGAAAATTGGCCGTGAAATTGTTTGCCGTAACAGAGCAAAACAGTCGGCAGATGTTGAATGTAACTACTGCCAGAACGCGCAGCCGTTGTTTGCCGGTGTAAACCGTTAGCAGCGTGCTGATTATGACCCGCGTTCGTTACCTGGTTGATCCTGCCAGTAGTGATACGCTTGTCTCAAAGACTAAGCCATGCAAGTGCAAGTACACGCCGGCTTATACGGCGAAAACCGCGAACGGCTCATTATAACGGTCGTAATTTACTAGATCTTACGAAACCCTAACGTGGATAACTGTGGTAATTCTAGAGCTAATACATGCACACGAGCTCCGACCTTCGCCCGTCGTTCTTGTCGATTTATCGGCACCGGCAGGTATGGTCCGATTAACGTCGGACCGAAGTACGAGCGCTTTTATTAGAACAAGACCAACCGAATAGCTGCCGTTGGACTTGTCCTTCGGAGATTGCGTTCGAACGCGGCTTGACCGCAAAATTAATTGTTGGCGACTCTAGATAACTGAAGCCGATCGCTAACGGCTTTTAAGCCGGCGACGGTTCTTCTAAGCGTCTGACTTATCAACTGTCGACGGTAGATTAAAAAGCCTACCGTGGTGATAACGGGTAACGGAGAATCAGGGTTCGATTCCGGAGAGGGAGCCTGAGAAACGGCTACCACATCCAAGGAAGGCAGCAGGCGCGCAAATTACCCACTCCCGGCACGGGGAGGTAGTGACGAAAAATAACGATGCGGGACTCTTTCCGAGGCCCCGTAATCGGAATGAGAACAAAACAAATACGTTAACGAGTATCAATTGGAGGGCAAGTCTGGTGCCAGCAGCCGCGGTAATTCCAGCTCCAATAGCGTATATTAAAGTTGTTGCGGTTAAAAAGCTCGTAGTCGGATTTACAGTCCCGGCTGTGGCGGTCCGTCGTATGTTTCCTACAACCTGTTCGTTCGGGCTCGTACTCCTTAACGGGAGACCACGCGCTCGGCGTTCGGGGGGAGACTGCGCGGATTCTTACGAATAAAAGCCGCCCTGTTTCCGGGACGCAAAATTGTAAAAAATTTGTCCTCGATCGTTCGTGTTAAACGGCTCGAACGGGTTCCTTGCTGAGCTATCCGCGTCTTCGGACGACGCCGGCATGTCCCGTCGGGTTATACGTGTCGTATTAACAAATGCTCTTAACTGGGTGTGGTGTACGGCAAGATCGGGGACGCATCACTTTGAAAAAATTAGAGTGCTCAAAGCGGGCGAGGTGTTTTCTAAACGCTGTTTATCGCTCGAACAGGTCAGCATGGAATGACGGAATAAGACCGCGGTTCTATTCTGTTGGTCTCTAGGACGCGTGGTAATGATCGATAGAGACTGACGGGGGCATTCGTACTGCGACGCTAGAGGTGAAATTCTTGGACCGTCGCAAGACGCACTACTGCGAAAGCATTTGCCAAGAATGTTTTCGTTGATCAAGAACGAAAGTTGGAGGTTCGAAGGCGATCAGATACCGCCCTAGTTCTAACCGTAAACGATGCCAACTGACGATTCGCCCGTGTTAATTTATAAAAAAGAATGACCGGGTGAGCAGCCTCCGGGAAACCAAAGTTTTCGGGTTCCGGGGGAAGTATGGTTGCAAAGCTGAAACTTAAAGGAATTGACGGAAGGGCACCACCAGGAGTGGAGCCTGCGGCTTAATTTGACTCAACACGGGAAAACTCACCCGGCCCGGACACCGTAAAGATTGACGTATTAAGAGCTACTTCCTGATTCGGTGGGTGGTGGTGCATGGCCGTTCTTAGTTGGTGGAGCGATTTGTCTGGTTGATTCCGATAACGAACGAGACTCTAGCCTGCTAAATAGGCGTTCGATTACCGGCCGGTCTTCTTTGGCGGCAGTTTTAGCGAGGTTTCGGCTGAGCGGGCTGTTGCCGGGAGTCGGCATCGTCGAACGAAGTTTTAATACAACTTCTTAGAGGGACTGGCGGCGTCTAGCCGCACGAAATTGAGCGATAACAGGTCTGTGATGCCCTTAGATGTCCGGGGCCGCACGCGCGCTACACTGAACGAGTCAACGTGCGTGTTGACCCTGTCCGAAAGGACCGGGCAACCCGTTGAAACTCGTTCGTGATAGGGATCGGGGCTTGTAATTTTTCTTCGTGAACGAGGAATTCCCAGTAGGCGCGAGTCATTAACTCGCGCCGACTACGTCCCTGCCCTTTGTACACACCGCCCGTCGCTACTACCGATCGAATGATTTAGCGAGGTCTTCGGACTACCGTACTTCGGGAAGCGCTGCTCGTGGCTTGCTGCGGGTAGTCGTTTCGTTCGAGGTGCGGTTGGGAAAGATGCCCGAACTAGACCATTTAGAGGAAGTAAAAGTCGTAACAAGGTTTCCGTAGGTGAACCTGCGGAAGGATCATTAACGGTTAAATTTATTTACCGATAAAATTGATCGGGGTTTGTTCGTAACGCTTATGCGATTGTAGCCGGGTTAAGCCGTCCTGCATTGCTGTTCAAAGCCAAGCCGCTGTTTGCTAATAGCGTTTCATCCGGCTTGGTCAACGGCGCATTCTAAGTATGAACAGTTAATGCAAGCTTACCCGGCCGAATTGCTACTTTATTGCGTTGAACAAAACCAAGTCGTTGCTATAAAAAGAAACCGCATATAACCGTAAGGTCTAAACCAACGGGGGTTGCTAGGCAAGTCTGCGGACTTGCAGGAGCGAACTGGCAAGCATTAAAGAGTTCCTCTTACGTTTCGGCTTTACAGCCGGAGGGACCGCCCCGATTACGTTGCCTCCTAACGGGGGCGGCGGCTTCCGTACGAAAGTACGGATATTTTATATAAAAAATTTATTTTTAAACAAAAATTTAAAATACAACTCCGAGCGGTGGATCACTCGGCTCGCGGGTCGATGAAGAACGTGGCCAATTACGAGAATTAATGCGAATTGCAGTACAGTTAGAGCATCGATATTTCGAACGCACATTGCGGCTACGGGGCTTAAACATCCCGTAGCCACGTCCGTTTGAGGGTCGGCAAAGAAATTTATACATTTGTTGGCTGCTTACATGCTTGCATGTAGACAGCTAAATTTTGTAATACGGTTAGTTTGACTAGCCGGGCAACTACGGTTCGAATTTTTAAAACGCCGTACGAAGCCAGAACAATTTCTGACCTCAAATCGGGCGGGATTACCCGCTGAATTTAAGCATATAATTAAGCGGAGGAAAAGAAACTAACGAGGATTTCCCTAGTAACGGCGAGTGAAAGGGAATAAAGTCCATCGCCGAAGACCGGGCGTTAAATTAAACAAAACGTCTCCGGTCGTTGTGGCGTTAGGGAAAAACGTTGTTTCGGCGCCGGGTGGGCTCGAGTTCCTTTGATCGGGACTTACGTCCAAAGAGGATGAAAGACCCGTACGGCCTGCTCGGTTTGAACCCGCAAGGGTTCCTTGGCCGAAACTGTTATTTCCCCGAGAGTCGGGTTGCTTGAGAGTGCAGCCCTAAGCTGGTGGTAAACTCCATCTAAGACTAGTAAAATACGGCCGCGAGTCCGATAGCTAACAAGTACCGTGAGGGAAAGTTGCAAAGAACTTTGAAGAGAGAGTTCAAGAGAACGTGAAACCGCTCGTAGGGAAACGGGTAGAACCTCGAAGGCGAATCTAAGCGAGATCGGGATTCAACTCTGTTGGAATTGCTCGGAGATCTGTCGGCAAATTTACGGCAAACGGCAGCCTCACGGTTGTTTAGTTTGCTCTTGTTGATGATTTCTTTTTAGAAGGGCTTTCCCGGAGTGCATTTCTCGGATCGATTCTCGCTCTGAGAGCACGCTGTAACCGGTTCGACAACAGCAATGAGGCCCTTGCAGAGGAAGGTGTCCATTAGCGGATTGCGAGCAATCGCCTTGGTAGTTTACTACGATCTGCGGTGGCGTTACAGATTCTGTGGGTACCGTTTAGACGGCTGTTTTGTTGGACCGAGGATATCGTACAAGTGCCTAGCACGTCGGAGTAAATTGGCTGAGTTGGCGTTCGGTGTACGGTAGCCCGTCTAGTACGGGAACCTGCGCCGTTCTGTCCGGCTTAGTCTTTTTATTTTTTTCTCCGAATTGTACTTTTGGTTAGCGGCGAGTAGATCGGTTCTCTACCCGACCCGTCTTGAAACACGGACCAAGGAGTCTAACGTACGCGCGAGCTTTCCGGTTTGTTAAGACCGTGTAAGAAGCGCAATGAAAGTAATGAAAATTGTCGGCGGCGTGCTGTAAAAGGTACGTCGCTCGGCGCGATCGAGTTGACTCCGCAGTGATGAAAACTGTTGGAGAGCTCGCGCAGCGTCGGCCCGTCTATACCGCTTGCGGGGCTTGCTCCGTTACTTAGACGGTAAGACGGAGTTCGAGCGCGTGCGTTGGGACCCGAAAGATGGTGAACTATGCTTGGACAGGACGAAGCCGGAGGAAACTCTGGTGGAGGTCCGAAGCGATTCTGACGTGCAAATCGATCGTCAGATCCGAGTATAGGGGCGAAAGACTAATCGAACCGTCTAGTAGCTGGTTCCTTCCGAAGTTTCCCTCAGGATAGCTGGCGTTTGATCGCAGTTTCATCCGGTAAAGCGAATGATTAGAGGATTACTGGGGCCGAAACGGCCTCGACCTATTCTCAAACTTTAAATGGGTGAGAAGTTCGGCTTTCTCAAATTATGAAGCTCGAACAATTGAATGCGAACGGCCAAGTGGGCCATTTTTGGTAAGCAGAACTGGCGATGCGGGATGAACCGAAAGGTGGGTTACGGTGCCCGACGCGACGCTTATGAGACCCCATGAAAGGCGTTAGTTGCTACAGACAGCAGGACGGTGGCCATGGAAGTCGGAATCCGCTAAGGAGTGTGTAACAACTCACCTGCCGAAGCAACTAGCCCTGAAAATGGATGGCGCTTCAGCGTCGAACCTAAACCCGGCCGGTAACGCCAAATTCGGTTGTAAACTCCCTCACGGGAGCAAATTGAATT
>WNFP01006377.1_pt1:12500-13543 | contig 13543 bp, 7 predicted proteins | sample 5400201 | NCBI WGS metagenome assembly WNFP01 (sample SAMN13153355, study PRJNA577476) | soil metagenome | isolation source: 115 cm saprolite under Madrone tree | place: USA:California | collected 2016-06-14
GGCGCACTTGCCCATACTACCGCCACGGTTAATTTGCCCGTATTAGATACACTTCAGCCGGAGAGTCTGCCCGCTTTGTACGGAAAGCATTTTTAACTGGCAGTAAATAGCCCGGAATGTTTGTTCTTCTAACCGCCACGGTTCATGTACCCGCATTAGATACATCTTAGCCGGAGAGTCTGCCCGCTTTGTACATTAGAGTATTTAGGCATATTTTCCACTTTAAAAAATTTATCCCCCTATATATATGCGTATGAGACGCGAGCAGCTAGGTGAGGCGTGTACAAAAAATGTTTTGCGGTACAGCCGGTTCATGGGTTCGCATTAGACATACCATAGCCGGAAAGTCAGCTCGCTTTGTCCGGAAAATATTTTTATTTGGCTGTAATCAGCCCGGAAAATCTGCTTTTCTAACTGTAATGGTTCATTTGTGCGCATTAGGCATAAAATAGCCAGAGAGTCTGCCCGCTTTGTCCGGAAAATATTTTTATTTGGCTGTAATCAGTCCGGAAAATCTGCTTTTATAACTGCCACGGTTCATTTGTGCGCATTAGGCATAAAATAGCCAGAGAGTCTGCCCGCTTTGTCCGGAAAATATTTTTATTTGGCTGTTATCAGCCCAGAAAATCTGCTTTTCTAACTGTAACGGTTCATGTGTGTGCATTAGGCATAAAATAGCCGGAGAATCGGCCCACTTTGTCCGGAAAATATTTTTATTTGGCTGTAATCAGCCCGGAAAATCTGCTTTTCTAACTGCCACGGTTCATTTGTGCGCATTAGGCATAAAATAGCCGGAGAGTCTGCTTGCTTTGTCCGGAAAATATTTTTATTTGGCTGTAATCAGCCCGGAAAATCTGCTTTTCTAACTGCCACGGTTCATTTGTGCGCATTAGGCATAAAATAGCCAGAGAGTCTGTCCGCTTTATCCGGAAAATATTTTTATTTGGCTGTTATCAGCCCAGAAAATCTGCTTTTCTAACTGTAACGGTTCATGTGTGTGCATTAGGCATAAAATAGCCGGAGAATCGGCCCACTTTGTCCGG
>WNFP01004053.1_pt1 | contig 13542 bp, 12 predicted proteins | sample 5400201 | NCBI WGS metagenome assembly WNFP01 (sample SAMN13153355, study PRJNA577476) | soil metagenome | isolation source: 115 cm saprolite under Madrone tree | place: USA:California | collected 2016-06-14
CCCCATGGCCGCGCGCCGCGAGCGGCATGCCGCGCGCATCGATCGGCCGCGCCGGCGAATTCCGCCAGTCCCAGCTGCCGCGCCGCGCCAGCGCGGCCGGGCGGAACGCGGCGACGGTCGCGCTGCCGCCGGTGGTGGCGGCGCGCTGGCCCTCGCGCGCGAGCGCCTCCTGCAGCGCGCGGATGAGCACGCCGCGCACGAGCCCGCCGTCGCGGAAGCGCACTTCCGCCTTGGCCGGATGCACGTTGACGTCGACCTCGCGCGGATCGAGCGCGACGAACAGCGCCACCACCGGATGGCGGTCGCGCGGCAGATAATCGGCATAGGCGGCGCGCACCACGCCGATCAGGAGCTTGTCGCGCACCGGGCGGCCGTTGACGAAGAGATATTGGCCGAGCGAATTGGCGCGCGTGAGCGTGGGCAGCGCGGCGAAGCCCTCGACCGCGAGGCGCGCGTCGCCGCCGCGCACCTCGACGGCGTTGGCGCGGAACTCGGCCCCGAGAATGTCGGCGAGCCGCGCCAGCCGTCCGCTCGCGCCGGGGAGCGCCGCGGCCCAGGTGACCGGCGCGCGCTCCTCGCCCGCGAGCGTGAAGGCGACGTCGGGCCGGCTCATCGCCAGCCGGCGCACCACCTCGCGGATCGCCTCGCCTTCGCTGCGGTCGCTTTTGAGGAATTTGAGCCGCGCCGGCGTGGCGTAGAACAGGTCGCGCACTTCGACGCGCGTGCCTTCGCCGAGCGGGCCGGGCTTGACTTGCGCTTTGCGGCCGCCGTCGACGGTGATCGCCCAGCCGTGCGGCTCGCCGGCGTGGCGCGTGGTGATGGTCAGCCGCGCCACCGCCCCGATCGACGGCAGCGCCTCGCCGCGGAAGCCCAAGGTGCGGATGTCGAGCAGATCGTCGTTGGGGAGCTTCGAGGTGGCGTGGCGCTCGACCGCCAGCGCGAGGTCGTCATGCGTCATGCCGGCGCCGTCGTCGCTGACGCGGATCAAGCGGCGGCCGCCGCCATCGGTCACGATCTCGATGCGGGTCGCGCCGGCATCGAGCGCGTTCTCCACGAGTTCCTTGACCACGCTCGCCGGCCGCTCCACCACCTCGCCCGCCGCGATGCGGTTGACGATGCCTTCGGAGAGCTGGCGTACGGGCATCTCGTGGTCCTGGCGGCGAATCGGGTGGCTGCGGAAATGGAGTTTACACCGCCGCCGCCCGCCGCGAGATGCAGAAAAGCTCGGCGGCAACAGCCCCGTCTTGCTTTATAATACTCGCGACTGAGGGGCTCCTTCGCCTGCCGAGGAGGCAATCATGCGCGCGATCGGTCTTGGTTCAATCACCCTCGCGACCCTCGCGCTGACGGCGACCGACGTCCGCGGCGCCAACAATAACTGGTGCGCGACCTATACCAAGCCTGAAAACGAAAACTGTACCTTTGCGACGTTCGAGCAATGCCAAGCTACGGTGTGGGGAGTTGGCGGATGGTGTCGGCCCAATCCGTTCCCCAATACGGCGTTCGGGACCGGTTGGACCTGGTCCAAGCCACCGCGACAGTCGCGCGGCGACCGTTAGCGCAGCCGCGAGGCGTCGCCGCCGCAGGCGAATCGGGGGCTGCGGACATCGAGCGCCGTTGGCGCCTCAATCTAGATGTCATGGAACGCACTTATTCCCGATTGCGGGCCAGGACTGCGTTCCCGGTCCGCAAGACGCCCCGCCAACAAAAGTGATTTGAGAAAGCATCCATGCCCTCCATCACCGCTTTCTGGACTTGGCTCGGCATTATCGCCTGCGTAACGCAGTCGGCGCTGTTTGCCGGGCTTAACCTCGCCATCTTCAGCCTCAGCCAATTGCGCTTGCAGCTCGAGGCTGACGGCGGCAATGCCGACGCCGCGCGCGTCCTCGATCTGCGCAAGAATTCCAATCCGGTGCTCGCCACCGTGATCTGGGGCAATGTCAGCACCAACGTCTTGCTGACGCTGATGTCGGATTCGGTCCTGGCCGGGCTCAGCGCCTTTTTCTTCTCGGCAATCGTGATCACGCTGCTCGGCGAAATCATTCCGCAAGCTTATTTTTCGCGTAACGCCTTGCGCATGACTGCGCGGTTTCTGCCGTTTTTGAACTTCTACCGCGCGGCGCTGTTTCCGCTCGCCAAGCCGACGGCGATGCTGCTCGACTGGTGGCTCGGGATCGAAGGCATCCCCTATCTGCGCGAACGCGAGGTGCGCTCGTTGGTGCTGCGCAGCGCCGCCAGCGGCGGCGATATCGGGCGGCTGGAAGCCATCGGTGCCCGAAACTTCTTCGACCTCGACGACGTGCCGGTCACTGAAGAAGGCGAGCCGGTGCATCCGCAGAGCATCATCAGCCTGCCGCTGGCAAAGGGCAGATGCCTGCTGCCGAAATTCGATCGCTCGCCCGACGACCCATTTCTGAGGCGGGTTGACGCCTCGGGCATGAAATGGATCATCGTCACCGATCCGGGCGGCGAGCCGGTTTTTGTTTTGGACTCTGACCATTTTCTGCGCGATGCGCTGTTCGATCAGCTCGAGAACGATCCGACCGGGTACTGGCACCGGCCGATCATCGTCCGCGACATGAAGACAAGCTTGGCGAGGTCATCTGCCGCATGAAGGTCGCCCCGGAACGGCCGGGCGACGACGTCATCGACAACGACCTGATCCTGGTTTGGGGCGCGCAGAAGCGGATCATCACCGGGGCCGACCTGTTGGGCCGGCTGTTGCGCGACATCGTGACGGTGGACGCGGGGCAGGGCACACCCGCAGCCAATGAAGGCGCGAAAATAGCGGGGCGATGAACGGACGCTGTTGGTTCAGTTAGCCTCAGTCGCAAGGGTGTGATTGACCTCAACCAGACGTGACCGGCCTATTCATCTGCGAGACACTAAGGCGAGGAAGGCCAAACGATTCACGACTTTGCCCCTGTGGGAGGCCCGCAATGATGCAACGGCGTGCATTTCTCGGTGGCGCATTGACGGCCATAAGCGCGGGAACTCTCCGCGCGCCATTGGCAACGGCGCAAGCGGTCGTCCCGACGCCGGCTGAGCCGCTGGTGTGGCCGGTCGTGACGAAGGTGCCGGCCGGCATTCGCTCGTTCGCTGGTCACACCGACACCGTGCCCGACATTGTCGGCCGGATCGGAACGCCCGCGAGCCTGGTGATCTTTACCGAAGGCAATCACCTGATGGCGCTGCTCAGCGACGACATCCTCGGCGCGTTTCCGGCGTGGGCGAAGTCGCAGCCGCGATACGCCGATCTCGATCTCGACAATATCGTGGTGGTGACGGTCCCCCAACCGGCCGTCGTACAGATGATTCGCACCGGCGGATTAGCGCTTGGCAACCTCGTGCTGGACGTAAGCCGCAAATCCGGCTTCTACCCCGATATCGTGATGGCCGGGCCTGCGCCTTTGCGCCAGCTGCGCCAGCTCGGCGCGATCGAGCCCCAGGCGCGCTTCTTCTCACGCAATCGCGGCTTCGCGCTGCTTGTTCGCAAAGGCAATCCGCTCGGAATTCATGGCCTCGTCGATGTCGCGCGCAGCGGGGGGCGGGTCGCGCTGCCGGAGGTGGCGAGCGAGCCGGAAGCCCGCGCCAGGTACCGTGCCGCGGTCGACGATCTCATCGGAAAGCCGGCGGCCGACGAGCTCTTCGCCGCGGAGACACCGAACTTCCCGGGTCGCATCGGCATTGTGCACCGCGATCTTCCCGAGATGGTGGCGCGCGGCTACGCCGACGTGGCGCTGACGCAGTATCACCTCATTTCCTATTGGACGCGGATATTCCCAAACCATTTTGCGCTGGTACCCGTTTCGGGTGCCGAGCGGTTTTTTGTAAAGATCGCGTTCGGCCGCGTCGTTGATCCGCTGCGTCCACGCGCGCTCATGGCCTTCGAGGAGTTCTTCTTCAGCCGGGCGAGAGAGGTTTATCCGCGCTATGATTTCGCGCGCATGAATGACGATGAATATGCAGCGCCCTTGGCGCTCGATTGATTGAGGCCAGCGCAACCAAGCTCGGACCGCTGTCTTAAAGGCTCGCTTTACGCTGGGCGCGTCAGTAGCGCCGTATGGAACGGATCGAGGTTGTCGATCGCCTCGACGCTTTGCGTGTTCACATCCCACTTGAACATCCGCAGCACGATCTTGTCGGCGGCAAAATCCGCGATGGTGAAGCCGTGCTGTTCGATCGGCTTGACGTCTTCGGCCATGTCGAGATGGGCGGGCGGCAGCGCGCCGGTGCCCCGGCGCGCGGACGGCCATCCGCTTGGACGCGTGCTGATCGGACCGGTCAACACGGCGTTGATCGGATTGGCGGAGAAATCGAGCTTGCCGCTGCGCATCATGCGGCCGATCGCGACGGCATGCAGGTCGCCGCTCATGACCAGTGGCACGCGTTCGCGCACGGCCGCGATCGATTCCATGAGTCGATCGTGCTGCTTGAGCCAGCCGGGCTGCCAATAAGGCTTGGCCTTTGCGGTCGTGAGCTTGCCGTCGGGCCCGAGCACGTCCGGATACCATTCGCCCCATTTGCCGGCGGTCCAGCCGGGCGGATTGGACGGTACGTGCACCACGTGGGTGACCTCGCGTGCCGCGGTGCGAGCCTTGAGCCATTTCTCGACTTCCAGATCGAGGTAGACGGCGCTCGGGCCGGCGAGCGTCTGGGTGCGCCGAATGTCGTACAGCAAAATCTCGGCCAGCCGCCCGTAGCGAACCGTGCCGAATGTTTCCGACACGCCGCCGAACCGGTCGCCGGCCGAGGACCATGGCAGGCCGAGCGGGCGCGCGCGATCGGGCAGGAACTCGGGATAGAACAGGCTTTGGGTGGCGCGGGCGAGCTGGAGGGAAAAGTACGGCGGCGGAAATGTTATGACCTCGTCGGTGGCTTCGTCGTTGTCGAAATAATCGTGATCGTCTTGCATGAAGAAAACCGGAGTTGACCGGAAATCGGTGCCGTAAACCGGAATCAACTGCGGTTCGACGGCTCGCTTCAGCACCGTTTCATTATCGCTCCCGAGCACCAGCGCCGAGCGGTCGAATTTTCCGGCGATCCGTTCCGCCGCGGGAGACGCGCCCATTTTTGGACCGTTCTCGGGCGCGAGCAAATCCCAATAGACCTGATCACCGATCGCCACCATCGCCGAGGGCTGAAACGACAAGGCGCGGCGCAGCAGCCGGTTGCGCACAGTGGGGGGCAAGAAACCAAACGCCTCATGGCCGCCCGCGCAGGTATAGAACAGCACGCGAAACGACTGCGGCTTTTCGTCTGCAGCCGGAAAGGTTGCCAGACTCCACGGTTCGCAGAGGGCGCGGCCGCGATTGCCCACGAGTGCAAGGCTGTAAGGGCGGCCGGGCTTGAGGTCCGCGGCGTGGAACTGCCAAAACTCGCCGCGCGTGTCGCTCATTCGCCCGCGCACCGTCGTGCTGCCGACGCGGAGCATCGGCGCCTCGGTCAGCGGGGAATGGAAGGACGCCTTCACCAGAACGCGGCTGTCGCTCACCGTCGGCAGGAGGTGCCGCACGCGCCCGGCGTCCCATTGAGACGACGACGGCAAGCTTGGCGCCGATTGAGCTTCGGGAGGCACCAACAGGCCGAACGTCGAGGCGGCTGCCGCAATCGTTGACCCGCGCAAGAAGTCGCGGCGATCGAGGTCATGCATTCGAGCCTCCGCATAAGTGTCATTCAAGCCAAGCAAAAAAAGAGGTCGGCGTCACGCCCGGAGGAGCGCTTGAAATGGTTATCCTGCAGCGCAGCAGTCTCCTGCCCACGAAGGTGTGCTATTTTTTCCGTCGGACGACGAGAAGCGCGGGAGTGAGCCATGACGAGAATTCCATCCTCGGTGATTGTGATCGTTGCGATATCGGCCGCCGTGTTGGGCAGCATGGCGCTTGCGGCGCAGGACAAATACGCTTTGAAGGTGCCGAATGGGCTCGCGTTCTCCGAGTTCAGGGGATACGAAAACTGGCAGGATGTCGCCGTCAGTCAGACCGAAAACGGGATCAAGGTGATCGTCGCCAATCCCGTCATGATCAATGCCTACAGGGGCGGCATTCCCGCTAACGGCAGGCGTTTTCCCGACGGCTCCAAGGTTGCGAAGATCGAGTGGACATCGAAAAAGAGTACGGAGTCCCCTTATTTCGTGATGGTACCGGACACCCTGAAATCGGTTTCGTTCATCGAAAAGGATACAAAGAGATTCCCGGATACGCACGGATGGGCCTACGCGCAGTTTCTCTATGACGCCGCGTCCGACACGTTGTCGCCTCATGGAAACGACGCCAAATGCGGGTACGAGTGCCATTCCACGGTGGCGGCAAAAGATTACATTTTCACGGCGTACCCGAAGAGGTGAACGGGAACGCAGGACAACGAACCCAATTGCATCTTACTCGAGCGCCGGTTTGCCCTGCCGCAAGCCTTTGATGGTGGCGCGGCGCTTCTTCGATTCCAGCCGCCGTTCGCGCGCGCCGGCGGTGGGCTTGGTCGCCCGGCGCGCAACGGGCGCCACCGCGGCGCGGCGGATCAACTCGATGAGGCGCGCGCGCGCGTCTTTGCGGTTGCGCGCCTGGGTGCGATGGCGGTGGGCGTCGATCACGAGTACGCCGTCGCGGGTGAGCCTGCTGCCAGCGAGGCGTTCGAGTCGCGCGCGCACGTCGTCGGGAAGGCTCGGCGAGCGGCGCACGTCGAAGCGCAGCTCGACGGCGCTCGCAAGCTTGTTGACGTTCTGTCCGCCGGGGCCCGGGGCGCGGATGAAGTGCTCCTCGAGCTCGCGCTCGGCGATGCTGATCGAAGGAGTGACGCGGATCATCGCTGACCTGCCGCGCTGGCGCGCATCGTCCCGCCTGCCGCGCCGCCGCCGGGGCGAACGCGAAATTCACTAACGCTGCGCGGGTTCGCGATCCGCCGGCGTTTCGCGCGGCTTGGCCAGCTGGCTGGGCGATGTCCCGGTCGCGCTCTCGGTCGAGGTCACGCCCTCGGGGCGGCCCACGACCGTGACGAGGAGACCCCCGTCGAGCAAGCGTTTGGCCACGCGCTTGGCATCCGCGAGGGTCACGGCGTCGATCATCGCCGCTCGCCGCTCGATATAGTCGATGCCGAGATTGTCAAGCTGCATCTGCACGAGCTGGCTCGCGATCCGGCTCGAGGTGTCGAGGCCGAGCGCGAACGAGCCCTTGAGATAGGTCTTGGCCTTGGCGAATTCCGCTTCGGTGGGGCCTTCCTCGGCGAGGCGGCGGATCTCGCGCTCGATGATCTCGATGGTCTGCCCGGTGGCGTCGGCGCGCGTCGCGGTCGTGCCCAGCAGCAGCGCGGTCTGATTGAGCCAGACCAGGCTGTCGGAAATGCCGTAGGCGAGGCCGCGTTTCTCGCGCACCTCGACATAAAGCCGGGACGAGAAGGCGCCGCCGCCGAGGATGTGGTTGACGATATACGCCGCCATGAAGTCGGGATCGCTGCGTGCAATTCCCGGGCCGCCGAAATACACCACCGCCTGCGGCACATCGAGGTTGATCACGACGCGGCGGCCGAGGCCCTGCGGGACGACCGGGGCGACCGGCTTGAGCTCGGCCTTGGCCGGCAGCACACCGAAGGTGCGATCGATGAGCGCGCCGGCGGTCTCGGCATCGATGTCGCCGACGACGGCGATCTTGAGGTTGTCGCGCGCCAGCGCGCGCCGGGTATAGGACTTGAGATCGTCGATGGTGATCTTCGGCACCGATTCGAGCGTGCCGTCGACCGGCTGGCCGTAGGGGTGGCCGGGGAACGCCGTTGCCCACCAACTGCGGTTCGCCATGTCGTTCGGGCTCAGCGCCTCGCGCCGCAGCCGCGACATGATCTGCGCGCGCTCGCGCTCCACCGCCGCGGGGTCGAAGCGCGGCTCGCTCAGCGCGAGCCGCAGATAATCGAACGCCTCGTCGCGGTTGTCCTTGAGCGTACGCATCGCGCCGCGCAAATAGTCGCGTCCGGTGCGGAAGCTCATCTCGATCGCCTTGCGTTCGAGCCGGTCGTGGAACGCGGTGGCGTCGTACGGGCCGGCGCCCTCGTCGAGCAGGCTCGTCGCCATATTGGCGACGCCGGGCTTGTCCGCGGGGTCCTGCTCGGCGCTGCCGAGAAAGGCGAATTCGACGGCGATCATCGGCAGCGTGTGGTCGCGCACCAGCCAGGCCTCGATGCCGAGCGGGCTCACCACCCGCTCGATGGTCATCGCCCGCGCGGCGGGCGCGGCAAGCGCGAGCGCGGCGCCGGCGAGGAGGGCGAGGAGCGCGCGCGGTCCGGCGCGACGGATGCAAGCGGGCGCGTTCACGAGCGTTTCTCCTCGTGCCGGGGCTCCTTGACGAGATAGCCGGTGACCGAGCGGCGTTTGTCGAGCCAGCGCCGCGCGGCGTCGCGCACGGCATCGGCGCTGACGAGGGCGATCCGGTCGGGCCAGGTGCGCACCTGCTCGACGGTCGCGCCGGTCGCCAGCGACGCGCCATACCATTGCGCCAGCATGCGCTGATTGTCGTTGGCGTAGATGGCGTTGGCGATCATGCGGCTCTTGGAGCGCTCGAGCTCCTCGGCGGTCACGCCGTTCGCGACGAGGTCGGCGAGCACGGCGTCGACCGCCTCTTCGAGTTGCGGCAGGCTCGTTCCGGGCTGCGGCGTTGCGAACACGCTCAAGCGGGTGTTGTCGACGGCGGTGCCGTCATAGCTCGCCCCCGCGTTCACCGCGACACCCTTGTCGACCACCAGCGTCTGATAGAGGCGGCTGTTTGGGCCGTGGCCGAGAATGTGGGTGAGCAGGTCGAGCGCTTCGCTTTCGCCCCCGCGCGCGGTGGTGCTCGAGGGCACGAGATAGTAGCGGCTCAGACTCGGCTGGGTGACGCGCGGATCAGCCAGCGTCACGGTGCGCGGCGCCTCCTGCACCGGCTCCTGCGGCCGAACGCGCGGCTTGATCTCGGCGACGCGGGGAACCTTGCCGTAGGTCTCCTGCGCAAGCGTGCGGATCTCCTCGGGCGTCACGTCGCCGGCCACGACCAGGATGGCGTTGTTGGGCGTGTAGAAGCGCCGGTAAAACTCAAGCGCCCCGTCGCGGTCGAGCTGTTCGATCTCGTGGCGCCAGCCGATCACTGGCCTGCCGTAGGGATGGTTGAGGTAGAGCGCGGCGTCCATCTGTTCGCCCAGCCGCGCGGCGGGATTGTTGGCGACCCGCATATTCTGCTCTTCCAGCACGACGTTGAGCTCGGGTCGCACCACCTCGTCGGTGAGCACCAATCCGGTCATGCGGTCGGCCTCGAACTCCATCATGTCCTTGAGCTGGTCGCGCGGCACGCGCTGGAAATAGCCGGTGTAGTCGGCGGCGGTGAAGGCGTTCTCCTGACCGCCGATGGTCGCAACGACCTGGGAGAAGCGTCCGGCCGGGTTCTTGGCCGTGCCCTTGAACATCAGATGTTCGAGGAAATGGGCGAGCCCCGACTTGCCCGGCGTCTCGTCGGCGGAGCCGACCTTGTACCAGACCATGTGCGTCACCACCGGCGCGCGGTGATCGGGAATGACGACGACCTCGAGACCGTTCGACAGCGTGAAGTTGGTGATCTGAGGACCGATCCCGGCATGGGCGGGAGCGGCGAACGCCGCGGCAAGGGCGGCTAGGGCGAGCGTTAGTCGGTTGGGCACGAATTTGCTCTCGTGGGACTGGATGTCGCCCCCACGATGCACGTTCCGGCGGCAGAACGCGAGCGCAAACGTCGGCCGCCGGAACCCAAATGTGGATGGGGCGCGTTGTCGCGGACGGTTCCCGCTTACTGCCTGCCCTCGAGCTTCTCCTCGACCGTGAAGACCTTGCGCTTGTCCTGCACGCCCATCCCGTAAGGGTAGTTGGGCGAGGGGGTCTGATAGCCGGAGGGCGGCGCGGTCATGGCCTCCCGCGGCGGCTCGCCGGTGAACGGCGCCGATTCCGGCTTCGCCGGCGTGAACGACGACCATATGGAACCGAATATCTTTTCGGTCTTGGTGCCGAGATCGGAGGGCATCAGTGGACGGGACGTGTCCTCCGGGGATTTGCCGGCGCCCTTGGCGTCCGCGCTCTTCTTCTCGCCGGCGCCGGGCTTGTCGAGCTCGTCGGGCCGCAGCGCCCGCATTTGCTCTTCCACCGACAGGTTCCCCTTGAGTTTCGCTTTCTCGGCCGCCAGCTCCTGCTTGCGCCGGGCGACATCGGGGTCCTTCGGCCAAGCCGGGGTTTTCGTGGCCACCTCGGCTTCGTCGCGCGGCGGCGGCAGCTCGCGGCTGGGCGGCACCACCAGCGGCGCGCGCTCGCGGTACTCGATCAGCCCATCGCCGCTGCGGCTGAGCCCGAGATCTTTCATGAACTGGCGAAAGAGCTTGGTATCGAGCGGAACGTTTTCGTCATCGTTGGCGTCCTCGGCGCGTGCGCTGCCCGCGCTCCACGCCAGTGCCAGAGCGAGCGCAACGGCCGCGGCGGCGGCCGCACGCCGCAGCCTCTTCGGATTTCGGCTCCGCATAAGCTATCCCCTTCAAACGACGGCGGAATGCGCCGTCTCCCCGCGCGCCATTGTGGCCAGGATCAGGGCGCTTTTGCGGCACCCGTGCCGATGAGGGTCTCGAACAGCAGCCCGATCACCCCGGCGACGATGGCCACGTCGGCAAGGTTAAAAACGTACCAATTGAAGCTGAAGCTTGCGGTATTGATGTGAAACAGCACGAAATCGACGACCGCCCCGTAGGCGAAGCGGTCGATGGCGTTCCCGACCGCCCCGCCGATGATGAGGCCGAGGCTGAGCGCGGCGAGTCGCGAGGTCGTCCGCGACAGCCAAATCCACAGCAAAACCACGGCGATCGCCTTCAACGCCAGGAGCGCCGCTTGCCCCAGCGGCCCCTCCTGGCGGAACAGGCCGTAACTGATGCCGGTGTTCCAGGTCAGCACGAGATCGAGGAAGGGGGTGAGCCGCACGACGCCCCGCGCCGGGAGATCGAGCACGAACAGCAGCCAGAGCTTGGCCGCCTGGTCGATCGCCGCGGCCGCCACGGCCACCGCGAGCGCGAACGGGGTCAGCGGCCCCCAAAGGAAGGACGCGCGCACACCGGACGCCGTGCTCATGGGTCGGTCTTCCGCCACCATCGTTACTCCGCTGCCTTGCGCATCGCCTCCCACTCGCGCAGCGCCTTGGCGTCGCGCGGGGAGACATCGGGATAGGCCGGATCGGAACCGACGCTCGGCAGGATCTTCCACGAGCGCGCGCATTTGCGTCCTTCGGCGAGCCGCACCTCGACCGCTACACCCTTGACGTCGTCGAGGCGGAACGCGTCCGGCGGACCATCACCCTCGACGAGCGTGTAGTCCGACGTGATGGCGACCTCGGCGAAGTCTACGTCAACCACGGCAGCGAACAGCTCGGGATCCGAAACGTAGATGACAGGCGCGGCCTCGAGCGAAGAGCCGATGCGCTTGTGCGCGCGCTCGATTTCGAGCGCGCCGGTGACCACGCGGCGCACGTTGCGCACCTTCCGCCATCTTTCCGCCAGCGCGTCGTCGCGCCAAGCGGACGGCAGTTCGGGGAACAATTCGAGATGCACCGAGCCCTCTTGCGACGGATAACGCCCAAGCCACGCCTCCTCGGCGGTGAACGGCAGCATGGGCGCGAGCCATATCACGGTGGCGCGAAACAGGTGGTCGAGCACGGTCAGGCAGGCCTTGCGCGTCACCGAGGAGATCGGATCGCAGTAGAGCGCGTCCTTGCGGATGTCGAAGTAGAAGGCGGAGAGATCGGTGGTCATGAAGGCGTTGAGCGCGGCGACCGCGACGCGGTCCTCGTCGCGGAAGTGGGCGAGCGAGCCCAGCATCCAGCGGATGGTGTTGCGCAGCTTGCGGTAGGTCTCGACCGTGGTCTTGAGGATCTCCGGCCCGATGCGCAGATCGTCGGCATAGTCGGACGCGCATACCCACATGCGCAGGATGTCGGCGCCGGATTGCCTGATCACGTCCTGCGGCGCGGTCACGTTGCCGAGCGACTTCGACATCTTGCGTCCGTCCTCGTCGAGCACGAAGCCGTGGGTGAGCACCACGTCGAAGGGCGCGCGGCCGCGCGTGCCGCAGGATTCGAGCAGCGAGGACTGAAACCAGCCGCGGTGCTGGTCCGAGCCTTCGAGGTACATCACGGTGTCGGGGCCGCCGTCGCGTTTGCGCTTGATGCCGGCGAGCGAAGGAAAGTGCACGGGATCTTCGAGCACGAAGGCGTGGGTCGAGCCCGAATCGAACCAGACGTCGAGGATGTCGTCGACCTTCTGCCAATCCTCGTTGGCGAGCTCGCCGAGGAAGCGCTCGCGCGCGCCCGGCTGATACCAGGCGTCGGCGCCTTCGCGCTCGAAGGCGTCGGCGATGCGGGCGTTGACGCGCGCGTCGTTGAGGATCTCGACCGAACCGTCGCCCGTCTCGCGTACGAAGACCGTGATCGGCACGCCCCAAGCGCGCTGGCGCGAGATCACCCAGTCGGGCCGGCTCTCGATCATGCCGGTGATGCGGTTTTGGCCTTGCTCCGGCACCCAGCGCGTGACCGCGATCGCAGCGAGCGCGCGGTTGCGCAGCGTGTCGCCGAGCGCCAGGAATGCGGGTATTGGTGTTTGAGCCGGCCGCGCGCGATCAGCATGCCGGCGTCGGCGAGCGCCTTGATGACGGCGTCGTTGGCGTCGCCCTTCTCGCCAGCGTCGGTGATCACGCGCTTGCCGCTAAAGCCCGGCGCCTGCTCGGTGAAGCGGCCGTCGGCGTCGACGGTGTAAGGAATCGCGGTATTGATGCCTCGTTCGGCGAGCTTTGCCGCATTCGCGGTCCAGATATCGAAGTCTTCGCGGCCGTGGCCCGGCGCGGTGTGCACGAACCCGGTGCCGGCGTCGTCGCTGACATGATCGCCGGCGAGCAAAGGCACGCGAAAGTCGTAGTCGCCACCAAAGCCTTTGAGCGGGTGCCGGCAATGGAGCATTGCGAGCTCCTCCGCAGCGACCGACGCCAGTCGCTCGAATTTGCTCACGCGGGCGTGCTGGAAAACATCCGCGGCGAGCTTGTCAGCCAACACGAACCTGTCGCCGACTTTTGCCCAATTGCCCTCGGGGGCGTCGACGACCGCATAAAGTCCGTACGCGATTTTTGGAGAAAAGCTGATCGCTCTGTTGCCTGGAATGGTCCACGGAGTGGTCGTCCAAATGACAATCGACGCGCCGTTCGGATCGATTTGCTGGGCGTCAACGATCGGAAACTTCACCCACACCTGGTCCGAGACGTAGTCTTCGTATTCGATCTCGGCCTCCGCCAGCGCGGTCTTCTCCACCACCGACCACATCACCGGCTTGGAGCCGCGATAGAGTGTGCCGTTGTGCGCGAATTTCATGATTTCGCGCGCGATCTGCGCCTCGGCGGGAAAATCCATGGTGGTGTAGGGATGCGCCCAATCGCCTTCCACGCCGAGCCGCTCGAACTCCTCACGCTGCACCTCGAGCCAGTGCTGCGCGTAGGCGCGACACTCCTTGCGGAACGCGATCATTGCTTTCGGATCGGAGAGG